>Ga0209488_10000541_pt1 | contig 31949 bp, 27 predicted proteins | sample Rivendell_Oct201_8_FD_188349 | JGI IMG/M metagenome (GOLD analysis project Ga0209488, IMG submission 188349) | Vadose zone soil microbial communities from the Eel River Critical Zone Observatory, Northern California, USA -... | ecosystem: Environmental > Terrestrial > Soil > Vadose zone >...
CGCCTGATCGAGCATTCTGAGACGCTCGCCACGATCTTCGACTTCGGCGGCCGAACGAAACTCGAGGAGCGCTCGGCTTAAGTGGAAATTGAGCTCGGCAGTGAGATTCATGCGTTCTTTCGCGCGAAGAAAAATGTTTTGCGTATGTGTGACGAAGAGATAAAACAGCATCACCCCGGTTGCGATCATTGCAATTGCGATGTCGTTTAGAATGGTCGATGAAGGCGATACGTCAAGTCTCATCAACGTCAGATCCACTAGGTAAGAAACCACAAAAAGCATCGCCGCCATCACCGCGGCAGCTTTCATAATTTCTGGTGTCATCCAGTATGGCAAGAATTTTCTCGTCATTTGGCGGTCCTCCGAAGCGGTGATTTGCAGCGGATACGATTTGCCAGACGATCTATCGCGCCTGGCGTAGCGCCGGCTGCAACCACTCTCTAATTGTTTTTCCCAACTCTTCAATCTTGCCTGTAAAAAAATGGTCTACTTGCTCCACAACCACCAATTCATTCTCTCCCGGCAGCGACGCCACCAACTGTCGCACTCTTTCCACATCGCCGTGCTCGTCATTCGAACCATGCACGAATAGCTTCGGCTTCGCGCATTTCCCCAGATACGAAAAATCCGAGTTGTTCACCGGTGCGCCAATCGCAATCAGCTTTTCCACTCGCGCATCTTCGCAGCCCGCTCGCATTCCTACCCAGCACCCAAAACTGAATCCCGCAACCAACAGTCGCACGGTCGGAAACTGAGTCGCCAGAAATTCCAGTGCCGCGCGCACATCCTGGATCTCGCCTCGTCCTTTGTCGTGGAGGCCTTCACTTAGCCCTGCGCCGCGAAAATTAAATCGCAACACCGCGATACCCAGTGAATCCAGCGCTTTCGCCGCCTGAAAAACCACCTTGTTGTGCATGGTTCCGCCAAAAACCGGATGCGGATGACAAACCAACGCGGCCATTCCCGGTACAGCGGCGGGAGGCGTCCACAGCACAGCTTCCAACTTGCCGGCGGGTCCCTGCAAAAAAAAGTTTTTCGATTCGTGCGTCGAGCTCATGGGCGGCCAAGACAGTCTACACGAATCTTCAGGTGCGCTTCGCCTCGATTGGTCACTGTGATTTTTTGCGTACCGTGACGCAAAGCGATTCGCTGCCCGCTTCCATTTCGATTCCGGTTACCTGGGTTTCCCATTCCCCATCGCCGGTCCATGGAGCTTCACCCCCAGCCCCGAACGATATCAACAGCTTTTGTCCGAAGGTGTATTGGCGATTGGTGACAAATTTCAGTTTGTCACGCGAAACCTCTAGTGTCATCGCATCTTCATGCCATGGCACGCGCAGTGGCCGCACCCGAATCGGCAGCGAAATTTTATTTCCGGCTCCGTTCTGACTCTTGTCCGCTCGAATACTGCCATTCCCTCGGGTCTGAGCGTGTGCAACATTCTCGAAGTGCATGGCCACATTCCAGCCCGGCAATTTTTCCTCGTTTGCTGGTAAACAGCGCACCACGCGCGCCAGCGTTTCCGGTTGCGCTCCTGAAGATTGCGGATCAAAAGGAATCGTCACCCATACCGGATGGCCCACACCGTGCGCTTCCTCGCAGGCCAGTAGTAACCCACCTCGCGACACATTGACCGTTTCACATTGATCGGTGCGTTGGCCCAAAGGCGCAGACCATCTGAGCCTCGCGGGAAGCCGAAGTCGTACACGGGGATGTAGGCGGCGCTGCATGGCAGGCACGCGCTCTTTTCCAGATGGGCCGGGAGCTTTGCGGAGTATATTCCCGGATTGACTATCCAGGCAAGCTTTCGTACTAGTTCTATCTTGCGGCGACGCTGCACGCCGTATTTCCGCCGGTCAGAATGCTGTTCGAACTCCTACAACTCACGTAACCGCGGTACTAGAGCTAAATTCCTCCAGTTTACCGTTGCAGTTCCCACATGCCCGATGGTACGGTTTTGCAGTTTGCCAACGCCCAGGAGTGCCATGCCCGACGGAGCAGACCGCCGCGAAGCTCGCCGATTCAACATGACTTTGCCCCTGCGTCTGCTGCCAAGCGACTCCAATTCGCCGGAGCTGCAGGCGCAGACACGTGACGTCAGTTATCGTGGACTTTATTTTCTTGCTGCAGCCCAATTCAAGCTTGGCAGCGTCATCGAATTTGTCATCACTCTTCCCGAACAGGTCACGCGCTCCGGCGACGTCAACATCCGCTGCCACGGCCAGGTCGTGCGCGTTGAGCCCACTCAGAATGGCCGCATGGGCATCGCCGCGAAAATCGATCGTTACGAATTTCTCCACGCCGCCTAGTCGCTACACGTTCCTTCTCTCTCCGCAAATGAGTACAATCATTCCGTCACCAGAATTCTGCAGGAGATCCCGATGTACCACTACGACGCTGCAACCGCTCTCGAGGAATTGCAGGAAGACGCGCTCCTCCCCCATCCCGTCAAGCTCCGCGACATGATTCTCCGCCACCAGCTCGGCGTCGAGGACGCCAAATCCATCAATCAGCAATTCCAGGATTACCTGGGCCGCTTCGGCGAAGCGCAAAAAATCGCTCAAGGCATTCTGCAAAAACTTGCTTCCAGCACCAGGAAATCCGCATGACTTTTCCTCGTTCCATTTTTGTCATTCCGTGCCTGCCTGCGCGTGCAGGCGAAGCGAGGAACCTACGTGTCGCTCGCAACTTCGACTTTTTCGTAGCCCGTGCCCGCACAGCATGACTCGCAAACCCCGCGTACTCCTGCTCTCCGCTTCTTCCGGAGCCGGCCACGTTCGCGCCGCGCAAGCCCTCGAAAAAGCTTTCGCCGCACGCGGCGATTGCGCAGTCCAGCACATCGACGCCATCGAATACGTCAGCAAACTCTTTCAGCGCGCCTACGACAAAACCTATATCTCCATGGTCCGCCGCGCGCCCGAATTGATGGGCGTGCTCTACGATCGCACCGACCAGCCCTGGCAGCATCCACGTCGCCGCCTCGCACTCGATCGCCTCAATTCGCAACCCATGATCCGCATGCTCAAGCATGCGCAGCCCGACCTTTGCGTCGCTACTCATTTTCTTCCGGCGGAGATCATCGCTTGGCTCATCGCCAAAAAGAAACTCAACGCAAAGAATGCCATCGTCGTTACTGACTACGACGTCCACGCAATGTGGTTGTGCCGCACTGTCAGCCGCTACTACGTGGCCATCCCCGAAGCCGCCGAATATCTTGCCGGCATCGGCGTGCCGCGCGAAATTCTTCGCGTCACCGGTATTCCCATCGATCCGCTTTTCGCCGTTCCTCTTGATCGTTCCACCGCACGCGCGGCGTTAAATCTTGATCCAAAATCTCCCGTGCTGCTCCTCTCCGCGGGCGGCTACGGCGTTGGCCCGCTCGAACAACTGGTGCGGGATCTTCTCTCTCTGCAAAAACCCTGGCAGCTTGTCGCCATCGCCGGCAAATCCGAAAAAATGAAAAAGCGCCTGGATGAAATTGCGCGCGCAGCGGGCACTCTGGCTAACGGTTTTGCACGCCTCGCGCCCGTCGGCTTTACAACTCAAATGGATCAGTACATGGCCGCGGCCGATCTGCTGGTCGGCAAAGCCGGCGGCCTCACGACGTGCGAAGCTCTCGCCCGCCATCTCCCCATGGCACTGATCGAACCCATCCCCGGCCAGGAATTTCGCAACGCCGATCACCTCCTCGAAGCAGGCGCAGCGATTCGTTGCAACAATCTCCCCGCAGCCGCCTGGAAAATCGCCCAGCTCCTCGATAATCCTTCGCGCATGGAGAAAATGCGCAACGCCGCAGCCCACATGGCTCGCCCCACCGCCGCCGCCGATATCGCGGAAGATTCCCTGCGCCTGTTACACTGATTTTTTGTGACTCAGTCCCGAAAATTCGCTGATTGGATAAACAGCTAGATGCGACGCCACACCCTGATGATCGACGCCGACGACACCCTGTGGGAGAACAATGTCTTCTTCGAAAAACTCATCGAAGATTTCATCACCCTCGTCGAACCCTGCGGCTACGCTCGCGCCTACATCCGTCACATCCTCAACGAAACCGAACGTAAAAATATCCGCCAGTACGGCTACGGCGTACGCAGCTTCGGCCGCTCCCTCGAAGAAACTTATCTCAAACTCGCCGACCAGATGGCCAAGCGCGAAACTCTGGCGGAAATTCACACCCGCGTCATCGAACTCGAAAGCACTCCGCCACAAATTCTTGATGGCGTCCCGGAAACTCTGGCCTACCTTACTGAACGTCACCGCCTGATTCTTTTCACCAAGGGCGAACCTGCCGAACAATCCGCAAAAGTGCAGCGCTCCGGGCTGCAAGGTTTTTTCGAAGCCATCGAAATCGTCCCGGAAAAGGACACCGTCACCTACACTGGCCTGGTTAACAAACACAAAATCGTCAAAAGCCAGGGCTGGATGATCGGCAACAGCCCACGCAGCGACATCAATCCCGCCATGAAAGTCGGTCTCAACGCCGTCTACATTCCCCACCAGCACACCTGGCACATGGAACATGAACCGGTCATGTCCGGCTCCGGCAAACTAGTTATCCTCCCAGCCTTCCGCGAACTCCGCTCCCACTTCTGACTTGGATTCCGGCCGCTTCCTCTGCTGCCTCATGTAGCAGCAGCTTTACGCCGCCGCTCATTTTTTCCTCGAACCCGGCCTGCTCACTCAGCTTTATCGCGAGCAGCGATGTGCGCGCATTGCGGTTTTTTTTCCCTTCTCGTAGGGCACGCTATATCGTACCCGCTCTTTCTCTTCTTCTACTTCGCGGCTAGTTAGCCGGACCCGCGCCCACCTGCTGCTCCCGCTCCGGCGTTTCCCGGTACGGCGCCAGCACGGGCGATTTCGCTAGCCGCTTAGGAAATTTCCGCACATACCATTTCATATTCGGATGGAGAAATTCCTTGTAGTGAAATGCCCGCATTTCCTGGACCGCCTCTTCCGCAGTCCATCCATCAAACGCAATCCGGTACGCCGCCACGAACATCCCATCGCGATCTCCGCCAAACCAGCAGTGTATGAAAATCTTTCGCCGTGGAGTTTCACTCGCCAGTGCAAAAAATTGTGCCACCTGTTCATCCCGAGGCGCCGTCCAGCCAGTCCCTGGAATGCTCACCAGCCGCATTCCCAGCGACTCCGCATGCGCGCGTTCTTTCTCCATCAAGCCGTGCCGTTCTCCGCGCAGATCAACGATGGTGTCAATTCCCAGCTTCTTCAGCTCCTCGATTCCTTCCTCTTTCGGCTGCGCCCCGCGATACAAATACTCATTCACCTTCCCGAAATCCTTAATTCCAAAAACAGCCATTTTCTCTGCAAGCGCGTATTGATGTGGCGAAGGAGCAGCACTCTGCCGCGCGGCACACCCGCCACCAATCCCCGCCAAAACGAGGAACAGAAATGACCAGACCGACTTCGCGTAAACCATCGTTAAATTAGATGCCAGAACTCTCTCCCGTTAGGTCTTGCGTCGGCGTTGCCGACAACGTCTTTTCCCGGCGGCCCTTTATGCCTTGCTGATGGATTTTTGTGATTTAATTGTTGCCCATGGAACAGACCCGAATTAGCCCGCGTCCGGTAGTTGGAGCGATCATCGTGGTGAGTGGCCTCGCCGTGTCATTCCTGCTGTGGCTGCTGTACGTCCATCATGCCTCGGCTGGTTTCACCGGACGCTGGATGTTTTTGCCGGCCCTTAACGCGCTTCTGAACGGATTGTGCGCGGTTGCGCTGTGCGTCGGATTGTATTTCATCAAACACCACAAAAAAGGAGCGCATCGCACCAGCATGTTGCTGGCTTTCGCGTTCTCTTCCTTGTTCCTCATCAGCTATATCGTGAACCACGCGCTGCACGGCGATACGATTTTCCCCGGCTACGGCGCGGTGCGCACCCTGTACCTGTCCATCTTAGCCAGTCACATAATCCTTTCCATCGTCGCTTTGCCAATGGTGCTGACCACGTTCTTTTTCTCGCTAACGGGCCGTTTCACGATGCACCGCCGAATCGCACGCTTCACATTCCCCATTTGGCTCTACGTTTCCATCACCGGCGTCGTGGTTTTCGTGTTCCTCAAGGCGTATGCGTACTAACCCCAATGTTGGCCCCGCCTGAATTAAGACAATAAGGCAAGAACGACCGACTCGGAAACGACCGTTTAGCTTCCGGGCTTGCCGAACTCGCCCGCTCGACAAGAATCTTCAGCTTTTTGCCACTCCAGATACTTCCGCTGCCTTCGACTTCCGCAATCAGCTAGCCGCTGCCCAACTCCTTCTTCAAATCGAGACCGTCGATGCCAGTTTCCGAACCGAGCGACTGCGCGAGTACCTGGTAAGAAATTACTGAGTGACTTGGCTTCCCGCGCTCGGGTGAGCCTTGCTAAATTGCGCTCTGCCGATATTATCGTGAGAGCTGCGTATTTCGCCGTCTGCACGATCTCAAAGGCCAGTCTGTGCTGCATTTGTGGGTGGAGATCCTTCCACGCAAGCTGGGAGCGCCGTTTACCAAGGAACTGCGCAGGAATAGCGAGGTGGCGTCGAGTTTCCTGAGATTGGCTTGCCGTCAAGTGATAAAAAAGCTGGAGTCCGTAACGATTCGGGCCCTGAAGTCTCGATCTGGAAAGTTACGCTAATGTCGCTTCCCACCGATTCCCGGTGGATCACGAGCAAGTCGCCGCCTCCATTAGAAAGACGGCTGGTCGTTGGGAAGGCAACTGGTATGATGACCTTCGATCACAGGCACATGGTTCTCTTTCTAGAATTGCGTTTCAGGCCAACCACGGATAGTCATCTTTGTTCGGACAATGGGGGACGCATTGACTGACTCGAGCTATAACGCGTTCAATCGTCGAGAATTCATCCACGGTGCACTTGCCGGAGCCACCTTCGTCGCATTGCCAGTTTCAGCGTTCTCTGCAGACCATCCCGACCTTCAGACGGTGCTGAGCCAAATACCGAAGATGCATGACGAGAACGTGAAGCGGCTGCAGGACTGGATCGCTTTGCCCTCGATCGCGGCCGAAAACCGCAACTATCCGCAGGGCCCTGACTATATGGCACAACTCGCTCGCGATGCAGGATTCGCGAACGTCGAAATTGTGCCAACATCGGGCAAGCCTGGGGTCTTCGGCGCGCTGGATGCAGGCGCGGCAACCACCGTCGGCATCTATTTTATGTACGACGTGAAACAGTTTGACCCTTCGGAGTGGTCTTCGCCACCGCTCGCAGGGCGAATCGTGGACCAGGAAGGGTTAGGCAGGATTTGCGTCGGTCGCGGCGCTGTGAACCAGAAAGGTCCCGAAACGGCCTTCCTCGGCGCCCTTCATGCCTTCAAGGCAGCGGGAAAAAAGCTGCCTGTGAATCTCGTGCTCGTCTGTGAAGGTGAAGAAGAGATTGGTTCAACTCACTTTCCAGAGGTTGTCCAGCAACCCAAGGTCACCGCTGCGTTGAAGAAATGCGTGGGCGTGTTCGTACCAGAAGCCGGCCAAGACGCGGATGGAGGCATACAGATATCACTAGGCGCCAAGGGCGTAGTTGAGCTCGAACTGGTCTCCAGCGGCGAGCGATGGGGACGAGGGCCCAAACATGACGTTCACTCCAGCCTTGCCGCACAGGTGGATAGTCCCGCGTGGCGCCTGGTGCAAGCGCTCAACACGCTCATCGAGTCCGATGGACACACCCCTGCTGTGGCGGGTTTCTTTGACCAGGTCAAGACGCTTACTCCCGCGCAGACGAAGATGATTCAGGATGCCGCCGCTCGCCGCAGTGAAGCCACGGTCAAGAAGCAGCTAGGCGTTGAGCATTGGGTGCATGACACAAACTGGCTTGACTCGCTCGTGCTGCTGGAATCCAAGCCCACGATCAACATCGAAGGCTTAGTCGGTGGATACACGGGGCCCGGTGGCAAAACCGTTCTGCCGCATCGCGCCGTCGCAAAGATTGATATGCGGCTGGTACCTGACATGACGGCTGCCGGTACACTGGCGCTTCTGAAGCAGCATCTTGCTAAACACGGCTTTGGCGACATAGAGGTCAATATGAGTGGTGGCTACGATCCGACACAGACCGCCCAGGATTCGAAGCTCATCCAGGCGCAAATCACGACGTACCGCAAGCTGGGTTTGGATCCCGTGCTGTGGCCTCGAACCGCCGGCTCCTGGCCGGGATACATCTTCACATCCGAACCTCTCAATCTTCCTGCCGGACATTTTGGAGTGGGACACGGGACCGGCGCACATGCTCCGAATGAGTACTATCTGATTGATTCCACCAATGCGAAGGTTGCGGGGCTTGATGGAGCTGTGCGCTCCTTTGTCGAGTATCTCTACGCGTTGGCTTAAAGCAGAATGAGATGGTAATTCCCGATGTTCGCTCCTCAGACCACGTGACCGACCGTCCGGGCAATTGGCCCGCTCCCTGAGTATTCTCGAGTGATGGGAAACTCTGATGTAACGCGATTAGTTAAGAGTTGCGACCACTCGCCCGGAAGATGCCTGTCAGAACCATGCTTTCCCGGGCGTGGTTCCTTCCAGAATTTCAACGTTTTTGCTTTCCTCTTGCTTACCGAGGGCAGCGAGTGTATGTTGTACTCGGTTACCGAGGACATAAACCCATATGAGCAAACCTGCCGATCTGGTGCAGGGCACGCTGGACATGTTGCTGCTGAAAATTCTGGCGCTTGGGCCAATGAACGGCTTCGCCGTTAGTCAGCGATTGAAGCAGGTGTCTGGCGACGTTTTGCAGGTCAGCGACGGATCGCTATACCCGGCTCTGCACAAGCTGGAGCAAGAGGGCTGGATCACCGCCGAGTGGAAAACGTCCGAGTACGGCCGGCGCGCGAAATATTATTCGCTGACACGGCTCGGGCGTGGGCAACTCGAAAAAGAAGCAGACAGCTGGGGTAGGCTTTCGAGCGCCATTTCGCGAGTTATTAAGCTTAAAGAGACGTGAGGGTGGCGTGACGCGAAGCGGAGGTTGAAGGTGCGACCGGAGCATTGGCTGTACACAATTCCGCTACGGTTACGGTCGTTGTTTCGCCGGGCACAGGCGGATCAGCAATTGGACGACGAGCTGCGCGACCATCTCGAACGGAAAACCGAGGAATACGTCGCAAAAGGGATGTCACCGCAAGAAGCGCGGCGTCGCGTGCGACTCGACCTCGGTGGTATCGAGCAGACCAAAGAGAAATGCCGCGGCGCACGCCGCGTGAATTGGATTCAGGACTTCGTGCAGGATTTGCACTTTAGTCTGCGCGTATTGCGGAAATCCCCCGGCTTCACTACCGTCGCCGTTCTCACCCTCGCCCTCGGCATCGGCGCCAATACTGCTATCTTCACCATGACGAACGGCCTGATGCTGCACAGGCTCCCCGTGCGCGATCCAGGGCAGCTCGTCGAACTCCTCCACCACTATCCCGACGAGCCTGAACCTGGGTTCAACGGCTTCTCGTGGGACGCGTACCAGGCCATACGCGACGGCAATCATGTCTTCTCGGACCTGATCGTCGGGAGTATGAACTTTTTCAGTGTCCGCGGCGATAATCTGCAGCCGCAGACCGTGTTCGGCGGGGGCGTAGGAGGAACTTTCTTCCAAGCGCTCGGGGTGCGGGCCGCAGCAGGTCGCCTAATCGGCCCCGAAGACGCACACATGGGCTATCACGCCCCAGTAGCCGTCGTGAGCTGGTCATTCTGGAAGTCCCGATTCGATCTGGATCCTGGAGTCATCGGCAAGAAAATCGTCGTCGGTGACACTCCGGTTACCATCATCGGCGTGGCGCAACACGGCTTTTACGGGCCCAGCTACGAAGCGCAGCAAGACATTTGGCTGCCTATATCGCTTGGCCCTTCTCCCGGATGGGGATTCGGACTGTTAGCGCGACTGAAACCGCGCGTTTCCCTAGAACAAGCGCGGGCGGAAATGGCGGTGGTGTTCCAAGCGGTCGTGAACTCCCCCGACGCCGATCCTTTTGTGCGTCGAATGAAACTCCGCATCGAGCCGGCGGGAAACGGCGTTACGACGCCTTTGAGCCAGATGCTCTCGACACCGCTCACGGTCCTGATGGCAACGGTGGGGCTGCTGCTGCTCCTGGCGTGCGCGAATTTAGCAGGGCTGCTCTTGGCCCGCGGAGCATCGCGGCAGCACGAAATGGCTGTGCGTGCCTGCCTGGGAGCGCCTCGGGCTCGCTTGCTGCGCCAAACTCTCACCGAATCGCTGTTGCTGTCGCTGGTCGGATGCGTCGTCGGCATCTTCGGGGCCTACTTCGCAGCTCACGCGCTGATCCGGGTCTTCGCATCCGGCAGGTTCATCATGGGGGCGCCGGTGCATTTTGAGGCTCTGACAAACCCAGATGCACACGTGCTGTTGTTCACCCTAGCGATCGCGCTGCTCACGGGACTCCTGTGCGGAGCGGCACCCGCCATGAGCGCCTCGAAGACGGAACCAGGGTCCGCGCTGCAACAGGCATCGCGCATCGGAGAATCCAAGTCCCGGCGGCTGTTCGGCAAGGGCCTCGTCGCTTCGCAGGTGGCGCTCTCCCTCGCGCTGATGAGCTCGGCGGGCCTGTTTGTGGAATATCTGTCGCATCTTCGCAACCTGAATCTGGGATTCGAGCGCAATAATCTGCTGCTGGTCACGCTCGATTTCGCGCACAGTGGCTATAACGCTGCGCAATTCTCGCGGCTTTCTCAAGAGCTGGTGACGCGGCTGGACGCCATTCCCGGCGTAAGCTCTGCCACCTTCAGTGCCATGAGTCCAATGGAGGGCCCTGGAGCCGCGAGCTTCGCATTTTCGGAAGACCATCCTGAAAAGCGGACCCAGGCCTCCATCAATTATGTTGCCCCGGCCTACTTCGAGACGTATGGCACACCATTTCTCGTCGGTCGCGATTTTTCAGCACGCGACCAGACCGGCTCCCCTGTGGCAATCATTAACGAGACCACTGCTCGCGACTGTTTCGGGAACGAAAACCCCATCGGAAGACACATTACTCTGAGCCATATCACCTTGACGAAAGGCGAAAAGACCTATGAGGTGGTCGGACTGGTCCGCGACGCCAAATACAACGATCTCCAGCAAGCCGCGCCGCCTACGATCTATCCGGACCTTCTTCAACAGGGCTTCATTGGTTCTCAGCATTCTCAGCTGGCGATCCGCACGAGAATCGACCCCGGCGGGGTTGCCAGCGCGGTTCGCCAAACCGAGGCCGCGGTGTTGAATACTGTTCCCATCGTTCGGATTATGACGATGAACGAGCAGATCGATTCGTCCATCGTTCCACAGCGGTTGATTGCAACGCTTTCCGCAGGGTTCGCCGCGCTGGGCGCGCTGCTTGCGGCCATCGGCCTGTACGGCCTGCTCGCGTACACGGTCGCGCGGCGCACCCATGAGATCGGCGTTCGCGTGGCGCTGGGTGCAGCAGGGACTGACGTTATGCGCGTAGTTCTTCGCGACGCCCTGTGGATGGTCTGCGCCGGTTTCGCTATCGGAGCACCCCTTGCGTTCTGGGGAAAACGCATAGCCGCCAGCCTGATCCCCGACCTGCCAGTCGCCGGCCCTCTTCCGGTTGTCGTTGCCGCTGCAATAATGATCGCGGTCGGTTTGATTGCTGCTTACCTGCCCGCGCGCCGCGCCATGCGCGTCGATCCCATGGTGGCGCTGCGGTATGAATAGCCCGTCGCAGATCGCGCGCAACTCTTCCTCGGAACAATCTTGGACAAACATCTGGGGATTCGGTGACATTCCCGGCCGTCGCTCCCGAGTGACGGGCAACGATCGGAATTCCTTTTCCCTCTCTGCGGCGCACAGCCTTCCCAATTTGGCTCTTGTTCGCTCTGCCCGCCACCCGAACCATAGATCGGGAACGATAGAATGGATTCACTAGGAGCATCCATGGCAACCGCAACAACTCCAGCATCATCCGCAACCGGCAACATCGACTGGCGGCAGGAGTGGCACGAATTCGATGGCGCAACATATCTCAACCTCGCCGGACAGAGCCCGGTCCCGAAATCCGCCATTCGCGCCATCCAGTCCGCCATCGAATGGAAAAAATTCCCCCATCACATTCCCGATACCGCCTACTTCGATCTGCCCAACAAAGTTCGCGCCTCGATCGCTAAACTCATCGGCGGCAAACCCGAGGAAGTCGCGCTCACTGCCGGTGCCAGCACCGGCATGCTCGCCGTCGCTTTCGGTCTCACCTGGAAGCCCGGCGACGAAGTCCTCACTGCGGTCTCCGAATTCCCCCTGCAATACACCACCTGGAAACCGATGGAACAGCGCGAAGGCATTACGCTGAAAATTATTTCGCCGCGCGATCGTTTCCTCACCGCCGACGATTTTATCGCCGCGCTCATTCCCCAAACGCGTCTCGTCTCCGTCAGCCTGGTGCGTTTCGATAACGCCGTGATGCTCGATGCCGCGCGCCTCGCTGCAGCCTGCCGCGCGCAAGGCGCTTTGCTTCTCCTCGATGTCAGCCAATGCTGTGGTGCGATTCCGCTCGACGTAAATAAACTCGGAGCGGACTTCATGGTCAGCGCCGGATACAAATGGCTGCTCGGCCCATTCGGCACAGGATTTTTCTGGGCCAAATCCGAGCACATTTCCAAAATGCGGCCCGGTCCTTTTTACTGGATGGCCGCAGAAGGCGCGGAAAATTTTACTGCGCTCAACTTCGCCGATCCCAAACCCGCGCAAGCGGCGCGGCGTTGGGACGCTGCCGAAACCGCAAACTATTACAACCTCGCCGCACTCGATGCGGGCGTTGATCTGGCTTTGCGCATCGGCGCGGAAACCGTCGCCGCGCACAATCACAAATTGATCGATCTGCTTTTCTCGCGCCTGCCGCAGGATCGCTTCGTCGTCGCCAGTCCCCTCGACCACAAGCAGCGCGGCCCGTATGGCTGCTTCCAAGCGCGCAGCCCGGAAAAAACCAAAGAGTTTTACGACAAATTGCGCAAAGAAAATGTAATCACCAGTTTGCGCGAAGGAAAAATTCGCGTCTCGCCTTACATGTATAACAACGAGCGCGACATCGACCGCCTCATCTCAGTGGTCACGGTATGAGTGCTTCTGAGTCCGCGCAGAATTGGCCGCGCATTGCGGTTGTTGGCGCAGGCGCCGTCGGCGGTTACTTCGGTGGAATGCTCGCCCGTGCAGGCGCTCAAGTAACTTTCATTGGGCGCCCGGCATTCGTTGACGCTGTGAGAGAAAACGGATTGTTTCTCGATACCGTTCAGTTTCGGGAACACGTGAAAGTACAAGCCTCCACAGATCTGACCACTGCTCGCGATGCAGGAATTATTTTGTTTTGTGTGAAGACCACCGACAGCACTGAAACCGCGCGCGCACTCGCCAAAGTGGTCTCAAATGATGCTGTCATCGTTAGCATGCAAAACGGGGTGGACAACGCCGAACAAATCGCAGCCGCGTCTGGCCTGAAAGCATTGCCCGCCGCGGTTTACGTCGCTGCTTCCGTTCCTGCTCCTGGAACTGTAAAACACGTCGGGCGCGGCGATCTGGTTCTCGGTCCACAGAACGAAATCACGCAACGCGTGGCAGCCGTGTTCAATCGCGCCAACGTCCCGTGCCGCATCTCGGAAAATCTAGCCGGCGAACTCTGGACCAAGCTGGTTTGGAATTGCGCACTCAACGCGCTCTCTGCGTTAGGCAAAGTGACCTACGGCGAAATTCTCGCCAGCGCCGATGCAAAACAACTTCTCGAAACAACGGTTTACGAAGTTCTCGCCGTCGCAAAAGCCAGCGGCATCCAACCTGCCGGACTCGAAGATCCAAAGGCAGCGCTCGCTGGCGCCTACAAAGTCGCGGAACAAATGGCTGCCACACGCAGCTCCACTGCTCAGGACATGATGCGCAACAAAAAAACCGAAATCGATTCGCTGAACGGATTCATCGTTCGCCGTGGCCGCGAACTGAATATTCCAGTGCCCGCAAATCACGCGTTGTTCACACTGATAAAACTTGCCGAAGGAAATTCTTAAATGTGGCTTGAACATTCTATCCGTGGGAGTTCCTGGAAGGCGCACAGCTTCGCATGCGGCGAACACAAACCTGTCGTCGTCATTCCGAGGAGCTTGCCTGCCGCAGGCCGGCGTAGCGATGAGGAATCTCTGTTCCTCTCCGATTTACGCACCGGAGATATTCCTCGCTGCGTTCGGAACGACGACTGGTTTTATTCTTGATGGCGAATACGACTGTCACTGCTCCGGCGCGTGAAACGGAATGTGCACAATCGCTTCCAGATCGACCGGTTGGCCCTGCCGCTCCGCGGGACGGAATTTCCATTGCGCCAGCGCGCGCACCGCGTTGCCATCCAGCTGCCGATCGATTCCGCGCACCACTTGAATGCCGTCCACCGAACCATCACGGCGAATTACGGCGTATAAAATCACTTCGCCCTCGACGTGTTCGGCCATCAGCGTTGGCGGATATTTTGGATCTACTTTATGCAGCGGCGCCGGCTCCGCAATTTCATCTGACGTTTTTATTTGCGGCCCGGTTGGCGACGAACGCATTTCAGAAAAATTCAAAATCCAGCTTCCCGTCGCGCTATTCAAATTCGGCATGTTCACGTTCATCGAATAAACGCGCCGCCGCGCAAAGATAATTTCCGGTCTAGCTCCGGGAGCCAGCAAAGCAAAATTCGGCGGACCGGTTTGTACTTCCGTATCTTGCGTCGCACGGTCCGCTTCCGCTCGCGTATAAAGTGGACGCGAAGACGGCATGGCAATTTTCCCCGCGCTGATCCCAGAAGTAACATCCGCGCTGCGCGGCGCCCCACCGGAAATACTCACAGCGGTCGGGCTGGTTCCCGCCCCGCCGGCAGAGCCGGCTGGAGAATTTCCAGTGCCGTTTGGTTTTGCGCCAGGAGTTCCGCCGGGTGCGCCAGGCTTCTTTCCTTCCGGCGAAATGGTAACCCGCGCGGCTAGATTTCCTGCTGGCGGCGCGACTGGCGCCGACGGTCCAGGTGTTGCGGAAAGCGCGATCAGCGTTTGCGCGGAGCCGTTTGGCGAAGTGAGCTGCGCTGCAACTTCCGGCGCGGGATCAGTTGCGCCTTCCTGTTTTCTCTGTGAAACACGCGGCGCGACACCGGCGTTGATTTGCAATTTCGGGCGCTCTGGTCCGGCATTGGTCATGGCCAGGGTCAAATCCTGTGTGCGCTGTTCGCTGAGTTGCACTTCCGGAGCGGAAGCGTTCGGATCCGTCGCGATATGCCTTTCGCGCGGACGCAATTTCTTTAGAGTTTCCTGGCTGATTTCGAGATGTGGACGTGCCGGCGCGGCCGCTTGCGCTAGCTGCACCGTATTGGGGAGCTCTGGCAGAAGTTTCGGCGCGAGCGGCGGTGCGGCAGGATTGATTAGCGTTTGCCGCGCATGCGTTGGGTGAACTGGATCAGTAAAAATCCTTTGCCGCGGATGGAATGCGTCGGCGCCTGCGGACGCCGGCGGTTGGCTTTGCGTGACGCGAGAAAGCAATTTTGGCTTCGCTTGGCGAATCTCGAGTAGCGGAAAATCTTCGATTTGTCCGGACCAGGTGAGTTGGGTGTTTGCGAACGCGGGATTTGTTTTTGGCCCGGAGATTTGCGGAAGCGGCATGGCAATAAATGCAATGTGCCAGAGCGCTGCCGCGAAAATTGCGCGGCGAGGCAGACGGCGTTCGATCCAGACATCTTTGAAAAAACTGGCGGAGAGAAGATTCTTGGAGAGGCGGGCGCGGCGGAACAGTTCCGCGAAATTGCTGGCGATGCCCTGGTGGAATTGTCCCCAGCCTAACTCGAGTTGCGGCTCGTTCGAACCGTGTAGTTCGAGGGCGGGCGCGGGAGGAGGGGCCTGACCGAGCAGGTCGAATGGATTATTGGCTTCGAACGCAGACATGCGATTCCTCATTATAACCTGTAGCCAGTGATTTTTGGCCGGGTAGCCACAATTAGTGGGCGGGTGAATCGGGCGCGTGCTTCGAATAGAACATAGATGATGCTGTGCCGAGGAAAGTTGTGCGGGATCGGTGCGTAGCCGAAAGCAGATTCCTCGCTTCGCCTGCCGGCGGCGGGCAGGCTCGGAATGACAACTATTGGGCAGCCAGGCTTAAGCCCGCCTATAAAAACTGAGGGTGGCGTCGCCTTGTGTGAGGAGGCGAAATTGTTCCAGGCCGCCGATGGATTTTGCGAGTGGGGATTTCTTGCTGTGTTCGGCGATCAGGATTGATGATTCTGAGACTAGGGAAGAAGTGGCCAGGAAGTCGAGAGTTAATTGATAGTCGTTTTTGTTGGCGTAGGGCGGATCGAGGAATAGGAAATCGAAGACCGCGACTCGGTCTTTGTGCAACTTTTCAAGGGCTGGCGCGGCGGCGGTTGCGATGATTCGTGCTTCGGATTTTATTTCCAGCGCGGCTAGATTTTCGCGGATTAGGCGGACGGCTGCGGGATGATTTTCCACGAAAACGGCGGAAATGGCTCCGCGGCTGATGGCTTCGATACCTACTGCGCCGGTTCCGGCGAATACATCGAGGAAACGCGAGCCTGGCACGCGTGGGCCGAGGATGTTGAAGAGAGTTTCGCGCAACATGTCGCTGGTTGGGCGAAGCGAGAGTCCCTTGAGGGATTTCAGCTGGCGAGAGCGAAATTTGCCGGCAATGATGCGCATGTGAATCAGCCGATCTGAGCGAGATGGTAGCGGCGTTGCCATTGTGCGGGAAGTGCGCGCAGGGTTTGCCGTAATTCGTCGTGGCGTTGCGAGTCTTCGGCTAGTGCGAAGGCTTCGTTGCGGGCGGTTTCCAGGAATTCGCGATCGCGCAGCGGGTTGGCGACGTGAAAACCCATTTCGCCGGACTGGCGAGTGCCGAAAAATTCGCCGGGGCCGCGCAATTGCAAGTCGGTTTCGGCGATTTCGAAACCGTTTGCGGTTCGAACCATGGTTTCCAGGCGCGCGCGCGCATCGTCCGTAGGACGATAAGGAGCGACGAGGATGCAATGCGATTTCTGTGCACCGCGTCCGATGCGTCCGCGTAATTGATGCAATTGAGAAAGGCCAAAGCGTTCAGCGTGTTCGATGACCATGACGGTTGCGTTCGGGACGTCTACACCGACTTCGATGACGGTGGTAGAGACCAGGATTCGCGTTTCGTTTTTACGGAAGGATTGCATCACGGCTTCTTTTTCTTCGCTGGATAAACGTCCATGGAGCAGGCCTAGTTTGAGGTTCGGAAAAACCTGTTTTGAGAGGCGTTCGAATTCCTCGATGGCAGCTTTGAGTTCGAGCTTGGATTCTTCGATTACGGGATAGACGATATATCCCTGATGGCCTGCGGCGACTTCGCGCCGCAGGAATTCCCATACGCCAGTCAAGTGCTGTTCGGTGGTAGTGCACGTTTCAATCGCCGTGCGGCCGGGTGGCAATTCATCGAGTACAGAAACATCCAGATCTCCATACAACGTGAGCGCGAGAGTTCGCGGAATCGGAGTAGCGGTGAGAACGAGAACGTGAGGGGAATGACCGTGCGAAGCAGCTTTGTCCATGAGCTTTTTTCGTTGCAGGACGCCGAAGCGGTGTTGCTCGTCGATGGCGACGAAAGCCAGACGCGCGAATGCGACGTTGTCTTCGATGAGGGCGTGGGTGCCAACTACGAGTTGCGCTTCGCCATTGACAATGCGCTGGAGCGCGGCTGTTTTTTCCGCGTGTTTCATTCCGCTGATAAGCAGTTCAACTTTGTAACCTGATTTTTCAAGAATGCGTCCCGCGGAAAGAAAATGCTGCACAGCAAGAATTTCCGTGGGGGCCATGAGAGCGGCCTGGCAGCCGTTTTCGATGGCGATGACCGCGGCCTGGAGAGCGACGATAGTTTTGCCGCTGCCGACATCGCCTTGCAACAGGCGACTCATGGGCACTGGCTTTTCGAGGTCGGAGGCTATTTCGGCCAGGACACGTTTTTGCGCGGCAGTAGGCTTGAACGGAAGCATTTTCTTCACAGCGTCGCGGATACGGTCTTCGCGCAGGCGGAAGGCGATGGCATCGGCTTTGCGAGCGAGTTTGCGATTGAGCGCGAGACTTAATTGGTAGAAGAAAAATTCTTCGAAGATGAGGCGTTGCTGCGCGGGCGAGCGAAATTGATTGAGAGCGTCAACGGATTCGCCGGCGGGCGGGAAGTGAGTGTAGATGATGGCGTCGCGGCGCGAGGGAAATTTAAAACGAGTGCGAATTGATGCTGGTAGAAGATCGAGAAGATGGGCGTCGGCTTGCAGCAACGCTGCGTAAGTGGCGCGGCGGATGGCGCGGGTGCCGAATGTCCCGATGGCTTCGTAGATGGGAACGATGCGGCCGACTTCGGTGGAGTCCTGACCGTCTCCGGTCAGCAGCTCGAATTGCGGATTGATCATTTCAACGCGCGCGGGGCGCAAGCGATCGATTTCGGCTTTGCCGTGAAGCACTAGGAGCTGGCCGGGTTTCAGTCGGCCTTCGAGATAGCCACCATGAAAAAACTTGCAGGGGAGCGAGCCGGTATCGTCCTGCACGAGCAGATGATAGATGGCGTCGCGACCGCGCATACTGCGAACCGCCTGGCCGCTGGCGACGCGAACACGCAGTGTGAAAATATTATTGGGACGCACGTCTTTGATTTGCGAGAAGTGGAGGCGGTCTTCGTATCGGAACGGAAGGTAGCCGAGAAGGTCTTCGAGGGTGTGGATACCGCGTTTGGCGAGAAGCTCGGCGCGCTGCGGCCCTACGCCTTTGATCATTTGCACGTCAGTCTGCAGGCCGTCAGCCATAAAAGGAGTTATAGCCGAGAAGCGGGAGGAAGTACAAAGTGGGTGCGATTGAGTGGCCCGATCACTGAATTTCGGAAGGACGGAAAAATTATGTAGCAGTGGGTTTATCCCGCTGCTCTTTCTTTCCCGGCGGATGGTGAGGCAGCGTGGCTTAGATCGTGGCTAAGTTTGCATGCGCCGAAGATTCTTCTTAACTGCCAGTGTGTGAGCGTGGGCATATTGCATACCAGATTGGTGAAACACTAAATCGCACACGGGTGAATTTTTGACCATTGCAGCTGTGGCCCATGATCGTGGCCAAGCTTGCTGCCCGCGTCGATTCAGCCCACTGCAGAACACCACGTTATTGGCGGTAGCCAGTCGAGCGCTAGAAAGTCCGGAGCCGGGGATAGGCTCAGGATGAAGAAAAGAGGCCCCGAAGCTGGGAGACTAGGGCGCAGCAGTCTGCGCCCCCTACACCGGAACGCGCGATGTTTATGAGAACTATGGCACCAGCGCAACTTTGTTCGCAGGAACGATTTGCTGCTGATAGCTGAAGACTTCGCGGCTGTCAGGATTGACAAACACTTTCAGCCAGTTGCAATCGTTGGTGCCGTTTTCCTGGTGATCGCCAAAAGTTTCGACGCGGGTAAAATTCGCGATCCTTTGGCCTTTGGAATCGAGGAACGGCTTATCGATGCGGAAGTAGTGCGAGTCGCCGTGGACATACGCGACCGGCTTTGCGAAGGCGATGACTTCCTGCCGCAGCGCCACCAGGAAATCGTGGAATCCGTCAGGAGTCGAAATCGGAATCGACGGCGGAATCGGGATGCCGCCGTATGCGGGATCACTGGCCGGCAGGAAATCCGTTTCGATGAGCGTCTTGGGATCGCGCACCGGGCCGCGGGTGGCGTCAGTCGCATCAAACCCAGGATCAGCCTGCGAGATCAGCATCACCGCGACGGAGCCGCGATCATTCGCTTCGGCAAAGGTAGCGTGCAACCAGGCGATATCGGCGGCATTGCGCGCCGCCCACTCACCGTGGTCAGGACCGGTGTCGCATAAGTTGTTGCAGGATCCCTGGACGTTCAACGTGGCGTACGTCACGCCGTGCAGCGTCCATCTCCGGTTCTCGACACAAGCCACTAGTTCGTTCTGTGCGTTGAGGCACAATTTATCGATCTGCACTTCCTGCAAAAGGCGGCGCTGCCCGAGCGTGTAGGGAGTCGAGAAGAAGAGTTGCCGCTCATGGTCCAGCCGTTCCCGTGAATTAAAGCCGCCGTTCGATGCCCGGTCGCAATCGGTCCAGTCATTGTCGCCCGGCGTGAAAACGGCCGGCACCCGCAAAGAGTTGAAATAATTGAGCCCTTGAACGTAAAGATCGTCGCTGCAGGTTGTCGGCGTAACCGAACCCTTGGTGGAGTTGCCGGCCTTCAAGTCACCGTCATGGGCTACAAATTCCAGGTCCTGCGAGTTCATGTCCGCAATGATGTTGGCTACACCGGTCTGGGCCTGCACATCGGAATACGGCAAGTCTCCCCAGAGGCCGATCGCGTAAGAGTGCTTATCATCCTGATCCTTGTCTTTCGGATCGTCGAGTGCGCCATAGAAGCCTGATGCCCGGACCATCGTTCCTGTCATCGAAAGGAACAGTGCCGCAGTGCCGGTTAAAATCATTGCTCGTGTCAGTTTCTGTCTAATGTGATTCCAGTTTTTATTGTTCGTCACAACTGCCTCCCAGAGGTCGTCGGCCCATTCACACCCACACCGAGTTCTACCGCGATTCCTTTTCGCGCCCGTGCAATCTGACAATTCCGCCTTACGGAAATATGAACGGCCGTTTAATTCTGACACCTCTATTGCGAACAGACGCGAGGAGTGCGTTTTTTCCTGGACGGATAATTCACGCGGGCGGCGGAAACGACTCCTTAGGTTCCCGCCAGAGGCAGCCACGAAGAAAAAAATGGGCCGCGGGAAACGCGGCCCATCGGCAGTCGGTATGTGCTGGGGTTATTGTTTGTCGTAAACAGCGGTGGCGCTGACTTTTTTGCCGCTGGCATCGGTGCCGCTGATAGTGACGGTGCGGGTCTTGCCGTCGGCCGAAACGGCGGCAGTTCCACTCATGGTGACCTTGTCGCCCTTTTTGTTGGTCAGTTTCAGGGTATGAGCGTCAACTCTCTTGTAGGAGCGGGTGTCAGCACTCGAATCACCGGTCACAGGATAGTCTTTGCCGTCGAACTTGCCGGTCCATTCGTTGTGCGAAGGTTTACCATCGGCGCCGACACCGTCGACGGTGACTTTCACGCTGTCACCAGCCGCTTCATAGACGACGGTAGTATTTTTTGGAGCGCCGGGGCTGAACTTGGACTTGGCTTCGTTGAGCTTCCAGGTACCCATGCTGGCATCGTCCGCGGCAAGACATGCCGAGGCAGCTGCGAACAATACAGCGAACGTTAACAAGCAAATCATTCTTTTCATGGAATCTCCTAATGCGATTTTTTGCGTTTAAAACAACAGGACTTTGGGGATGAATGGCCCCCGTTGGACCCTAGTGGGACGGACGATAGCACCGCGGCGCCCTAGTAGCAAATGAATTTGGATAGGTCCGGAACGGCGGTCGACATCGCACGCCTGGGCAAGCTGGGGCGGAGCGCGCTGCGCCCCTACAGGAAAAAACGTTGCAAGAGTGGTGTTGAGTGCGGCGCGTTAGCGGCGGAGCAGTAAGTCCAGGGTGATTTCGCTTTTGGCACATTCGGCCGCAGTGACGGGCTGGAGGTCGAGATCGTAGAAGCGATCGATGTGGGAGAAGTAGGCGGAAAGAGTTTGGAAGACGGCGGCGGGCTCGATGTTGGATTTTTTCCAGTAGACAGGAGCGTATTCGAGCGCGAGAGATTCAGTGCGGGCCAGAGCTTCCGCGCCGCCGGCGAAGGCGAACGGTTCGAATCCCTCGACATCCATTTTCATGAGCGTCCAGGACTTCACTGCTGAGTCCTTCAGAAGATCGTCGAGGCGGCGCACGGGTACGTTGATGAATTTTTTGCAGGGTTCGAGATCGACGAGGGAGTGACGGCCGCGGTTGGCGGGTTTGTATATGCCCATTTTTGCGGTGCCGTCTTCGGCGCCGACGGCGCAGGCGTGAACGGTTACGTTGGTGAGGCCGTTGTTGCGGAGATTGGTTTCGAGGAGCTGGCGGTTTTGCGGTTCGGGTTCGACGGAGACGACTTGTCCGGTGGGTCCGGCAAGCTTGCCGAGCAGGCACGAGAAATAACCGATGTTGGCGCCGACGTCGAGGAAATTGCCGCCCGGAGAATTTGCATAGGTGTCGAGGAGATATTTTGTCAGGCCGGGTTCGTGTTCGCCGCGGCGATAGAGGCCGCGTCCAACGCAGTCGCGTTTGTAGCCTTGCATGCGCAGACCAAGCGGCAGATGGCGAGCGGTGACGGTGTTGCGAAAAGGATTGGCGCATTCCGCCCAGTAAGCTAGGCCGCGGATTTCGTAGCGGACACGACGGTTCATGGAGAGATTATAACATTTGAGTTTTTGTGGCGAACGAGCAAAAGCCAAAGAGAAAAACAACGGCTTGGAAAAGAATAACGCCGAGACGCAGAAGGGAAAAACAAAGCGGGAGAGTTTCCTCGCTCCGCTCAGGAATGACGGAATAGAGACAAGCGAGGTGTTTGCGTGGCTAGAAACACCTTGCAGCTAAGGGTTACTTGCGTGAGTGAGGCGCGTATGAATAGAGTGGATATTCGTCGAACGCGCAGAAGGCAAGCGAATGCGGAGGTAGTGTGGCCAAGGTGCTGTTGAGCGGGCGGGAGAAGCGGGCGCTGATTCTGTGGGTGCTGGCTGGAATTGTCGGGTTGTGGTACGCACACGCGCATTTTTTCGAGGCGTTTCCCGAGGCGTCAGTCAATTTTAAAGTGACGCGTGGCGAGGCGCTGGCACGCGCAAAAAGCTTTGTGGAGTCGCTCGGGCCGAACGTGGATGACTACCGATCGGTGATCGTCTTTGGCGTGAACGACAATGCGAAAACCTATCTGGAACGCGAGGTTGGACTGAAAGAAGCCAACCGCATGATGTCGTCGGAAGTGAATGTGTGGAATTGGGACGTGCGGTTTTTTAGGCCGAAGCAGGAGGAAGAATTTCGCGTTGCAGTAAGCCCGCAAGGAAATATTACTGGCTACCAGCATAAGGTGCCGGAAGCCAAGGCCGCAGGGCAGCCGAGCCGCGAGGCGGCGGAAAAAACGGCGCAGGAGTTTCTGGTCGGGAAACTGGGCAAACCGGCAAATGATTGGGATTTTCTCTCGGAGGAAGCCAACAGCGAGAAGAAGCCGAACCGCGCGGATTGGTCGTTCACCTGGGAAAAACACGGGTTTCGGGCGAAGGACGCGCCAGAGCGGCTGCAGATTTCACTGCATGGGGATGAGATTGGCGGCGCGAGTGAAACGCTGAAAGTGCCGGAACAGTGGGAGCGCGACTACGCGCATTTGCGTTCAACGAACGTTTTTTACAATCAAGTGGCGGTAATTCCGTACCTGATCTTATTTGGCGCGTGTTTGTGGATGGGAATACAAATGACGCGCCGGGGACAGACCGGCTGGGCGCTGGCGTTGCAGTTAGGCGCAATCGTGGCGGTGTTTTTGACGGCGATGCAATTAAATCACTGGCCGATTGATCTGTATCAGTACGACACCAATTCCGCATACGGAAGTTTTGCCATTCTGCAGGTGATGGGGGCGCTGCTGTTCGGGATCGGATCGGCGCTGACGGTGACGTTGGTGTTGCCGGGGGGAGAGCCGCTGTACCGGGCGGCGAAACCGCAATTTCTGAGATTGCGGCAGGCGTTCACCTGGCGGGGACTGCGGACCAAGGAATTTTTCTCGTCGATCATCGTTGGATTGTCGCTGGCGGCGGTGCAGATGGGATTTCTGGTGGCGTTTTATTTGATCGCCAATCATTTCGGAGCGTGGGCGCCGCAAGAATTGAATTATGAAGATTCCGTGAGCACGGTGATTCCGTGGATTGGTGGAATTGCCATTGGGTTGCTGGCTGCGACCAGCGAGGAATTTCTGTTCAGGCTTTTTGCAATTCCACTTTTACAGAAAGTGACGAAGTCGAACGTGATTGCGGTGATTGTGCCGGCGTTCGCATGGGGATTTTTGCATACCGCGTATCCGAATGAGCCGCCGTACATTCGCGGGTTGGAAGTCGGATTGATCGGTATTGGCGTGGGCATTGTATTTTTGCGCTGGGGAATTCTGGCGGCACTAGTGTGGCACTACACGGTGGATGCATCGCTGGTGGGATTGCTGCTGATCCGCTCCAGCAGCCTGTATTTCCGCATCAGCGGGCTGGTAGTGGGACTAGCGGTGCTGATCCCGTTCGGGATTGCGGTGTATTCGCGGGTGCTGCGAGGCACGTTTGAAGACGATGCGGATTTACTGAATGGAGCGGTGGAGCCCGTTCGAACCGGTGAGGCGGGTGAGATGGTGTCGGCAGCGGAGATTTCTGCCAGCGATGTCTCGGCAGCCGAACCGGTGGCAGCTGCTGCCAGGGGCTACAGCGCGCTTTCGACGGGCATGATTGGTTTGCTTTGTGTGTGCATGGTGTTGGGCGGAGTTGCGACGTGGAAGCTGAAGCCGGTGCGGGTGGGCGATTACTTGCAGTTGAAAATAGACGCGAAAGAAGCGACTGCGCGCTCGGAAGAAATACTGAAACAACGCGGCGTGGACTCGAGAAACTATAAAACGGCGACGATTTTTGTAAACGTGACAGATGCTACCGCGAGCGAATACCTGCGCGAGAAGATTGGCGTGCCGGCGTTGAATGAGATTTATGAAAAGCGGATACCGGGCGCGTTGTGGCATGTGCGATTTTTCCGCGACGGCCAGCCGGAAGAATATTCGGTAGTGCTGCTGCCAGATGGCACGCTGCACAGTGTGCATCACGACATCGCGGAGGCGGCGCCGGGTGCGTCCCTTAAGAAAGAAGATGCGATGGCGAAGGCGCAGGAATTTCTGCGGACCAGCAAGAATATTGATCTGTCGCGATGGACGCTGGTGGAAGCAACGTCGGAAAAAAAGCCGCACCGGCTCGACCACCGACTGATATGGCAGGAAAATCAGCCGCTTGGCGAGACGCAGACGACAACTGCGGCGGATCCCGCTAGCCATGCGTTCGGCCGAATGCAGGTATCTGCGGTCGGCGACGAAGTGACAAGCTACCGCACATTTATCAAAATTCCCGATGAGTGGAGGCGGCAACGGGAAGAGCAGTCCGTGGCGCGCACAATTTTCACGTTTTTGCCGGTGCTCCTGATGCTGGGATTTGGCGGGACCGTGCTGGTTTTCTTCCTGCGCGAGATCAAGTCGGATTTGATGAGAGAAGTTCCGTGGAGACGATTCTCGTTGTGGGGCCTGTACGGAATCGTTGCTTATATTCTGATCTTCGCGTTTGCCGACCGCATCGCACAGGCCTTAAGCCAATATTCGACAGCGATGCCGTTAAAGTTCGTATTCGGCGCACTGGGTATCGGCTTTCTCGTGGGAACATTTTTCTTTTTAGGGGCGGTCGTGCTGCTATTTGCTATGGCGTGGTTTTTTCTGCGCCAGGCGTTCACAGAAACGGATTTTCCCGGTTGGCGCGGAATGGCGAAAAATTATTATCGCGATGCGTTGCTGATCGGAGTGGGCGGGACGGCGGCATTGATCGCGTTGAAACGCGTTTCGGATTGGATGTCCGCGCACTGGCCAACACCCCACCCATCGCTGGGTGCGGCTTTCGGGAACGATTTCGATTCGGTGCTGCCCGGGATTTCCATTTCGGCGACCGCGATGCTGCACGGGCTGCTGTTCACAGGAGCGATCGCGACGACGGCGGCTTTTGTTGCAGCGCATTGTAAATCGCCGATAGTGCGCGGACTGCTTTTTGTTACGGCCTCGCTGGCGATGGTGGGAGGCTGGGGAAGTACAGCGGACTTCCTAAAGCAGTGGATCGCCGGCCTAGTGTTTCTTGCGGCAGTGGTCTTTGGCGTTGCGCGCGTAGTCCGACTAAATCTGCTGGGCTATTTCCTGGTGCTGGCGATTCCAACACTGCTGGCCGGTTGCGTGGAACTGCTGGCGCAACCAAACGGCTTTTATCACACGCAAGGCATGGTGTGTGCGGCGGTGCTAGGAGCACTTCTGGCTTGCCTGATTGCAGCCTGGCTGACAACGAAAGACGCTCCTGAAGATAGCCTGGCGGCGGTGCGGCAGGGGCAATAAAACGTCGAGATTCGGGTAGGCAGCGGGCAACGCGGAAAAGGTTTCCCGCCTCGGAAACAAATGGTCGCGGGTACTCGTTGTATAAGATGAAGGGTATGGCTGCTTACCTGAGGTGCGGCGGTGCGTCCAAATTGGGTGACACCGCAGCGCTGCGTGTTTTGCCGAAGGCTCCGCTTGTTCGCAAGAGTATGAGAACGAACGAGTAGCGAGGCAAACTCGAAGAGAAAGCGAACATGCCGCTTCCCCATTGGACGTTGGCTTTGGCTGATAACGCAGGCAGGTCCGGCGGAACAAACGCCGTACTGGCCACGGTGACCTCTTTGCCGGAACTTGACGAACGGTCCCTCGTCATCGAGGCACAGGCCGGGAATCGCGCGGCTTTCGAGGAATTGGTGCGCCGGTTCGACCGCGACGTACTGCGGCTGGCCATGAACCTGATGAAGCGTCCAGAAGACGCGCGCGACGTTTACCAGGAAGCCTTCCTGAAGGTTTACCGCAATCTGCACCGCTTCCGCTTCGAATGCAGTTTCTACACCTGGCTGTACCGCATCGTGACCAACGTGTGTCTGGATCATCTGCGGCGGCGGCAGGCACGCCCTGAAGATCAGGCTCCCGAAATACATTTGAACCGGCTGGATGAAGGTTCGCGCGATTTCTTTGAATTCCAGCGCGAACTGCGGCCGGGGCTGGACCCGGAACGGCGGCTGATGGGGAACGAGATACGAACCAGGATCGCGAAAGCGATGGAACGGCTGTCTCCGCGGGAACGAGTGGTGTTCGAGATGAAGCATTACCAGGGATTAAAGTTGCGTGCGATTGGCGACGCCCTAGGCACCACGGAAGAGACGGTGAAGAATTCGCTGTTCCGGGCGACGCGGAAATTGCGGCTGGAACTGGGAGAGCTGCGATGATCCCAAGCGAACACAAGATGGGCTGTACGGAGGTAGGGCCGCTGCTGGTTTTTCTGGCCTGCGACGAGTTGACGGCAGAAGAGCGGATAAGAATCGAAACGCACTTGGAAAGTTGCGCGGATTGCCGAGCGCTGCTGGCCGAAGAAGATGCCTTTCAGGAATGCGTTTTGACGATTCCGCAAGCCGCGGATGAATTGGACCGCACCGGGACAATGTTGGCGCAATGCCGCAGCGAGCTTGCGGAATCGCTGGACGAGATGTCGGTTCCGGCAGAACCGGAAAGGTGGCAGCCATTTGGATTTATCCGGCGCTGGATGGCCCTGCGGCCGGGATGGAGCGCTGCCGGTCTTTTAGCGGCAGGCGCGATTCTGGGAGTGCAATTGCTGCAGTGGTTGCCGACCGACAACTCGAACTTAGCTGGCAAAGCGATGACAGTATCGGCAGCGCAGAAGATATCTGACGAGCAACTGGCAAAGATGTATGTTTCTCGAATTAATTTTGCACCCAGTGCGGACGCCGCGCCGGGAACTTTTCAGGTGCAACTGCGCGCCGAGCAGCCGCTGGTTCTTTCCGGGAACGTCGATGATTCGGACATGCGGCGCGTTTTGACGTATGTGGTAAAGAACAGCGACCGGTTTGATGCGGGAGTGCGGCTGGATTGCCTGGAAGCACTGAAATCGCGTATCCACGACGTGGAAATTCGCGGCGCCTTGCTGGATGCAGCTCGCCACGATCAGAATCCCGCAGTTCGAATGAAGGCGTTGGAAGGGTTGCGCGATGTTGCCGGGGATGAAGACGTGCGCGATGCGCTGCTGGAATCGCTGAACCGCGATGCCAACCCCGGTGTACGGGTGGAAGCGGTGAATTTGCTGGTGCGGTCGTTGGAACTTGAATCGACTTCACCAATGGGCGTGGCGAATGAAGCGCCAGAAGCTCCGGAATCCGATATGCCAATGGTTGCGCCAAGTGTGCCAGCGGTTCCGCTTCCCGCCGCGGAACCATCCGTGCGACGCGTGGTGCGAGCTTTGCAAGACCTGCAGCGACGTGATCCGAACCGCTATGTCCGCCTGAGAAGCGCAGCAGCGTTGCGCCAGATCGGCCCGCCGGATGTGCAATAAAAAATTTGTAAAGCGAAATTCAGAAGTCACAGAATGCTACAAAAGAAAACGCCGGGAGAGTGGCCTGCGGATGAATCGGTTTTGTCAGGAATACGAATGAAGGCATTCTCCATTTTCGGAATGGCGCGCGCCGCTGGACTGGCATGGCTGTTTGCTGGCCTGGTGATGCCATCCGGTTTGGCCGCAGAAGATCCGGCTGCGATTATCGTAGAACCGGCGAAGGGGACCGAACCGGGCGGGGCACACTTTTCCAAAGACCTGAACGGAGTTCTGCAAACCAGCGAAAATCTGACGCTGCGTTTGAACACCGACCTGGGTTCGGTGCATGTGGTTCCGCTGCAAAAAGGCACCACCCCGGTAGTTCGCTATTCCGTGCATATCGAAACCGATGCGCGCGAAGCACTGGCATCGCAATTGTTGGACCGCTATGTGTTGAACGCCAGGAGCTTGTCGACGGGTACTGAAATCACCGGCAATTTACCACAGCAGGTTGCGCGCGGCGGCGGAGCGCAATTCTGGGTGCATTTTGAAGTATCGGTGCCGGAGAGCTATGGGCTTGATATCAGCACGGGCGCGGGCGACATCCTGACGGCCGACGTTGGTGGAATGGCCACGCTGGCGACCGAGGGCGGCAACATCGTTACCGGAAAACTTTCGACCAATCTTTCGGAAGCTTCACACCGCCATGAGCACTCCCGTATGCGAGCGGCGGCAAAACTGCAGACGCAGGGCGGACACATCCAGGTTGAAAGCGCAGAGGGTGATTTGAACGCGTTCACCGCGGGCGGGCATATCAACACTGGTTACATTCATGGAGAAGCGAATCTGCACTCTGGCGGGGGCCACATCCGCGCGGCAGGAATCGGCGGCAAAGCGGAGCTTACCACCGAAGGCGGAAACATCACCGTTGGTAAGGCGGGAAATTTCGTGGCGGTGAAAACCGGTGGTGGGCAAATTGATTTTGGAGAAGTGCGCGGTTCGGTGCATGCACAAACGGGCGGTGGCGGGATTCGCGTGATGTACGTTTCTGGACCAATGGACGTGGAATCGAGCGGCGGCAGCATTTGTCTGACGCGAGTTTCTGGAGCGGTGAGAGCAGAAACTGGTTCCGGGACAATCACGGCGTGGATTAACCCGGAAGGGTCCCGGATGGGAAGCAGCTCCGCGCCGCTTGTTGCCAGCGCCGCAGTGAGCCTGAGCGGAGCTTCGCAACTTATTTCCGGCGAAGGCGACATCGTGGTTTTTCTGCCGCGAAATCTGGCGGCAAATATCGAGGCGATTGTCGAGCATGGCGGAGAACACCGCATCGAAGCCGATCCGGCGTTGGCGCTGCAAATTGCGAAATCCGCACAATCAAACGGGCCGCTCAAAGCCATTGCAGCACTGAATGGCGGCGGCCCGATTCTGAAGCTGAAGACCACCGGCGGAAAAATCAAATTGCAGTACCTGGAATCGGAAACTGCGCTGTGGGATTCCATGATGCGCGATCAGAAAGCGCGAATGGAGCGCGATCTGGCGATGACGCCGGTGGCAGCCCGCACCATGCAGTGGCCAGATGATTTTGCCATGCCGCGTGATACGCCACGCGCGGCGCCGCAGCCGGAGCAGTTCAGCGTTTGGCCGGGCACGTGGGTGGACAGATGGGAATTGCGATTACTGGGTGGCGTTCGCGAGGACGGAGACGACTTCCTGAAGCGCATCGTATCGGCTCCGCCTCCAGGCTACCCTGAACTCGCGCGCAGGGCAGGGATCGAAGGAATGGTGCGGCTGCAAGTGCGCCTGAAGCAGAACGGGCGAATTGAGGTGGAGAAACTTCTGGACGGCGACACGGTATTAGCAGATGCGGCGATTGCGGCGGTGAAACAGTGGCATGGCAAGCCGGTGGCAATGGACGGGAAGCCGGTGGACGTCATCTCGACGGTAAAGTTTGAATTTCATTTGCGTTAGCTTTCGAGCGGTACAGACGTAAGGCGCAGTTGGGGTCCGGGCCCAGATTGTTCTTTAGGAGAAATGGAAACAGCGCGCGGTTGATCGAAGTCAGTCGCACGGTGAATCCTCGAAGGGGAGCATTTATGAAAGTTCGCAAGCTAATCGTGCCGGCGATGGTGTTGGTGTGGGCGCTGGCGGTTACAGCCGTTCCTGGCTGGGCCATCAGCAAAGAGTTCAATCAATCCTATCCGCTGCAGCCGGGCGGCACGTTTGATTTGCAGAACGTGAATGGAACCGTGGAAGTGCAAGGCTGGGACAAGGATGTGGTCGAGGTGCACGCGGTGAAGACCGCGAAGCTCAAGGAATCTGACCTGGAGCGGGTTTCGATCGATGTAAATGCCAATGCTAGCGGAGTTTCCATCGCAACGCGGTACCCACAAAACGAAGGCGTGGAAGTGGCGGTGGAATATACGATCCACGTGCCGCACGGCGCAAAGCTGGAACATTTGGGTACGGTCAACGGGACGCTGCGAATCGCGGGAGTGGACGAGGTAGATGACCTGCGTACGGTGAATGGCAATATTGAGGTGTTCGGAGCGGACAGCACGGTACATGCGCGTACCACGAATGGAAATGTCCGGCTGGAACTTTCCCGTGTACGTGGCGTCGGCGGAACGCTGGCCGAAACAACGAACGGCTCGGTGGTTCTGGCGTTGCCAGCAAATTCACAAGCCGACTTGGAAGCACGCTGCCTGAATGGCAATTTTCTTTCTGAGCTGCCGGTGGAAATGCAAAGTACGTTAAAACCGCGTGAGATGCACGGAAAGTTGGGGCGGGGCGGAGCGCCGATCAAGCTGCACACAATTAATGGCGGCATCCGAGTGCTGGCACTGCGCACGACGGTTTGAAACGGCGTGATTTGAAAAGCGGGTTTGAAATCACGCGCGTCTAAAAACCCAAGGAGCACATCCATGAACAGAAAAGACATTTTGTTGACCGCTGGAATCGCAGCCCTGGCCATAGGTCTAATCGCATTGCCGGGCACCTCGAAGTCGCAGCAGGAAACCCCGCAGGCCGCCCAGCCAGTGCCACAGGCGCCGGCTCGAGTGAAAATTATGCGCACGCCCCAGACTGTGACCAGCGAAGGCGCTCCGGCGCTCGAGGGCGTACAACAGGAACTGACGTTGCTTGAGGACGAAGGCGGCAGCTGGCTGGGAATCGAGACGCAGGAAGTCACCGCCGAAAAAGCAAAAGAGCTGAAACTCTCCGCGGAGCGGGGCGTGGTAATCGGAAAAGTCCTGGAGGATAGTCCCGCCGCGAAATCCGGGCTGAAAGACGGTGACGTCATTACGGCGATCAATGGTCAACCGGTAGAAGGCACGGTCCAGTTCCGCCGCATGGTCCGCGAAACGCCAGCAGGACGCAGGCTGCAATTGACGGTGTGGCGTGACGGCCGGTCGCAATCAATCAACGCGACCCTCGGCAAAATGCAGGAGAACCGTAAGCAGTGGATGAGCGCAATGCCACAGGCCTTCAAGTTCGAGACGCCCGACATGCCAGAGGTTGCGCCAATTCCCGGAATTCCAAGTCTAGAGTGGGATGGCGGCAATTTGCTGATGAACCGCCCGCGCCTGGGCATCGATGCCGAGGATATCAGCGGGCAACTGGGTTCGTATTTTGGCGTGCCCGATGGTGAAGGGATTCTAGTTCGCGACGTGAACCCTGGTTCGGCCGCCGAGAAGGCCGGCGTGAAAGCCGGAGACGTAATTACTTCGCTAAACGGCGACCGGATTCACGGCGTCGCGGAATTGCGTTCGAAATTGCCGGCGGGCGAAGGGAAAACCGCCAAGCTCGGTGTTACGCGGAACAAGAGTTCCTTGACGCTGGACATAGAAATTCCCGCGACGAAGAACAAGACGGTTCACAAGATGGAGATGCGCACCAAGATTTAATTCGCATTTTATCG
>Ga0209488_10000542_pt1 | contig 31946 bp, 17 predicted proteins | sample Rivendell_Oct201_8_FD_188349 | JGI IMG/M metagenome (GOLD analysis project Ga0209488, IMG submission 188349) | Vadose zone soil microbial communities from the Eel River Critical Zone Observatory, Northern California, USA -... | ecosystem: Environmental > Terrestrial > Soil > Vadose zone >...
CGATGATCACGCTGGCCTTGTCCCAGCTCGTGTTCTTCGTCTGCCTGCAGGCGGAGTTCACCGGCGGCGAGAATGGCCTGCAGGGTATTCCGCGGGGCAGTATCTTCGGAATCATCGGTCTCGGCCGTGACCGGGCGATGTACTACTTCGTGCTGGCGGCCTTCGTCGCGGTATACGTCCTCATTCGCCGCATCGTGCATTCACCGTTCGGTCAGATTCTCAAGGCGATTCGCGCGAACGAACTGCGCGCCATTTCTCTTGGATACAAGGTCGACCGCTACAAGCTCGTGGCCTTCGTCTTGTCGGCGAGTCTTGCCGGTTTGGCAGGCTCCCTCAAGGCGTTGGTTCTGGGGTTCGTCACGCTCTCGGATGTGAGCCAGGGAACTTCCGGAGAGGTGATTCTAATGACCTTGCTCGGCGGCAGCGGGACCTTTCTCGGGCCGGTGGTCGGTGCGAACCTCGTGGTCACGCTGCAGGAGTACCTCTCCGACCTCGTGGGTGCCTGGGTTTCGGTGATCATCGGCGGCATCTTTGTGGTATGCGTGATGATCTTTCGCCGCGGCTTCGTGGGCGAAATCCAACGGCGCTTCGCGGGCCGCGCCGGCGAATTCGCCAAGAGGGCAGACTAGCCGAACTCCGGCGGGTGCGTCGACGCCCGTCAGTTGCTTGGGGAGCGGAATGCCACAGGGGATTGCGACATTGGTGTACGACGGCGACTGCGCCGTCTGCCGCTACTGGGTGGTCTATTGGCAAGGCCTGACCAATGGACGCGTCGTCTTCCGCCCATATCAAGAGGCCGCAACAGATTTTCCAACCATCCCGGTGGAGGCGTTTCAGCGGGCCATCCAATTGATCGAGCCCGACGGGCGCGTGTATTCGGGCGCGGCCGCAACGTTTCGCGTTCTGCGTCATGCCCCGGGGCGCGGAGCGTGGTGGTGGTCCTATTCACACCTGCCCGGCGTCGCGGCGATGAGCGAATGGGCGTATGCATTCCTCGCCCGACGCCGAGGCCTGCTCAGCCGGCTGACGAAAATCCTGTGGGGACCCGCGCTCCAGGCGGAGCGCTATGCACTGGTGAGCTGGATTTTCCTGCGACTGTTGGGCGCGATCTACATCGCCGCGTTCGCATCGCTCGGCGTGCAGATCGTGGGACTGATCGGCCAGAAAGGGATTCTTCCGGTGGGAGACTATCTTTCGGCAGCACACCGGGCTTTCGGCAACTCAGCCTATCGGGCACTGCCCACGCTATTCTGGCTGAACTCGGGCGATATGGCGTTGGTTGCAGGCACCGTCGTCGGCGCATTGCTGGGATTGCTGGTGTTCGTGGACAGGTGGACACGAACCGCGCTCGCCGGTCTGTTCGCGCTCTACCTCTCCTACGTCTACGCCGGGCAGGATTTCATGAGCTTCCAGTGGGACACGCTGCTGCTCGAGGCAGGATTTCTGGCCCTATTCCTTCCGGGTGGATCGAGGATAATCGTCTGGCTTTTCCGCTGGCTGGTCTTTCGCTACCTGTTTCTGTCGGGAGTCGTGAAGCTGCTGTCCGGCGACCCGACATGGCACACCTTGACGGCGCTCGAGTACCACTTCTGGACGCAGCCGCTGCCGACCCCCCTCGCGTGGTATGCCTCGCAATTGCCGCCCTGGCTGCTCATCGGAGGAACCGCCGCCACTCTGGTCATCGAGCTGGGCAGTGTGTTTCTAATCTTCCTGCCGCGACGCCTTCGAGCTGCTGCCGCCTTTGGTGTGCTGCTGCTGCAATCATTGATCGTTCTGACCGGAAACTACAACTTCTTCAATCTGCTCACCATGCTGATGTGCGTCTTTCTATTCGACGACGCAGCGCTGCACCGCTTGAGTTCACGGTGGCTGGAGTCGCGCGCGCCGAGTCATGCGCCGCTCCCGAGCCGCACGGCAACCGCTGTCGCCGCTGCGCTCGCACTCATCGTGGTGCCTGTGGGGCTGAACCGGATCTGGCAGACGGTGGCGCGTGCGGATCTGCCCGTGCTCGGTGCCGTGACGCGGGCGGTCTCGCCGTTGTTCATCGTCAATCCGTACGGCCTATTCGCCGTGATGACGACCACTCGGCCTGAGATTGTGATCGAAGGATCGGCTGATGGGCGAGTCTGGCGCGAATATGTATTCCGCTACAAACCGGGACCGTTATCGCGTCCGGCAATGTGGAACATCCCGCACCAACCGCGGCTGGATTGGCAGATGTGGTTCGCCGCGCTCGGCAGCCCGAGAGAGAATCTCTGGATCGTAGGCCTGTTGCGTCGGCTGCTCGAAGCAAGTCCGCCCGTGTTGGCGCTGCTCGATTTCAATCCGTTTGACGATGCTCCCCCCAAATATGTGCGGGCGCAACTCTACGAGTATCGCTTCGCGGATCGAGGCACACACGCCATGACAGGCCAGTGGTGGGTGCGTCGGCCGGAGGGCCTGTATTTTCCAGAGATCAGCTTGGCGGACTTCACACAGTTCGTGCGGCCGCCGGATTGAGCAAAGAGTTAGGCAGCTACGCCGGCGGCGTCCTTGGGAACAAAGCGCCGCAAGATCTGCGCCAGTTCGGCCGGCTGCACGGGTTTGCCGATGATGTCGTCCATGCCGGCGGACACGCAGCGATCGCGATCCTCCTGAAGAACGCTTGCCGTCAGCGCGACGATCGGCATGGCCGTCAGGCCAAGTTCCCTCTCGCGGCGCCGGATTTCCAAGGTCGCTTCGAAGCCGTCCATCTCGGGCATGTGGCAATCCATGAATATGAGGCCGTAGGGCAGCCGGGTAGCCATCTGCACCGCCTCTGCGCCGTTAGCGGCCACGTCCACGCGGCACCCGAGGCGCTCGAGTAAACGCACCGCGACCAACTGATTCACCGAGTTGTCCTCCACCACCAGCACGCGAATCAGGTTGCCCGCGGCCGCCGCGACGGCCTCAGCGGGCTCCTGCGATGCGTCGGCGAGCTTCGGCGGCGGCGCCGTCCAGGGCAGCAGGGCGCGCCCCATGGCTTCGCGCAGCAGGCGTGAGCGCACGACCGGTTTGGTAAGGTAGGCGGAAAACCCACGTTCCAGCAGCTCCCTGGCGTTGCCGAGCTGCTCACTCAAGGTGAGCAGTATGAGCCTCAATTCGCCAAACCGCGGATCCGCGTGGAGCATTTGGCCAAGCTCCGCGCCATCGACATCTGGAATCAAGTGGTCGATCAGGGCGACATGGAATGGCCGGCCGGCCGCGAAGGCCTGCTCCAAGGCGGCGAGCGCCTGCCGACCGCCTTCCACGCTCGTGCACTCGGCGCCCCAGCTTTTCAGCTCGGACTCGAGCACACGCCGGTTCATCTCGAGATCATCGACGATGAGGACGCGCCGCCCGGCGATCTCTTGGGGCGCCGCGGAAGGTCCCGTTGCGTCGATCGCCTTGACGGGCATCGTGAACCAAAACGTCGAGCCGGCGCCGGGTGTGCTGTCGATTCCGATTTTGCCGCCCATGAGGTCGATGAGTTGGCGGCAAATGGCCAGGCCGAGGCCGGTACCCCCATAGCGGCGGGTCGTCGATGCGTCTGCCTGACTGAATTTTTGAAACAGCGCCGCCTGAGCTGCCTTCGGGATACCAATGCCGGTGTCGCGCACGCTGACCCGCAACTCCTGATTTTCATCTCTTCCGATTGCCGTTACCTCGACATGCACCCATCCCAAACTCGTGAATTTGATCGCGTTGCCGATCAGGTTAACCAGAATCTGCTTCAGGCGTCCCGGATCCGCGACAATCCGTTCCGGTACGGTGGGTTCGATCGACAGCCCCAGCTCCAAGCGTTTCTGCTCCGCCTTGCCGGCCATCAGCACCACGACTTCCTCGATGGCGTCCGAGAGATCGAACGGGATGTTCTCCAGGGTCATTGCGCCGGCCTCGATCTTCGAAAAGTCGAGGATGTCATTGATGATCGCGAGCAGATTCTGGCCCGATGTCTCGATCGTGCGGACGAAATCGCGCTGCTCGTCGTCGAGCGGGGTGTCGCGCAACAGGTTTGCGAAGCCGAGCACGCCGTTCATCGGTGTGCGGATTTCGTGGCTCATGGTCGCGAGGAATTCGCTTTTCGCGCGATTGGCCCGCTCCGCCGCCTCCTTTGCGGCCACCAGAGTCTCCCGCGCCCGGCGCCGCTCCGTGACGTCGGTGGCAACGCTGAGATAACCGTTGATCTCGCCGGCCGCGTTGCGAATCGCGGTGACGGTGAGGCTCACGGTGAGTCTCGAACGGTCTTTACGCACATAGGTGCATTCGCGGATCGAGAATCCGCCCTGCTGGGCGGCGTAGGTGAGCGTCTCCAGGCCTTTGATCGGACGGCCGCACAGCGCGGTAAGTTCACGGGAACGCTCGATCACCTCGCTCTCGAGGTGTAGGGCCAGAGGGTCGGCGCATCCGACCATTTCAGCGGCCTTGTATTGCAGCATCCGTTCGGCGCCGGAATTGAATACGGTGATGAGGCCCCATACGTCGGTTGCAATGATTGCGGCCTCCGTGGCTGCATCGAGCACGCTCTGCAGCAGAGTTCGGGCATCCGCGATCGCCTGCATCGCGTTGCGCCGTTCGGTCACATCCGTGATGAATCCGTGCCAAAGCACGCTGCCGTCCGGTTCCCGCTCCGGTACCGCGTTACCGAGCACCCAGCGTTCGCGGCCATCCGCCAGGCGCACGCGATACTCGTCACGCCACTGCTCGAGCTGTGCGGCTGAGCTGACGATTGCCGCGTGCACCCTCGGCACATCGTCGGGATGAAGGACCGCGAACACGCCGCCGGCATCTTCGCGCACGGATTCGGGCGAAACGCCGTAGATTTGCCGGATGCCTTCGCTCGCGTACGGAAAATGCGACGTACCGTCGGGCCGCAGCCTAAACTGGTACACCATACCGGGCAGTTGCGACCCCATCTTCTGCAGTCGGCCGAGCAATTCGTGGCGGACGTCCTGCGCGCGCTTCCGCTCCGAGACATCGGTACAAATCGCCATGAAGGAGGTGAGGGCGCCGCCGGCCGAACGAATCGGCTGAAAGTCGATATGCGCCCAGTACTCGCCGCCGTCGCGCGTATAGTTCAGGAGCTCGACCTGACAGCCGCTTCCGGTGTCGATCGCTGCGCGGAGCGCCGCGCGTGTTGCCGGATCGGTTCGATCGCCGCATAGAACCTCATCCTGCCGGCGGCCGGCGACTGCGGCGATCGGATATCCCGTCAGACGCTCGAATCCTTGATTGACCCACTCTATGCGGCCTTTCGGATCGGAAATGATGACTGCGCTACCGGTTCGTTCGACGATGGCGGCGAGCCGGGTCTGCCGCTCGGCGGCCCGGTCGACTTGGGACCGCTCGCGCTGCAGGCGCCGGATGACGGGCTCCACGATGACCGCCACTATCAGGGCGGTGGCGAGCACTTGGGCGAGAGCCCACAGAAGCAGCGTGTGCCACTGCGTTTTGGTTTCCGCGGTGAAGCGTGCCGCCAACTCGTCTACCCACGCATTGGCCGCTGCGAGGTAGGTGCCCTGTACTGCCGCAAGTCGGCCGAGCGCCGCCGTGCGGTCGGCGGGCGGCGCTCGAGCGGCAGCGCGCGCGCTCGCGGCGACGGCAAGCATCTCCCCATCGAGCGCGTGAAAGTGAGCGCATAGCGCATCGCCGCCGGCACAGACTTGCGCCAGGAGCCGCGCCACCTCCGCATGCTGCGCGAGCCAGTCCTCGATCGAACGTTCGACTAAGTCGGCCGTCCGGCCGACTTGAACGCCCGAAGGGGCGGCCCCGTTAGGGGCGAGGCGCGCAGCGCCGAGTACGATGTCGGCGGCCGCCGTTTGCGGTGCGTAGACGCGAACGAACACCGCGTGCGTGACTTCGATCGACCGTCCCGTAAGCCGCCCGGCAATGCCGGCCATCTTGCCGTGGGCCGCGTCCGTTTCGAGAAATCCGTGCACGCCGTGCACGCTCCACATTCTCGCCGTGAACAACAGGACCAGCACTGCGACATACATGATGCGAATGCGGCGCCCAAACAGCTTGGCGGCAGGTGTATATGAGTTTGACATGGGTCGACCGGTGTATCGGCGGAAGTCGAGTTTACTTGATCGGCGCGGATCCCATTGCGTTGGATTCCGGACCCGGCGCGTCTATAATCCAGTCTAAAGCTTGGGCTTCGAGGTGGGGGGTGTCGATGTTGACGCGTAGGCGCATCTCCGGATTCTATAGTCTTCGCGCGCTGGCGTGCATGCTGATTGCCCTGCCTCCGCTGACGGCGCAGGCGGGCCAGAATTATCAGGTCTACGTCTCCAACGAGAAATCGGGGGATGTCACCGTCATCAACGGCAGCGACAACCAAGTGCTCGGCACGATTCCGGTCGGCAAGCGTCCGCGCGGTATCCATGCCAGTCCGGACGGCAGGACGGTGTATGTAGCCCTGAGCGGCACTCCCATCGCGGCGCCGCCTCAGCTGGATGCCAAAGGCAATCCCATCTTCCAGAAGAGCAAGGACGACGACGATGACGATGGCGTCAAGGCCGACAAATCGGCCGATGCGATCGGCATCGTGGACGTGGCGAAACAGAAATTGACGGGCAAGATATCCGCGGGTTCGGATCCGGAGGAGTTTTCCCTCAGCAAGGACGGCACCCGCCTTTACATCTCCAACGAAGACGTCAAAACGGCCAGCGTGATCAACATCGCCAGCGGCAAGGTCGAGCACATCGTCTCGGTGGGCCAGGAGCCCGAGGGAGTGGCCACGACGCCGGATGGAAAGCGCTTCTATGTCACCTGCGAAGCCGGCGGCGACGTATACGTCATCGATGCCGCCGGTTACGCGACTCTCGGGCATTTCAAAGTGAACGTGCGTCCGCGCAGCGTGGATTTTTTGCCGGGTACGGGCGTAGGTTTTATTCCCTCGGAATCGACCGGCGAGTTGAACGTCATCGATACGGTGAATCTCAACGTGCTCAAGGTCATCACCCTGCCGCCCGGCTCGCGGCCCATGAGCGTGAAAGTGGCACCCAACGGTCGAAAGGTCTATGTCAGCAACGGACGCGCCGGAACGGTTTCGGTGCTTGATAGCCGCAGCTACGAATTGCTGAACACGATCAAAGTGGGCGTTCGTCCGTGGGGGATGGCGCTCTCACCCGACGGAAAGTTCTTGTACACGGCCAACGGACCCTCGAACGATGTATCCGTCGTCGATCTCGAGGCCAACAAGGAAATCGCGCGGATCAAGGCAGGCTCGAGCCCCTGGGCGGTGGCTGTCGTGCCCAATACGAATTGAGCGACGAATTTGGCGCGCCGATGCGGATCATTTTCCGATGATGAATACTTCTTGCGCGGTGATGCTTCGGGTGAAGCCGTCCTTGTACGCGCGCGCGCGCAGGACCGCGGGACCCGTGAGTTGGATCGGCGCTTCGTAGCGCATGTCTCCGGGACCCGGCACGCTCCCGTCCAAGGTGTAGCGTATGTCGGCGCCGGGTTCGCGTTCGGTCAATGAGATCTCGACCGGTGCGCTGAAAGTCCCGCCTTGCGGCGACATCGTGGGCGGGTCCAATACCGGGCGTCCGGGCAAGCTCGTAATCCAGTCCTGCAGCAGCTTTACGCCCGCTTGATCGATTGTTTCGCGTGCGATGGGCGGCATCTTGACGTCGTCGACCGTGTTCACGCGCATGAATATGATCGAGCGCCAGATGTCATGCGGCGAAATCACCCGCGGCCTGTCGATTCCCTGATCGATCAACACCGGCCCATTGATCAGCTCCTGCCTTTCGAGCGGCGTGTCGTATCGGACGTCAAAATAGGCGACGGTGCCTCCCGGCCGGTGACATTGCGCGCAATTCGCGTCCAGATACGATCGGGCCCGGTCTTGCACGCTTCGCGTGGCATCGTCCGCGGCCGCGAGCGTCGGGACGTTCTCGAGCTCCGCGTCAGTCACTTTCGGCATGAGGAGTCCCGCGTGATTCCACGCGCGAAGTTGATTGTCCGTCACCCCTGACGGGTAGGTGAATGCGCGGTTCATCTGGCGTGCCTTCACGCCGAGTACGCCGCTGGTGTTCGCGTTGTGGCAAGCCAGACAGTCCCGCCGGCTCGGGTAATACCATGTCTGCCCACGCAATTCTCCCATTGCCGTCTTGGTCGGAATCTCTTCGGTCTGGCTCGTCCCCAATAGATCCGCGTCGCTGTTGTCCGGCCGCCATTTGTAAACGACGCCGTACACGCCGCCGGCGCTGTCGCATACCAACAGTCGCGTCTCGAGCCGCCGTTTGACGGAGGGATTGGCCGCGTCGGTGGGCAATTCAAAGGTCTTGACGAATACCGTGCCCCTCGGAAAAGTCCAATCTCCGGTGGGCGAATACTTGATCTTCCCGTTCGGAACCGCGACCCACCGCGACTTGGCGGCCCCATCGGACCAGAAAGGCACGACGATATCGTAGGGAATCAGCCCGCCGGCGGGGATAAGGTTGCGCGTATCGCTGAAGGCGCCCGTTTGAGAAAGCAGCGGCGGAACGTTGCCGCCCGCCAGGTGCGGCAGCCCCAAGTACGCCTCCGGAGCAATCCGCGCGGAAAGGCCGTACGGGGGACGTGAATTGTTTGCCGCGTGAGCCATCGGTGCGCCGGCGAGCGCCACAGCGAAGACTACGGGTGCGAGCCGAAAATGCGACAGGCGGGCGGAAAGCCCGTTCACCGGTTCAGCGACTACCGAGTACACTCGTCTTTCCATACAGCAGCGGCGCCCAATTGAAATGAGTCGAGACGACGAAGATCGGATTTTGCACGGTCTCTACTACTATCGCGAGAACATTGACGAGGAAGTGCCGGTCAGCGGCGAACAGGTACTGTGGCTTTCGATGCATCCCCTGCGAGAGGGTGAATCCTGGAACAAGGAGGGTCAGTTGCAGAGTGTCGACACGTCGGCCTTTCCGGACGAAATCCGATCCAAGCTGGTCACCGCGAAACTGGAACTGCCCCTCCGCTACCTGCAGTACCGAAGATTGATCAAGTACACGCGCCGCGGCGACGCGACGCTCTCCGTTGCCGTGACGTTCGCCGGTGCCGATCGGGCGATTCGCCTGCACACGCGGCGCGGGCGCATGGACCTTTGGTACCGAGAGCACAAAGACGGCATCCTCGGCATGGTCACGACCGTCGTTGTTTCCATTGTGACCGCTCTGATCGTCGTGCTGCTCACGAGGTGATCTACAGCGTGTGCCACCCGCCGCCGAGCGCCTTGAACACGGCAACCTGATCCTGAACCAGCGCGGCGTCGGAGGCCGCGACGGCCGCGTCCGCGGCGACCAAAGATTGCTCCGTGGTCAGCAACTCGAGATTGGTCAATGAACCTGCGATGAACTGGTCATGGGCCAGATCGAACGCCTTCTGAGCGCTGATGTCCGCATCGGCCAAGGCTTGGCGGCGATCGAGCTCCGCGCCGTACGTCGCCAGCGACTGCTCGGTCTCCTTGAGAGCCTGAAGTACGGCGGCGTCGAAACCCGCGAGCGCGGCAGCCGCATTGGCCTTGGCTTGGGCCACGCGCGCCCGCGGCAGGGATTGGTTCGGGAAACTCCAGCTGATGCTGGGGCCGACGCCCCAGGCGCGCGCGTTGTTCGTGGTGAGCTGGTCGAACTGTGCGCTCACGCCGCCGTAGAAGCCGGTGAGACTGATGCGCGGGTACAGGTCGGCGGTGGCAACGCCGATGCGCGCTGTGGCGGCAGCGACCCGCCATTCGGCCTGGCGCACATCGGGCCGCCGCTTGAGCAGCGCGGCCCCGTCTCCGATGGGGATCAGAGTATCGAGGCGAGGCGGGGTCACGCAAGCGTCGACATCGGCCGGCGCGTGAACGGGGGTTCGGCCCAACAGGGCGGCGAGTTGGAACAGCGCCGCCTGCCGCTGACCTTCCAAGGGCGGAATGCCGGCGCGCACCTGCGCGACCAACCCTTGGGCTCTCACGACATCGAACTCCGAGTTCCCGCCGGCTTCGTGACGGCGCACGGTAATCTCGGCTTCGCGGCTGACCACGTCGAGGGAATGACGGGCCACGGCGATTTGTTCGCCAAGGGCGCAGATTTGCGCGTAGGCGCGCGCGGTCTCGGCCGCGACCGTCACCTTGATGCCGTCGCGGACGGCGGCATTGGCCGCGGTGTCCGCACGCGAGGCTTCGACGGACCGGCGCACATGGCCGAACAAGTCGATCTCGTAGGAAACATCCAATAGCGCATCGAAGACCCAAAGGTTTTCGGGGCGATGGCCTCCGAGTTCCAAGATTTCCTCCGTGACCGGGTCGCGGCCGTACGTCCCCGCGGCCTCGGCCTTCGTCTGCGGGTAGCGGCCGCTCTTCGCCGCTTCCAGCAGCGCGCGAGCTGCCGAGAGGTTTGCTTCGGCCGCCTTCAAATCCGCATTGGCGGTGAATGCTTGCTGCAGTAGCCGATCGAGCAGCGCGTCGTGGTAGAGATGCCACCAATCATCGGGCGGCTCTGCGGTGGTCTCTGCGGTCGGTGTCCGCGAGATCAGCGGCGCATCCGCGCCGTCCGCAGGGGCCGGCGGCTCATAGTCAGGCCCGACCGCACAGCCGCTCAGAATATCGAGCGTTGCCATCAGGCCAAGAGCGCAGGAGAAGCGGATCGCCGGACGCAGGATGCGGATGACCGGGCGCAGAACGTGGATCATGCGAAGCACGGCGCGGATCATGGGACGCGCCGCGCGAATGGCGATATGTGGGACGCGGGTCCGGGCGGCGCGGCCCTGCGGGTCACGATAATAATGAGCGTCACGGCGGTGAGCGCGGCGATCACCACGAAGGCATCGATGATTCCCTGAGTGACCGCCATGCTGTGGACGACGCTGCCGAGCACGGCCGCGCCGCGGGCGGTGGCCGAGTTGCCCGCGGGCGCCGTGGCCGCGGCGTAGGTCTGGAGCCGCTGAGCCACTTGTCCGTCCCCGATCTGCACATGCAGGCCAAGCAGGTTCGACGCGATCTGGCTGCGCACTCGAATGAACGTGACGACGAACGCGGTACCGACTTCCCCGCCCATGAGACGCGTGACCTGCGTGGCGGCGCCGAAGGTGATCGCGTCTTGCGGGCGCAGATGCAGAACCGCGAAGAATACGACCGCCGAGAGGGCGAAACTTTGGCCGACGGATTGTAAAAGCGAGGACGGAAGAAACTGGTCCGTGCCCCACACCGGCGTGAGACCGTGCGCGACCATCAGGCAGGCGCCGCAGATGCAGAAGAAGCCGACCGAAGCGACCAGCCGCGGGTCGGTCCGACGCAGCAGATAGCCGGCCGCGAAGCACACGAACAACTGCGGGACCGCGATCCACACCAAGGTCTGCCCGACCTCGAGTGCCCGAAAACCCCGAACCACCTGGAGAAACTGCGGAATGGCGTACGAGGTGGACAGAATGGTAAGCCGCAGGAAGGCGATCAACAGCAGCAGGCGCGGGAGCGGCGATGCAAGGGCGACCCTCAGATCGACGCCGGGGTGGGGTGTATGCAATTCGTGCACCAGGAACGCGATCAGCAGCAAGGCGCCGGACAACAGCAGACCCCACACCAATCCCGAATGGGTCCAGTCGAGGCGGTTACCTTGATCCAAGGCGGCGTAGATCAACGCCAAGGCAATGCCTCCGGATGCGAGACCGAAAATATCGGCGGGAGGGCGAGCGGGGTTGACAGGGTCGGGACGGACGCCGAAGCGCAGGCACAGGGCCATACTCACGGCGAGCGGCACATTTTGCCAAAAGATCCATGCCCATGAGAGATGCTCCAGGTACCAACCCTCCAGCGAGGCGGAGACGTTGAGCGACACTTCCAAGTTCAAGGCGTAGATGGCAACACCATATGCCCAGGCCCTGGGCGGCGTGTTCCTCAGGATGAAGCTCAACGTCAGCGGCACGAAGAAGCCCGACGCAAGCCCGCCCGAAAATTGTAGGCCCAACAGCGTGTGCAAATTCGGCGAGAACGGCTCGATGACGGAAACGATGGCCATTGCCGTCGCCGCGTAAATCAGCACCTGCCTCGGTCCGTAAACGCCGCCCAACCAGATGGCGAGCGGTGCAACGAGCATTTGACCCACGGTTTGCGCCGTCGTGATCCAGGCGCCCTCATCGAAGCCGGCATGCACGGCGCCGCGAATGTCGGCGAGGCCGAATGTGGAGAGGCGGGTAGTCAATGTAGAGATGAATGTGCCGAGCAATACGCCCAACAGCCCCATCCAGGGAATTTCGGTGGGTGGCGCGGGCGCCGCCATCGGCGCCGCCGGGGCTGGAGGCTGATCCTGCGCGCTCATCGATGATCGCGGGACCGGGTGTCGACCCGGGCGATGACGGACATGCCGGGGCGCAGACGGTCTAGAAGGCCGTCTGCGTCGTCGATCGCGATTTTGACGGCGATGCGCTGAACCACCTTGGTGAAATTTCCTGTCGCGTTGTCGGGCGGCAGGAGGGCGAACTGCGAGCCGGCGCCGGGCGCAAACGCGAGCACGTGACCGCGCAGCCGATGGCCCGGAAAAGTATCCACGCTGATCTCGGCCTGCTCGCCGACGGCCATGTGCGTCAACTGGGTTTCCTTGTAGTTCGCGATCACCCAGACGTGCGGCAGCGGGGTGAGCGTGGTGATTTGGCCGCCGACCCCCACGTACTGACCGGGTTTGATTTGACGCTGGCCGATCACGCCGTCCTGGGGTGCGAGAATGCGCGTGTAGCCAAGGTTGATCCGGGCGATCTCTAGACTTGCCGTCTGCGCGACCATCGACGCTTCGGCCTGGGCCTGCTGGGCGGTGAGGACGGCGAGCTGGCGCGCCGCCGCGGTCGCCTGGGCGCGGTTCTGAGCGAGCTGCGCGGCAAGCTGGGCGCGGAGCGTTTGCAGCTTCTCCTCGGCCTCGGTGGAAGAGGACCCGGTTTTGAGCAACCGCTGCTGGCGCGCGACGTCCCGAGTGTTTTGCTCGACATTAGCGATCGTGGCGTCGATGGTCGCCCTCGCCGCCTGGACATTCGCGTCTTGAAGCTCGCGCTGCGCTTTGAGAGCCTGGATCTGCGCGGCGGCGGACGCCACGCCCGCTTCGAGCTGCGCGACTGTGGCGCGATAGTCATCGTCGACGATTTGAGCCAGCACATCGCCGGCATGCACTCGCTCGAAGTCTTGTACCGGCAGGGTGCGGACATAGCCCGCGACCTTGGCCGCGATCGGCGTGAGATCCGCCTGAAGATAGGCGTCATCCGTCGATTGCCACTCTGCATTGCCCTCCCAGAGGGTCCAGCGCGTGGTGATGACGATCAGGACACCCAGGGCAATGATGAATATGCCCGCGCGCCAGATCAAATCCGGGGTTACCGGCCCCACGAGCGATCTGAACCCTCTCAACGGTGGCGTCACGATGTTCCCTCGAGTCTCCCTTGCACAGGCGCACTTTAAACCAACAATCGGTCTGCCGGAATCGAGGAAGGGGGGCGGGGAATCTTAAGCCTGCTCGACCGGCCCGGGCGCACCGGGTTCAAAATTTCCACTGCAGCGACAGCCCCGCAGTGCGCGGCCGATTGGTGAAGATTCGGGAACGCGTCGACGCATCGTAATTGTCGGAGTTGAATCGCGACAGCGCCGCCTGCTTGTCGAACACATTGCTCACGAATAGATTCGCTTCCCAGGCGCCGTGGATTATCCCGCACGGCGGCGGCAATGTTCGCCTGGACGCCATGTACAACATGCCGCTCATCGAAGACCATATCAATATAATCAATTTGCCGTCCGCGTGCTACCGTCGTTTTCGCGGCGCAGGGGCAGTTCGGGAAGAAACAACAGCGTAACCAGTGCCATGCCCACGACGCAGACGCCTGCGACGCTGCGCTCATCCGCCCCCGATCTCGCTCAAGGGTCCGAGGGCCTTGCGGATGGTCCGGCGGGCGGCGAACGACATATTGGCGAGTTGATGCGCGAGCCAGTCTCTGCGGCGCCGCTTGATGGCCTCGATGCTGCCGCGGCCCCGGGCGGTGGCCATGAGGCCGACCCGCCGCCTGTCCTCGGAAAGCGGCGCGGCGCGTGCGATTAGGCCGGCCGACTCCAGTCTCTTGACGTGTCCGCTGATGGTCGGTCCGCGCAATTTTTCAATGCGCGCGAGATCGGCGACGCCGATCCCCGGATGTTCGATGATCGCCGCCAGCAGCAGATTCTGCAGGGGCGAAACGCCGCGATTCAGATCCTCGCTTTCCCGGCGCAGCTGTCGATAGAGACGGTGCAGGACCGGGCGAAGCTCGTCGGCCAGCGCGAGGGCATCGTCTTGGTGCTTGGAATTCAGGGCGGCAGTTATGATGTGGCAGTCATAGATAGATAGATAGATAGGCTATCTACTTATACTGCGAAAGAGCGCCACGCGCAACGCGCGTGTGCCGGCAAATGCGCATGACGGGGGCGAGCGTTATGTCGTGCATGCGTCGCCTACATCGCGCGCACGATTGACATATGCGCGAAACGCTCGCGTTTTGCGACATGCGTCACGGGTCTTATGGTCACTGTCGCTATTTTTATACGCCCCGGTTCGCCCAGAATATTCGCCAGTACAAACTGTACTGATTGAAATCGGGATGCTCACCATGTTAACGAAGGCCCGCCGCGGACATTGGCTACTGGCAGCCGGTGCTCTCGGCGTACTGTTGTCGGCGCTCGTGATCAACTTCCGCGGCGATCGCACGGCTACGCCGAATGCGGCGCAGCAGCCCGCGCCGGCGCGGGCCGAGGCTTCGTTGCCGAAGGCGCCTGCGGCCGTCGCACAGGTCCACGAACGGCACCCGTACATCGTGCAGGCGGACAGCGCCGATGCCGCGCGCATCGCGGTGCAGGATGTCGGCGGTGCGGTGACCGGCGATCTTAGCGTCATTCGCGCTGTCGCCGCGTCGCTCGATGACGGCGAATTGGCCGCGTTGCGCGCCGAGCGCAGCGCCCGTCTGCAGATCTATGACGATACCCCCGTGAGCGCGAGCTCCACCGGGGGCGCGCTCCCGGAAACCTATTACCCCAGCGAAGTCGATGCCAGCAGCATGCACATCGGCGGCTTGACGGGGCGCGGTGTGACGGTGGCCGTAGTCGATTCGGGAATGTGGAGTCAACAAGGTCCCTTGCAGTACTCCCCCAGCGGCGGGGGCAGCCGTGTGCTTGCCCAGTACGACGTGATCTTGGCGCGCCAGCAGCCGAGCTACTACGCGTCTTCTTGGTTGGAGACGTACAGCCGCAATATCGATGACCCCTACGGTCACGGTACGCATGTCACCTCGATCATCGCCAGCAGTGGAGTGGCCACGACAGGCAAATTCCAGGGCGTGGCTCCGGGCGTCAATCTCGTGTCGGTACGGGCGTTGGACGCCAAAGGCTCGGGCCGGTATTCCGACGTCATCAGCGGCGTTCAATGGGTCATCGCTCAGCGGTCGCGATACCACATTCGCGTGCTCAATCTGTCCTTGGGTGCGCCGCCTTCCGGGCCGTACTGGCAGGATCCGCTCAATCAAGCGGTCATGGCGGCCTGGGCTTCCGGTATCGTGGTGGTCGCCGCCGCCGGCAATCGAGGTCCCGGGCCCTTGACCATCGACGCCCCCGGCGATGTCCCCTATGTCATTACCGTAGGTGCGGTCACGGACAACTACTATCCCCTGCAGCAGAAGCAGTATCGGCTCGCCGCCTTCTCGTCTGCCGGGCCGACTTTCGAAGGGTTCGTCAAACCGGAGGTCGTCGGCATGGGAGGCCACAATCTGGCCTACGCTCCCGACAACGGGACTCTGGCAACGGAATTTCCGCAATGGGTGCACGAGCCCTACGATGATTTCACCATGTCGGGCACATCGCAGGCAGCCGCCACCGTCAGCGGAGTCGTCGCGCTCATGCTCGAAGTCAATCCAGGGTTGACGCCGGATCAAGTGAAGTGCCGGCTCATGTCCGGTGCCCGCCCCGCCGTGAATTCCAGCGGCAGCCTGGCCTACACGGTGTTCCAGCAGGGCGCCGGTCTGGTGGACGCGCGCAATTCTGCCTATAGCACCGCCTCGGGCTGCGCGAATCAGGGGCTCAACGTGGGGCTCGATCTCGCCGGACTGCAGCACTATGGTGGCCGCGCCAACGAAGACTCCAACGGAAATTTCTACATCATGGCCCAAGCACCCGTTACGGCCAGCTCATCCTTGCTCGGCGGCTTGGTCGGCACCGTCAGTACCTTGACTGCAAGTGTTCCGTTGGTCGGCCCTCTGGTGAAGGACGTGGCCGTGCTCCTCGACGGACTCTTCTGGAACGGCACCTATTCGTCGGCCAGTGGCTACACCTGGAGCAGCGGCTACACCTGGAGCAGCGGCTACACCTGGAGCAGCGGCTACACCTGGAGCAGCGGCTACACCTGGAGCAGCGGCTACACCTGGAGCAGCGGCTACACGGGTATAGATGTCCCGACGCAAGAATAAGCGTAGGTCGTGAATGCGAAGTCGCAGGCGCATTCTCGGTACCTGGGCTGCCTGCATGGCAGCGGCGGTCGCGGCTGCGCACTCGGAAGTCCCGGTGCCCGCCGTGCACCCCATGTATTTCGAGCATCTCACGATGCGCGATGGGCTCTCGCAAAGCACCGTCAACAGCATCCTGCAGGACTCGCAAGGTTACCTGTGGCTGGGGACCGAAAACGGCCTCGACCGTTACGATGGCGACTCGATCCGCGAGTACCGCCGTGAGCGCGGCAATGAGCACGGGCTTGCCAGCGACTATATCTGGTCGATGGCCGAGGACGCGCAGGGCGACCTGTGGCTGGCCACGGAAGGCGGCGGCGTGGCTCGCTGGGATCGGCGGACAGAGCAATTCCAGCCGTTCCGGCACGACGCGCACAAACCGAACACACTGGCCAGCGACGCGGTACGCACCCTGCTCATCGATGCTCGAGGCCGCATTTGGGCCGGCACCCTGGACCGAGGCCTGGATGTTCTCGATCCGAAGACCGGTGATGTCCGCCACTTTCGCCATCGCGACGAGGACCCTCGCTCATTGCCGGCCGATGCGGTGTGCGCCCTGTTTGCCGACCACAGCGGCAGGATCTGGGTGGGCACGGACGGCGGCCTGAGCCGCTACGAACCCGCAAGCGACGACTTCGTCAACTACGGCGCTGCGAACGGCAACGGCTCGAGCGATGCGCGAGTCCGCGCCATCCGCGAGGATCACACCGGAGCGCTTTGGATCGGAACTTACCGCGGCGGACTCGACCGCCTCGATCCCGATACGGGACGCTTGACTGTATTTCGCCATGACCCGAAGGATCCTCATTCCTTGAGCCATGACCGTGTATTGGCCGTGCTGGAGGACGATGCGCAGCGGCTGTGGGTCGCGACGGCCGACGGACTGAATCTATTCGACCGCGAGTCGGCGACGTTCGTGCGATACGGGCGCGATGCGGACAATCCTCAGAGCCTGCGAGACAGCGACATCATGTCCCTGTACCAGGATCGCGGCGGAGTGTTGTGGGTCGGCACGCGCGGAGGCGGCGCCAGCCATTGGAACCCGCGAAGTTGGCTGCTGGGGCATTACCGCAGCGACTCCTTTCGCGACACGCAGGTGAATTCTTTCGCCGATGACGGCGCCGGCAAAGTGTGGGTGGGCACGGTTGGAGCCGGGTTGGTGGAAATCGACACCCGCAACCGGAGCGAACGGCACTTCGGCACCAGCGTGGACGGCAGCGCGCACAGCAGCCTGCACGCCGGCGTACGGCTGACCGACGACCGCATCATGTCGCTGCTTTACGATCGCAAGGGGGTGCTGTGGATCGGCACGATGACGGGGGGCCTCAATCGGCTGGATGTGAACACCGGCGCGCTGCGGGTGTATCGCTCGGCCGCCGACGATCCCGCGACGCTGCCGGCCAACGGAGTGATGTCTCTGTACGAAGATCGGCTTGGCACGCTCTGGGTGGGTACGTACGGCGGGGGCCTCGCGAGCATCGATCAGAGCAGTGGCAAGGTCACACGTTACCCCTATGGCAGCATATCTGCCTCCTCGTTGAGCGGCTCGCGCGCCAGCGCCATCGTCGAAGACCCTATCGGCAACCTCTGGATCGGCACGGAGGGCGGCGGGCTCAACCTGCTGGTTCGAAGAACGGGCCGCTTCTACACTTATCGGCGCGACGACCGCGATCCGGCCAGTCTCAGCGACAATTCGGTGTATGCGCTGCATCTCGATCATCAAGGCCAGTTGTGGGTCGGCACCGCAGGCGGCGGTCTCGATCGCGTGATCGGCAACTCCGTCCGGCCGAGTGCGGTGCGTTTCGAAAACCAGTCGGGGCTCGGCGGCATCTCGACTCAAGTCGTGTATGGGATCGAGTCGGACCGCGAGGATCGACTGTGGCTGAGCACCAACAATGGCCTCGCCCGTCTCGATCCGCGCGCTCATTCGATCAAGTGGTTTCACCGAGTGCACGGATTGCAGGACGAAGAATTCAATTTCAACGCTCACTACCGGGGCGCCGACGGCACTCTATACTTCGGCGGCAACAACGGATTCAATGCGTTTTTGCCCGATCTGATCACGCCCAGCGCACCGCCGCCGCGCGTGGTTCTGACCGCGGCGGCGAAGCTCAATCGAGGCATCGCACCGCAGGAGTTGCCGGGTCCGACCCGGCCGTTGGCGCTGGCCTACGACGACAAGCTGGTGACTTTGGATTTTGCCGCCCTCGATTTCACCTCGCCCGCGAACAATCATTACTCGTATCAACTCGAGGGTTTCGATTCCGGCTGGATCGACGCAGGTTCGCTGCATCGGGCCACCTATACCAATCTCGACGCGGGCGACTACATCTTCAAAGTGCGCGCCGCCAATGCCGACGGCGTATGGAGCGAGACTGGGTTGGCCATTCCGATGCATGTGGCGCCCGCTCCCTGGAAGACTACGGCAGCACGCCTGGTGTATCTGGCGCTGGGCTTGCTGGTGTTCGGCTATCTATGGCGCCTGCAGCGTCTGCGGCGGGAACGCGAACTGCGCTATAGCCGTGAGCTGGAGCAAACGGTCCAGGCGCGCACGCATGAGCTCGAAGAGCGCAACCAGCAGCTGCAGGTCTTGAGCCGCGCCAAGAGCGACTTCGTGGCCCGCATGAGTCATGAACTGCGTACGCCGATGAACGGTGTCCTGGGCATGACCAGCCTGTTGCTCGACACCCGCATCGATCCGGCGCAGCGGCGTTTCGCCGAAGCCATTCACCGCTCCGCAGATTCGCTGCTGGCGATCGTCGACGACGTTCTCGACTTCTCCAAGATCGAGGCGGGCCGCCTGCAGCTCGATCCCGTCAGCTGCGATCTCATCGAGCTGGTCGAACAGACGGTGGAGATGCTGGCGGCGCGCGCCGCGACCAAGGGCATCGAGCTCTTGTGCGATTCGCCTACGACGCCTATGCCGCGGGTACGCATGGATGCCGTGCGATTGCGTCAGGTGCTGGTGAATCTCGGCGGCAATGCAGTGAAATTCACCGAACGCGGCGAGGTCATTCTGCGCCTGATCCCGTTGAGGACGGAGAATGGCTCGCTGACGGTACGATTCGATGTGGTCGACACCGGTGTCGGCATCGCGCCGGAAAACCAGTCGCGAATTTTCCAGGAATTTGCCCAGGAAGACGCCTCGACCACGCGCCGCTTCGGCGGTACCGGTCTGGGTCTGGCGATTTCCCGGCAAATCGTCGAGCTCATGGGCGGACAGCTCGCGCTCGTCAGCGCACCCGGCCTAGGATCCACGTTCTCATTTGAATTGTCGGTGCCGCTGGCCGACGCAGCGGCGCAACCGCCGGCGCCGCTGCGCAGCCTCGACGGCCTGCGCGTACTCGTGGTGCACGAGAACGCGGCGGCGCGAGGGCTCATCGGCAAGGCGCTGTGTGATTGGGCCGCGCTTCCCACGGAAGTGCCGTCTCTGGCTGAAGCGGCGGCTGCCTCGGCGGCAGCGACGTACGATGCCGTGGTGATCGATGACTGGCTGCTGAACGAGGCCGATGGATTGTGGAAAGTTCTGCGCTCGCGGCAATCGGTGAGCCTGCGGACAGTCCGATTGTTGAGCTTCGTCAGCTTGGCTTCCGACACGACCATAACTCAGGGGCTGTTCGATACGGAGCTCACGAAACCGTTGCGCCTCGGCGAACTGCATCGGGTACTGACCGGCTGCGCCGACGAAGATACCGAAACGTTTACCGGTACCAATGTTTTCCCGCCCGCGATGAGTTTGCCGGCGCTCGTGGGCCGCGTACTCGTCGTCGAAGATCAGCCGCTGAATCGCGAAGTGGCCATCGGCATACTGGCCTCGCTCGGCCTTCAGGCTCAAACGGCGGCCGATGGGCGGCAGGCACTGGAAATGCTGCAGAAGCAGCACTTCGATGTGGTCTTGATGGACTGCGAGATGCCGGTCATGGACGGATTCTCGGCCGCCGCCGCGCTCCGCCGGCGCGAGCCCGAGGGAACTCACGTCCCCGTTATCGCGCTGACTGCCGACGCCACGGCCGCGGGCCGGGAGGCCTGTCTGGCCGCCGGCATGGACGACTATCTCGCGAAGCCATTCAGGCGCGAGGCTCTGCATGGCATGCTCGCTCGATGGCTGAAGGACAAGGCGCAATCTGAACCGGCGCAGGAGCCCAAGGCGGCCGCTTCCATGGCCGTCTCGGCGTCCCCCGGCGAGCCCACTCTGGACGGCGCGACGCTCGATGCACTGCGCGCGCTGCCGCGCAGCGGCCAGAAGGACATGCTCGAGCATATAGGTGAGTTGTATCTCTCGGATTCGCGCAATCTCATCGCGTCGATCGAGAAATCCTTGGGTGCCGGAAATTCGGCCGATCTTGCACGGGCGGCGCACGCCTGGCGCTCCTACAACGGCAATGTGGGCGCGCTGGGTCTGGCGCGCCTGTGCCGGGAGCTGGAAGACACGGCGCGGCAGAGCAACTTCGCGGCGGCCCGAGAGATCTATGCGCAAATACGCACTCTGCACGCGCGCGTACGGGACGAGTTGGAGTTCGCCATGCGGAGATCCGCATGAGCGCTCAGGCTCCGCCGATTCGGGTGCTGGTCGCCGACGACGACGCGATTCTGCGGGAGATCGCCGGCGCCATGCTGCGGGACGCCGGTTTTACCGTGCAGACCGTCGCCAGCGGCGACGCGGCCGTCGCCGCCTGCGCGCTGCGCCTGCCGGACATCGCGCTGCTCGACGTGGAGATGCCCGACGGCAACGGCTATCAAGCTTGCACCAACATTCGTGCGCTCCCGGGCGGCGCGGATCTGCCCATCGTCATGGTGACCGGTTGCGACGATACGGTATCGATCGATCGAGCCTATGAGGCGGGCGCCACGGATTTCGTGGTCAAGCCCATCAATTGGGCGCTGCTCGTGCACCGGATCCGCTACGTGCTGCGCGGCGCGCGCACCCTGGTCGATTTGCGGTTCAGCGAGCAGAAGAACGCGGCGCTGCTGAAAGCGATTCCCGACGGGATCTTTCTCGTGAACGGCCGCGGAGCCATCGAGCATTGCTACAGCCCCGCCGCGGGATTGATCGACGTTCCCAAGACCGGCGTCGAGTCGATGCGTTTCCTCGATCTCATTCCGCCGGCCGCGCGGGCGCGCGCCATGGATTGCCTCGACGCCGCGTTGCGCGGCGAAGCGGCGGTGTTCGAGTTCTCCCTCGATGCCGAATCGCGGCCGAATCGCCATTTCGAGTGCCGCTATCTGCCGAATTCCAGCGGTCAGGTGCTGGCGATCGTCCGTGATGTGTCGGCGCGAAAGGAGGCGCAAGCCCGCATACATCGATTGGCCTACTTCGACGGTCTGACCGGGCTACCCAACCGCGAATGGATTCACGACTACCTTGCGCAGTCATTGGCCGAGGCGGGGCAACTGAATCGCGGTCTGGCGCTGCTCTACGTCGATCTCGACCAGTTCAAGCGCATCAATGACACCTTGGGCCACGAGACGGGCGATGCGCTGTTGCGGCAAGTGGCGGAACGCTTGCAGGCCGGGCTGGATCTGGAAGGCGACGGCGACGAACCCGTCGTGCCGCTGAATCTTCGCGCGCCCGACCCCGGCGTCCCCCAGCGCGCTCGAGGGCGGCTCGCGCGCGTGGGTGGCGATGAGTTCATCGTCGTCCTTACCGGGCGCACGGATGTTGCGCAGGCCCAGTGGGCGGCGCGGCGGATCCTGTCGATTCTTGCCGCTCCGTTCCAGCAGGAAAGCTATGAATTCGTGGTGACGCCGAGCATTGGTATTGCCATGTATCCGGAGCACGGCACCGATGCGCAGAGCCTGCTCAAGAACGCGGACGGTGCGATGTACGAGGCGAAGGCCAGCGGCCGAAATCAGCTGCGCGTCTACGACAGCACCGTGAATGTGCGCGCCCTGAAACGGCTGTCGCTGGAAATGGAACTGCGGCGGGCCGTCGAAAATTCGAGTCTTGAAGTCTATTACCAACCGAAGTACCGGACACGGGACCTGAAATTGCTCGGCGGCGAGGCGCTATTGCGCTGGTTCCATCCTGAGCGGGGTCAGATTCCCACGGCCGACTTCATCGCCGTGGCCGAGGAGACGGGCCTGATCGGGGACATCGGCCGGTGGGCGCTCAAGCGGGTGTGCCGGGATCTTTGCCAATGGCGCAGCGAAGGCCTCGAGCTGCCCCGCATCGCCGTGAACGTGTCCGGACGGGATTTCATGTATCCCGAAGCACTACTGCGGCTCAGCGATACTGTGACTCGAGCGCAACTGTCGCCGTCGCTGTTCGAACTCGAGTTGACCGAAGGCGTGCTGATGCAGGACGCCGAAGCAGGGCGGCGCTCGCTGCTGGCATTGAAGGAATTCGGTTTCGCGCTGGCGATCGACGATTTCGGCACGGGATATTGTTCGTTGAATTACCTGAAGCGCTTTCCGCTCGACACGCTCAAGGTCGATCGCTCATTCGTCTCCGACATCAGCGACGATCCGGATGATGCGTCGATCGTCCGTGCCATCATCGCGCTCGGGCACAGCCTGGATCTCAAAATCGTGGCTGAGGGCGTGACAACCCAGGCGCAGCTGCAGTTTCTACAGGCCGAGTCCTGCGACGCAATTCAAGGATTCCTGATGAGCCCGGCCATACCCGCCGACGCCTTCCGCGGGTTGCTGGAGCCTCGCGTATCGCTCGAGGCCCCCCAATTGGACTCGAGGCGCCGCGCTGGTTGATGGCATTCTGCCTCAGCGCGCCTCGCGCCCCCCGCCTGCGGGGTTCGCGCTTCGCGAACCCCGTTGAGTTCTGGCCGAAGGCCACGAAAAAACTCACGCGGCTGACGTCGATGGCGTTGCGGTCGACGAATCGGCGGCTTTGCCGTAGGAAAGTCTGCGCAGCGTCGGATCTTTGACCAGGTGTAGAACGCGCGAGAAGAGATGATCGTGCGCGTCGGCGCGGCCGATGTGAATGACGCCGGTGTGCGGCAGATCCTTGGCGAAGAGATCGAGAACACATCGGCGCGCGTTCTCATCCAGGGAATCGAGCACCTCGTCGATGAGCACCCACGGCGGCGCGTGCAGCACCACGCGCGCGAAGGCCAGGGTCTGCTGTTCGTCCTCGCTCAATTCGTGATCCCAGCGCCGGGATACATCCATCAGCGGCTCCAACCTGTCCAGCTTGAGCCGAACCAGCGCGTTCACGTAGGCGGCGGCCTCGAAGGTTTCCGTCGCCGATGGGTAAGCGAGGACCTCGCGCAGCGTGCCGGGGGGAAGGTAGGGGGTGCGCGGCATGCACAGGATTTCTTCGCCTCCCGGGCGTGTGATTCTCCCGGCGCCCCACGGCCACAACCCAGCCAATGCGCGGAACAGCAGGGTCTTGCCGGTCCCGGATTCTCCGACGATCAACACTCGCTCGCCGGCCTTGATCTCCACTTTTTTCTCCTCGAGCATGGTGGCGCCGGCGGGCGAGGCGATTTCCAGATCATCGATGCTGATCTTGCCGGGATCGCCGGAGACCACGGCGATGCGGCTCTCGATGTCGTGAAGCACATCGATGTCGATGACCGCACGGCGGAAACTCCCGACCCGCAGCAGGGTCGCGCGCCAATCGGCGATGGTGCTGAAATTGTCCACGAACCAGCGCAGCGAGGACTGCACCTGGATGAAGGCGCCCGATGCCATCATCAGGCCGCCGAACGAGATATTCCCCGCGAAATAGAGCGGCGCGGCGACCAGTATCGGGGCGACGAGCGTAAACCAGCCGTAGCCGGCGGTTATCCAGGCCAGATTGGTGAGACCGCTGACCAGCCGCCCGGTGGCGGCCAGCACCGCCGCGAGATCGACCTCGATGCGCCGCTCCTCGTCCGCTTCACCCGCGGCAAGCGCGATGGCGTCGATGTGTTCGTTGACGCGTACCAGAGAAAATCTCAAATCAGCCTCACGCGCATAGCGCTGCGCATTGCGGTCGATCAGGCTCCGGCCGACCCAATAGCTCAACAGCGAGGCTGACCCCGAATACACGATGGCGGCCCACACCATGTAGCCAGGAACCGCAAAATGCCGGCTCCCGAGGTGGAAAACAAAATCAGCCGACAGCGACCAAAGCACGCTCACGAAAGTGACCAGCAGGATCGAGGATTGCAGCAGGCCCACACCCAGATCGGCGGACAGCTCGGTGAGGTGGCGCGCATCCTCGTGCATGCGTTGATCCGGGTTCACGCCCATCGCGCCGGCCTGGCTAAGCCGGAACGCCCGGCCGGGCTGCATCCAATTCTGAATCAAATCGAGCACCAGGCCCTGACGAAGCCGGAGCTTCAGTGTTTCACCGAGCCAGCGCTGAGCCACATTGAGCGCCAGCAGAGCCCCGGCAATCAAACCGAAGACACCCAGCTGCAGCAAGAATTGCTCAAAGTCGCGGCGCGACAGGGCATCATAGAAGGGCTGGTTCCAGTTATTGAGGCGTATCTGTCCATAGGCGGTCACCGCAATGACGAGGAACAGCGCGCCCGACAACCAGAAAAGGGTGTTGCGCACGGGCGCCGCCCACAGGGCCCGGACCATCATGCCGAGTTGCGGCACGAGGCCGGAATTGGCAATCTCTTCGGTATTCGATTCGCGGTTCATGCATGTCTCGGGAGTAATGTGACCACGCCATTATCAGGCAACGCCGCCTCCGGCGAGCGTAATTAAGTGAGCCGGATCGAAACCTTGATCGGCACGATGACCTTGGCCGAGAAGCTCGGACAGCTCACCATGACCGCTGCAGGCTTTACGGTAACCGGGCCGATCATCGCCGGCGATTCGACCAAGGCGATCAGGGCCGGGACCATCGGCAATCTGCTCAATATGGTCGGAGCGGCGCATGTGCGCGAGATGCAGCGTCTCGCCGTGGAGGAATCGCGCCTCGGCATTCCACTGCTCATCGGGTTCGATGTCGTGCATGGCCATCGGATTTTGTTTCCGGTTCCCTTGGGCGAAGCGGCGCTGTTCGATCCTGAAACCTGGGCGCTTACCGCGCGCGAGTCCGCCAAGGAGGCCGCGGCCGAAGGAGTGGCGATGACCTTCGCGCCGATGCTGGACGTGGCGCGCGACCCGCGCTGGGGGCGCAGCGTGGAGGGGCCGGGGGAGGACCCCTGGCTCGGCGCACGCATTGCCGAGGCGAAAGTGCGCGGATTCCAGGGCGCCGGCCTCGCGGCGGCGGATGCGCTCGCGGCGGTTGCCAAGCACTATTGCGCCTACGGGGCGGTCACCGCCGGACGGGATTACGCCTCGGCCGACATCTCCGAGCGAACCTTGCGCGAAGTGTACATGCCGCCGTTCGCGGCGGCGGTTGCCTCGGGCGTGGCGGCCGTCATGCCCGCGTTCATGGATCTGGCGGGAATACCCATGACGGCGAACAAGGAGCTGCTGCGCGGCTGGCTGCGAGGCCGTTGGGGGTTCAAGGGCGTGATCGTCAGCGATTACAACGCCATTGCGGAACTCATGAATCACGGCATCGCCGCCGATCTTGCCGAAGCAGCCGCTCACGCGCTCAAGGCCGGTGTCGATATCGACATGATGGCCGATGCGTATCGCCGCGGACTGCCCACGGCTCTCAAGCGCAGACTGGTCAGCATGGCTGAGATCGACGAGTCGGTCAGACGCGTGCTGACGCTCAAGGAGCGGCTGGGTCTTTTTGACGATCCGTATCGCCGCGGCGCAATTCCGGAACCGGATGCGGCCTTCGCGCATCGCCGGCAGCTCGCACGCGACGTGGGCGCGCGCGCCATCGTGATGTTGAAGAATGACAAGGCAGCGCTGCCGCTGATCGGCTCATTGCGCCGGCTCGCCGTCATAGGCCCGCTGGCGGATGCGCCCGCTGAGATGCGGGGGCCTTGGTGGGGAGCTGCGGACGCTGAAGGTCATGTCAGCGTGGTTGCCGGCCTCCGCGCGGTGCGCCCCGACTCCCAGGTGCTGCATGCGCCGGGCGTTGCGATCGACGATGAGGATGTGTCGGGCATGGCGGCGGCTCTGCATCTATGCGCGGCGGCCGATGCCATTCTCCTCTGCCTGGGCGAAGCGGCGACCATGAGCGGGGAGGCCGCGAGCCGTGCGCACATGGGTCTTCCCGGGAAGCAGCGCCAATTCGCCGAGGCCGTCTTGGAGAAAGCGCGCGCGGCGAACAAGCCGGTAATCGTCATCCTATTCTCAGGCCGCCCGCTGGTGGTGCCGTGGCTGGTCGAGAAGGCGGATGCCGTGCTCGCAGCGTGGTTCCTCGGCAGCGAGTCGGGCAATGCAATCGCCGACGTCCTGACCGGACGCGTGTCCCCAAGCGGCCGAACGCCGGTCACGTGGGCGCGCGCAGAGGGACAGATTCCCATCTTCTTCGGCGAGCGCCCGGGCGGCCGGCCGGCGAACGCGAAGGATCATTACACGAGCAAGTACCTCGACGTGCCGAATGAACCCCTGTTTCCTTTCGGCCACGGGCTCACCTACGGGCGATTTGCGCTGTCCAATCTGCGCGTGACACCGGTCGACGCGGAGGACATCGACACCCTGCAGATTCGCGTCGACGTGCGCAATGACGGCGCGATGGCGGCGCAGGAGACGGTATTCCTGTTCACGCATGACAAGATCGCGAGCGTGGCCCGGCCGCTGCTGGAGCTCAAAGGGTTCACGAAGATCGATTTGCGGCCGGGCGAGACAGGAACCGTGACTTTGTCCTTGCGTGCCGCGGAATTGCGCTTTCTAGGGATCGATCTCGAGCCCGTGTTCGAGCCCGGCGACGTCGAGATTTTGGTGGGCCCCTGCGCGGACAGAGCGCAGTTGCTCGCCGCAACCGTGAAGTTATCTTGGTCGCGCCCCTGCTGAGTCGCCGCAGATCCAGCGAAAGATGTATTCGCTTTGCGTGCCCGGAACAATCGGATCCCACTGCACCTGCTTCGGGTCCGATTCTTCGGTTTGCTGGGCGCCGGCGAGATTATTCTCCGAGTAGAAAATGATCAGCATGACCCGGGCCTGTGCCTTGCCGCAGTCGTATTGGACTTTCTCGACGTCGCTCGAGTACACCTCGCCGGCGGCGCTGCGTTGCGGCTCCGGGAATTCCTGCCTCAGCCATGCCGTCACGAGGCGGCCTGAACGCTTCAATTGATGATCCGTGCTGAAAGTCGCCCAGGATCCGTCGGCGCCGACCGCCCTGAATACCCAGCCTCCGGGCGACATGGGATCGAGTGTGCGCACCCATGACATCGGGTCCGCCCGCCGCGCCGCTCGTTGCCCGGCCAGGAGATCCGCCTTGACCTTCTCGTCGGCCTGCGTCTGGGCGCGTTGCGCGTCCCACATTTTCTGCTGTTCGGGGGTTTGACCGACGACCGCCGAATAGTGCATGACGAATGCGGCGATGAGCACGGCCGAGAGTCGCCGAGAGTGAGTACTAGTCATCGGATTTCCCGCAACATGTTTGAGCGCTCCGTATACCGCGTTTTGAGCTCATGGGGTTGGAATGGTTCGATAGTGATAGGCGAGCCGATGATAGTAGTGACGCACTATTTGGCCGTCCTCGCGCAGCACATCGTCCTCGACCGGCCCCAAGCGTTCGGCATGGGACTCGATGATCTTGCCCGTGAGGTCCCCGGGGTCCCACGCGACCAGAAGCAGGTTTCGGCCCTCCTGCAACTCGGCCGGAGTCCACCGTTCGTACATGAGGCCGATCCCCCCGAACAAATGAGCGCTCGACGTTTCCACTGCCGATTTGGTTCGCTCCGCCCCGTAGAATGCCAGCTCGCTGGCGATGGCATAGCGATCCATACCGACGATCAGCGGGTCGCCGCCGGTTTCCTTGCGGATTGCGGCCGTGGTTTCTGCGATCCGGCGGCTGAGGTCGCGCCAACCGACCGGAATCAGCTCGATGTGTTTGTTGTACCCGAGACCGGGAAGTCCCAACACGAGGTAGTGCAGGCCGGCGCCGTAGATCAGCAGCATCGTCACGAGCGTCGGTCCCCATGCCGCACGGATCCATGCGCGCAAGCCGCTCGAAGCGGCTCCGCCCGAGACCATTCCCGCCGCCATGATGGGAAGCGCGGCGATCCACGGGGCGCCGGTCCAGTCGAGTTTCACTTCATGACGCAGGCTGAAGAGCGCGAACACCGCGAGCGGGACGAGAACGCCCAAGCTGATGAACAGCCGGCGTCGCGCGGCATCGCCGCCGCCCGCATCGCCGTCCACGCTGCCGTCCATCCTGCCGCGCCAGATGCCGCCGCCCACTAACGCCGCCGCGACCGCCAGCACGCCCGTCGGCGTGATGAGTATCAGGGCGGACGCGACCAACTTGTGCAAGGCGAATCTCGGAGCCTCCGCCAGGCGCCGCGACGTTTGGAATGCGAAGGACGCCCATTCGTGCTGCGCGTTCCAAAGAATAACCGGGGAAAAAATCGCGAACGCGAGCAGCGCCGCGACATAGGGCTCCCAACGCCGCCACCAGCGCCGCGATTTGCGATCCCACAACGTGAAGCCCAGGGTTACGGGAACGAGCAAACCGATGGAGTATTTCGAAAGCGCGCCGATCCCCAGCCAGAAACCGACACGCCACCACGCGGAAGAGCGGCCCGCCACCAGTGCGCGCTCGAGATAGTAGAGCGATGCCGCCCAAGCGGCAGTCAAGGGCGCGTCGGGGGTCATGAGCAGCCCCGAAAGAAAGAAGAAGGGCAGGGCCTGCACCAACACCACGGCGGCGAGCGCAGTCGCCTCATCAAAAAGGTTGCGCGTCAGACGATAGGTAAAGACCGACGTAATCACACCGCAGCAGAGCGCGCCCGCGCGGATTCCGAACTGCGACTGGCCGAAGGCGGCCGTGCCCACCTTGATCAGCCACGCAACCATCGGTGGGTGGTCGAGATATCCGATGTCGAGATGGCGCGAGTAATTCCAGTAGTACGCTTCCTCCGGCAGAAGCTCGACGGACCCGAGATACACCAGGCGAAGCGCGAAGGCATAGACGATGATACCGATCGCCAGCGCGCGCGCATCCGACTCGTCCCGCGACAAGGCTTCCGCGTATCCCGGCATCGTCACCGCCAATCCCGCGAGCACCGCAAATAGGATGGATACTTGCGCCGGCCAGCCCCAGCCCAGAGACAGCAAGCCCAGCACACCGCCGCGCAGGAACAGCGCCATGAGGCTCACCGCCAGCAATCGGCAGTGCAACCGCCAGTCCCGCGTTCGCCTCTCTGCAGCGACCGTCGAACGAACTTTCAGCAGGTAATTCAAAGCGGCGCCGGCGGTGAAGCTCGCGATATGGCTGGATCGCAACGGCAGTCCGTAGCCGATCAGAGCACAGAACAGACCCGCGTCGAGAAGGGGCGCCATCGCCGCTGCGATGAGGCGCTTCAGTGTTTCATCGTGCTCCCGCAGAGGCGCCCACCTTTCGGAATCCCAAACGACCATTGGAGCGCGTACATCATCGATTCGTGCGTCAGCGCCGCTGGGTGATCATAGTAGCAACGATAACCATCGTACGCTCGGCGAATCAGCCGACTCCGCACGGCCACTGCCGAACTGGTGCGCGAGCACACGGCGGCGGATAGCCAGGTTCGTTGTCTACAGAGAAGACGAAGTCTTACGGCGCAGGGAAGTCCTACGGCGGGGGAAAGCGGCGCGTGCCGCGCACTTGAACGCCACAGCACATGCGGCGCGCGATTTCACTTGCCGCGGACTTGTCCAGGGTTTTGCTGGGATTGCCGAGGAGGAATTCGCCGAGCTCGGCGAAAATCGCATAGGCGAAAAGGGCGGTCCCCCCGACGATGAGGAGCATCGGCAATAGGATGAACCAGGCGACAAGACATCCAATCGTGAACAAAATGGTTTTCAAAGACATCGGCACCCTCATGTCGGCGGCTCGTTTTATCGACTCAGTCCTGGAAGCCAGAGACTAGCTCTGCGGGCCGACAAAATGAGAGAACAGTGTCGCAATTTTGCGAATTTGTCCTTTCACCTAGATTAGATTAAATTCGCAAGATATTGAATTATAAATATATATAGCGCACATGGCCTCTAAAGTCAGGACCCCCGATTGCGGCGGAAAAAATGTCCAGACCGCGGACTTGTGGGCTTACGACGAGGCTAGGGTGGGGGATGCGATCACCTCCCCGGTCGCGGTCTCTTGCTGCGGCGCCGCGAGCGCCACCAGGCTCGCCGCATCGAACGGAAGGGTGATCGCAACGCGCAGGCCCGGGTTCCTGTCCGACAGCTCGAGGGCGCTGCCATGCAGCTTGGCCACCGCCTGCGCGAGACTCAACCCTAAGCCGACGCCCGGAGTGCCGCGGCTCGCATCGCCGCGATAGAAGCGTTCCACTACTTTGCACTTTTCCGAATCGGCGATTCCCGGGCCATCGTCCGACACCGAAACCTGGGCGGTACCGTCGCTGCGCCTGACCACCGCGACCTCGATCGAGCCGTTCACAGGCGCATACTTCAGCGCGTTGTCGATCAAATTGCTCAGTGCCTGAGCGAGCAGAACCGGATCGCCCGATACCGACACGGATCGATCCGATCGAAACGCGAGATCGATATTTTTCAGTTCCGCGGCCGGTGCGTAGAACTCCACGGCATTTGCCGCAAGGTCGGCTACGTCGAGCGCCACGAAGCCGGAGCGGCGCAGGCCGGCATCGATTTCCGCGAGCCGGAGGAGGGCGTCGAATATGCGGATCACCCGGTCGACGTCCGCGACGGCGCCGTCGATTTCAGCGAAGGCCTGCTCGGGAGGCGGCCGAATGAGCGCCAGTTCCTCGAGCCGGGAGCGCAACTCGGCCAGCGGGGTGCGCAGGTCGTGGGCGATGGAATTGGACACGTTGCGCACGCCGTGCACCAATAATTCGATCTGTTCGAGCATTCCGTTGATGGTGCGCGACAGAGTGTCGAGTTCGTCGTCGTTGAGATGCGTCGCCAGGCGGTGCTTCAAATCGCCGTGAATGATCGCCGATACCGTCTGACGGATGCTGTCGATGCGCGTCAGGAGGGCGCGGCGGGTGATGAGACCGATCATGAGGCCGGCGATGGACAGGATGGCGATGGCGGCGGCCAAGCCGTACCAGAAGCGCGTTTGCAGAGGCGCAAAGAGCGCGTTGTCCCTGCCCACCAGCAGGTTGTAGCTGCCCAAGGTCGCGACGTGCACCAGGGCCGTTTGGATGCCGTGATCGCCCAATTCAATCTTGACCTTGTAGTTTCCAGGCAGCGTGGGCACGTTCGAGGGCCACGCCGGCAGATTCCCCGACAATGGACGCATCGAGGCGTCCGTCAACAGCAAGATTCTCTCGCCGGCGATCTGCATCCGCACGCGGGCGTCGATGAAGCTCCTCACGCCTTGGGCGCCATCGCGCCGAAAGACTTCGGCCAGGCGTTGCGCGTCGACCTGCAGAATTTCCGTGCGGCTGTCCTGGATCGTCACCTGCCAGGCATACCACAGAGGCGCCGCGAACAGCACCAGGGCGACAATCCCCAGTGCCACATAGCTGAGCGCCAGCGAAAGCGCGGATGAGCGCAGCATCCTAATCATC
>Ga0209488_10000543_pt1 | contig 31931 bp, 23 predicted proteins | sample Rivendell_Oct201_8_FD_188349 | JGI IMG/M metagenome (GOLD analysis project Ga0209488, IMG submission 188349) | Vadose zone soil microbial communities from the Eel River Critical Zone Observatory, Northern California, USA -... | ecosystem: Environmental > Terrestrial > Soil > Vadose zone >...
AACCCTACGAGGAAAATCTTTGGGCGCAACTCCCCGACGCAAAAACCTCTCCTGTCGAAATTTCGCTCGCTCTTCTCGATTCGCTTCATGACCGTTGGGTTCGACTTTGGCGCTCTCTCACCGCGGATCAATTCGGCCGCGTGTTTGTCCACCCGGAACACGGGCCGCGCACCGTGGATTGGCTGCTTTTCCTGTACGCCTGGCACGGACGCCATCACACCGCGCACATCACCGAACTCCGCAAACAAAAATCCTGGTAACGGTTTTCCTTCGATCCCGTTCGGAAGCTCTTCTAGTGGGGTCTCCCGGGTGTAGGGTTTACACCTGGGGCTTACGTTTCTCTTACGCTTCTTACTGCTTCGCCCCAAGCTCTTTATTCAAGATCTTCCCTTTGCGGAACCACGGCCGCTCCACGCGCTGCATATATCCCGGCAGCGTCCTTTTCTTGGCCATTAATTTGTTGACCCACTCGCGCGCCTCGTCCGTCCTGCCCTGCGTCTTCAAAAACCATGCATAGTTATAGAAAGTCTCCGGCGTCGTCGAATATTGCGTAGCTGGAGCGAACCACCGCGCCGCCTTTTCCATTTCACCGGTGCGCGCATACGCATCGCCCAGCAATCCCGCCGCGCGGTAGTAATCAAATTTGACGTCGGCACACGCCACCCGCTCCAGGTCCGGAATCGCTCCCGCATAGTCTCCCAAACCCAATGCGCTCTTCGCGCGTCCGTAGTGGCTGTGCAGCGTATCGTTCGCCGACGCATTTGCCTTGCGCGCCCCATAGGCTTCGATCGCTTTCGCAAAAGCTTCCCGCGCCTTTGCATATCTCTTCTCTTCCAGATTAAGCTCTCCCGATTCCTCGTAATTCCCCGCCGACGGATTGTCCAGAATCTCCAATTCCAGTTTCTGCATCCTCGAACGACGCCCAAACCCCTGGAAAATTCCACCCAACAGCCGCGCATCCGGCGCTACCTCCACCAACAAATATGCGCCGGCCCCAATCGGTCCGCCAATCAAGATAATCCACAGCCAATACGTCTCCGGCCGGCGCTTCACAAAATGCACCAGCGCCAGCATCTGCAGGAAAATCCCCCACGGATAAAACAAGTGGCTCAACCCAAACATCCCCGTCGCGCCCCCGCACCCACCGCGCTCTCGCTTAAATCGCCCTTCACTATAAGTCACCTGTCAATAGAAGCTAAGCCTTTCCGCAGCCCCGCGCCCTCTCTCTTACGTAACAGGGCCCGCCTACCGCAGGCAGGCCCAGCCGCCACCTTTCTCACGTTGCGCAACCTCGCCAACTTAAACGAGCTGTCACGGTTTTCCAATCCGGTGCTATGATCACTCGTTTTTCGGAGCACTGCACCATGCCACTCACGTTCCTTGGCCACAACGCATTAATCGCATTGGCCCTCATCTTCGCCACCGTCCTACCCGCCGCCGACAGCAAACCGCCTCTCCGCGTAGTCATCGCCGGCCTGGTCCACGGCCACGCTGACGGCTTCTTCTCCCATTCCCGAAATCGCTCCGACATCCAGATCGTAGCCATCGCCGAATCCGACCGCGCTCTCTTCGATCAATACGCCGCAAAATTCCATCTCGACTTGTCGCTCTATCACGCCGATCTCGACGAAACTCTTCGCTCCAGCAAACCGCAAGCCGTCCTCGTCTACACCTCCACCTACGACCACCGCAAAGTCGTGGAGCTTTGCGCGCATTATGGAATCCCGGTAATGATGGAAAAACCGCTGGCCGTTTCCTTCGAAGACGCGCAAGCCATCGCACGCGCCGCGCACGCCGCAAATATTCAAGTCCTGGTCAACTACGAGACTTCCTGGTATCCCAGCAATCACGCCGCTTTCAAGCTAGTCCACGATGGCGCCATCGGTGCAGTCCGCAAAGTCGTGGTCCACGACGGCCACGAAGGCCCCAAAGAAATCAATGTCGACCCAAAATTTCTTAAATGGCTCAGCGACCCAAGTCTTAACGGCGGCGGCGCTCTCTTCGATTTTGGCTGCTACGGCGCCGATCTCGTGACTTGGTTAGTTGGCCGTTTTACGGCCACCGGTGAATTCGTTGGCCAGCGCCCACTCACCGTCACCGCCGTTACTCAGCAAATCAAGCCGGACATCTACCCGCTCGTTGACGACGAAGCCACCATCATCCTCACCTATCCCAAAGCCCAAGCCATCCTACAGGCTTCCTGGAACTGGCCCTACTCACGCAAAGACATGGAAGTCTACGGCCGGACCGGCTCCGTCCTTACCGTCGCCGCAAACGACATCACCGTACGCCTTCCGCACCAGGCGCAATCCGCCACCCGCGCCGCCGCCCCCATCCCTGCACCCTATAACGACTCCCTTACTTACCTCCGCGCTGTACTCCTCGAAGGAGCCAAACCTGACGTCCTCTCCTCCCTTGAAACCAACCTCATCGTCAGCGAAATCCTCGATGCCGCCAGCCGCTCCGCCGCCTCCGGCAAAACCGTCCACCTTCCCCAGTAGCCTCGATCTTCGGCGAATTCCGTCCAACCCTCTGACCGCTTCACTCAAACGAAAGTACCGATCTCGTAGGACTGTGTCGAATCAATGAGTTGTATCGCATTGGAACGGTTTCACGAGTTTCAGATTGGCACCTTCGTAGCAGACCCTCACACTTATCTCCAAGCGCAACACTCTTCACTCGCGTTCCAGCCAGGTCACCACATGCTGGTCCGCATCGGTCGAGACCATATACGCGATTTCACGCGCCACTAGATTTGCGGAGGAAATACGTGCGACACAAGATTTGGTTCTTCTCACTCTGCCTGCTCCTCGCCGGCTGCAGCGGCGTCGGCACCAAGAGCCTAAGTTCAGGTAGCGGACAGCCCGGCTCAGGCGGACAGCCCGGCTCAGGCGGACAACCAGTTCCGGCAACGCTCAACGGCCTCTCGGTCACTCCCAACGCGACGTCCATAGCCGCGACATCTACCGTCACGCTCCACGCCATGGGATCCTACTCCGACGGCTCGAGCAAAGATCTCAGCTCCTCTGTCACTTGGGCTTCCTCGAATTCGAACGTCGCTACCGTTAGCACTTCTGGCGTCGTCACTGGTGTTGCGAGCGGTGCCGCCTCGATTACCGCCAAATCCGGTACTTTCACCAGTTCAGCCGCCATCACAGTCAGCGGCGGAACCAGCGTCACTCTGAGTGCGATCGCCATCTCGCCCGCTAGCCCCAGTATTCCCATCAACACCACGCAACAACTTACGGCTACTGGCAGTTACAGCGATGGTAGCAGCCGCGACCTGACCAGCCTTGTTACCTGGTCTTCCTCAACCATTGCCAACGCAACCGTAGATGCCGCCGGTGTGGTCAGCGGTATCGCTGCTGGCACTGCAACCATCACCGCAACTCTGGGCAGCGTTGCCAAGGGCGCCTCGGTCACCGTCACCGCGCCCACCATCACGTCCATCTCGGTTACGCCAGACGACTTGACACTGGCCATTGGCATCGACCAACAGTTCACCGCGTCGGCCAACTATAGCGACGGCTCCGTCCAAGACCTGGTCGGCGGAGTAACTTGGACCTCTTCTACCACCTCTGTCGCCAGCATTGACAACAACGGTCTGGCTGCCATTCTCGCCGCAGGCGCCACCACCATTACCGCCACCGTCGGCTCTTTCACCGATTCAACGACCATCACTGTCGTGCCGGCGCATCTCACTTCCCTCACTATTTCTCCGGCAACCGTATCGATCGCCGCTGGAACACAACAACAATTCACCGCAACCGGCAATTTTGATGACGGCAGTACCCAAGTGCTCACATCTCTGCAGTGGTCCTCAAGCGCCACCAGCATACTCACCATTGACGCTAACGGCTTGGGCCTCGGCGTAGCGCCTGGCACTTCGACCGTTACCGCCACTTCCGGCAGCATCGCAGCGACAGCTTCGGTCACCGTAACCAACGCGACCCTGGTCTCCCTCCAGATTGCGCCGTCTAACTCCTCCATGCCCGCTGGAGCGGTGAAACAATTCAGCGCCATCGGCACTTTCAGCGATAACTCTACTCAGGACTTGACCCAGACCGTTCTGTGGACCACTTCTAACCCCGCCGTCGCCACAATCAACAACGTTGGCACCGTCAACAGTTTGATCACCGGCAGCACGACAATCACAGCAGCTTCGGGCGCGGTTTCACGGTCAACCACACTCACAATTTCCACTGTCAAGCTGGTATCGATCACGATTTCACCCGCGAACGGACGGGTTGAACAACATACTTCTCTCTTGTTCACCGCTACCGGCGTGTATAGCGACGGCAGCACTTCCGCTCTGCCGAGCGTCTCCTGGCACTCCTCCAAACCGCAATTCGCCAATATCCGCAGCACCGGCATCTTGCACGCCAAGAAGGCTGGCACGCTGACTCTCTCGGCCACTTCGTCCGGCGTAACCGGCTCAACCACCGTCACCGTCGGCACCGGCACCCTCGTATCCGTCGCTATTACTCCGGCGAACTCTTCCGTCACCGCAGGGTCCACACAGCAATTAACTGCGACCGGTACCTTCAGCGACGGCACCACTCAAGACGTCACCATTAACTCGCACTGGAGCTCCACGGTTCCGACCGTCGCCACCATCGCCAATGCCCCAGTACGCGCTGGTCTCGCGACCACCTTCGCCACCGGCACCACAACCATCGGCGTCAACCACAGCGGCATCACCGCTTCTACCAATCTGTCGGCAAACTGAACCGCAAGGGGCACGGCGCTAAGCCGTGCCCTATCCTGTAAACTTTGTCATTCCGAGGGTAGCGCCGAGGAACCTGCTTTTCCTTGCGCAAGGTTTGGTCCACGCGCGACCAATGTCGCTCAGATCGCAATCCCCTCCAGCCATTCGGTCGTGCGCGTCGCCAATTCCCGCAAGACCTCCTCATCGCTCCGCCCCGATTTCTTCAGCACATGAAACGAATGATCCGCCGTTTCCACCACATGCAAAGTAGCGCGCGGCTCAAGCTCTCCACAGATCGGCCGCAGCAATTTCAAATCCGCCAACGCATCCCGTGTCCCCTGCAAAAAGAGCATCGGCATCGGCACCTTGTAAAGATGTTCCGCTCGCTTCGTTCCCGGCTGCTTCGGCGGATGCAGCGGAAATCCAAAAAATACCAGTCCGCGGACTCCATCCAGCAAACCATCCGCCGCTGCCTGCGAACTCATCCGTCCACCCATCGATTTGCCCCCCGCCACCAACGGCAACCCGGGAGCAGCCTCCTTCGCCGCGCGCACTGCAGCCGCAACCGTCGCCGTCAGCACTTTCGGCCGATCCGGAGCACCTCGCCGTTCCTCCATGTACGGAAACTGATATCGCAAAGTAGCCACTTGAACCCCAGCCAGTTCCTCGGCCAGAGCTTCCATAAACCCATGGCTCATGCCAGCCCCAGCTCCATGCGCCAGCACCAGCATCCACCGCGCATCAGCCGCCCGCAACAGCAGTGCCGACACCTCGCCAGCCCCCTCCACCGCAATCCGCATCTCTCGATTTTCCGCCATTTCGCCGCGATTCTAGCGGAACCAAAGTAGACAGCTCCGCGCTCTTGACGACACAGATCTGGTGCGGCCCGGCGCATCCTAGGAGTGGCGTGTTATTCGTTCATCTCTAACAATGCTGGCTCGGGCAAGTGGACGAGCACGAATGTCGCGCTTAGTCTCTTTCGTATTCGCCCTTAACTTTTGCTGTGGCGGCCTCCGGCGCAGGGCCGACCGTGTCAATTTCGCGCGCGGAGGTAAACGCCATACAAGCCCAAACTCAGACCACACAAGAACAATATGGGTGTCAGGTATTGAGTGACCATCGAGGGAACGGCCACGGGCAGCGCCACCCCGCTGTATCCCGCCGCAAAATAGTGAATGACTCCAGCCAACAACATGTACAACAACCCACGCCGTATCATCGCGCGTCCTTTTGCCGCAAAAGGACGGACAACAGTGCGACTTGCCGCAACCACTTCCCGGCAGAATGGGCAGCGCTCTACATGTGCTCTTATCGGCTTCCCGCAATACGGGCAGCCGCGGGTTTCGCTCCCTTCAGTTTGTCCAGAATGGGCCATTACCGATCCGATACGCAATCATCGCCAGACTAGAGTTTTTCCTTCGCCACCGTCAAGCCTCTTGCCACGAAGAATAACTGTTTCGCGGTTCGTTTAAGCGCCGACCATGACTCGGCGGGGTTAGCTGCCGCGCCACGTGCGAATCGCGCTCCGTTTCATTCATCCGATTCTTTCTCCTGCAAATACCTCAACCGAAGATCCTTCCGCAAGAAACGCGGAATCAGGTTTCCCTCGAAGAATCTCTGCAAACGCTGCCCCGTATGTCGTCTTCGCATCGCCCTCGAATCCTGAGCTTGCCCCCACTGCAACGCGCCACGGTGCATGCGCGACGCGATACTCAAGACTCCCGCCTGACCGCTGCTTGGAGTATCCCCAATAGTGCTCGGAAATGAATTGTTCCAGACTTCCTTCCTGTGGATATCCGGGCTCATCCCCTGCGTGCACAAACAACCGGCAACTTCGGTCGCCCACTCGCCACCCGTATTCGGCCATTTTTCCTAAACCGTTTTGCGCAACCCGATGCTCCATCGGAAATCGTCGGTAGTTTTCTCCATACACCAGCCGCGCCGTCCAAGCGATCGCTCTTTTCGGCACAATCTCGGCGATAAAACAAACCCCTCTCCGCTTCTCGCTTCCCTGGCGGCGCCTCACATAAAAACGTAGGTTGACCTCTTCGAACTCGGTGTGAAGCGGGAGGGCGATCTTCCCCCACAGTCTGGTCCTACTGAAACAAAAACCCACCAAACTCACATACGTCTTGCCCTCAAATGAGTCCAACGTAGTTCCTGGTGGGACGTACCCAGCCAACGAGGCAGGCTGCGCCTCGTAATTCAGCATTGCAAGGTCTCGCCACTCCGCTGTCAGAAAAATCCGCTTCGCCTCGCGCATCCTCTGTCCTCTTGCTACTGCCAAATCCCAATCTAGCAACCCTTTACGCATTCCCGTGCTTTCTTTTGGTCGGGGCACCCGTCGATTGTCAGGTTGGGCTTTTCTCCCCTGGACTATCTCTGACCAGGGCGCTCTCCTCGCGTACATCGCCCAGCTCATGATCCAGACCACCAAGGTTGCGGACAGCAAAGCTCAGCTTCCCTAATCACAATGACCGCTCCCTGTACCCTGTTAGCGGTCATGCGTCGTACGCTGTCATCCCGAGCGGAGCGAGGGATCTGCTTGCAGGCTGGCGCAAACCTGGTTCTCGCAGCGCGCCAATTGTCGCTTCGCCCGGAAAATGATATCTACGTACCATGCATGCCACGAAAAAGAACATCCATGCAATTCGCGTCTTCTCCATACTTTTCCTGGTGCTGTTCTCCTCATCGCGCGCTCTCGCGCAACAACCAGCCACAACCAGTGACGGATGGAATTCCTACGGAGGCGATCCCGGCGGCTCGCGCTATTCCACCGCCTCCCAAATCTCCCGCGAAAATGTCGCGCAACTGAAAGTCGCCTGGACCTTTCACACTGGCGCCTCGCAACTCGAAACCAGACTCATCCGTAAAGCGGCGTTTGAATCCACGCCCATCCTGTTCGACAACAAACTCTTTCTCACTTCGCCCTACGACAAAGTTTTCGCGCTCGATCCCGCTACCGGCGAACTAATTTGGGATTTCGATCCGCACGTAGACCTCACGCGTAACTATTCGGAAGTAGCCTCGCGCGGCGTCTCCGCATGGCGCGACGCCAAAGCCAAGCCCGGCCAGCCTTGCGCTCTACGGATTTTCCTTGGCACTCTCGATGCACGCCTCATCGCTCTGGATGCACGAACCGGCAAACCTTGCGCTGGTTTTGCTGCCGTTGGCACTTTCGATCTCTCCGCCGACGCCTCCACCACTCCCGAATGGCGCGGCGGTTATCAAGTCACCTCCGCTCCAGCCATCGCCGACGATTTAGTGATTACCGGTTCGTCCATCGCCGACAACTGGAAAGTAGACGTTGGTCGCGGGATCGTCCGCGCATTGGACGCTCGCACCGGCAAACTGCGCTGGACCTGGGATCCCATCCCCTGGGCCAACAGCTCCAATCCGCACACGGGAGCAGGCAATGCCTGGTCCACGCTGAGCGTAGATTCCGAACACGATCTGGTTTTCATTCCCACCGGTAGCGCCAGCCCGGATTATTTCGGCGGACTTCGCGCTGGCGACAACAAGTGGGCTAATTCCGTCGTTGCTCTCCGCGCTTCCTCCGGCGAATTTGTTTGGGGCTTCCAGGCCGTTCATCACGATCTGTGGGATTACGATGTCGCTTCACAGCCCACACTCTTCACCTGGAAAGACGGTACTCCCGCTGTCGTCATCAACACAAAAATGGGTCACGTATTCGTTCTGAACCGCTTGACCGGCGCTCCGCTGCTTCCGGTCGAGGAGCGGCCCGTTCCGCAATCCGACATCCCCGGCGAAAAGAGCTTTGCAACGCAACCGTTTTCCACCATCTCGCTGGTACCGGAAAAAATCGCGCTCGAGGATTTGTGGGGAAAATCTCCTGAAGACGTGAAATGGTGCCAGGAAAAATTGCAAGCTTCTCGCTCCGAAGGAATCTTCACACCGCCAAGCTTAAAGGGCAGCGTCGTGTATCCCGGCAATGTCGGTGGCGTGAATTGGGGCAGCGCCGCATACGACCCGCAAAACCATTTGATGTTTGCAAATACCAATCGCTTGATTGCTTGGATCAAATTAATTCCGCGCGCTGAATACGATGCGCAAACCAAAACCGATCAGGACAATCGCGTTTACGGCGAATTCGGTGAGCAGAAAGGCGCTGCGTTCGGTTTATACCGGACTTTTCTTTTTTCGCCCGGCGCAACACCTTGCAACGCTCCGCCCTGGGGAACCACCGCGGCCGTCGATCTTTTTACCGGAAAAACTATCTGGAATGTTCCTCTCGGTTCTTTCGCTCCCGGCCAGCCAACCGGCACCATCAATCTTGGCGGACCAATGGTCACAGCCGGCGGACTGGTCTTCACCAGCGCCGCCATGGACAACGTCATCCGTGCATTTAACTCAGAAAACGGAAAGGAACTTTGGCAATTTACACTTCCCGCAGGCGGTCAAGCCACACCTATGACCTACACATTCAAAGGCAAACAATATGTTGTGATTGCCGCGGGCGGCCACGGCAAACTCTCAACCAAACCAGGAGACTCGGTGCTGGCGTTCGCATTGCCCTGACGTATGCCAAACTCATTGCTACAATCTTTCTATGCGTAGTCGAACCGCTTCCTTGTTATTGGCCCTGCTCGCTCTTACGCTTGGTTTACCCCGCGCACGCGCACAATCCTGGGTCACGCTGACTTCAGGAATTGACACCAACTTGCGCGGCATCAGCGCGGCAAAAATCGCCGCCACAGGCCACATCGCGATTTGGGCCTCCGGATCGCACGATGTAATTCTTCGCTCTGTCGACGACGGCGCAACGTGGACTCGCCTCTCCATTCCCGGCCAGCCTGAACTCGATTTTCGCGGCATCGTCGCTTTCGATGACAAAACCGCGTATCTCATGTCCAGCGGCGAAGGCAACAAATCCAAGATCCACAAAACCATCGACGGCGGCATCAACTGGGAACTGCAATACACCGATCTGAATAATGCTTTCTTCCTGGATTCCATCGCCTGCTCGTCGCCCACAAATTGTTTTGCTCTCGGCGATCCCATCAACGGAAGTTTCCTGTTGCTGCAGACCACCGATGGTCATCGCTGGAACCCTTTGCCTCCGCAGGATCTTCCCACGGCTTTGCCCAAGGAAAGCGCTTTCGCCGCGAGCAATTCCAATCTGCTGGTCCTCTCGGAAAGCGAATTGTTTGTTGTCACCGGAGCTTTCGCCGCTCGCGTTCTACACACCAGCGACGGTGGAAAAACCTGGAGCGCGTCCGCGGCTCCGATAGCGGCGGATAACGCCACTTCTGGAATTTTTTCTATCACGCGTTCTAGCGTTGGGAGTCTCGCCGCTGTGGGCGGCGACTACGCGAATCCTGGTGTGGGTTCGCGCATTGCCGCTTTCTCCGAGGACCAATCGAAAACATGGCAATCCCCTGCGCAACAGCCGGGCGGCTATCGCTCGGCAGTCGTTTCCACGGACGGCCAGGCGCTTCTCGCAGCCGGTCCCAGCGGTTCCGATGTTTCCATCGACGCCGGCCTGCACTGGAAAACTTTCACCGCACCGTCGCTGAATGCTCTGTTCACTCTTGATTCCCAACACGTCTACGCCGCCGGGGGCAGAGGCACTGTTGCGCAATTCCGAATCGTGGATGCGAAGTGATCGCCCAAACGAAAAGCTCTCTGTGTCCGCCGTCTTCGGTCTTTCTGAACTCAGCCTTAGGTCCGTTCTGTATCCTGTTTCGGTCGCGGTCGCTGGCGGACTGGCCAGCGCGTCGTGTACGATAATTTCTCCACCCATTCCAAGGAGATCGCATGACTCGTCCGGCTGGCACTTACGCCATTTTTGAAACTTCGCAAGGCAATATCGTCATCAAGTTGATGGAAAAAGAAGCGCCGAAGACCGTCGAGAATTTTGTCGGCCTGGCGGAAGGCACCAAGGAATTCACCAACGAAAAAACCGGAAAGAAAGAAAAGCGCCCTTTCTACGACGGACTGGTTTTCCATCGCGTCATTCCCAATTTCATGATTCAAGGCGGATGCCCGCACGGTTCCGGCATGGGTGGCCCGGGTTACAAATTTGCCGACGAATTTCATCCTTCACTAAAGCATTCCAAGCCCGGCAAACTTTCCATGGCCAATTCCGGCCCTAATACCAACGGCAGCCAGTTCTTCGTCACCGTTGCTCCGACGCCGCACCTCGATAACCGGCACACTATTTTCGGAGAAGTCGTGGAAGGCCAGGACGTGGCCAACAAGATTTCCGGCGTACCGCGCGACCGCAGCGACCGCCCCAATACGCCGGTGACCATCAATCACGTAAAAATCGAGCGTGTTTCGTAACCCGCTTTTTTCGCATAGCTCACGCTTCAACTTGAGCACCTAACCTTTGACTTTTTCCATGCCGCTTACGCCCGACAAAACGCTGCGCCTTTCGATCGAATTCATTTTTGTTCTGCTCGGTGCGTTGGTCATCTGGCTCGGAGCGACGCAACACATTTTCTTTGACCGGCGCCGGATCAGTTGGCTATTGCTGAGTGTCGCCTTGATTCTCTGGGGAGCGCGTGCCCTCTACCGGCCGGGGAAATATTGGTCGCCCACGGAAAACTTCACTCGCGGGCTTTCGCTGCTTCTGCTCGGAGCGGTGATGCTGGCCATTTCGCGGGTTGCCTTTTCCTGGGTCGGCCCGCTGCTCTCCGTCGCCGGCCTGCTTCTGCTCTTGCGCGGGCTGGCGGGTTCCGTGTTAGTGTTTCGGCAAAACTAAATCTCCAGGCGCCATGATGCGCGCTACTTCTGACATTTAGTTTGCAAGGAGACCTGCGATGCTCAAGGAATTCAAAGAATTTGCAATGCGCGGCAACGTACTGGACATGGCTGTAGGTATCATCATCGGTGCGGCCTTCGGGAAAATTGTTTCATCGCTCGTGGAAGATATCATCATGCCGCCGATCGGCGCACTGGGCCATGTGGATTTTTCCAACCTGTTCATTAACCTAAGCCATAATTCCTATCCTACTATCGCGATGGCAAAAGCCGCCGGCCAGCCGACGCTGAACTACGGCCTGTTCCTGAACTCGGTGGTAAATTTCCTGATCATCGCCTTCGCAATTTTTCTCCTATTGCGCATGGTCAATCGTTGGCTTCTCAAGCCGGCACCAGCCGCCGCGCCAACCACCAGGGATTGCCCACAGTGCCTGATGGCTATTCCCATCGCCGCAAAAAAGTGCGGCCATTGCACGTCCGCTGTCTAAATTGTTTTTCAAACATTTTCCGCGCGGACGCCGGGGGCTCAGATTCCAGGGGTTTTCTTTTTGCGGTTGGCAATCAAGTGTTTGCGCAGACGTTCGACCACCTGTTCTTCCCGGCCTTCGTCGATTTCGCGCTGCAATTCTTCCAGGCTGAAATGCACCACATCGTGATGATGCAACTCTTCCGGCGCAACCTGATCGCTGAATCGCAGCCATAGGCGGTGCAGCAAATTCACTTCGTTGGCGGTCAGGTTCGGCGCGTGCGGACCGAGCACTTTGTAAACTTTATCGCCGTTCGGCAAATGCACTTCCAGGTTGAATTGTGGCTTGGGATCCGGCAGCTTTTCCCACGATTCGCCAATCTGTCGCGCTTGCTCTTCGCTCTGCCAGTGGCTCGACGTGCCCACCACGATGGTGGACGATTGCAAACCGTGTCCGGCGCGCAAAATACCATCCCAGAGATCGTTGGCGGCGACCACCGCAAGCCGGATGGACTTACCGCGTTTTTCCGCCATGCTCAACGCTTGCGAAAACAAATGCTGCTCGATGCTGCCAAAAAGCTGATCGGCGTCGAACTCCTGTTCTCCGGAAGCGGAGCGCCGCAAAATGCGCACGTGCAATACGACCACGTCGCGGCGGCCGGGCTTCACGCGGTCCAGAACATTACCTAGATGATACATATTGAAATGGTTACTGATGGGAACCAGGATATTGCCGGGCTTGGCCCCGACGGATTCCGGTGTGAGTTCGCCTTCCAATTCCAGGTTGAACTGGTCCATTTCCACGTGCTTAACGCCGGTGTGTTGTCCACGCCGCTCGGAAATCGTAAAAACGACATACAACAGAACGGAAAATACACCGCCCGCCATGGTGGCGACTGGCTTCGTAAACAAGTTAATGAACGCGATCAAGAACAGCGTCAGCGTGATCAATCCGAGTCCGAGCGGAACCTGTTTCCCGCGTATAGTGAAGTTCAAGGGCACTTGGAATTCGCGCTGGCCGGGATTCGTGTAGCGCAAGACCAGTACCGCCAGGCCGTTCATGGCAAAACTCCAGATCACACCGAAGGCGTACAGGTTTGCGAGGAACGTTACGTCGCCGCGGCTGATAAAAATGGTGATGATCTGCAGCACCACGATGATGTTGATGATCCGGTAGCTGGTGCCAAAGCGCGGATGCGGCTGACGAAACCAGTCGCTCAATACGCCGTCTTCCGAGACGCGGTTGAGCACGCCATTCGAACCGACGATTGCAGTATTGACGGCACCGGCAAGGATCACAGCGCCAACCACCACCACGAACGCGTGGAAGATCAGGCGCACCAAAAACGGCCCTTCCAGGTTCATGGCCAATCCGCCGATAAGATTTTCCAGGAAACTTTGCCGGACATCGTCCGGAATGATCATCACCGCGAAGAACGAAACTAGCGAAGTGAAAACCATGCTGTAAACGAAAATTACCAGTCCGGCCTTCTTCAGGTTAACTAGTTTGGGGCTTTCGATTTCGCGATAGACCTGGGCCAGCGATTCTTCTCCGCTCATGGCCAAGACGGAATGGCCCAGGGCGATAAATATCGCGATGATGCCGAACATGTGTGGCAGCGAACTGTGGGCCAGCCAGCCGAGTGAGCCGGCAGTGAGATGCAAATTGCGCGGATACGGCAGGGGCGGCAACGCCGAATGGCGCACCATGACCGTGTAAATGCACCAGCCGATAAGAATCACCACCATGACCGTGACCAACTTCATGATGTGCAGGGCTTTTTCGCTGGATTCTGGAATGCCCTTGGTGTTTTCCCACCAGAAATACACGGTCACGATAATCGCGAAGCATGAAGCAATAATGTCGATGGAGCGCGGGGAGAGCGGGCCAGTCGCCAGGTGCGCATAGGGCAGAAGTTCGCTGAGCAGTCCGCCGACGTATTGTCCCGCGGCCACGCCACTGATCGGGCCGGTCAAAATGTAATCGAACATTAGAGCGGATACGCTGAACTTTGCCAGTGCTCCGCCCAAGGATTGCTTGACGGCGCGATAAACGCCACCGCGCACGAACATGCTGCAACTTTCCACGTACACCGCGCGCACGGCGTAGGAAAACAACATGATGGCCAGAATGAACCAGGGCGCGGTCTTGCCAATGTAGCCTTCCGCTTCACCGCCCGCGTAATACGCCGATGACGCCAGGTCATTCAGGACGATGGCCGCGGCCCGCCAGAAAGAAATGAAGGTGAGAAGCGCGGTGGTGGCAACGATGACGCGTGGAATTCCGTTGCCGCGCGCTCCGCTTGCCACGGGATTAATAGGGGTAGTGCTCATTAAAAGGCTGTTTGAACTCGCAGGTTGAAATGCTCGCAAATTTGGCAGGCGAAGTCCAGTTTTCGGGATTGACAGCGTTCAACAGGCTTTCCTAGACTGCAAGGCATGGTCGTGCACCTTAGTTCTGAACAAGAGCAAGAGCTGTCGAAGCTCGCCGGGCGTGATGCCGAAGACTGGAACGCGGCGACTTCGTGAGCCATGCGGAAGTGGGCGCGCGAATCGAACGAGTGTTGCGACCCTGATGGAAATTCGTTGGCCGCCGGAAGCCGCCGAAGATCTTTAGAGCGTGCTGTGCCATATTCAAAGAGACAACTTAACTGCCGCAAGAAAAGTTGCGGACACGATCTACACCGGTGTCACAAACTTGGAAAATTTTCCTGATCGGGGCCGGACCGGGAGGATCGATGGCACTCGCGAACTCCTCTTTCCGCCCTTGCCATAGTGTGGTGTGCAACGCGAAATGCGTCTTTGCTGCATCGTCGTGCTTGCGTGCTTTGTCGTGTTCGGCAGCAGTAATTCGTGCGAAGTTGCGCCGCAGATCGTTTATGGCACATATCTTGGAGGACGCTACAAGGAGTGCGCCACAGCAATTGCTGTTGATGGTTTCAGAAACGCGTATGTGGCCGGGCGGACTCCCTCGCCCGACTTTCCGGTAACAGCTGGCGCATTTAGCGCGACGACAAACGTGAATAATGATGACTGGACCGGGTTCGTCAGCAAGATCAGTGAGCATGGAGACCAATTGCTTTACTCCACGTTTCTTGGCGGCAACTACCGGTCCAGTGCGAATGCGATCGCCGTCGATTCGAAGGGACGAGCCTTCGTTGTTGGGTCGACCTGCTCATCGAAGTTTCCCACCACGGCTTCGGCGATTCTCCAGAAGGCGCCGGGAAGCGACAAACTGGAAGTATGCGACGGTTTTGTCGCGTGGCTGGATGCCAGCGGATCGAGGTTAGATTACGGAACCTATCTGGGCGGCCGCCGCTCAGATGCGGCAACAGCCGTGGCTTTAGGACCGGGCGAGAACGTGGTTTACATCGGAGGGTACACGTCTTCGCCGGATTTCCCCGTTACAAGCTCGGCGTTGCAAACGAAGTTGCTTGGCGCGACCAATGGTTTTCTTTCTGAAATTGACATGCAAACGGGCCAGTTGCTCTACAGCACGTATCTCGGCGGATCAGGCAACGATCGCGTCACGCGAATTGTGGTGGCGAAGGACGGTGAAGTTTTCGTCGCAGGTGTGACTGATTCAGATCAGTGGCCCAATTATAAGTTCAGCCAGTTTGGCAAAGTTGGAGCAACGGACGGTTTCATTCTTAAAGTTGATCCTTCAGGAAAACTGCGGCCGGCCGGTGTTCGTATCGGAGGTTCGGGCGACGAAAGTTTGGCCAGCATGGATATTGATGCGCATGGAGACATCTACGCTGTCGGAACAACGGACTCACCGAATTTTCCAGTGAAGGGCGCACATGCACGAGATGTGGGCAGTGGCTTCGTTCTGAAGATCAGCGGTCGGAAATTTGGCGAAGGAGCGGCAGGGGTGGCGTGGTCGAGACGGATCGGAGGTCACGGCGAAGATGCCCTGCTATCCGTGTCCGCGGGAATGCCCGCCTCCCTGTTTGTGTCGGGCAGGAGTGGCTCGACGGATTTTCCCGCCACCAGGAACGCTATTTACAGGCACCTCGAAGTTAGAAATGACTCAATCCTGGCGCGACTGCGTGCTGACGACGGTGAGATTCAATACGCCACCTTCGTCGGAGGAACACGCCACCCGGATGCGAACTGGTACAACGACGAAGCTGCCGGCGTGTTTGCGAACAGCAATGGAGACGTGTATGTAACAGGCTGCACGGTCGATGACCGGCTTCCCGTGACAGCAGGGGCGCTGCAAGCTCAGCGGAAAGGAAACGCAGACGCATTCGTGCTGCGCATGAAATTCGCTGCCTCGCGGCAAACCATTCAGGCAGATAAAAGTAAAAACACGGGGCGTTAGGCGCGAGGAGTCTCAGATAGGACGCGGCGGGGGCGGAGGAATGGCAGAGCTTGCGGCGGCGGCAAGCTGGACGGATGCATCGCGCGCGCGGAGCAACGGCAGGATCAGTAGAAAAACTAGCACGCAAGAGATGAGAACCGCATACCAACCGGAGATGCTGGCGTAAGACGCCGTGGAATCGCCATCGCTGGTAAACATCGGAATGAGACCCTGAAGCGGCAGATGTAGCAGGGACGCCACGAGGCCGGAGAAGACAGCCGCCCAAATAACGAAACCCGGGTAGGCCCGGCTTTTCATCGCATCGGCGAGAGACGTTCCGGTGACAGCACGAACCTGGGGAACGGGCAGCTCTTTACAAGCCGAAGAAATTGCGGGTGACGAAATGGCGGCGGCGCGCCACGTGGCTATCCGCTGGGCAAGTTGATCCAACGCTCGATTCATCGCCAGCACCGAGCGAACGGCAAGAGGCCGCAGGTTGAAAATGGCGCTAAAGCCGGACTCTGGGTTGCGCCAGATGATGTATAGGCTGCGTGCACGGAACCATCCGGGAAAACCGGGACCGAGCTTAACCGCAACAACGTGATCGCGGCACAGCGAGAATTGAGATTCTTCTCCCGCGTAGCACAATCGTTCGCCAGAAAAAAACAGGTAGCCTGCGTCCCAGGAATAGTTACCTTCAAAAATGCGCGGGGCTGGCCCGGGAGAAAGCCCTACCAGCAAAGCCGCGTCGCCGCGCAGAAGTTCAGGCGGAATGACGCCTTCCGTTTCGGCGCGGGAGAGCATGCGGCTGGCCAAGCGGGAGGCCCCTAGGAAGGGGAGAAAATTAAGCAGCACAAGCAAGAGCGCGACAGAAATTAAGAGTGACAAAACAAATGCGAAGAATCCGGAGTTGAACAAATTCAGCAGATCACAAATGCGAAGCAGTAGCGCCGGTAACGCCGCCACCACCGCAAACAACAGCAGATACGAACGAAGAGAAATAGACTGCTTGAATTCCGTAGAAAACACTTTCTGCGCGATGCTGCCGGAGGTGGCAAGCGGATAGAACAAAGATGCGTCACTGGCAATTTGCAGATGGCCGGAGGACGCTACCGGCTCCGTGAGAAGCTGCGCAACTCGCTCGTTTGAGAGATTCGCCAGACGAGCGATGGCCTGCGCTCGACGCGCCGTGGAAGGATGAGTCAGAAACTTTTCGCTCCAGCGATTCCAGTGCAATGGAAGCGAATTGAGACGATGAATTTTTGCAAGGCAGGTGATCATCGATTCGGGATCGCCAGTAACACCGACGGCGGTGGCGTCGGCTATAAATTCGAAGCGGCGGGCAACAAAGTAATACGTGAGGAGAGGAACCGCGACAAACAACAGATCGAACAACGGTTTCCATTGCGGCGGCGGAGAAAAAGCAAAATAAGGAAAAGCCACGGCAGTGTAGCCGCCCAACAGGGCAAACCCTAGAAGCCTTGGATGATCTTTCTTAATGTGCGCGAGTTCGTGTCCAATGACTGCATCCACTTCCTTGCGTGTGAGATGGCTAAGCAAGTGGTGGGTAAGCAGAATGCTGCGGCCGGAGCGCGCGTACGCATTGGCCATGCGGCTCTTGCTGGGCGGCAAAAGATAAATCTGCTGAAGCTTGACGCGCAGTTGCGACGCCAGAAAAAAAGCACGATCGCGGAGTTCGCCGGTGGTGAGCGCATTCGGAGAAAGCTGCAAGAGTTTGCGCAGGCGGCGGCCAAAGAAAATGAGGCAAGCGAACGCCAAGACGCAGGAAATCACGAACGAAAGCAAACTGCCGTTGGAAAAGAGTCCGGTGATTCCTGAAGTCAACAAAAGCAGCGGTAGAATGCTGGAACCCATACTGAAGAGCATCTGGCGCGCCAGTTCGGCTCTGGTCCACGTGATGCCGCGCACACCGGAATAAACGGGCTGGAATAATATCTGGCACAACAAAACTACCAGCACAGGAGGCAGCCAAAGAAGGATCAGTGCCACCGAATGAGCGCCTGGAAGGAAAAGGAATCCGCGGGAGGCGAGCCAAACATCGAATCTCTCGCTGCACTGCGCGAAATCCGTAGCGGCCCACCAGGCAACAAACGTACCGATGACCAGCCAGCGAAGAAAACGGACACATGAGAACCAGAGTGCGACGCGGTCCACTTCCTGAACACGCTGCGCTTTGCGAACCATGTAGAGCGTCAGGGCGATCGGCAATAACAGAAAAGCTACCGGAAGAAGTTCCGACGCCACTTGAGGAGTCTTGGAGAGCAAGTCGAACCCGGCCTCTTCCGACAGAGTATCAGTTGCGCGCGGCGAAGAGCCGGTCCGAGAGAACCCGTTGTGCGGACTTTAGAAACCGTTGTGACTGGCGCGGCAAAACGATGACCAAACGAGTTCAGGCGTGGCGCGCGGTGGCTTTTGATTGCGAGATCCACTTTTTCAGAATGGCCGCGAATTGCGGCTCGGTCCCGGTGAACGTTAACCCCATTCCGCGCTTGGGCATGAAGTAGGCTACCGTCGCTGGGGTTTCGACAAAATCCTCATCCTTATAGATTTCAATTGTGACCGGGGTCCCTTCTGGAAACGGATTCGGCAACTGCACAAAACAGCCGTGCAAGCTCAAGTCAGAAACCTGCGACGTACTGCGCGTGTTTTCCGCGTCGTCGATAATTTCTGCGCTGGCGGCAAATGGAATTCGCGAAGACTGGCGGCGTTCAACCGACATGGCGAACCTTTCCGGGGGGCGGGGTGAAGAAATCCTAGCGCGCGCACAAGCGCGGAAAGGAAAAATAGCCGGCGGCGACGCGAATTTGTAACCAGTGTTTGCTACGCGCGATCAGGAAGGAGCCAGGCTAAAGCCCGGCACGACATGAGCTAGCGGCTGGTATCGGAAGGGCCGTTGGGTGCTGCGCTATGCAGGTGGCCGTGAATATCCGCTATTTTGTCGTCGAGCGCGTTGAGTTTTCGCGCGAGACCCTGGATTTCCGATTCCGAGCGGCGGTTGACGTCGTAGTCGAGCTCGCCGCGCAGCCGGTCTTTTGTGTCCTGGCGATTCTGGCTCATCATAATCACCGGTGCCTGGATCGCGGCCAGCATGGATAGAAAAAGATTCAGCAAAATGAACGGATATGGATCCCAGGAGGTCTTGCCCATCACCAGGCTGAGGCAGGCATAGGCGACCAAGGAGGCGAGAAAGGTGATGATAAATGTCCAGGAGCCGCCGAAGCCGGCGACTTTGTCGGCGATACGTTCGCCGAAGGTGGCCTCTTTCTCGATCACTTCGTTGGGATTGCGCATCGCACGCAGCCGCACTAACTGCTGCGAAGCGTGAAATTGGCGCCCCAGCACCGTGAGCATATCCATCCCGGCCATGGGTTTGCGCTCTAATAATACGGCGATGTCGCCGCGGTCCAGTTCGATGCAGGTAGTTTCTTCGACCGCGGTGGCGTTGGTCTGATGCGGAGTTTTCTCGAGCATACTGGCGAAACCGAAGAATTCGCCGTGGCTCGGTTCATCGACGAGCACTTCCTGATGGTCTTCATCGACGGTAGTCACGCGCACTTTGCCGGAGAACATTACGTAGGCGCGGCCATCGGTGTCGCCGATTTTGTAGATGCGCTGGTGCGGCGCGAATTTTTTGATTTCGACTTGAGAAGCCAGGACCGCGGCTTCCTCGTCATCAAGAAGCGCAAACAACGGTACATGTTTCAGTTCCTCAGCATTGCATCCCATGGGCCACCTCTCCGCAACAAATTGCTAGCAAAAGTTGTCAGAGGATTCCACAGGCTGCCGCGCCTGACAAGTTAAGATTGCGTGATGCGCTGTTTCGCGCTGCGCCAGTCCAGCGGAATTTCCCCCGCTTCCACCTGCCATTGTGCGAATTGTGATTTGCCAAGGTGTGGCGCAAGTTTCAGCATGATGCGGTTGTGCGGAGCCTGGTTCACAAAATCCGTTAGCGATTGCTGGTCGCGCCATACCGATAAGGTCCAAAAGGTTCGCGCGAACGGGCGCGCGTCAAGTGAATAGCCGATTAGTCCTGGCGCAGTTCGAAGCTGCCGCCGGATTTCGGATGTAAATAGAAAGAAATTCGGAATTGCGCGGAAATGTTTGAGTGGCAAATACGAAATCAACGCGAGGTAGCGGTTACCGGCAACCGGAGCTTCCGCCATTTTCCAGGGAATAACTGGCATACCGCGATTTTAATTCGGACGGCGGCAAAAACTCAAAACTCTGCAAATGGTTAAGCGGACGTTTGTTTACAGCTATTTTCGTGACAATGCACACTCGGCGCAGGGACAGATAGAGCGAAGATGCTCGTAGGAATAGATGCCAGTCGAGTGGCCATCGGAAAAAGAAAGTTGAATAGCGTATTGTCCAACGGGCGTTGCCGATTGAGCTCGCGCTTTGGGCTTGAACATGGGCAATGCCGGTGACGACGCAAAAGCCGCTGATGCTTCGCCGAGCGATTCTTTTTTGAGGCGTTCGTCATTGCACGTCGCGCACGGACAATTTTCTCGGAGATAGGCGAAATCGAAATGGCTGGCGTGGCCGTCGGCCCAGGCGATGTCCACACCCGCGCCGCTGCTGACGTGAATTTTCACGCTGGCGGGCTTGCGTCGTTGGTCGATGGGTATTGGCATGGGCAAAAGTGATCGGTCCCAAGTCCGGGAAGAAACGGACAAGAATAGTTTACCGTCGAATGTTCAAAGCCGGAAATGAGGCGAAGAAAACGAAATGTCAGTTTGAAGCAGCTTGTGCCTGCACTGGCACGACTTTTGTAAACCGCAGACGCCAACCACCGGCTTCGCGGGTGAAGACGTCGGTATCGTCTTCGTCGAAGAATTTTGTGGTGTCCGGCGTCTGGCGATATTCCTTAACGTAAGTGACGACAGCCGTGTCTCCAAATACATGAACTTGCATGTTCTTATTCTCGATGGTGTAAGGATTGACGCCCCTCTCGCGAGTAATAAAATTCAGCCTCACGTTTTCGACGAACTCGCTCTTGGAAAGAACTCTGGCGGGCCCGAGATAAATCCAGTCCTTCGCAAAGAATTTCGCGAATGTCGAATCATTTTGCTGCTCCAGCTTGGCAATCTCCGTTTCTATTCCACGAAGCACCTGCTCGTCAGCGGAGCGCGGAGCGGCCTGACTCTTGAGGGACGGAGGAACCAGAAAAAGCCCAATGAGCAAAAGAGGTACTAGCTTTCGCACCAGTCGCCTCCTGGAGGACAGAAATTACAAAGGCATTGTACGTCCAAGTAGGCTACCCCGGGGAAAAGGACCTGCGGTCCGTTTCTTCCAGTCGTCTCTTGGTTCGTTGCACATTACCTGTTACTTCGCTTCTTTTGTTTCACAACAAGCACCCGGCGGAATCGGGTTGCCGTGCGGGCAGGTTTTCGGATGGCCGAGAAATGAGCAGATGCGTTGGTCAAGTTCGGGAGTGATGATGTGTTCGAAGCGGCAGGCTTGCTGGTGGACTTCGGCTTCATCGATGGCGAAGGTGTCGGTGAAGAGGCGTTCCGCGAGGCGGTGGCGACGAACTACATCGCGGGCGCGGCGTGAGCCGGCTTCGGTCAGATGAACTTCGCCATTCACCGCAATTGCGTTCCCTTTTGGCGCGCTGGCGATTTTGTTTCCGTTGAATTCGATGAGGCGCGAATCGGCCATACGCGCGAGCAGGCGCGTGGCGGGTTCCCCTCCTACAATCGGAAGATGTCCAGCGGGGCCTTCGGCGCGCAAGAGTTCAGATTGCGCGGGCTTGCCTTCTTCGCCGCAAATCCAGATTTGTTCGAGCAGATGATCGACGCGGATGTCTTCGTCGGCGGGAATTGGCGTACAACAATCCGCGGTGTTGGCCAGAGGGCAAGCCATCGGATGATTGGGGCCGTGCTGCGCGGTATCGAAGGAAAGATGGCCGTGCGCAAGCTCGATGCGGCGGTCAGCCTGGCGTGCGATGTCGGGGTCGTGCGTGACCATCAGAATGGTGTGGCCGGATTTGTGGAGATCGCGGAAAAGATCGATGACGATTTGTTCGTTGGCTTCGTCGAGATTGCCGGTGGGCTCGTCGGCAAGAATTAATTTCGGCTGATTGATGAGCGCGCGGGCAATGGCTACGCGTTGCTGTTCGCCGCCGGAAAGCTGCGATGGAAGATGCGTGAGGCGTTCGCCGAGGCCCACGCGTTTCAGAGCTTCGGCGGCTTGCGCTTCGTCGGTAACGGAATGGAAATACTGGGCGAGCATTACGTTTTCGACGGCGTTCAGATACGGTACCAGATGAAATTGCTGGAAGACGAAGCCGATTTTTTCCGCACGGTAACGGACCAGAGCGTTTTCGTTGAGTTTCGCTAGATCGACGCCATCGACTACTACGCGACCTGCGGTGAGAGTATCGAGGCCGCCAAGAATATTGATTAACGTGGTTTTGCCGGAGCCGGAGGGACCCATCAGTGCGACCCATTCGCCGGAGGCGATGTCGAAGGAGACGCCGTTGAGTGCGCGTAGTGTGCCGTATTGTTTGACGAGCGCGTCGATGACGACTTGTGTCGCGATTTGTGTTTGCGGGGTCACTCTTCGCCTCGGAAAACGGATGCCGGACGGATATGCACCAGGCGACGCAACGGATAGGCTGCGAGAATCGCTACGATGACGGTGAGAGCCACAGAAATAGGATACACGATGAGGCGGGGCTGCGCGGCTACGCCAAAGACTGCTTTGCCGAGGCCTATCGAAAGTACGATGCCGATTGCCGCGCCGATTAGGCCGCCGGCGAGTCCGAGCAATGCGGCTTCGGCGAGGAATAGGCGCAATACTCGACGCACTGATCCGCCGATGGCTTTCATTAGGCCCACGTCATTTTTGCGCTCCATGGCGACGTTGGTCATTGCGGCCATCACGCAGAGGGCGGTCAGCACCAGCACAACCGCGACCGTGGCCGTCAAAATCCCTGAGATCTTGCCGTAAAGCCGCGCTTCACCTTCGGTGAACTGCCGCACTGGACGGCTTTCCGCATCGCCCAGGACAGGTTGGATTCCTGCGATGAATTGCTCGACTTGCGCGGCGGTACCCGGAACGCTCATCTGGATCACACTAATGCGGTGGGGCTGCCCCAACAATTCCTGCGTGTCCGGTAGGTAAAAGAAAATTTGATTGTCTTCCGGACCGCCCGTAGCCGGCAGAACAATCGCACCGCAAGCGGACTGCCGAGATCCGCTGTTCATCACGATGCTGCCATTTTCGCCGATGCCCAGGGCCGAAGCTACGCTACGGCCAACAGGACAGTGCATAGAGCTAAGGTACTTCAATTGGTTTTCATCTACGTCGATTAAGGCAGACGGAAGAACTTCCTTGGGACGAACTTCCGAATGCGCGTAGCCAGCAATAATTGCCGGGTGACTTGCTGCGGTCTGTTGATTCTTGCCGTCAGGAGCACCGACCGAAACATCTACAACCCCATACAGAAATTCTGCTTTGGCGACTTCGCCAGCGGCGTACCGGTTCGGAACTTTCTCGAACAGCGACTCCTCCAGAAACTTGGGTGAATCGCCATCGCCACGGGCGCTAATGATTACGTTTGAGCCGAACGAGCGAAACTCGGTAGTGATGCGGCGCTTCGCGTCCACTTGAAGATTCAGGAGGGCGGCGGTGATGGCGGCGCCTGCGCCGAGCGCAAGAAGAATGACGAACAGGCGGCCGCTGTTGGCGAAGACCGAGCGGCGGAGGACGCGCCAGAACATGCTGCGATTGATGGAGCGAGAGTCAGACATGAAGACGCCCCGGAAAAAATAAAAAGCACCGACCTGAAGATCGGCCGCTACACGTGCCACTACCAGAAAAGGAAGCCGGGCTGAAGCCCGGCGCTACACAAGAAGGAATGGCGGGCGTTGCTAGGCTGGAAGCATTGAGAGGAAGACGAAGAGGGGGCACGGCCCCGACAGGTCCGGGGTAAACATGCCATGCCCCTACGGGAAAGATCTGTTCAGGCGCGAAGGTGAGTGCGCGCATCATTCGCCTCGTAGGATGGGTGCGGGATCGAAGCGCGCGGCGCGACGGAGTGGGAGTGCGCTGCCGAGGAGTGTGACGGTGGCGGCGAGGACGAGAATCACGCCGAGGACTAGCAACGACGGCTCGGGCGGTACGCCGAAAATTTTTGTGCCGAGAAAACGTGCGAGTAGCAGGCCTAGCGCGTAGCCCGTGCAGCCGCCTACGAACGCGAGCAGGAGTTGTTCGGCTGCGAGTAACCAACCGACGGTGCCGGAGCCTGCTCCGAGTGCTTTCATTAATCCGATTTCGCTGCGGCGTTCGATTACTGAAGATGCGGAAGACGCTCCTACGGCGAGCGCTGCAGCTAGCAGCGATGCGAAGGTTACCAGCCACAGCAGTGTGCGGACGCGAGTAAGAATTTTTCCTTCGCCGTCGGCGACGCGACGGATTACGCGCACATCCGATCCCGGCAAGACCTGCTTAATGGAATACGCGATTGAAGAAACGTAAGGCGAGCACGACCACCGCTCCAGTTCATCCGGTTTCATTGTTTTGGGATCACGCCGTGCGAAGTCGTCTTCAGGCTTGGTCAACGCCGAGACGTATAGCTTGCGGTATTGGCCGGGCTTGTCGGCAAGTTCTTGCGCGATCTTCAGTGGGACGATGATGGCATCATCTTCCAGGCCACCCGTAGAGAGGATTCCGGTCACCGTTAGAACCCGGCCCCGTTCGCCATCCCGCACCTCGATTGCGTCATCTACTCCCCGCCCGGTCTTCTTCGCGAAATTCGCACCGATGACGCACTCCGGATCTTGTGCCGTTTCGCTGAACCAACGACCCTCAACTTTCCACCACGGATTGGTCCCGCCGATGCCGGTGACAAAACGAGTTAGGTCGTCGGTATAAACCGGATGCTGGAACCACGTCCCGATGAGGGTGGCCGGGTTCGAAGGTACAAAGGCGCTACTGACCGGTTTCGACAGAATCGCTGTTTTGACTTGGACTTCCAAGATCGGGGCGAAGGCGGTGATGTTGTTGTGCCAGAAGACGGATTTGATTTTGGGGAGCTCGGATTCGGGGAGATAGGCACCGGAGTTGGCGGGGCGGAAGTCTACGCCGCCGATTTCGAGTGGGAGCGAGTCGGCTTCGGGAGTTACTACCAAGTTTGCGCCTAGGGATTTGAATTCTTCGGAGAGGCGGTCGCCTACGTCTAGGGAAACGCTGAGGGCGGCTGTGGCCACAGCCATGCCGAGCGAGAGCGCGGCGGCGGTGAGAAATTTGCGGCGCGGGCGGCGAGTGAAGTTGTCGGCGATGAGGCGGAGGAACATGGCGATCAGAGATCAGAATCCCTTCGCACGGGCTCAGGGCAAGCCAGCGAACAGCTGAGAAGAAAAGACAAAAACCCCATTCCCTTCGCGAAGGATGGGGCACCCGAAGAGCAATCGACGCCGGTCACTCTCATTTGGGCACTTCGGTCCAGGATTTGGTGATGGCGCTAACGTTTACGACGATATCGGGGCCATCCACGCGAAAGGGCACACCTACGGGATTACAGCCGCCGGATTCGCCGATGGTCGGAACATAAATCGCGGAGCCGCAGTGGCGGCAGACTACGTTTTGGCCGTCCTGGCGGTAGCCTTCCGCGCCGCAAATGCGACAGGCGTCGAGCGCGACGCCCCAGCCTTGCGGCTTCTTGATGACCAGAAAACGGAACGACCCGTCTCCCGACTTCACGGTGAAAAGATGAAGATTGCCATCCTGCACTTCGCTGAGTGGAACGCGCAATTCGTCGTTCCCTGCTCCAGAGGCGGCTACTGCGCGCGCGGATGGCGGCGCTGAGTTCGCTCTTACGTAAATAAAATCCGCGGTCAGCACAAGAATTACTGCCAAGCACGCGGAAGCTGCGGCAATCATCCAATTTCGCTGCCGGCGCTGCTGCGAAGTTAGCAGTCGCTTTTCGGCGTCGGTCGCGTTTGCCGATGCTGCGATTTTTGCGTGCGATGCGGTCAGCCATTCGCGCAGAATCAGCAAAACCGCTGCGCCAAAAATAAATACGAAGAAGAAGATTTCGTTGCGAACGATGGGGCCGATCAGCGCCATTTCCTGTTTGCTGGAAGGCAACCAACGGGCTTCGCTGAGTTCGTGCAAGCCGGTGAGTGCGAGTTGCGCTGCAACTAGCCACAAAATTATGGTGGTCGCGGCAAAAAACCGATGCAGCGGAATTTTCAGCGTGCCTTTGAAGAAAAATAATCCCACGGCAACCGCCGCGGCAATACCAACAATGGTGCCGATCCAGGTCTGGATGCCTTCGCTGGAAAGTTCGACGGCGCGTAAGATCAGCGCCAGCTCGGCGCCTTCGCGCACCACCATCAGAAAAACGAAAAGAAAAATTCCCCAGCCGGCGGCGGAACCGGCACGGGTCGCGTAATTTTCAATTTTCTGCTCAATATCTTTTCGCAGGTGGCGCGCAACGCGGTTCATCCAAATGATCATCGAAACGACGAAGACCGCGGCCAGCAGCAGCATCAGGCCTTCGAACCCGTCTTCGTTGATTTGCCAGCGTTCGAGGGCGATGGCTATGGCAAGGCTGAGGGCACCGGCCATCGCGACCCCCGCCCAGACAAAACGGGCGAGACTGGAACGCCCGGTACGTGACAAATAAACGAGTATGATGCCAACGACCAGTGCAGCTTCGACGCCTTCACGGAGCGAGATTAGGAAAGCAGAGAGCAAAGGAGATGGTCCAGTAGTGATATTCTAGTTGTAAATGATTTGCAACTACGCTTCCAAGTTTACCGCTTGGGGGCCTGGTGAGTCAATCGGACTAAACTAGTCCTATATCTTCGCGATAGAATACACGAGTCTTATGAAAATTGCAGATTCGAGCGTTTTGCGTCACACCTCTGGGCGAGCCAGGGCGAAGCATGCCGCGCCCATAAGAAGAATGGTACGGCGGAGCCTGATGGCTTGCGGGAAGTGGTGTAGCACAGGGGTGCTGCTGTTGCTGCTGGCGGCGGGGTTGGCGTCGGGGCAATCGCATGGCAAGGCAAAAGTTGCCAATGATACGAAAGAGGACATCCAGCAGGCGCAGCAGTTAGCCGGGCGTGGCGACAAAGCTTTCGCCGCAGGAAATATGAAGGAGGCGCTGGCGGATTATGAGCAGGCGGTGAAGCGCGCTCCAGGAGACGCAGGGATTTTGCGCAGAGCCGCGGCGGTGCGCACGCAAGTGGTACAAAAACTGGTGGACCAGGCAGAAAGCGATGCGCTGGATGGATTCGTGGTACAGGCGACGGACTTGATGTACGAAGCGCTGAAGATTGATCCGGGCAATGCGATTGTGGCGGAGCGCCTGGCGCAGATGAAGCAGATGCCGAAGCAATATCTGCCGCGCGGTGACAAAGAGGACTACGAAATGCGGGGAGCGGCGGCGCTGAAGCCGCAGCCGGGCAAGAAAGCCGTCAATGTGCGGGGAGACTCGAAGAGCGCCTACGAACAGGTCGCGCAGATGTACGGAATTACCGTGGCGTTTGATCCGGATCTGACGTCGAAGAACATCAGGCTGCGCGTGAACGACGTGGACTTTTACACTGCGATGCAATTGCTGGGCGTGGAATCCAAGACCTTCTACCGGGCGGTAAATTCGACGCTGATGTTTGTGGCTGAAGACACCATTGCCAAGCGCAAAGAGTACGCAGAGGAAGTGGAGCAAACATTCCGGCTGGACAATACCGTCGCACCCGAAGACCTGACCGAAATGGTCCGGGTGATCCGGGAAATCACCAACTCCACGCGCATCGCCACGGACCCGGCGAACCATACTCTGACGGTACGGGAGAGTGCGGATAAAGTAGCGCTGGCCGGGCAGTTGATCAGAGAACTGCAACAATCGCGCCGGGACATCATGCTGGATATCGAGTTGCTGGAAGTGGATCGCAACACGGCGAGGACACTGGGCATCACGCCGCCATCGAGTGTGCAGGCTTTCCCGCTGAATTCGAAAGATGTGGCGCAACTGGAGCAGGCCACCGACATCGCCAATTTGTTGACTTTGGTAGCACAGGTTTTTTCCGCGCGGGGTATTACGGCAAGTCCGACGGATGTTCTGCCGGTGGGTGGAGGAAAGAGCACTTTTTTGCTAACGATGCCGAGCGCTTCGGCGACATTTTCCACAGGATTGTCACTGGTAAAGAGCGGACGGCAAATCCTCATGCGCGCACAGGATGGCAAGGCCGCAACATTTTTTGTGGGGCAGCGGTTTCCGGTGACGCTGTCACTGTTGTCAACCAGCCTGGGGGGAACGACGGTGGGCGCGGCGGTTTCTTCGACGGTGTTTGCGCGGACCGATTTTGCGGTGGGAAAAGCTCCAGTGGCGGTGGTAACGCAAGATTTCAACAACGATAGCAAGCTGGACCTGGCGGTGGTGAACCAGGCGGACAGCTCGATTTCAATTCTGTTCAACAACGACAACGGAAATTTTACCGCTCCGGCGGGATCACCGATCGTACTGGGCGCTAACGAGCAGTTGCCTTCGGCCATCGCATCCAAAATCTTTCGGATTACAGACGCAACGCACCTGGTGCAGCCGGCCGACCTGGTGGTGGCGAACAGTGGATCGAATACGGTGAGTGTGCTGTTGGGCAGCGAGAATTTCGACGGGACGTTTACTGAGGCGGCTGGTTCGCCGTTTGCGGTCGGAATAAATCCAAGCGGAGTGGTGATTGCGGATTTCAACGGCGACGGATTTCTTGATTTTGCTGTGCTCAACCAAGGAGACAACACGGTTTCTGTTTTTCAGGGTGACGGGCAGGGCGGGTTTACGCCATTTCCAAAATCACCGTTCGCGTTACCGACTACGGAAAAGGGGCCGATTGCGGTGCTGTCCGGCACGTTTGACAATTCCGGCAAGCCAGAGATTGCGGTGCTGAACGCGACGACACAGAATATCGGAATTTTTCAGGCTAGCGGCATCAACACGGGCGGCAACGCGTTTGATGGAACATTCGTGGAATTGAGCGGATCGCCGGTGGCAACCGGCCCTGACCCGGTAGCATTTGCCACCGGCGACTTGAATGCGGATGGCATCGATGATTTCGCTGTGGTGAATCAATCGCAGAGTGAAGTGACAGTGCTGCTGAATGACACAACCGGCTTTTTTACCGCGGCCGCAGGTTCGCCACTGGCAACTGCGGCAACTCCGGCAGGTGTGGCGATTGCAGACTTCACGAATGACGGAGTTGGCGACATTGCGGTGACCAATAATGGAGCGAGTACGCTGGGCGTTTATGCAGGTTTGGGCTCGGGGGAATTTTCACAGCGAATCGAATTGAGCACACCGCCGGGGCCGCTGGCATTAACGACTGCACTACTCACCTCGAGCGGTTTGCCCGACGCGATCCTGACCGCCAGCTCTGGATCGGATAATTTTGTCAGCGTGCTGCTGGATCCATCGTCTTTCGCGGCGGGCGCGGGGTCGCTGCAGAGTCCCTATCCCGGATCGGAATATATAGATCTGGGAATTAAAGTGAAGGCTACGCCATCGGTGCATGAAGACAATGAGGTGACGCTGCAACTGGAGTTTGAGATTCGAGCGTTGGCGGGGAGCAACGTAAACGGAATTCCAGTTATTACGAACCGCACAGTCTCGCAAACGGTCCGGCTGAAAGAAGGCGAGCCTTCGATTGTGGCGGGACTGCTGGACAATGAAGAAACCAAATCGCTGAATGGAATTCCCGGTCTGGCGAATTTGCCGGGAGTTGGGTATGCGTTCGGGCAGCGCAGTACTTCATTGAATGACACCGAACTGCTGATTGTGGTGACACCGCGGCGCATGAGCGACCACGTGCGGACGTCGATGCCGAGGTTCGCGGGACGTGGCGGAGCAATTAGTCCGGGCGCGCCGACGCCGACTTCTTCCGAGCCATAAGGTGACGCGCCGCACGGTGAATCTTGCGTGGCGGGATTCGAGAAACAACTTTCCTGGTTCGCTCCATTGCGACTATCGTTGAATATCATCCCTTCTTATTTTCGTTACGGGTTATATGCGAGGAGCACGGAAATGAATCAAGCAGTTGTACGGAACATTGTTGCTATTGGATCGGCAATTTTGCTGATGTGCGTAGGGGGATGGATGAGCAGCGCGCGGGCCGGGCAAGGCGGGAAAGCTGCGGGTTATGCGGAAGCGGAGCGCGCAGTGACCAAGCTGGAGCAGGAATGGTTCGCGATTCAGCAGGCCAATGATTGGGCAAAACTTTCGAAAATGATTTCCGACGATTTTGTGATTGTGGATTCGGATGGAAGTTTGGGAAACAAAGAGTCCATGGTGGCAGGGTACAAGGAAGAAGCGCCGCGCGTTTTGAGTTTGAAAATGCAAGTCTTGGTGGCACATGCAGTTGCTGCGAACACGGTGATTGCCAGCGGTCTCGATGACATCGCGACGAAAGGCAGCAACGGCGCGCAAGTGCACCGCTACGAGCGGTTTATCGATACCTGGATTCTGCGCGACGGGCGGTGGCAGTGTGTGGCGGAGCAGATCACGTTATCGAAGCCCGAGAAGCGCTAAAGAACCCATTTTAAATTAACGGCTCTGGCTGATCGACTAGCAGGAGCGCTCGGATGTGGTGCTGCTGGATCTGCCCCGGCGATAATCCGGCTAGGAAGAACTCAGAGATGTTTTTGTGTTGAGGGCATCGCGGACCCTGCGCAGCAAAACCGCTCGCGTAAACGGTTTGGGCAGGAGCAGCGTATTTTCTGGCAAGACACCGCGATTGTAGATGACGTCATCGGTGTAACCAGACATGTAGAGAACGTGCAGTCCTGGCCGGAGTTCCAGGAGCCGCTTTGCCAGTTGTTTGCCTCCGATTCCGGGCATGACCACATCGGTGAGGAGAAGATCGATGGGGGTCTGCGAGTGTTCGACCAGCTGGATGGCTTTTTCACCGCGCTCGGCCTCGATGACTTTGTAGCCATTGGCTTCAAGAAGCTCGCGAGCCAGTTCGCGCAGAGCGGCTTCGTCTTCGACGATAAGAATTGTTTCGCTGCCTTTTGCGAACTCGCTCTGATTAGGTTTCTGGTTTCGTAAATCCGGAGTCTCCCGCACCCGCGGGAAGTAGATGCGGAAAGTGGTGCCTTGTCCCACTTCGCTGTACGGCATGATGTAGCCGTTGTTTTGCTTCACGATGCCGTACACGGTGGACAAGCCGAGACCGGTTCCTCGTCCATCCGCCTTGGTGGTGAAGAAGGGCTCAAAAATGCGCGCCATGGTTTGCGAATCCATGCCGGTACCAGTGTCGCTGACCACGAGCATTACAAAATCGCCGGCCCGAGCGCCGAAATGCTGCCGCGCATAGGCCTCGTCCAGCTCCACGTATGCGGTTTCCAGAATGAGTCTTCCACCGCTGGGCATGGCATCTCGGGCGTTGACAGCCAAGTTCATGAGGATTTGCTCGAGCTGCGATGGATCGACCTTGATGTTGCCGGCATCCGGTTGGAGGTGAATGGTGAATTCCACATCTTCGCCGATCAACCTCCTCAGGAGCTTTTCTATGTCTCGGACGATGGCATTGGTGTCGACGACGCGAGGCTCGATGAATTGCTGACGGCTAAACGCCAAAAGTTGCTTGGTGAGTTCCGCGGCGCGGCCCGCGGAGTGCTCGATGGCTTCGGCGCGCCGGTGAACGGACGGGTTACTGCCAAGTTCGGCCTGAAGCAATTCGGTTTGTCCCAGGATCACG
>Ga0209488_10000544_pt1 | contig 31921 bp, 34 predicted proteins | sample Rivendell_Oct201_8_FD_188349 | JGI IMG/M metagenome (GOLD analysis project Ga0209488, IMG submission 188349) | Vadose zone soil microbial communities from the Eel River Critical Zone Observatory, Northern California, USA -... | ecosystem: Environmental > Terrestrial > Soil > Vadose zone >...
AGAATCAAAGAGACTATTGCATCGCGGGCAATTTTGATATTTTGGAAAGAACCAAGAATATGAATTTTCCTGCAAGAGATCAGTTGACGCGCGTATATGAGGCACCAAAATACGTCTTCGTACGTATCAGCAAGAATGATGCGGGTGCGGCTGGCATTTTCTATGGTAAATTTTGTTTTGCCGTCCTGACCGGCGATGCGGCCTTGAAAGAAAAGAAAACCGCCTCGGTTGCATGTAACACACCAACATCATGGCAAGTACGTACCAATGGCCCTTGAAAGATGGTCTCCATGAAGCGTCTTTACATCCTTGATCTCAAACGAGTCAAGGTAAAGATCGTCTAATCGGAGAAGAGCGATGGCGTCCTGCACGGCCATTAATCGAGAACGGAGTACTTTCGCGCGGGACAACACCCACGTTGACATCGAAACCAAGGGCGAATGCCTTGACAAAATCGGCTCCCTTTTGGAGAGCGCCGAGTTCTTTCGTGTGTTTTGAGGTCTATGACTGTGAGTCTCGGTAATGAAGGTCACAAGTGGGACGCACTCGCATCTCCACGGACTTTCTCTGCACGTTCATCCTAACCTGAAGGCCGAGCAATTCCGTCAACGGCCCGAAGATGTTTATCCAATCTTTTTTGAGAGGTGACATGCGATGGGGCGGGATGGCTACTCGTCTCATCTCTGATCTTAACCCCTGCGTTGTAGACGACCTAGGCGCAGGTCCAAAGGACGGTACTTCTGTTGGAGGTGCGACATCTGGTCCATCCAGATCTACATTTATCAAAATCGCCTCGTCTGGTGGGTGTTTGGTTGGGTTGTCAGACGTGGGAGCCACATCAATGGCATCACCACCCGCGACACGACGTGCTTTCTTTTTTGATAGCGAGCGACGGTTCTTACGGGGCGCCTTGGAGGAGCTAGGGACTGATGGGAGGACGACCATGAGAGTATTTGGAGAGATCCAAGCGCTCGGCAAGGCCCGACTTGGCCCACATGTGCTTACTCTGCTTCAACGAGGCCGAACGTTGCGTTGCGCTAAATGGCTGCTGACTCTACAAAAAATCTAAGGGATGGCCGCGCAGAAGGTAGGTCCTTTCTCGATTATATGCTCTGTGATCAAGGTTCTAACTCTGATCCAGCGCTGCGTGCGCTTGTCAATTCGCTTGCCCCTGGGCAAACCTCCTGCCCGGAAACGCCATCGAATGAGGACATCTCAGTACTATCCGAAAAACTAAAGGAGCTATTAGGTGACGCAGATCCACCTCAAGAGGGCGTGCAGCGCAATGAACGGGGTGAGGTATGTCTTATTAGTGATGCGGAAGGACATCGATACCAGCCCCGAGATTGTAGCTCTTGAACCAACAAGGCCTTCCAATAATCGAGATTACTGAGCCGATAGAAAGTCTCCCCCAACCTTCTCCTGGTGCGAGTTCTGGTCCGATCGTCAATGCGGGGGACCCAGGCTTCGTGCCCATGTACCGACTGCCACCTGCTGAGAGGGCGCGGAGCCGGGCGCAAATGGACCGTATCCTCGACATACTGGAGGAAGAAGAGAGAGTCGAGGAGGGACGTAAACAAGTGCGCGACTGGGAGCAGCGGCGGGAGGAGCTCGAGCAGCGCAAGGCGAATGCCATGGCGGAGTTGGAGCGCATCAAAACTGCCAAGGATATGCAAAAGAAGATGGGCAAGGCACTTTTGAAAAACATGGCAGATGCCAGAAAAAAAGAGGAAATGGAAAGGGCACGCCAAGAACAAGAGGATCTGGAATTGGAGGAGGTACGCAGGTCGCGAAAGCCACGAAAAAGCGTCTCCTGGGCGGAACTCCCAAAGCAAGAGAAGCCGTCTGTACGCTCTAATCCCGATGCGGACGATGGTCGGGCACCAGTGCGGACAATGCGACCTAATGTTGTAGAGCGCTTCCCAATACGCTCTGGTGCTGCCTCACCTCCGCCTCCCGTCCCGGTCAGTGATTCCGACGACGAATCCAACCCTGAACAAAGCCTGACCGACGGCAGTCAAGACGAGGACGAGACCGGGGACAGCGACGGATCAGGGGATAGATTTGACATCGATTCTATACAACATCAACGTGAGATCGCTCTCGCTTACTTCAAGAAGCGCAACGCCATTGGTGCTGATGGCATCCCTGCGCACTCCCACGACCTTAGCGGTGAAAATGAGGAGGCGAGTACAATTGTTATTACCCCATTTTCCTTGGCGAGGGACACTGACGGGAAATGCCTGAGCAGGACCGTGACGTCCCCCTCGATGCCACACGTGCGAGGCCTCGGCCGAAGCCCTCTCAACCCAGGTTCAGGTCCGACTCCGAGCGGCTCGCACAAGCATATGGCACGCGACAAACTTCTTTGACCGCAGCCCCCTCTCTCAGCTCATCTGCGCTTCCCCGCTCAACGGACGCACTACGTGGCGTCGTGCGCATGGGCCGACTAGAGGCCAACCAGCTCGTTGACGACGATGACAGCGACAGCGAACATGACGCCGTGCCCACGCGCGAGTTCATGGACGCGCTGTATCGTGGAGATGTGACGAATGCAGGGGCAGCGGGGAACTCGGATGCCCTGATCGCCGCTCTCGAGTCCGCTTATGGCGCGCCGCCCAAGCAACCTCCCGCCGTTCCCCATGCCACCGCTACAGAACCCGCACCCGCACGAGCCCACATCGCCCAGAAAAACTCGAGGTTCAAACTCACGCGCGCCGCCCCGCCGTCGACACTCGCCGCCAACGACGAGGGTCCGCGGGAGGGTAGCACGTCCCCGTCAAGACCGCCGCCGCCAACGAGTAATAATACAGTAGTGGAGCGCAAGGCTGTTAGACCCCACGCCACAGCTCCATCGTCATCGTCACCTGCACCTGCGCCCCCAGGTGCGCTCGGCTCTCGGCAGCCCACGACCACACCGCCCATGATCGTCGACTCGCCGTCGTTCGCACCTCCAGGAGGAGATGCGCCAGTGACGATTATCGACTCGCCCTCCTTCCGCCCTCCGCTCCCGTCGGCGCGGCTGGCGCGCCCGGCCCCGCCTGCTGTGCTAGCCTCGTCGGTGCGCGAGTCGTCTGGCGCAACGCAGCAGCAGCAACAACAAGCCCTGGTACCTGAGCCCGGGAAACCCGTGTCACGATTCAAGGCGCAGCGAGCCGAGTCGTGACACGCAGAAACCGTTGTTCCAGGCTTGCGAGTCCCAGTGCGTTCGCGGTTTTTCGAGTGAATGTATGCTCATGACGTCCGTCCTCACGTCAGAAGCTCCTCCACATGCATACTCCTCACGACATGATCTAACGACCATAGAAAGCGAATGAGAGAACCTCACACAATTTCCTCCTCACGAAATAACTATGTATTTTATCGCCTTTGCCGCGACCTGGTTTGTATCCAACAGAGCACTAAACAATGACAAGTGCAGCACGCGAGTGCGCGCGGTTTCATATTGTTCACGACCCTCATCTACAGTAATGCAGTAGAGTTGTGAACGAAGGAATAATTATATGTATGCGTTGCGTGATGTCGCAGTCTCCGTCTGCCGAGCGATTAATTGAAATGTCAAAGTGTATAGTGCATCTTCAAATCATTACTCACACCTACGCTAAGTTGTCAGAACGAAATGAACTAACTTAGTACAAAAGTTCCCCACTAACCTATTGCAAAAATTAAATTTAAAGTTCCCCGACAACGAAAATGAAACACCTTTCTTTCATATTCATCATTCATCGCTGTCCGAGCATCTCGCGTTTTAGCGCAATCTCATCGCGTAGCATCGCGATCCGGCTCTCGAGCCGTGAGCTCAGGTCGACCTCGCTTCCAGAGAGGCTAATGGCCGCGTCGAGCAGTGCACCAGCCTCCTTAAGTACCTTGGCCCATCGGGCGCGCGTCGTCTCGCCGAGCGCAATAGCGCCGACGCGCACGCGCAGCTCTTCCAACCCCCTTCCTTTCATCGTCCTTCCGCCTCCCGCGCCATACACTCCCGTAACCTCCTTCTCAGACCCCTTACCGCCATTACCGTCCTCACTTGAGTTGGAGCTTCTGATCGAACTTTTCTCACTTGCATTCGCACGCGACGCGGCGACGTCTTCATTTTCGAGCCGCCGCGCCTCGCGCAGCTCGAGCACCGCGAGTTCGAAGAGCGCGACGCCACCAATCCACGTACTCCCAGTGCTCGGGATCTTTGCATACCGCGTGTGCGCGTCGCGGAGGAACCCGCGCGCCTCAGTGGGGCACCCCGCTGCACGGTGCATGATGCCAAGGAGCAGAGAGCGTACAGCGAGCTCGTCAGGCGTGTCGAGCGGCGCGCGGATAGGTGCGGGAATGTCGGTGATACCGTTACTGGCCCGTGGCGTAGGTACGAAAGGGGTCGAGAGCGTGACTGATGGTGACACGGACAAGAAGTCGACGATGTGCGCCTGTGCGACCTCAGGCGTGATGCGCAGGTGAGTATTCCAGAAGATGGCCATTTCTGCAATTTTTTTGGGTGAGAATTGAAGCCAAAAAAAAATACAAGAGACATGCCTTCTGCAGGGCTGATGGAGACGGAGTGGACCCAACCCCCCTCAGAACCTGTACGTCTCATATGCTTTGCTTTCCAGAATGCCACTGCAGAGAGACACAAGAAACACAAAGTCAAGCAATCGCTTCCGTTCCCTCTTGAAACACGCACGCTTCTTCTTAATGAAGACCTCCGTTGGTAGGTCCTTGTTACCAATCTTACGCTTGTCAATTTGCGCTGGCGTTGCTTCGAGCAGATTCTGCGCTTCTTCGAACTTGCCAAGTGACCAATAACATCCTGCTGCAATAAAGTAGTATGTAGCGTGGGACCACGTATTGATTTCGGTCATATGTATGAATGTCTTTGCAGCATTCTCGTAGCGGCGCTGCGAAAGATAGACCCACGCGAGTTCGAAGACGAGGAGCGCGTCCGCTTGGGGGAACACACTCGTTCGGTCGGGTGCAAGACCAGCTTGGAGCGTGGCAATAGCGGACTCGGGGTCACCGGACATACGGAGGATCTTTGCCTGTAAGCAGACAAGATTTAAGCCCCAAGAAATGAAATGCACCCCAGCGAGGCAGCCTCACTCGATTCAGGATCCACAGGGACCCTGTGGGGTATTTCGCTTGAAGCCTGCAGGATGTTTGACCTTAGCAATAGAGAAGAGCGGACATGTACGCACTTGTCTACAATCGTTCGGTATTGCTTGAGGATATACTTCTCATCTGCCTGGTAACCAGACATCAAGAGGACGACACCGTAGTAAGTCATCAACGCAAGCCCAGCAAAGACTGAGTGAACGTCGCTGCCATTAGCCGAAACGGCGAGCGCACGGAGGGCGAGTTTTCGGTCATGATTAAACCCAAAGAAGCCTACAACGCTCCTGTGCATGCAATGTCAACTCTACCCTCATGGGGCGGCGACGACTGTACGCACTTGACCTTTGCCGGAAGTAAGGAGAGGACGAGGTTGAAAAGTCCGTGCCCTGACATTGATGTTACGTGGGAGGGAAATCAATGAGGTGAAAGAGACAGGAGACAAGAGGACGTGGTACGGACCAAAGGCGGTGCCAGAGACGATCAGATCCTCAATCGGGCCGTCTTCCACTGGTGGAGCGATGCTCGTTGGCGTTGATGCACCGCTGGGCGTGGCAGAACGTGATAAGCCCAAGCGGCCAAAGAACCCGACCGATCTCGAGGAAATCGAGGTAGCACTCGTCGGCGTCAGTGGGCTGGAAAGCAACTGCTGTGTGGCGACGCTGAGAAGTGAGCCCTGACGTGAGGGCGCATTGGACGGCGCCTGGGAGTCATCGGCGCCAAGGCCATTCGGAAATACGATCTTATAGAGCCTACAGAAGGGCGCTCAATGATAGAAAACACGCATCGTGCCAAAGAACGGACTTTGCATAACGAGTGTGTGCGCTTTGGACATGACGTGCTCACGTGAGCGCTGATAACGGAACAGAACGGGGGGCGCCTACTTGTTTAGTGAGTACCTGAAGAGTGTTAGTAAAGTTTGCCAGATTAAGTAGTGGGTGGAACGTACAAACACTGCAGATAACCATAGTAAGATTCGCTGCCATGGGCGGTTGAGTCAGCATACGGAAGAAATAGGAAAGGTAAAGGGTTGTCCAGCAAGCATCCGCATGGAACAGGGAAGGCAAGCGAAAGCGCGGAGAGAGCATACCTCAAAGCATAGGTCAAACCGAGGAGGATGACACAGTCTGAATAGATGAGCTCCCATTCAGTTGCGGCGGGGAAACGACCAGTCTGCCCAAGGTTCTTTGAGTTCTTGAGTTGCTTCTTTGCACCTGCTTCTGCCTGTTCGAGGAGACTCGAAGCTTCTGAGATGAGACCGGACTGGGGATAGGGCATGTTTTCATGCCCTCAACAACGGCGATACGAAGAGGACCTACCTCCAAGCTCAAGGCGGCCTGAAGGAAGGCACAAGCACCGGAACCAAGGAGGTGAAGAGCAGAATCGCTAGTCTTGAAGAGGGTTTCGGCCTTTTCTAGTTCATTGGAGAAGATGAGGTCAAAACCTGCGGTAGCAGACTTGATGTCAGCGATTGCTTCTTCAGTTGGGGTGAGCGTTGTCATTGAAGATGGGTAGAAGATGATTGAAATATAAATAGTGAGAGAAATGAGTTGTGGTTGTGTCCGTGGACGCGCTCAACTCGAAAGGTCAGCTGACCTTCCTCTCCCTTGCCCTCTTCCTCACCTCACCGAGCGAGATGTTCCACAGATTTATACGTCCCGTTCAGCCTTCCTTGCGAAGGTCTTATTCCCTATTTTCAAAGCCTCCAGGTGGTCGCTTCTTCAATTCCTCAAAGCCCCCCAAAGTCGTCCCTCCTGCCACCGCAAAGTCGCCCTCCCGCGTCGAAGCAAGCACAGCAAATGGCGAATCTCAACAACAATCCTTGCCTGACGACTCTTCAACATCCCAACCTGGTACATCTTCCCAGCCATCGTCGCCATCACTCCACCCACCCCTGTCCTCCGCCCCCACGGCCTTGGCGTCTCATCCGCCACTGAGCGGACCTGACCTGCGCCTACACCAATTCTTTGCGCAGCACCGCCCACTCGTGCTTTCCCAGCCCGCAACGGTGCTCTTCGACAGCTCAGCTACGCTCGCCCTCGATCCTGCACCACCGCAAGCACACGGCACAGCCTCGGCCCTTGCCGCCCAGGCGACGCTCGAAGACCCACCCGAGACGACGCCCGAGGCGGACGCAGACACCGCACGCCTTCTTGCCCGCACGCTGGCGATGAACGCCGTCAATAGTGCGGTCAGCTGGGACGCCACGTTGCGCCGGCTGGGACTTAACCCGGCTGAGAACACAACCCTCGAGGGCGATGTGATCGACCTGGACAGCACCAAGCGCAAGCGGAGAAGGAAGATGAAGAAGCACAAGTGCGTAAAGTTCCGCTGTATTCTTCGTGATCCTGATCCTGATCATCGCCTCCGTCCATCACAGACTGAAGAAACGACGAAGGGTGAGCTTTCTTATCATTTCATCACTGCCTTTTCCTTATCTTGTATGGTATTCTTTCATAGCTTCAACGCGCACAGCGCCTAAAGATAGGTCGGTAAAAATGGACAATATGGCGTGTATATAATCGGAACGGTCTTCGCAATTGATCTATTATCTCTTCCCTTGTCCACTGCTCACGATACATTCTGGTTACACCCCACGTCTAGTCACCCACATATCTCAATCAACAAATTTCCATAGCCTCCTTTTCAAAGTTGTGAATCTGTTCACTCTCTGTCAAAGTTATTATTCGCCCTTTGGCCTCCGAAAAGACCCCGCGCCCCCCTGAGAATGTGGCTGTTACCTACTGAGTCATGCGCATAAATGCGTCCCGGATTTCAAATTTGAAAGAGGCGGGAGTGCCCTATTACAGGCATCCCTGTCAAAGGCAGCGCAGCACCTTCGACGTCGACGTCGCAAGCTGTCGAGGTGTCCATGCGTAGTGTCACGTGAGGGGGTCCTTGGGCTATGCGACACATGCGACTCGGATAAACGAATGATATTAATCACTGGTACGACCGACTTACTGGGTCTAACCAGCAGTGAATCACTCCGTTAAACAGACAAGTGGCCCCGCTTCGCGAGGTCTTCAGAACCGACTTTCCCGCCTTTTCTTTTTGTCCTGGCACGCGGGAGAGGCAGAGTCAACACGCGCTTTATGAAAAGAACCCTAACAAGCACAACGTGCAAGAGTCAAAGAAACTTCAAGTCTCTCTCCTTTGATGTTCTGGACGTTTCCATCAGTTCTACCTCATAAAATTACAAGCTGGCATATTTTTGCCTGCTACACGAATGCACAAGTATATCCATTAAATGTTGTGGAGCGGTTGAAATAAGAAAAAAAGAATGAAGGATCATCTTCCCGCAGGTGGCTTCGGGTGCCGCCGCCCTTTTTCCGTCCTCCAAATCAGAGGGCAGGGACGTCGTACTGTTGCCAGTGGGTCACTCGGGCAACTTGAGCTGCAGGCTGGGCTCCTACTCTGCCGGAGGAAACCAGGGCGAGTCGTCTAAGCACGCAGGACATATCGTCCCCGAGACGGTGAGGACGGCGTCGCCACATTTGCGGCACAGATATGGACCGTCGCCATCCGCCGCCCTCTGACTCATCACCTTTGCACCAGGATGCGAGAACGGACCGTTGCCGCGCTAAGTTGAGAGGGCGGGAGAGCGGGTCAGAAGGGCTCCCTTTTGAAGAAGGGAGGAGGGGTGACCATTACCGACTCGCACTCGCCACCTTGTTGAGCATTCGACTGCTGGGCACTGTCTTGTCTGTCAGGCGACGAATGGACGGAGGGCCTCTCCTTCACTGAGTCAGGCTCTTGACTCTGCGTATCTGACGACATCCAGACGACGGGAGGAAATCAGGAATGAGATTACGAGCCGCAAGGAAAGAAGGGGAGCGGTATTTAAAGGAAAAAATTGTCATCTACCCCCACACGATTATTATTGCCTGTTGTGCCCAAATTAAGAAGGGGGCCTTTGGGGATCTCCTCATGACGGATGAAACGTAGCGGTGCAGACTGCGCGATGTACACACCTGAGTAGCTCCCACGGCATGTCCTCCTTGCACTCTTGACGGAACGCCACGAGCAATACGAGCAGCTGCCGCACCTCACTGGCACGTGTGCACACGCGCTGAATTCAATCTGCTCGCGGCTGGTCCGCTTGACATCAGTTTGGGCATCGCCCCCGGACATATTGCGTCGATGGACTGTCATTCTTCCATTTTTGGGTGTGGACAAGGGCAGTAAGCAGAGTGATCGAGCAGAGTGATCGAGCGGAGTCGGTGCTTGACGTCTTCTGCACAGCATACGGGGCCTCAGGATTCCTATCTGACGAGATGATTTAACCACAAGATATCTGATAACGTACGAGAGGGTGGAGAAAGGACGTACATTTCCATGCAGAGACCAGGATAGATCATCAACATCGTGGGGGGAAATCCTTCAGGCGTTACTGAGGGGAAGCTGTTGAAGGGGGTTACTAAGTGCTGGAGGCTGCTACGCCCACAAGGTCAACGTTTATATTGGATATAGGCGCCATGAAACATAGCCACCAGAAGGCCCTTTCACCTGTCTACAGGGAACAAGAGGACAACGATCCTTGAACAGCAGTTTACTTGTCCCTTGACAGCGCTTGCCTCTTCGAGTCACGTGTCACTGCGAACGGTTTTTCGGGCGCTAGTTTCGTCTTTCGTTACGACATACGTACGCCCTGAAATACATTCTGGAAGATCAGTCAAAATAGCGTCCTTTGTTTTTTGCCGTACCTTTGACCAACATACTCTTGATGTATATGGCTTTGACATTCAACGACTAGAGTCGTCATCACCCCCTGCAGACAAGGTGGAGGGTCTCTTACTCTATACGGCGAGGGGACAGGGTAACGTTGAAAGAAAGAGATATGATTACGGGTAGAGTACACACGAAATGGATGGTGACTCGTAGTGACAGCCATTGACAGGTTTCTCGTTACACTGCTGGCGCTGTTTTGTTGCTAGCATTGAATCAAACAAGAAAGGGTTCCCTGCTGGCAGGGACTCGGAAGGCAGTCAGTGCGTCGCCGCGAGGATCACACTGGCATAAGCCGCCTGAACCCCGCGTGAATCGTGACCCGGAAAGTAGAACCGGTGTAACCCACATCTATCCCAATAGTGCTATCTCGGTTGCTTGTGAGATAGGAAACTTAATTAAAGCAATTCTAAGTAGGAATATATTACAGAGTTGATATCAAACGTACGACAATAACCGCGCAGAGCCCCTGCATTTGCTTGTTCGATATCCGGGTCCGGTAGCAGTAGAATCCTCGAACAATGGGGAGATAGGCCCACCCATGGGCGTCCCATCTCTCGCAGGGAAATGGTCTAAGGGACGGCATATCGCCAAATCCTACCACAAGCCACTGATAAAGGTCAGCGCCAATGAGAGACGTTTGGATGAAGGAGTGGGCTAATCAGAACTTGGTATAAAAGACAGACAGATCGTAAATCTTCGCCAAGTACTGTTACGTCCGGGAAATTGTGACGGTACACATATGATACTTGGTCATTTGGATGTCCGAGTGGAACAAGACCAGCGCCTACATGTTTGGACACAAAGAACCCCACATAGCATCCAATGGAACAAAGGACGCGAAGATCTGGTCGCTATTTTGAGTACAATGCCGGATTATCTGTGCAGAAAGCCGAGCATACGAGAGGTAGTTCAAGTTCTGGAACTAAGATCGGGAAACAGGCCGACTCACAGCTGGACACTTGCTTGCAGTCCAACAACTGAATGTCTGTGGGTTATTGAAGATGACTTGGACATGGTTTATTGAGACGAACTGGCGACGTACGGAACAACAACTGACCACACGCTCATCTGAGCAGGTGCAGCGTGGGGGCAGCCAGGCCGTTGATATGTGACCCGACCCTGTCATAGAATGATTTACACGTTTATTTCGCATCATAAGTGGCGTCCCCAGATAGCTCCAATTTCTTGCCGCTACGCCCAACTCGCAGATGCCAGCAGCCAGACTCTGCTTGTTAGTGTGACAAACAAAGCCGTAGTAGGCAATTGGTGCTGCATATGTTGAAGAGCTTAACAATGAAACATCGTCTCAGCGCTGCGCAAACATACAAACCTTAGTGATTGGCTGTGACTGAAACAGGGAAACCAGATGAACTTACTTACTGTAACAGGTTGTGATCGCGTCATGTGAGAACCCAAAAATGTTTACAAATTCTTTGGTGGTGACGCCGAGGATCGGCAACGGAACACTGGCTCCAATTTGCGGCAACTAGTGCCGCAGAAATTAATCTTCCACGGGATCTCTATATTTCCCTCAAGGTTATCTCAGATGATCCTGCCTTTAAGGACGACTGTCTGTCCATTAATTGCTGCGGGGAGTGTGAGTGTGCTAAGTGTCATCAATACGAGGGGAGGACTGCAGAAAGGAACGGGAATGCGGTGAAGGGCCGGAGATGCGAAACGCTTGATGGGTGTAACGCAGTGGGGATGACACGAGCGACGCGAACAAGGCTGGGGCCCGGGGCGGAAGATGTGACTCGGGGTAACTGGAAGGAGCGAAGGTGAGACAGGGGACATGAGCACAAGACGGGCCTCGACTGTGAGGCAGAGAGCACCTGAGTGAGGAGGGGCCGTAGGAAAGAATTGAGGACGGCGCTCCGTTCCAAATGTAACTCCGGCAATTTTGCCAGCGCCAGCGAGAGTTGGCCTCTCTCTGCATCCGCGCTCGTTTCACCTCTTCTTTCAGGTATATGGACGCGGCGTCGCTAGCCGTCGTGGCTAAATCGGCCTCATCGATCGTACATAGGGCATTCTCATGCATCACATCACGCAAAGTCCATTGAGCGGGTTGAGACGTTTTGGGAAGTGGCCGCCGACAGCGCTTGTTATTTTTTATGCTGGCTCTCTCTTTCTACAGGTGGAATTTGAAAGTGTATCACTTCTCATCACTGCAATTTGTTAAAATTTCTCGGCGCATTTCTTGTGGAAAACATGATGGATAGTCATCACCGACTAAATGATGGCCGCGCCGGAACTTGAAGATTCGAAGAGCCGGACCTTCCACTGTCCCTTCTTTTCTTACACAGCATTGCCATACATTGCAATAGCTCGACACAGATGGCGCACATACTCCATTGATTGATTGTCAGTCTCACGTGCTCATTGATTCCCTCTTAGAACTTCCGAGACGAACCTTATGGAAGAGGACCTACTTAGCCGACTCGTGGTGCTATGAGGACTGTTTGCTGCCTCCTAATGTACCTTCATGAGTATCTTTTGAGGCCACTTGTGCCGCATGGGCATGTAGAACGAGTAGAATCTGTATTTCTATCGTCGCGAGAATGGGTTTAGAACTGTTATTGAACCTTGGAATATGTTCCGTAACCGCCGTTTCAGCTCGCCCGAGTCCATTTTGCTCAAGTCGCGTTCTTCCACAGCGCTCAAGATGTATTTCTGGGGTTCATCTTCAGCGTCAATCCTTGTGTCACGGCGATTTCTGGGGTTGTGCTTCTGAATTGGGCTAATGCCTCGAGTGGAGTGGATGAAAAATGAGACATGGATGGAGTCGCACAAGAAAATCGACACTCTTCGTTTTCGTAGCGCGCACCATTTGCTCATGGACATGTTGCACAAGAGTCGGGATAGGTTCCCTCACGCCACTAGTCCGCATAGAATCAACACGGGGATTCGAATGAGTCATGTCGAAAATGTCCCTCAAACCGGCGTTACCACTACCACTGTGTGGAGGGTTCTAGGAGCGGCAAGCCTGAAGGACAGATTCCAGGCTCCTTGAGTAAAAGGACGGCCTGACCTAGTTATATTTTTTTGATGATGGGAAGGGCTGCATGGGTGGAATTCGTACCCAGAAGTGCCGCAAATCATCTCTCTATGGAAATGAATGCTGATCTAGAAACAGAGGTTCCAGCGGAGACACGTAGAAGGAATCGGGACTATTTGATGCGATAGGGAGGGGCTAAAGGTGTTTGAGGGGTGTTAAGTGCTAAAAGGGGTTTGTAGGCCTGAGATGAATAGATTGTGAAGCAGTACCATAGAGTGGGGCTTCCGTAACCAATCACCAATAAGTCGTTCCGTTGGTCCCACGTTGTGGGGAAGAAGCGCGTCGTTGTTGATGGAATGGGGACAGATGTCCGCGGCCATGGGCTGTGCATGTGACGCTCATTATCCCGTGAAGCCTCGGTAAAGGCAACGAAATGGGGAGTTGCCGTGCACACAGCCAGGTCTTGTCATCCAGCCTGAGCCGCAGGCTGGGTCGCCTGCAGGCGGTTTCCCTGGGGAGGCTTTTCACTACATCTCTGATAATGATCATGGAGCATAGGCTACTAGATCCTGTTTTGTGAGTCTGTGGTCAAGAGTCAAAGGGAGCCTAGAGCTCAGGAAAAGACCGAGAGACGATCGTATTTTGCTTTTCTGGGCCTCGAGCAAGAGTTCCAGCGCACAACACACAGCTCCGAGTCTAGTAGGAGAGTGGCAAGGGCTCGATGCTGGGACTCATGGGACGGCGAGTGTGTGCCTAGAGATTGGTCTCGGAGTCGGTGGGGTGGGTTTGATGCAGTTTAATACGTAATGTACACAGCATAGATCCCGGCCTCCGTCTACCCTATGACAGACGAGAGAGATGAGCCTGAGAGCTACTGTATTAAAAAACTATTTACCTGGTATTGATTGGTTTATTAGTTTATCCATCTTGTAGCACGTGGAATGTAGAAAATCGAGATCGTCTGCTATATTGCCCACAGTTACCAATTCGACCGCGGGGACTCAGACCTCAAATGATTCACATCACTGGCAAAGCCTGGAAAAGCTACTTGATGTGGGCTACGCAGATAATCTTATTCTAGAACACGAGGGAGATGGACCAAGTTATGTATTACCAAATTAATATATTGTCAATTCAATTCGTGCAGCTTCCTGTTTCGCACGACCGCCGCCGTTGGTGTTCCAAGGAACGCTTAATTTTTATGACAGATATATATATCAAGCTAGGCCCATCTACTAAGGCCTTGGGCACGGCCACCCTGTCTTCAAGTCCCAGCATTCTGATTCGTGTTCTTCATTGACCCTTTACTGCGGCAATGCCCTCCAGGCCTGTCGACCCCGAAGTTACCAAACTGTACGTCGATTCTAGAAATGCCTTGACAAAGCCCTGACCGTTTCCCCAGAGCTGTCCCAATTGTGCGCCACAATTTTTGATGTTTGTTGGCTCATGGGCCCAACGAAAAGCGCAGCTATTCGGTCCTCTAATCAATTGGGGCCTTTACGGTGCTCTTTGTGTCCAAATTTGTATGAAATCTCACTTCTCAAGTCCAGCTGTCCTATTGACGCATCCACAGACGTTTACGGCTATAGTTTTCCAGACGATAAGCGAGCTGTAAAGCTTCTAGGCGAGATACGACATTCGTTCGCGATCTCGGTATTGTCTTGACGAACCTTGATCAGCCTATTTTGTCTTTTTAGTGGAGACCGCTCAGACGGCCCTAACAGCGTCTGACGTCTACTTTTGGTTCATAGAAGGATTTGGAGACGTGGAACGCCTCAAGGATTCTCATTTTGCTCCTATAGACATTGCGATTATCGATGCAATTATTTCACTGATTGTTCAAGAATATTTCTGCTATCGGATCTGGACGTTGAACAACAAACGACAGTCATGGTTCTGCCTTTTTATCGCTGTTGTACGTAGCCTCCTCACTTCTCCCCCAAGCGCTGGCCAACTTGGCTTTACTTTGACGCAGGTTGCAGTAGCTCAATCGATTGGGGCGGCGTGGGGCGGAACCAAGGCAATTTTCTAGAGCGGGTCCGAGTGGCTATGTCTGACACGTGGTTTAGTCTATTATCGTTGGAAGGTATGCTGTTTCAAAGACAGCTCTATACGTATGTATCATCGCTCCGCTTAGGTTACTACACCAACTGATAATTTGCTACATTAGTTATGGTCGCTCCCGAGTGCCTTTGCGGACATCCTCATTGCTATTGCGATGACGCTGCTTGTACGTGACTGCTCCCTTTGACACATCAATGCACCGACTAACCGATCCAAACAGCTGAGACGAACACGTGAATCCAAGGGACAGTTCACCAACTACGTGATGCTCCGCGTGGTTCGTCTCACCATCGAGACGAATACACTCACCGGTACATATCCCTTGATTGATCCTTGATCCACGTTCAATTCCTCCCCTTTAAGCCGGTGTCGCAATTGTTTCTTTTGTGCTCTATGTCGCCTTTCCGGTGAGTCAAAATCAGCCGTCCATGTCTCCTCTCTCACCGGCCCCATTGCTCTCGCAGAATGAAATATACTACACATTCACGTACGTGATTCCCGCTTTTCACGTCCCTACCTTGCTGATATGAGAAAAAGAGCGGGAATCCTCGGGAAATTGTGAATGAGATCCTTCGTTCAAAATGCAAGCCACACCCTAACGCGCGTTCTAGATACTCCAACACCCTTTTGTTGAGCCTCAACAATCGCATTCACTTCCGTGACCATGACCAATATTCCCAACAAGATTCCGGTCAACCTCGTCCTTCCTTCCTAAAATCGCTTACCTTCACTCGATCCGGGTTGTCCCCCAATACAGCCACAATAAGCGATACCTTCAAACTCGATGCTGTTTCTCATATAGAAAAGGGAAGAAGGCCGCTGAGTACAGTTGTTGGTGATATCTCATATTCAAGGTGTGTTCTACAGTCTCACGCTCCTGCCAAGCCGTCCTAAACATCTTTATCTTTATAATCTAGCCATGACCATATAGCACGAGGCCTTAACATCAAGTGAAATTAACGCCTGGTCTGACGAGGTGTACTTCACCATGACAATTGAAGAGTACCAAGCTTGATTGTAGTGTGACTTTGGCTATGTACGCGATTTAGTGGTAACCAGTAACCAACTTTTTATATTTGATATCGGGGATTACTGCTGTGGGATATCCGCGTCTTGAATACAAAGGGACGGGGCTCACGTGACCCGATCTTAGTCTGACACTTTCTTCTCTTGCATTTTATCTGATTCATGAACGTCTAGAGGCTCATAAATCATTTAAGCGGGACGATCTGCGAACCCACTCACTACATATATTGGCTTCATTAACGTCTCCGAGTAACTCATGGAACTCTCACGGACAACTATTGTCACGTGATATTCTAAGCTTTGTTACCGCGGCACCCTTCTTCACCCAGTCAATTGTGACCGTAGTTTCCGCTACCACTGAACCTATCGCGTTTTTCGATTCCTAAATATCTTTACATGCTTGTTCATCAATTCTTCCTTTCTTCGGGCGCAGCCCGTGAAGGGCTGCCGTCCCAGGGTCTTTCTCGCTCGGGTCACAAGATTTCTTATTCTCCCTGAGTAATCCTCTCAATGAGCAATTCTATCTTTGGAATGTCTCCGACTGGCCCTACAGTCAATTAGGAGAAGTTGTGGTGGGGCAGTTGCCAGCCGACAATGGGTATCTGGGAACATAGCAGTACGTTGCCCTCTTTGATCCGAGCCTTGTGAACGCCGCCCCTCGAGGATAGATTTACTGGTATCCCAAGTGCGGCTTCACGTGAAGGGCTGTGTTTGGGTGCCTCGAAGCGGATAGGATGGATACCCTTTGCGAAAGACAAGTCTTCCCACCCTCCGAGAGGTTTCCGTGTGCCAGAGTCCACTACTACTACCATGGGCAGAAGGAAATGTCCATCAGCTTTTTACTTGTCTACTTTTCGAAAAAAAAAGACAAAAAAGAGGGCTTCATTCCTGAAAATGAATTTGGGAATCAACTTTTTTTGGATCCTAGGTTCCTCGTCGACTTTTCGACTTTTTAACTCGTACAGGCTCATATGAGTCCAAAAGAGTAAGTGGCAGGTTTCCTGATGTGTAGGCAGAGCAGTACAAGGACCACCGCAACTCTGACATCAAATTACCAGGACTATAGCGCCAGTGACTGACAAAGCTGCCAGTGTCCGAGTCTGTCTGGTCCCGAACTTGATGGCCCCGAATTTTGTTCACATCACACCGGATCACATCAACGTTAGGGCTCTGAATCACCGAAAGGGACATCTTGGCACACACTTCGGTAACGTCGAGGCACTGCTCGAGGGGGTGCTTGCCAACATGCTTCAAGTTTGTCTCAGCGATTCTGTTTTCTAGCCTGACTATTCGCAATCTGGCTTGAACACTAATACGAGCCTCTGAGCAAGAGCCGGCAAGTAGTGTTTGATAATTCTCTATTCGTATATACTCGAGGACAAGACGATCGAAACAGATATTTAACGGTCAGAAGTTCACGTTAGTATGGCATCTCAGGTTAGAGGATGGTCCTTGATGAAAATGTTGTCGGCTCTCTGATTCCATCGAAGTGACTCAGAACCTGAACCATCCGTGGCAATGCAGCTCGTCAGCGCCGTACTTACTGTATCTGTATCTCTGCTTGTGTGTTCTCGATGGCTTGTTCTTGGTGACACATTGCCCTGAAACAGGCGGCAGACCAAAGGTGATGGGCAATGGATAACGGTTTCTGACTTCCTCACCCCGGACTGGGGTGAAGCTCCTGATTTAAAAGTTCGACGGAGGGGCTAGAGTACAAGCGTGCGCCTCCTTTCCCTACATGCATGATATTTTGCGTGCCATTCAAGCCTTATTTGACGTATTGACCGTCCCGGCTAAACGGGTTAATCTCTGAACGTGGCTGTACTTCCCAAGGCGCTCGCTCAGCACAACATGCGTTTCCGATCCTGCAGAGCTCCATCAGATTTTTTTTTGCATTGCATAATGAGCGACATCGTTTCCTGTTAATCCCCGGAAGGTGTCTTCCGGACTATGCTACTAGGTGACGTCCGGAAAGAAACACGAAACAACCTGGTTTCATGGTCCCTTTTTTCGGGAAGGACCCAGAGAATGAAGAATATGAGACGAAGTGTTTGAAAAGCACGTACTTCGATTCGATTACGGGGGCGGCTGTGTGCAGTAGGAATAGATACCTGATACATAAAGCAATTACTATTGTAATAACGTGTGGTTAAGAGTGATTATGATCAAGCTACTAAGTTTAGAACGGAAATAGCAGAGTGGGGTCTAGGTCAATATTGGGTCTGCAAGTGGGGTCATCAGCACAAGCATTGCTGCAAAAATGCAAAGATATACCTATTAGATATTTCGTCTGGATCGGAGTCGTGGTCCTCGTTTGATATGATCCGTCCACGCCTCCTCTTGTAATGCGTGGCAGGAGGTGCTAGAGCCGTAGGAGTACATAATAGTGGGGCGATTGAAGCATCCATTACAGCGAGTTGGTGAGTATGTTCGTGTGCTAGGAGTTTCTCGATGGTTGGGAGCGGATAGATGATAGACAGTTGCCCCGTTGGATCAGGGGGCTCGGAGGTGGGTGGTCGACGAGAGGTGCATTGGGGTTTTCCGCATACCCCATCCCCGGGAACGTCACTGAGCAGTATTGAGTCCATTTCATCTGATTTGGATGAGTGCCGCCTGTGATTTACGAGAGTTCTGTCGTCCAGAATTGTCTCGGCGTCGGATTTAGGTTCGACGTCGGAACTGGTGCTGGTGGGGGAAGGCAAGGCGGCACCAGTGTCAATCGGGTCCCGGTGACGACGCGTATATGAGAGCATATCCTTGTGTCCGAACACGGCAGCTGTGTTGATTGAGAAGAGATGCGCGAGCTGGCCGAGCCGGGGGGCAGGGACCCGCATCCCGTGGCAGAGATATGGAAGGGAAAAAAGAACGTAGATGCCACACAGTCGCAGACAGGTCTTATTATATATCGCACCGAGGGCATGGGGTGTGGGTGGTCATGTAGGACTCGTGGTTGTGGTGGCAAGCTTCAAACTTGACGCGCGCGTCTCAGCTGGCACGTGACGTCGTCTTCCTGCTATCCCTCACGCTTGTAGGCTCGACAGGCTTCCAACGTATTCCGTGTAATATTCTTGCTGCGCCAAACCGAGAAATGGTGAAGCGCCGGTAACTGTTCTGGAGTTGCCTAGTCCGAGTCAGGACGTGAATGCATCGTCCTCCGTAGGCGCACGTCGTGCGGAGCAATAATTCGTGAGGCCATCATCACTCTGTGAGCTAGTCCTTTCTCCCTCACTGGGGAAAACATTACAATTGAATCACCAGTGCTGCGGACTCGGATCTCGGTTGGAAGGGGACGAGGCTGTGAAACTCGGTATCGATGTGACTAGGCCCGATTCATTGACACTGGGGGCGATTAATTGCAGTCACGGTATGTCTGCGCGCAAATTTGCGTCGAAATATGTTCATGAATACTTGTTAGAAAAGTCCTCATTCTCTTTCATGCAGACTGACCCAGCTGTCGTTGCCTTCTGATCAACATGCTCTCCAATTAATGGGAGTTGCCATCGTCTCCCAGGTGCTTCTCAATCACCACGTGACCTCAATTTCAACCTGTCGCGGTCACCATTACGACTATGTTGCTGGCTGCCCCCAGCTACGTCGGCCATACGTTCTAACCACGCGACGGTAGTCACGACACGCCCTACTACGGGGTCGCTTGCGTCGAGGCGCAGGTCCGGTCGCATGATACATGCTGGTTGAATGCGAATTCAGGTGTGTGGGGAGGTCCGTGATCGGGTCTCTTGTTATGCCGTGCGCTTGCCAGTCGCGCTTGTTTCGTTGCCCAGCGCAATGAGGCGAGACTCAATACGGACACGACCTGCCTTGCTTCCGGCGCATCAACCTCGAGCACGCCAGGTAGTGGGCACGCCTTTCCCTGAGCAAACAGGAAGCATCGAATGTGTGCTAGGGGACAGTTAAAAGTAGGACCACGGTTAGTGGCGCATCGGAGTAGGAGTTGCTCGGCGAGAAGGACAGGTCTTCCTTTGTATCGGCTTTATCACTCTGCGATGCGGGATTGGAACGAGTGATCTGAGAATGGGTCTCCTCAGAAGAGCCGCGGCTGGGCACCCCGGTTGTCGCCGATCAAATCCTCTTCAACCATTTGGGTGTCCCCTTTATTGCTATCTTTGTTGTTATCAGTCACAATGTTCCCGTACATAACTGAGAAGTCGACGGTGGATAATGGGGTTGGCTGTAGCTTCAACTGATAAACTATACTATCGCCACTGGGATTGCTCGAGAGAGATGGTGCTCATATATGGGCTATCTCACCGCGGAGGTAAGACGACGGAAATCTGAGTTGTTCACGGCAGGGGTCAATCAGCATAAGCGTTCCAAGTTGGAACACTTAATGACCACAGCGGTCACGATTTCGTCAGTTGGACGAGGTGGACGATCTCTTTGTCTGACCGTATGCCCATCCATGGTGACTCATATCCCGCTCCCGTTCTGGTTCACTGTCCCTATCATCGCCTTTCCACACCCTTCGCGTTGCCAACCAAGATGATCCCCCTGGGTCCGCTACGTTATTGACGCAGGTCGCGCACGAAGTGCTGATGTCCTGTCCGACTCTTTGCGCATGAATGGGATGTACATGGTCCGAGGACGGTGCCATCCATGACGTCTGCAAAGCCCTATCTCCCCGTTTTCGGCAACCAAACTTTATCGTCAGTATCCGCTACGCACCTTCTGTTACTCCCACTGTAAAAGGCTTCGCGCCCTGTTGTCCCGTGAAGGGGGGCAAGGTTTAGCGATTTCCCGGTTCCGGTTGCTGCTTACTGGTTCCGTAGGCTTCAGGCCCATTCGGCGCAGCAACAAACTGAGAAATGTAGATGACCTCCTGATCTTCTAGAGTCGCCTCATCGAGAAGCGCCATGGACATCTGGCTCAAACGCATCGTCTCCCGTAGGCGCGCGTCGTGCAGGGCTATTGTTCGACATATGGATGATACCAATCATTGGGCCTTCAGGACCATCGTCACTGCGCGCTGACAAAGCTAAGCTTGGCACGTTAGTCTTTTGCTTCCTCCTACGCCAGTAGGTGGCTCAGATTCGATACTTAGGCGCCTTCGACTTTATCGACTGGACACATTTGCACATCCGCAGACTTTTTTTAAATCTGGAACCCAGAGTTTGGGACTTCTCTTGTCCCCACGCTCCCATTGGAGCCAGTCCCCACCTGGCCAATTGGAGGGACGTACACCCCCTTGGCACCAGACCGTCGCCTTTGAGGATGCTCTCGTCAGTCGCGGCTTTGGAGAGCACTGGCAGGTAAAACAAGCAGGCCTACGGCTGCGGTCCACTGCGATTATATAACGAGGTTAGGAGAGATAGAAGATAGCCACACCGCTGCATTCTGCATTCCAAATCTGGCGATGTCGCTTCCGAGTTCATCGGTAGCCTGAGGTTGGTCGTTTCGTCTTCCGAGTCCGAGTCCTGTTGGAAACGGAAAGTTGCCTGCCTCGAGACACTAGCAAGGGGTGCTACTTTTAGCGCTGTGGTTTTGGGCAAGGCGTCGTAGCGGTGCAGGCAACACATCAACAGAATCTGTGCCAGTAGAGGTGGCCTGAGACTTGGACTGTGACCCGCGTACCACGTAAGTATGAACTTGAGGGCCAGCACGACCTCTGATATCACGTGGTCCGCCTGTGAGTCGGGCAGACTCAGGCTACATAACTTTCAGTTGTACTGGCTCCCTACTGATACTCCCGACTCGACCGTCTCCTGCACAGTGGGTTCGTCAATGCCCTCCTAGGTGAGCCGGCATTGCCCGCTCGATATTCGAAGCCAGAGGACCTTAACTCCAGTGGCTGCTCCCACGGTCAAGCCACTCACACACAACTTGCCCCCTCAGCACCCGGGTGCTCTTCAACTCACGCACATCCTTCCGCGCCCTGCAACACTCAGTCGCCTTATCATCGCGTAAAATATCTCCAACTTTTTCGTTTTCGCCATGTCATCTCTTTATCACCAGCGAAGTCACGTTCCTTCACAACAGTATCAAATGCAGTTTAATGTCAGTGCCCCGCCAAGACGCACCAAGGTAATGACCACATCACAGACTCGGAGCGATCCCAAGCGCATGAATGATATGTCATATACCGAGTTAACCGAATTTGACGTACAGTGATCTTTCAGACCCATATGTGTAAGGTGTTACCACGCTACCTAGGCCCGGCAATTCCTTCTTCTGCCTAGCTTCCATCAAGAGATTGACAACGCGAATGACACACCCCGAACGGTCAGCACGTGTTTAACTACCATCTGATTATGAATGGCCAGAAGGATCACGCCTACATGACCGTGCATTCAGCCCTACACTGGCGGACCCTGCACTAGTCACCTTGCGACGCTGGTCACCCTCATCCCAGTCTCGGTGCCGCGACTCCTCCTCTGATACCCAGTGTCGCTTCCTTCCAATGTATCGTTGCTGGCTGCGCAAATTTAGGTTCTTTGCCGCGTTTCGATCTTGTCAGAAGCTATGCCGAGTTAAGGACGGCGCTACGCGGGATCACTCCACTTCCACCCAGTTCCAAAGCGCCTTTGGAGGTTGCGGTCTTCGAACAGCTGCGCGCATCAACTCTGCGCGCATTCGTTGGTGCTTAGGGTTGGACCAGAAACGTGGGAGACCAAGGCTCGCGGAGATGTAACAAGGGACGGTACTTGTTCGGCCTCCGTCGTCCTACAACGTGAGAGGTTTTTTCTCCGTTTTGTGAGCATAGCTGGACGTCGCTTCATCGATACTTGACTTGCCCAACGTGTCTTGATCGCGTCCCTGTTTCACGAATTTCATAATTTGTCATCAACACCCCTGCAGGGCATTTAAATAAGTGTCACCACGTTTCCGAGAAGGCTGGAACTCCCGTGGGCGGATTGGGCTTCGTCTATTGTGAAAGGACCTCTAGTTCTGAGTCCGTTTTTGTCGTAGTTGTGAGTGTCCTGTAGGTCGACATACCGTGCACTGCTGACACTTTCCGTTTTTTACATCTCGCTTCAACACAGCATTACATCTTCCTCCGGGACGTCTGTCATTGCTGGTATGCTCGGTTGCGGATCATTTTATCAGCTGGGAGCTGAGCGTGCGTCAGTGGGCGCCGCTGGGGACGAGATATCACGTAACAGATCACTGCCACATGAAACTCCCGAGAACCCGGCTATAGGGGTCGGACGTTAGCTTCGACTTTAACAGGACCAGCAGTCAGCCGCGCGGGGTCCTACGGTGCCAGATGACTCGTAAAGGCCAGCCCATCTGGAGTGATAGCACCTACATCAGATTAATGTACACCACTACAGCTTTGAGTTGGTCGACGATCATCATCACACAACACATGCCCAGCCGGATGCTCCGAAGCACCAATATTAACATTTGCCCGCCATTAACGGTGGGCCTCCCGCAATGTCATCCTCAACAGGACTCTTCTTGACTTGATGGGGAACTGAAATGAACACCGGCTTCTCACTCAGCTCACTCGTTTCCGGTTGATCCCGCCGTGCCTCATAAGCTCGGGCTCTTAAACAAAGGTCGCTTGCAAGTCCATCTTCGCGAGCGGCGTGTGCCCGTACCCAATCCGCAGACGAAAGCACCCGCGCACCCCGTGGTTCAGCACATTCAGTTGCCAATGTGAAAAAAATAGACCTTCTTTGAGGAATCGAAGCATTTATGACTCAGTCGGACAACCCGGCGGAAAAAAGACTGATCAGACGCAACTCGAACTCCTCGGCGGCGCGAAAAGCCCCTGGAACCCGCGTCTCCGGCTTAGCAGTACTCCGAATCGGAATCACAGGGCGGCGGGGCGGGGACTTCGGTGGTTCATAGCAGCTGGGTGCGGATGCTTAGGGACGGGGGTTCGTGGAACAACGATTCTTTGGATACGACCCTTATGCCTTCCCACCAGAAGGTTTGATAAGCGAGTTCCTTTTGGCGGAACCGCGTGCAGAGAAGGCACACACTTTAGCTAATACGTAGGCGATATGTGGTGGTTCTGTGATTGTAACGTTGCGTTGTAACTTACAGACGAATGATCACATTCTATAGACTCCAAAGCCCCTACCTTCTCCATCCCACGACATCCCCGATGAGCCCGACAAAGACGATGTCCGTGATAGATGCGAACTTCCTCTCGGGCGAGCAGCGAGAGCCAGCGCGAGTCCTACCACGTCACGGGTGTCCGTCGGCTTGATTATGCCGTCGTCCCAGAGCCTTGCGGTCGCGTACAAGGAAGAAGACTGTGCTTCGATCTCAGCTCGCAGTGACGCATGCTGCGATGGATCCCTAAGAAAAGAGCGCACGCGCATGGGTAACTTTGTAATACGGCAAGACGCGGGACGGACCGTGACACAGATTGCATGACCTGAGATAACTGACCGGAGCCCATGACGGACACCTTGGCATTCTGGGAAGCAACATCAGCGCCGATTTCAATGAATGGTAAGATGGCTGTGCGTACAGGCCACATCCACAGAAATCGGGGGGAGTACTAGTTTTAGTTTCAGGTGTAAAAGTGAATTAGTCCGAATAGGGGGAGTCTGAGGAGGAAAATGATGGATGAAGAGGGTAACTCACCGCGCGACCGGCCATACCTAAAGGGAGATGATCGATGACTGCTAAACACCAAAAAAGGGAAAGAACGCTCACCGTAGTTTCCGGCGCCGAAGCTACCTCCGATGATGACGGTCAACTTTGGAACATCCACACACGCAACTGCGCGGACCATTTTGGCACCGTCCTTGGCGATTCCACCTCTCTCTGCTTTGGAGCCGACCATGTACCCAGTAACATTTACGAGAAAGAGCAACGGGACCTGGCGCTGCGAACACAGTTGGATGAAATGCGTCGCCTTGAGTGCCGAAGGCGAGAACAATATGCCGTTGTTCGCGACAATACCCACGGGGAAGCCGTGGATGTGTGCAAACCCCTAAAATTATATTATTGAGCCTAGACCAAACCCTGGCGAGAAAATACACCTACAGTCACCATTGTCTGCCCGTACTCCTTCTTGAACTCACGGAACCGGCTTCCATCTACCACCCGCGCAATAACCTCTCGCATGTCAAATGGCTGACGGAGGTCCGTGCCGACAATCCCATGAAGCTCTGTGGCTGAATAACGCGGATTCTCTGGGATAGCTGGGGGCTGAAAAATCATTGTTACTATTTTCCCGGCAGGCGATAAACCGCCTCGGACGTACAGCCACCTCGCGCCCACCGGCATGACCCAGATCATTTATGATATCGCGCGCAATAGTAATTGCATGCTCGTCATCCCGCGCCAAGTGGTCTGTGACACCACTTTCGCTCGAATGCATCAGACCACCGCCAAGTGTCTCTTCATCGACGTCTTCTCCAGTCGCGGCCTTCACGAGTGGGGGCCCAGCAAGGAAGATACGTCCCTGTTCGCGAACAATAATGTTTTCGTCTGCCATAGCCGGAACATAAGCGCCGCCTGCAACAGAGATACCGTGGACAATGGCGATTTGGGGTATCCCGAGCGCGGACATCTGTGCCTGCAACACATTTGTGACGCTCCGACCCGGACTAAACCAGAATTGAGAACATACCATGTTGTAGAATATACGCCCGAAATGTTCCTTGTCGGGAAACACCTACATACATGGGCATGAAAGGAGGGAGGATGAGGCGAATACGTATGCGTACGTTTGCTTGATGCGGGAGAGCAGCACCTCCAGATTCGACTAGAGGTCACGGCGTGGAACTGAGGGGAGGACGGGAATCGCAACGGGAGGGAGCACGCACCGAGATAAACACAAGGTAAACCATGCTCCCTCGCGATCTCTTGGGCACGCAAGTGCTTTTTCACCTTTGGACAAAATGACGCTCGGAAAACAGCAAGGGAAGTCGGGGAAAAGGACTGACTGTTAATGGGTAATAGGATCCACCTTTGACCGTTGCATCATTGACGACGATGACACACTCGCGTCCCGAAATGCGGCCTATCCCTGTGATAATCCCGGCACCCGGCACGGACTCGCCAGAGTACACTTCATGTGCCGCCAAGGGAGACAGTTCAAGGAAGGGTGAATGCGGATCTAAGAGTAGCGCCAGCCTACGTAGGACGGCCGGGCAGCAGGAGCATTTGCACGAATGAGTGAGGACAGCGGGGGTGAGAAGGAGAAACGGCACCTCTCGCGCGGCAGCTTCTTACCCCTGCTACGCATCCGCTCTGCCGCCTTTGCGCCGCCTCCTTCACGGGAAGTGGCGAGCTTCGCCTCCAGGTCAGCAACGACTTTGTCCATGGCGTCTGCCCGGGCTTTGAACTCGGAAGAAGAAGGGGAGATGAGGGAAGGGAGGATTGAAGCTGCATGATATGATTGCGCCAGGTAGAGCTTGATTGGAAGAGCAAGTTTGGACGAGCAGGTCGATATGGTAGCCGAGAGCGTCGCCCGTCGCAGAAGTCGTGAAGAGTAGTACATCGTGTCTTATGGTCCCGAGCGGTCAAACGATCCGTAATTGGTAATGCGTAGCGCACTGCCTGAAGTGAAGCGTGATATCCGAACTCGGACTAGCACCATCACTTTACGGAAACGCACGCCAAACATAGCAGGGCGGTATCCACGTTAACAACGGCCATGGTCATAACTATCTTAATTATTGAGATGAACCATGACCGCCCACCCTCACTCCCCCACGGCTCAACACGGAAATAGCCGAGAAAGCGTCCCTCAACCCGGCAAGATCGGCGGCGGCCAAGGCCTCGTGGCCGGTTTTGCCCTGCCCCATCAGAAGCTCAAAGTCACCCAGTTACGGTAACCGAGAGCACTTTTTTTAATAATGTCTAAAGGGTATCCCTGTTGTTCTGTAGTGTAATTCAGCCTCCTTGAGCCGTTGTGAATCTGTAGATCTTCACTGCTGCAGTACATAAGGATACTGCACAGCTGACACTATGTATGTGTTGCGCAGTTATGAAATAAAATACTTCTGCCGTCAGATCGACCGGAGGCCACACGTATTGTCAGGCAACGTGGAGTACGAGGGCATTTTACCCCTCTCCCCAAGACTCCGATACACCGGTCGGGACCAAAAAGACAAAATTTTGTCAGCTCCTGCTGGGATTTGATTGCCCCTTATCGTCTCCACCAAGTCCATGCCTCCAGCACCCGTGAGATTTTACTCGGGTGACCAAGGCCGACGAATCATCTGAAATTGGAGGTAAAAATTAAACGTGGAATGCCTCGGGTTTAAAAGGTGGAAGGGCGGTCATAGGGTTAGAGCACAGCCCTCACCTCTGAGAAAAGAGAAACATCGGAAGAGGGTAAATCTGCACGTTTGGAATGTAAAGAGGACGGACAAGAACGACTCTTGTCTTATTTTTTGTCAAGGAGATCCGATTACCCGATTAGAATGCATGTGGCGTTGTCGGGGAATGAAAATATTTAAAATCCGAAGCCAAGTGATGGCTTTAAGTAATCAAAGCGTCCCTCGACAACCACTCAGTCAAACGTTTTGACCCCCCGCTATATGGTCCCCACGAGCTGAGCAAGAGTAGTCAGGTCCCGTCTCTTTGCTCTTCCTCCATCCCTCCCCTCCGATTTACCTCGCCGTAACAAGGATCACGCCTGGAGTACTTCCTTCTCTTTCCCCACCTTCCCAAATGCTCACCTTTTCCTTTAGATCCTCGCGACCCTTGCCGGTTCCTCTATCCCGCCCTCCTCAGTACGCTTTGAGCCCTGCTCGCGACTGTTTTCTCCTCTCCTCGAATAATCTCGCCGCTCATCCTTACGTTTCTCGCCGCTTGACCTCCTCCTCTCAATCGCTACACTCTCTTCTGCATCACGGATTCTGCTGAGCAATCGCAACTCCGTCTTGCAAATATTCCCATAAAAATCCTCTGGTGTGCAGCCTACGTCCTGTACACTTTTTTCATTCACCAGTCGATCTTCCCTGCTCCTGATCTGACCTCTTTTTCTATTCTCGCCTTCCCTCACCTTCACTCCTGCTATGGCCTTTACGCTTCCCATCCCCTCTTCCCCATCTTCTGCTTCTGCAGACTCTCCTAATCCTCCTCAGACACCTATGTCTCCAATCCACTCTGCCCCAACTTTGACGCTCCTTCCTGATCAATCTTCCGCTCCTTCCACCACTAATTCATCCCCTGGCTCTCTAAGCTCGGTCAATCCTCAGGCTAAGCGTAAACCTTCTCGACGGGCCAACACCGCTGAGCGGCGTGCCACGCATAATGCCGTCGAACGCCAGAGACGAGAGACTCTCAACGGGCGCTTCCTTGTAAGAGTTTTTTTTGCCGCAACCAGTTCTGTTCGCAATTTCTGACGAAGCGTTTCCTCCTTTCAAGGATCTTGCCGCTCTCCTCCCCAATCTGTCCCAGATTCGCCGCCCTTCCAAGTCGGCAATCGTTAATTCTTCTATCGCTTATATTCATGTCTCTCGCCGCCACCGCGCCATGGCTTCTCGTGAGCTTCGTCTCTTGAAGCTCGAGGCTGACGCTCTCCGCAGAGAGCTCAACGAATGGCGTGATCGTGCCAGCCTCCCTCGTGTTGAGGAGCCTGTCCGTAGCGAGGCCTTCTCCATGGTTCTCAGTGGTGAAGTTGAAATTTTGACCTCCATCCCCGGGATGGATGAGGAAGAAGAAGGTGAAGGCGACAATGAAGATGACGCACCCATCAGGGCAATGCCAGCCGGAATTGCCTGCTCGATACCCGAAGAATCAGAAGACCTTCACTCAGTGGCTGCTCCCACGGTCAAGCCACTCACGAATCCCTTTCCACCCAACTTGCCCCCTCAGCACCCGGGTGCCCCTCAACTCACGCATATTCTTCCGCGCCCTGCACCACACAGTCGCCCTATCATCGCGCAAAATATCTCCAACTATTCGTTCGAGAATCCCGCCATGCCCTCTCTTTATGACCAGCAAAGTCACGTTCCTTCGCAACAGTATCAAATGCAGTTTAATGTCAGTGCCCCGCTCGACACGGACAAGTCAGTCGGGTGGAACAACCAGATGTTTGCTGCTCAACAACTTCAGCAACAGTTCGCAACCCAACACGACCTGTTCACCAACGTCTCACATGGCCCTTCACCAAACGGTGTCGGCCAGCAGTTCGGTCCCCAAGCGTATTTCCCTGGAGCCCATCGCCAGCAGCACCCTGTTCAACATGTTTATGGCAGTCCTGTTGACAGTGAGGACGCGTCGTCAGTCAGCTCTGGACCAGGGTTTGGCGGACGCGACCGCAGCAGCAGCGGCAGCGGCTATGGTTCTCCTCAAGATACCCGCGCCAGCTCCGTTTCATCTCAGCCTGGGAGTTATGAGATGCCAGGCATCTTGACTTCTGATGGTATTCCAGCCCGTATGAGCACTGGTGGCGCTATGTGGAACCACAACGAATTGGACAGCCTCGCCGCACTAAAGCCTACCATGCCCAGCGCTCCCATCGCGATCGGCGTTGGCGGTGGAAATGGAGGTGGATTCGCGATGATGATATAGGTATCGCGTCCCAGTCCACCCCTTGCGTAATTATGTGGGCATTAACATTCCATCATTCGCTTTCTTTCCATCTTGAATCCATTTTCGCTCATGCTGTGATTGATCGGTCTCTCGCTATTTTCTTGCCTGGCTTCTTTATCCCATGCACGTGGACATGACCGCGCCGTGCGATCAAACGCTTTTCTCCTGCCGTCGCGCGTCATGTTTATTGTCGGCTGATTGTCCGTTATTGTGGTGTTCTGTATACTGCTCATACATCCTTGCCTGTACTATCAGGCCTCCTACCTATGATTACTTTGAGCAATCTCTGTCCCTACTAGTCGGTTTGCGTTGTAACGTGTAACCCTCCCTTACCTGCTCTGTCTCCGTAACCTTTTTAGCCTAATAACTACCTCGGGTCTATTTATCATTCGTTAGGATGCGCCCTCTGTCATGCCTCCTTCCCCCCTTTTTGTCCTTCCATACTCTTCGTACTCGACAGGATAACTATCACATAATACTCTGATTTTGACCCGGTTAAGATTTGTTGATGGGTTCCGCCTGAAGCTTGTCGAGAGCGTGCGTGTGACGTTTCCCATTCTGGTTTCTGGTGTACTCTTACGCAACAGGGAGGGGACACAGACAATAATCCAAATGCTCTGCTGAACCATTCGTTGATCACTATACGCGACTTCCTCAGCATGAACCATGGATACAGATGATTGGTCAAGGTATAAAAGCTGAAAACAAAGGAAAGGATTCCTCGCGAGTTGAAGTTGTGCACACCTTTAACACTTATGGTTTCATGGTCTTGTGCTAGTGTATCTCCAGCAGCTACTCACGAAAACAGCTCCCTGTTTACTGGCTTATATCAGCTAGGTATGTTCTGCCAGCTCCTTACAGCATACAGTAAGGGTGTAGGTGCGATAGAGGTGTCGTGCAAAGTGATGCTTCGTCGTTGCGTCGGCCCGGGAGGCGTGATCGACTATCGGTACATTCACTGTATTCGGTGCATTGGCTCAAAGGCTGGGCAGTCGCTTGATGATACAGTGATACCATGATTTAACGAATGGTGCACGTCAAGGCGCTGCCATGCTGACTGATCTGAGCCTGCTCGCTGATACCTAAACACTCCGGCCTGTCGCGGTGTCAATGCAATGGGTGATCCGCCACTGGCCTTGGCAATTATCATGATTGCCTCCCATCATTTGTCATCATCGTGTCTCAGATTCGCTATGCGGCCTATGCGTAGCATGATAGATCCAGGAATTGCCGAATGTTGAGTGAATGTTGAAGGCTAGTACGCCATGTTCTCCCTCCGGGGCTAGGCTTCAGCCGTGACGGAAACAACTTGAAGGACGCATTGCCATTGGGGGTGCTCATCATCGCGGTCCTAGTTCAGAGTCGTCCTCTTTCTCACAATGGTATCCCATCCTTCACTTGAATCACTTCTGATTTTCTCCTGCTGAAGACATACTCAGCTTGTTGAAGGACCTGCGTCCTAGCCGCCGGAACTGCACAAATCTAACGTAGTATCACAGCTATACACCACTCCGATGGGCTCGGGATCACCAACTAGCGGTGGTTCTCCCTGCAATGGAATATACCACTGCGTACGGCTTAGGACGCATCTGGTACTCGCCGAGTGACGGTCCGGACGGCTTTTACCCGTTGTCCGCCCATCCATTGGCATTCTCCAGGATAGGTTGATGATATGTATGTCGGATTCGCAGTTGAGGGGATATACGTACTCACGCGGATTAGGAGTCCCGGAGAACGAAGGTGGTGTGCTGCAGAGCTCAAAGTATCGTGGGCTGATGGCGAGAGGAACAGGAGCAGTGGAGCAGGACAGACAGCTGACTCTGTCCTGCCTGGGCCAGCAGTGCTTCCCTACATCGCATCTGCAAGTCACGGCCTAACAAGTCCGGGGCGCCATTTTTCTTCAAAGCCGAGATTTCATTTACTTCCGACGCCGTCCATGAAAGCACTGCGGTTTCCTTGACCTTCCGGCGCAACGTACTTACGGCTGAGTTGGAAGTGAAGTGGTTACCGCGCATTGGAAATTGAATCCTAGGGATGAAAAAGACCTCATCACGAGCGATGACGCAGACCGGATAAGCCACTTGTCACCGGTTTATAGCCATCGATTGACACAAACTGTCAGGAGTGTGAGGAGGAGGACGGGGAAGAAGGCGAGGCAGAGGTAGAAGATGAAGAGACGGAGGTCAGGTCCGATCATGCTCTGACAGACATTATCCACGGCCAGCGACGACAGTTGCGAGGCCTGTTGGATCCTGTTTAAATCACTACTATTTTTTCGTTAGCTTTGCTCTGATACATAGTTCAGTTTTCAGCAGCACGCAACACAATCCCAGCCTGAGCTACACTGCGTGTCACTTCGGCAGTTGTTCTGGTTCCCGACTTCCGCCTCCACGGTCACCTTGCGACGGTGTATGAGTAGTCCAGAGCAACACGATCAATCAATGGTGATGCCTTCGCTTGACTCCCATCTCGATGCTGCAGCCACGCAGGACTCTGACAACACAACCGCTGGGTTAAAATATACTGCCTGTTCACCTT
>Ga0209488_10000545_pt1 | contig 31904 bp, 43 predicted proteins | sample Rivendell_Oct201_8_FD_188349 | JGI IMG/M metagenome (GOLD analysis project Ga0209488, IMG submission 188349) | Vadose zone soil microbial communities from the Eel River Critical Zone Observatory, Northern California, USA -... | ecosystem: Environmental > Terrestrial > Soil > Vadose zone >...
CGCAGATTTCTCCGGTGATGAAACCTGATGTGCAACGCCAGTCACCTTCGTTGATGTTCTACCCGTGCCCCGACAGTGGCCACTACACCTTCACACCCTCATCGTCAGGCCTGGTGGGCGCTCAGCCACCTGGTGCCAGTTTGCCGCAAGTTCGAACCATGAGCTCGTCCTTGCTGTGTTCTAGCCCAACGTCCCATAGCACCCTGCCAGAAGAAGTAGAGACAACGTTTAGCCAACCTAGTCCATCTTCGTTTTTCGACACAAATTCGGTCATCTATCCGATTGGTGGGACTTCGCCCACGCTCCACGCCGGCTCCACCCTTGATCACACGTTTTCCCTCTCGTCCTCGTTTTTCTAGTGAACAGGGTATAAAATGAAATACGAGGTATCGGGCCCTGGGACGTTTGACTGGACATTATTATGTGTCATATACAACCGCGCTTCGTCTACTTTTACTCCAGGTTGCTGGACGTGTTGTTTTCTGAGTGAGCTTTGCTGTCCGACCGATCTGTAGTTTCGCTGCATCTCATTAACCATTCTGTCTGTCATACATAGATATCCTTATTTGTCTGTAGTGCATTAGCATCGAAGTCCCCCTTTACATCATAGGAGATTGAACTGATAAATAAATAAATCAGCGTGGTGCATAGCCGAGTTGCCGACGATTATGCGAGTCGAGTCGAACGCTCGGTTTGGTTCCGCTTTTGGCGTGGCGTGGCTTCGTTGTTGTCCTGCCTCCACTTGCGCACTCTTCAACTTGAACTTGAACTGCCATCAGCCAAAAATGTTCCGTGCGTCTTTAGGATCGCATCTTCTTCATTCTGGCTCTCATGTACCCATTTCGTTCTAGTTTTCATCCCTCTCCTTTGTACGTTTAGACCTTTCCCCCTCCCCTAATTCCCTCTTCATAGACTGTCTGCTCCCATAGTTGGTTTTCGAGACAAGCTCAAGGTCGTCGATGGCGCTCCCCACGTTTGTCCCAAATGTCATAACGGTAATCTCCACACTGTCTGAACCAGTGGTCCGATGACAATTCATTTCATCCCTCGAACAGCAACCGTTGTTCGTGCTACATCGCGCATGTGGTTTTCGTTCTTTCTTGTGCCCGTCATCCCGTTCAAGAAAAAACACATCTGGATATGCTCAACTTGTAATTGGCACGTGCCGACTCAAAACGGGTGCGTGCTGATCAGCCGAACCGTTGTCTGACTCCTTTTCTGATTCGGAGATCTCTCTAGATGGGAACCGGCTCGGCCAGCAGCAGGGAACCCAGGTCCTTACCAGCCGGGATATCAGCATGCATACCAGACTCCGCAGCTAACGGGGTATGCGCCCTCTTACGACAGTCCTCCACGTGGCTACTGAAATCAATGGACTTCCTTCTTCCATTTCTTTCGGGTGGCGTCCATTTGCTTTGGTGCCGTGTATCTATCACGAAATGACGTGGCTTGTATGATGCCGTATATTGTGAATCGGCGGGTAGCCTAACGTTTCCTGTAACTGCTAATACGATTTTGAGTTTACTCGCCCCCCTTATACCTTGCCTGCCATTCCTGCCATCTACACCGTTCAGGCCTCGGCAAGCCATACCGCGGCATGCAAGGACCTCAAAATGAGTGTGCAGATCAAGCCTGGTCCCATGTGGGCCGTACGTACTACGGCCGCGATACTGTCGCGACTTGTTATTATCCAAAGGAACAACTGGGTAGTTGCGCTTGAAGAAGGCAGGAGCGTCCGAAGCTTTGTAAAGTTTAGCAGACCAATGAGCACGAGCGAAGTAAACTAGTGGTCGGTAATGATAATTATCCAAATTAATGTGTGCAAACTAAACCCTGAAGGATCCAATCCCCACATGTCACCAATCATCGTTTGCTTGTCAGAGTTGCTATCGTTTTCTTGTATGCCGCCAGCGCACCACTCGTCTCGCGCTGCATCTCCTCTCCAGTCCATCTCGAACCGATCGACTGTCTCTCTTGTGGCACTACCACCATCGAAAGCGAGGCAGACCATTTCCGCATAACCCGTTCTCTCTACCGATCACCCCCTCAGAATGTCTGCAGATGCAAGACAGATTTGTACCAGAAGCAAGCACAGCGATAGCAGAAGCATCGAGTACCCGTGATTGCGTGAACGCGTAGAGGATAACGTTACTATGGAACGAGACAATATGGTAATCGGGAGAAGACCGAGAGCATTGAAAAACATGAGTGAAGGCAAGGCTTTGGGGATGATCTATGAGAGGAGGTCATGTTGACCAGCTAGTCGGTGAGTCTCAATGATCACGACCTAGGTGAGCGGCCACATCGCCGTGGATACAAATGCGAGACGCGCCAAAGGATGGGGAGATGCTTGGTAGAGCTCAAGGGCAACAACATAGAGGGAAATGACCCAACTACTGACCCAGAATCGAGGCTGTAATTTGAAGGCAAAGAGTGAAATGGGTTGCAGTTGCCCTGCACTGCATTGTATGCAGCGGAGCACAACACGCACTGGCACAGGAAACGTGACACGTTTTTGTGTCACAGCCCCTGCGACACGACACAACTCACACTGAACTGATTGCTCACCTCTGACGCTGCTTTCTTCTACCCTCATTCCTCACCAACATGCACACCAGCGAGTACGACTACCTCTTCAAACTCCTTCTCATTGGTGACTCAGGCGTCGGAAAGGTGACGCCGTTTAACTATCCCCGCCTCGTCACGTACTCACCAACATCCACCTCAGTCCTGCCTCCTCCTCCGTTTTGCAGACGATACCTACACAGAAAGTTACATTTCTACTATTGGGGTCGATTTCAAGATCCGTACTATTGAACTCGAAGGCAAGACAGTCAAGCTCCAGATTGTAAGTGTACAATGGTCCAGTTACCGCTGAGTGTACTCGGCGTCGTGGCACCCTCACCACCAATTTCTGCTGGCTCTCTCTCCAAATCCTTTTATTCCTCTTACCCACGTCTTTCGCCTTGCCTTTCGGTGATGCCATGAACTAACCCTCTTTTTTCCCCTTCATACAGTGGGATACCGCAGGTACATAGCGCCTCCCTTACACTACGTTACTTGTCATAAGTGTTATTTGTATCTAGGGCAAGAACGTTTCCGCACTATCACTTCATCTTACTACCGTGGAGCACACGGTATTATTGTCGTTTATGATGTCACTGACAACGGTCCGTCCCTCTTTCATGGTCATTTCTACCAACCTCCTTTCATACCATTTATAGATACGTTCACCAACGTGAAGCAATGGTTGCAGGAAATCGACCGCTACGCTTCTGAGGGCGTGAATAAGTTGCTCGTCGGCAACAAGTCCGACCTGACCAGCAAGAAGGTTGTGGAGTATGGTGTTGCGAAGGTCCGTTTGTGGCTTTGGGAAAATCTACTTCGTGTCCGATCAATAATGCATCGTTTATGTAGGAATTTGCCGACCAGCTTTCCATCCCATTCCTTGAGACCTCCGCAAAGAATGCGACAAATGTCGAGCAGGCCTTCCTGACCATGGCGAAGCAGATCAAGGACCGGTACGTCCAGCTGGTAGTCATTTCCGCCCTTCGATACTGATCTTCATTCTTAGCATGGGATCCACTCCGTCTGCACCCGGTACGGGTAAATCATCAACGATTACTCCTGGTCAGAACGTACAACAAGCTCCGTCTGGTAGCTGTTGCTGATGGCCGAGAACTTGGACATTTTGTTTATCCTACCGGCGCCTGGAAACATCGGGGAGATGTTTAATGATTGTTCTACTCTATTCCTTCATCTTACCTTCACCCCGTGTCTTCATTACCTCTGCGCTTGCTGTTCAATATCCATGTTTTCCACATAAGCCACACGTCTGACCGACGGGAACTGGAGGCATGTATACGACAACTATCGTGTATCGTGCAAGTATCAAGAATTGTACAACACTATAAGACAGCGGGCAGTTGCGACTTAAGGAGGTACAGCGTCGTCGAGCGGAAGCTGGTTCGTATCGCCTGCTTCAGCCGCCTCCTCGAATTTGCGCACTTTCTTTGCCCATCGGAGGCCACAAGCATTACACAAAGTCTTTGGCCCACGAGGACCCTGCCAGCCAGAGGGATTAGCAGTTAATCAGAAAGGCGACGTCTTCAAATCTACCTTTCTCCATTCTGGGGAATCAGTGCGACCACAAGTATTGCATATATACTGTTCGCCACCGGATGATTTCTTGAGCTGCGAAAGAGGCGTCACGCCAACACCCGACTCGGTCAGATCATAAAACGATTACCTTTTTCCTTCGAGGTTCGGTGTCCCCATCGTCGTCAAGTACGGGGATGCCAGAAAAACTGCTACTAGCTTCGTACCCGTGCGCTATAGGGAGATAGTGCGGTCGCGACGAATCTCCGCCGAGCGTTGACCGCGCTGCAAATCCAAGGTTAGCTGCCAGCCGCGTCGACAGGTTGTCGCCGGTGTATTGTCCCATGTCTTGAACGACTTGCGTTGTAGACAGCTGCTGGGAATGAGCACGAAGCGCACTTATATGTTGTTGCAAACGCTCGTTCTCGACTTTGAGTTCAAGAAGTGTGTTCAACCTGACCCAGTACGGCCCCCCAATGTTGGCTCTCACGATTGAACGTATCAACCGCATAAGCACTTACATAGCCGTATTTCGACTCGGGTATGGTTTGGCAACAGCAAAAAAACACCTGCACGAGCTTTCTCCCAAGACGAAGTGCGGATAACCGATTATTTCAAGGAGGACCTCTTTGGCCAGGAGAGGCGTCACCGTCATGGGTGTGAAGGAGTCGGGTTTGCAGAGCAACCTCGCAAAGAAGTGTAACTCTTCACGACGCTCGATAGAGCGAGAATATGTCTCGCAGAAACTGAGTCTGTCATTGACTGTGGCGCATAGAACCTCAAATGAACTGAAGGGCGATGATAGAACAAGTGTAAGACGAACCATTGACAAGATTTTTAAAATCTCTGTCTATCAAGTCCTCATCCTGCCAGCCCAGTATCTCGCGCACAGCTGGGTTACAGAAAAGGACTTTACGCCTGGGAGAAAGGACGAGGACGACGGCCTCGCTCAACTCTGTAATAAGGAGATCTGCCCAGTGTTTGCGTCGGGTAGTAAACCCCCATGAAGGGACAAGCTGTTGATCTGGTTGTAACTGGACAGGGCGTGACGGTAGAGGTGCTACGGCATTCATAAGGGAAGGGATAGAGGGAGAAGGAACGAAAAGTATAAGATGGCTGCGTGCAGCACGAGATGTGCGTGAACCTTGTGGAGCGAGAAACGGACATTGCCATTAATATTTAGACAAGATGCCGACGGCATTACTCGAAGAGGAAGGTGACTTTCTTATAAGCTATTTACTAAGGACACCCATGAAAAAGGGAAATCTCAAGGGTCGGTGTTCACCAGAATTAGATACAGCAATAGCCGCCGTCAACACGCACCTCTGACCCGGTCATGAATCGAGACGCATCACTGGCAAGGAAAACAATTGCACCCTGCGCAAAAAAAGTAAACTAACGTCAGTGTTATCGATCGTGTCATTATTTATCCACCACAAACGTCAAGATCCTCTGGCTCTCCCATCTAAAAAATAATAATTCAGTGTCAGATCTATTTATCATTGCCATAGGGCGAATTAATTCCCATACCCGTCCCATGGGCGTCTGACATTCCCACGTCCTCTGACCGGCTACATGAGATTGTGAAAATGGACACTGAAGGAGTAACGCCACCTTGAGTTCAGGGTCATTCGATAGTATCACCCGTGTCAGTTTGGTCATCATATAGCCAGGGCTGAAGCCGCGGGCGGAAGTGGGGGGAGGGGCTTGGCTCAGGAAATCCTTACATACAAAAGAGATGGACCCATACCTTAATGCATTCACTCGCACTCCCTTTGTTGCCCATTCCACAGCGAGACTCGATGCCATGTGCTTTACGGCTACAATTGATTAGCATTTCTCACGCGTGTTCTAGGCCGAATCACCTGCTTTCGACGTATTGTAGGGAGTTTGCAGCTTCGCATTAAGACATCAGTTGACCCGAAGACTGTTGGGGTGAGCGGGTTACCTGAGGTACGTTAACGATCTGAAAGCGCGAGTTTATAACGGGAAATGTGGATTGCAAAAAGGTAAACACACGTTTGCACTCATGCTAGCTACTAGAATGATGCTACCTCCACCTTGCGGAATCATGTGCTTCGCGGCTTCGCGAGCGGTAAAGAATGCGCCATGGACATTGATATCGTACAAACGTTTGATACGATCCGATGGATAGCTGTAAATAAGTAATTCCTAGGGACAAGCCTGAGGAACAGGAAGGGGACGCACTCGAGAGCGGAGTAATGTTCAACGATCCCTAATCGCTTTTGAAATGACTTGCCAGGGGTCTAGGTGCGGAACAAACTTACCAGCAGATGCAACGACAGCATCTATACGCCCGAATGCCTCGAGGGTTCTCTTAAAGGCCTCCGCCACGGAGGCTTCCGAAGACACATCGCACTCAAGGCCAACAACTTTCATGTCATCAAGCCCCAATCGTTCACTAGCTTCAGGGATCTGAGAAAACCATCCTGACGGAAGGTCGACTGCACCCCTGAACACATGCCTGCAAATTGGATAAGCTCTTCGGCAGCTGTCTGTGCTTCGGGCTGCTTTAAATCAAGGAGTGCGATGGAGGTGGATCCTCTTTAGAAAGTCTCAACAATCACGCTATTGTAACCCAATAAAACACTCACGATCGCATAAATGCACGACAAAACTCGTTCCCAAGTCCTCGAGCAGCTCCGGTCACAAGGCATACCTTTGGATGCATATAATATTTGTTTCCGCGTTGGACAAAGGATAGATATTGTCTACTGACTTTCCCTTGTAGCGAAAAAGATGGCAATATCTTAGAAACTATTTGTGTACGGCTGCTCGACCACCGAATTTGGTATCCACAGGGATGGCCGTGCGACGTTCGGATAGCGAAGAGCGAGGAGCGACGTAGACAGTTCATAAAGGTAAGAAGGTAGGGAAGCGTCGACCGAACCTGTGGTGCCAGAATTGGAATATTTTGTAACTCGGAACGTGTGCACTAATCTCCGTATCGCACCGACTCAGACCTGTCTAAGCTAATGATCGCAATAGGTAAAACATATGAAATAACAAAGCGATCAAAAAAATGTAGGATGATACATAATGTGGACACACGCAAGCGTGGGTATAGTATCTGACAAGTAAATTACCGAAAAGGCCGAAAGACGATATTCAAAGGGAACGAAATCAGAGCGAGATGAGTCTCACCGTGATGAAGAAGACGTACTAGTGACAATAAAGAAAATATACGCAGAGACGAAACGAGAGGGTGATGAGTATGAGATGTGGTAAAACATGCGAGGGTGGTAAGCAACGCAAACATCCCAGAGACAAGAGACTCTATATGCACACAAACTTGGACTTCCGTTTCGAGAGTTCGTCCATGCGGGCATCTAGTTGATGGCGGACCCGTTCTTTAGCTCTACGTTCTTCATCAAGACGTTGTTCGAGGGACTGTTTCTCTTCGACAACCGACCGGCGGACCAGTGTAACTTCACGTTTAGCTTCTGCCAGTTCGTTTCGGAGGCTTTCTACCTGGCTATTAAGGTTGTCACGCTCACGAGCAAGCTCCGTAGCCTGCATGCGAGCTTTTCGGACTGAAAGCAAGGTGAGAGAAACCCAATATGTGTGGAGGACCAAGACTTACGGTTCTTCTCGGAATCTCCAAGGGAGGTCTCCAAATTGCCGACTATATCCATGTGAGCCTGCAAATCAGCCTCGCAATGCGTCAATTGCTTGTTCAACGTCTTGATGATGGCCTCTTGCTCTTCCATCTGTTTGGTTCGGTCCTGAAGCTGCTGAACGATCTCGGCATCCGAGACTATCGTCGATGCATGCCCATTGGCAGTGGACGATCGCACAGAAGTTAATGGTGAATTGATATCCGAATCCCGTGAAGAGGACGGGGATAATGCAGCGGAGGACGTGGCTGATGATGTAGAGGGCTGATGGGCGAGTGACGATGCTACTTTTGGTGCAGGAGGTGGCGGTACGGAAGGGGGAGGTGTTGGTGGGGGGAGTTTGGTAGCAAGGCCATTGATGCGACTATATGTCGAAAGCACGCGCTCCTGGTGTGTGCGAACAGGGGAGGTAGGCGAAGGAGGAGGGTTGCGTATTGTCGGGATTCGGGCAAGCTGGGCCTGAAGGTCCCTCATTATACCTTCTTGTTTGGCCTTCTCCTCTTGCATCGCATCCTTTTCGTCTTTGACACGCTGGAGAGTGTGCTGCAGTTCTGCCAAGACGGAACCATGCTTCTCGAGTTCGTCCACCAACGAGTCCCGGTTGGATGCCTGGCGAATCAAGTCAGCCTGTTCACTGCGGGTGACCCCCAACTGGTCCTTGAGCAATTGGATTTCTTTCGCCAGGTCCTCTCGCTCGGTATAGGCTTCTGACAGATCCTGTTGCAGACTTGTGATAACCTCCGACTGATTAATCACGGCCTTCTCGTGCGCATCACGGGCTTGTTCGCGAGCGAGCAGGTGCTCCTCGGCTGCAACCTTATGAGATGCTAATTCCTCCACGAGTAATTCGCGATTCTTGTCCGCCGATTCGCGCTCCTGCTGGTATTTCATCTCCGACTGTTCGAGGGCCTTTTCGAGGCGCCCCTTCTCCGCGCTAAGGAGTTCTTCCATCTCTAGCTTCGCTGACCCGAGAGCCTTTTGATGGACCTCTCGCTCCGCCAAAAGGGTGGAATCCAGGTCACTTAAAGCTCTCTCGTGCTCAACTTTGATAGCAGCCAGCTGTTCACGATGACTTTGAGCGAGCGCGGCGGATTCTTCCTGTACTTTGGATAAAGCCTCCTGGAGTTCCCTCTCGTGTTTCGCCTGGTGATCCTGAAGCGCAGAAGAGACAGCCTTTTCGTGCTCCGCCCGATAAGATGCGAATTCTTCGTCGTGGGTTTTCATCAATAAAGAGCGCTCCCGCTCAGCCTCGGCGAGAGCACGCTGGTTTACGTTGTCATACTGGTCTGTGAGGCTAATGGTAAGCGCGTTCAGTGTCTTTTCGTGGGCACAGCGAAGTCCTGCCAGTTCTTCAGTATGACGTTGCTGCAACTCGCTGCGATCTTGCTCCGCTTGAGAAGTGAGTATGGCGATAGCTTCTCGATGTGAAGCCTTCAAAGTCGCGATATCTTGCTGGTGGCCAGTCTCGACGTCCTTGAGGATAACGGCTTGTTGCTCCTTTACAGCCAATATCGAAGCTTCGGATTGTTCGTGTGATCGTGAGCTGAACTCCTTGTATTCCTCCTGAGCCTTGACCAATGTCCGTTGAATCTGCTCCACTTCCTTCCTGGTCTCCTCTTGGGCCTTGGATAGAACGGTTGCGTGCTGCGACTTTAGTTTCTCCAGGTCATCAGTGAAGGCGGCTTCCTTCTTAGCGAGGCTGGCGGCATGCTCGTTTTGAATCTCCTTGATGGTATCAGCTTGCGCAAATTGTGACTCGGAGAGTAAGCCCTCCCGGGTCAAATCGGCGACTCGAAGCTCTGCGACGTGATCTTCGCGTAACCTTTCTAACGTTATTTTGGCCTGGGCAGCTTGCTGCTCCAATGCTGCGGTATGCTCGGTCCTAAGTCGAACGAGTCCATTATAATACTCCTCCTCGGTCTTAGCAAGAGATGTCGCCATTTCGTCGTCTTTCTGCTTCAAGATCTCCTCGTGGCTGGTTTTGGTTTCGTTAAGAATAGCCTGATGCTCTTCCAGAGCCTTAGCAAGCACGGCATCGGCTTCATTAAGACGACGCTGTAGCTCGTCCTCGTGCTCAGCTTTCAGACAGCCAAATGCCTCGGCATGATCCTTGTGAGCCTTCTCCAGGGCGGCGGATGCTTCGCGTAATTGATCGCATAATGAAGCTAAAGAGGATGCATGTTCTTCGTGGAGGCGGGCAACAAGCTCATCGAATGCCTTCTCCTTGACACGCAGTCGTTGTTCGTGGTCCAAGCGAAGTTGCTCTATAGCCCGAGTGTGGTCATCCTCAATACGCTCGAGGGCCTTCTCGAGTTCCAGCTTGCGCTGTTCAACTTCGTCAAGCCGCACAAGGCCATCTTCGTGCTTTCTGCGTAGGCTACCGAGCTCGTTGGACATGTTGATGGTCTAAAAGGAAGATAAGTATCCGCGTTCTCTCCGTCTATATGAGATGCACCTGATTGGCGGACAAAGCAGTTAACTCATCGTGTTGACGTCGAAGCTGTCTCAGCTCTTCATTAAGGGCTTCGATACTCTCACGGTGTTGGGATTCCTTTTGAGCCATAGCACTGAAAATTTGATAAGTTGTCATCGGACGAGTAACGAAGTGATAACAGACCGCATTAGTTCGTTAAGGCGATCCAAAGGTTCGTCGGACTCGGGGTTGCTCATCACTTCCGCGCCATCTGGCCCAGATCCTTGTTGCAAAACTGTCTTGATCTCATCGAACTGGTTAAGTGTTTTTGGCGACAAAAATACTGAGGGATTATCCGTGTTGTCAACAGTGTGCGAACCAGTCGCTTCCTGCAAGCTCGACGGAGCGGGTACGACGATTTCCCTCTCCTTGAGGGAAATCTCGAGGTGTGCGATCTCTTGTTCGCGCTCTTTGAGCACGTCCTGTAAACGCATGATTTCCTTTTCGAGACTTGCCGCCGACCGCTCATGAGAAGATACGCCAAGGGAGGGAAGGGAAATTGAGAGATTGGGTCGGTGCGGAGACTGCGTGGGGCTACTCGTTCCATGGCTTGAGAAGGAAGTTTTGCGTGAACGCGCTGATGATAATTCCTGCGATAGCGAAACCGACTGGGAAAGCGACCTGCCAAGTCGTTCAGAACAAACTGCATTTTATTGGACAAAAAGAACATGCCTCGAATGCAGGGATTCTGTTGAGGCCGCCTGGCGGAAAAAATGGCGCCTGCCAGCGCTATTGAGCGGGGATTCAGTACTTTCCTTCACTCGGCCCCCAGTCATCCTCCGCCTATGCGAACCAATATCAACCGACCGATCCGGCGATTCTGTCAAAGCCGGATTGCTGAGCTTCGCCTCCTGTATTTGAGCCGCAAGGTCGGAAATCTCGCGAAGGGCGTCACGATATTTTGCAGTAACGGATGATAAGTCGGCAAGCGTGGCAGTGTGCGCTTGCTGGAGTGCTACCAGCTGGTTCTCGAGAGCAAATTCGGGTTCGCCTGGAGTCGACGTCCCAGAGACAGAAGCACTCCCCGAACTGGCAACCTTGGCCAAGTCGACCTCGAGTCTCTTCCGCTCCTGTTGTACCTCGCTGGCGACACCGCCCAGGCGCTCCCATGCCTCGCCTGCCTCCTTTCTCTTCTCTTTCCACTCTTCCATTTTCGCTTCAAGCTCGTGTACCTTACGTTCGCGCTCTTCGAGATCAGTCCGCCAGCTCTGGCCGTCCTTCTTGAGTCCTTCAAGTCGTTCCTGCAAGACATGGGCCTCATCCCGTCGACGCTCGCACTCCAGCTCTAGCCTTTCGACATGCTCGCGGAGAGCAAGGACAGACTCGTCGGACTTGGCCAAGCGCACCTCGAGTTCAGCAATGTACTTTGCCGAATGCGTTTCTGCCTCTTTGAAGCGGGCAAGCTCGCGTTTTAGGTCGCTCATAGATTCGCTGGAGCTTATGCTCGATTCGTCGTATAGTTTCATCTTCTCCTCAAGGTCGTGAACATAGGCCTAAAAGCATTCCTTTTATTATACCTGAAGGCGACAAACCGACGTGAGCTCACCTCGGTCGAAGCTTCCCGCTCGGTCAACTTGGCTAACCTGGAGCGCAACTCCTCGATGTAGAGTTCGGCTGCAGTTTTTCGTTCCGTCACTTGATTTAATTCTTCTTCCTTCTCCTCCACGAGATCGTTTGTAAGCCTGAGAGCTGCCCGATTCAAACTCAACTCCGCCTCCATTGCGCTGATCGTCTTTTCGTATTCTTCGATGACGGGACCGACGATCTCCTCGTACTTGCTCATGCCTGTAACAGTGCCTGAGGACGATGCACGATGCCACTCGCCGTGTTCCCTGCGCAGTCTCGTGAGTTCCTCGTTGCGGGCAACATATTTTTCGCGTAGGTCCTCATAGTTATTTTTCAGGTCATTGTAGTTGGCAAGCATCCGCTTCGAGGCCGAACTCTCCACAAGAGATTGGCTGATTTCAGGTAGGGTGGGTTCTCCAGTGAGCACAGCGCCTTCCTTGATAGCTTTGAGTTCCTTGCGCAGGCGCGTGACCATACCCTGAAGCCATTCGACATCGTCCCACCCTTCTTCCTTTTCATTTATCGTCGCGCGGTTCTTGATATTACGCGCGCGATTTGCATACTTGAGGGTGTTGACGGTTTCAGCAGCATTCCACTCGACAGGGCTAACGCAAGCGATCATGAGGGTGTGCGCATTTCCACCAAGGGAGTCTTGTAGAAGGCGAGTAAGCTTGGAATCGCGATATGGAACGTGAGATGCGGTGTGTGACTTGGCGCGAGAAGGGTCACCAAGGGCAGAGATGACGTTGCCCAAGGCCAGCAAGCCACTGTTGATGGATATACCTTCTTTGATACGATCTCCTACGGCGGCAGTTCGTTTGAGCTATCAAACCGTCAGCATAAAGAAGTCTGGTACGTGTATCACAGTGCTCACACGTTCAGAGCCAGCGAGGTCAACAAAATGGAACTTCGAAACTACGGTCACCCATTCGCCGTTGTCATCGTCAATACTCCCTCTGACATCGTGATGCCCAAGAGAACTGGCAGGCCGAAGCATACTCGTGCGACCCACAGCTGATGGCATACTAGGCGTCCCTGGGCGGCCAAACGTAGGTGAAGAAACGCGGTTCCCCGATGAACTCGCAAGTATGGAACCTGGTCGAGCTAGGCGTGACGGAGACCGGCCATTAGGGGGTAGAGGTGAGGAAGAGCGTTGCGGTAGGCTGGAGCCTCGGTATTTTCGCTGAACGAGAGTTAACGAGAAGATAGCATGGGAACGCGATGATTGCGCATTCATTTCCGTTTCATTCGTTCGTCGAATCGACGTTCCTTGGCGAATCAGACTGACCCATAATTTACGTTCAACTGGCAGGATGAGTAAAGATCATGCCACTCACTTCATGACTTCCGCGGCGTTCTTTACTTGGACCTCACGAAGACCACCCCAGATGATCGAACCATCCTTTCCTTCACGTATTTGGACTTCGCGTTTGGCCCCAGTACCATCGTCGCCAAGCAAGTCGATCAAGTCTTCATTGTAGACTTCGATGAAGGAACCCTTAACGCTGTAACTCCAAGAGCCACCACGTTCATCTTTAAAGGCCCGGGCGCGCTGAAAGATGGAGGAAACAGAACGAGGGATGATGCCTATGCCATTTGTAGGGTCGGATGGGTCAGCATCGAGGTCAATGCCGGTCATGGTGTAGGTTTTGCCTGAACTAGTTTGGCCGTATGCGAGTATTGTGCAATTAAAACCCTCCAGGAAACGAGAAATAAGGGGTTGCGCAGTAGCTGTGAAGAGCGCATGCTGAGTACTGTCCTGTCCATGGACTTGGTCGAACGTAAATTGTTGTTTCTTGGCGGCTGCGGCGACTGGAGAGGGTGACGGGGGAGCCGACGTGGTGCCTGCACCAGAAGCTGCGGGGGCTGAAGTCGTTACGTCTATGGATACAGAAGTGGAGGAAGTGGAATGAATGACGGTGCGTTGAAAACGAGCGGGAATGTTGATAGCGTCCTGCGGAGTCACCGGCCTGATGCGAAGAGCTGGAAGAGTTGAAGCGAAAGAGCATGAGGAGTAGATTAAAATATTACATACCAACTTGTACAGAGGTTGTAGATGAGCCCGAGGACTGTGAGGGGGCCATTGTGGTATTGAGGCCAATGTGCAACGCAGGTTGAGAGGGGAGAGGATTCGTTGCCGCGCGGGAAGTTGTTATTCGTGCCTTTACGGCAACGCCACCAGGGATAGCGGCGTCGCCCGGAATTGGCACTTGGATGCCGTGGTCCAATGGCTATTGATATCTCACAAACATCTCCCGACCAATGGTCCTATATCTCCGAAGGAAATGCGACAATCGTCTTCTCCTATAATGGTCCTCCCCATCCCATCTTTACTGGAAAGGCGTTGCGCCTCAGAAAGGCCCTTCGCGAACCACAGGACCCAGCCCCTTCTTTTTCCCAAGATCATGCAATAGCATTCCAACAAAATATACTCCCACGTCTTTTAGACCGTTCATCCTTGCCTGATCTTCAAACCGTGCCGTTGAAATCAAATTGGGTTGAGGGTTTCTCTACCCATCATGAACCGTTTCGCCCGCACGAAAGGAGGCTTAAAACCGTTATCGATTGCTCTGAACGCACCGCAGTTCTTGTCGCAGATCTCATAGGGGGGCTACCCTGTGCGGTAGAATTGAAGGTGAGTGAATAATCACTGTCTTCAAAATGCACTGAATGACAAATTTCCTCAAAGCCGAAATGGGGTTTCTTACCTAGTCATATCCATCTGTCACCTGAGACCAAGCCCATCAAAACTCGAACTTGCAGAACCTGCATGCACGCTCACCTGAAACAGACAGAAGGAGAGAACGTAGCAATGCAATACTGCCCACTGGATCTCTATTCGGGGTCCAAGGAGCGGCTCAGAGCCGCCCTCGAAGGACTTTGGGACTCTTGGATGCAATCTAACGGTTCTATCAACAATCTGCGCATCTTCAGCCATGGCAAGATAATGCTGCCGAACGATGTGGGTCGCCAAATATCCGAAATGCTCGCACTAAAATAGATTGAGTGTAGGAGATGACCTTGCATGCATGGTCACGAGAAGTCTTTTCCTTGCCCGCTGACGCCCCGTTAACATCTATCAAATCGAATTTCATAAACTCTCTACTTCCACAAATCCTCCGTACCCCCATCTTGAATCGTATCTCATTTTTACAGCGCTCTCTTGATTCCTTGGACTGTGAAGGGCTTGCCAAGCTTGTCGAGGTTTCTCCCAGTGCAGACTTGGACTTAACGCAACCTACCATGGAGGATTGGGTATCGTTTGTAGACATGTTCCTGTCTCCAAAACACCAGATACATTCTGGCTTCAGTCCTTCCAACTTACGATATCACCTGCTTGCATACCTGCTCTCGGCAACTTTCAAGGACTGCTCCCTGATCATCCCGTTGCACCCTAATCGAGCTGACACTGAAAATAGTAGCATCAAGGTCGTTGACCTAGAAACCAAGAGCGTTGATCGTATTCCTCGCTGGCTGAAGCTAGACCGAAAGATCGTACAGGAGTATGCCAAACTCGAAACAACGATGAGAAAACCGTGCGTCGAATGACCCTCTGATCGTTAGACGACACAGATTGGAGCTCCCACATACCATCTTCTCTCTACTTTGTTCGTATACCGTCGAGGTTTCTCAACAGATATTTGCCTTGCGTACTCTCTAGCTAGTGGCCATCCACTGTCATGGCCCGTTACGTACTTTTGCGAACCGAGAACAATGAACCAAGTGCGATCGATTTCTTGTGCTGTACAGATACGGTACATAAGTTACAATAAACAACAGTGACTTTGACTCGGATGAAGTGATGACGTACTACCGACGCACGGCCCGCCGTCTCCGGCGAATGCCAAGTCACGCGGGTAATAGCTACTGAGTCTGCCCGTTCGTCTGTCTTGCCATGACACTTATACGCTACCTCCAAACTCCAAAGTATATCGCCCCCCGTCTTTCTGGGAACTTCTCTCCACTCAATTTCATGGTCCGCCGAATGGCCTCATTATACAATGTTGATATCGCAGGTCTAACAGATGAGCAAATCGAGGTGCGCTTCGGTCTGCGTCGTGAGAAGATGAAGCGCTAATCGGGGAATGGGAGTCAGTTTAGAAATGCTGTCAGCGGCTTTGCCCAGCGTGAGCTTGCACCCTTGGCGGCAGAGATTGACAGGGCCAATAGCTCTCCCTTGGTATATTATTCCATATAATCGTTAGTGCCATGTGTCACACGATGACCCGCAGCACATTTGGGAAAAACTCGGGGATATGGGCCTGCTTGGAATCACCGTGTCTCCAAAGTATGGAGGCTTGGAGCTAGGGTATTTTGAGCATCTCCTCGCGATGGAAGAATTGTCTCGTGCCTCAGGTTCAGTGGGTCTCTCTTATGGCGCACACTCCAATTTGTGTGTGAACCAGATTCATCGACATGGGACGGAGGAACAAAAGGCAAAATATCTGCCTGACTTGGTTTCTGGAAAAAATGTAGGCAGCTTGGCGATGAGTGAGCCTGGAGCTGGGAGCGACGTTGTCAGTATGCAGTTAAGAGCAGAGAAAACAGAAAGGGGTTGGAGGCTGAATGGCAACAAATTTTGGTGCGTAGCAACACGTCACCAAAGAGCTGTGTTCAGTTATTTTCCACGTCAGGATTACAAATGGTCCTATTGCATCAACACTTGTTGTGTATGCGAAGACAGCCCCTGAAAAGGGGTCGAAAGGAATAACAACCTTTATCGTTGAGAGTGGCTTCAAAGGATTCTCGACACACCAAAAACTTGACAAGGTCGGTATGCGCGGAAGTGACACGTGTGAGCTAGTTTTCGAGAACTGCGAAGTGCCAGATGGTTGGTCAATTCGCTTTCTCCTTCAGCGTACGCCAAGTTAATGTTGTGTAGAGAATGTCCTGGGAGGTGTCAACAAGGGCGCATCTGTTCTCATGTCTGGCCTAGATTTAGAAAGGCTAGTTCTCAGTGGTGGACCTCTGGGGTAGTTTGTCCGTGATTTTGACGACCCACAATCCGCTGATAGTTGACTCCAGACTCATGCAAGCGGCATTTGACCACGCGATAGAGTACGTTCACGACCGTAAACAGTTTGGTCAGCCTGTTGGAACCTTCCAACTGATGCAAGGTACGTTGAGCAATTATCGAGTGATGTAACGACTGGATCAGGATTGGCAGGTAAAATCGCAGACATGTACACGAAGCTAAATGCGAGCAGGTCTTATGTCTATGCCGTTGCTCGAGCGTGTGACCACGGCCGTATTAGCCGTAAGGTGAGCATCAACACCTATGACTCATCATGAGTGCCAATCATCGTTCTCATAACTGAAGGATTGTGCCGGAGCGATTTTATATTCTACTGAGAAGGCCGTTGAAGTTGCGTCAGAGGCCATGCAGTGTCTTGGTGGGAATGGTTATATAAATGGTAAGACGCCTTTTAACTTCGCAGTGTGAGAGCTAACGCGCCACGTCAGATTACCCCATGGGTAGAATACTGCGGGATTCACGACTGTACACCGTCGGGGCTGGCACACAGGAGATTAGACGCATGCTGATTGGACGAGAATTCAATGAAGAGCTGCTGAGACGACGTTACAACTGATGGTGCTTTTCTCCGTCATATATCCAAACCTCTACACGGGAGGAACCGTGATCATGTTAACAACGGCAGAGCTTCGCTCCGCGGACAACCCTGATAACCTATTTGTTGTCTCCTCTTTTTAAACAGTCTTAGCCTATTCGTTTGGCATTTTCTTCATTCTCCCGACCCAATTTTTTTTTTGAGCCCAGCGTAAACCGCCATTGCAGAGCTGAGCACTGAGATTTGCATAATTAAGGTAGTGGCACGATCCATGTGGCATGATCATGATCCGCCCTGCTTTGATTGGCAGGGCGGATCATACCGCACTGGTGGGGACAGCGGATGTGGCTCAGGCTATCGGCCAGCGACTCTTACATATAGGTCGAGGCCGTGTTGGATTGTTTCACCCCATCTGAACGCTCGCTCGCTTCGTCTCGGGGGATTTTCAGCAACCCCCGATTTATTATTTCCTTTTCATATAGTCTCGTTCCAAAGATGAATCAAAAGTTGAAGTTCATTGCCAAACCGAAGACTGTGTCGGTAAGCGCACGAACCTTCATTATCTTATCCGTTCTTTTTGACCTGTGCAGATTGTTGGGTGTCCATTCAGGTCGGTCTCGGTCATCATTGCAGCGTACTTGTGACTAATTCTGGTTATACAGTGGCGGGCAGGTATGACCACCGCTGTTCAAGTGGTTTTGCTTTCTGAGTATCGTACAGAACAGAGTCGGTGTTGACAAAGGCCCGATACACCTGGTCGACGCAGGTCTTGTGGATCAGCTCAAGGACCTCGGTTGGATGGTTCGATTCGATGGGCACCACCAGTTTGAAGACATCTCTGCTGAGGTTGATCCCCCAATCGGAAAACTCAAAAATCCGCGACTCGTTTCAAAGGTTACCGAGGCTGTTGCAAGGGTAGTAGGTGACCACGCCACCAGAGGTTTTCTGTCCCTCACACTTGGTGGGGACCACTCCCTTGCCATGGGAACAATCGCGGGGACACTGTCGTATGTTTCTACGCCTCCCTTCAACGTTTCGTTTGACAGTAACTCCAGGGGATACCCTGACGCATGCGTCATCTGGGTTGATGCACACGCTGACATCAATACCCCGGAGACTACCGATTCCGGTGCGTAATTATGGAATGTAGAGCTGGTACTCCACTTATCTTTCCCTCTAGGTAACATTCATGGCATGCCCCTAGCCTTTCTGACCTCGCTATCCGGTACCATTTCACTTGGCGACTCTAAGGGCACTCAGCCTGTCCCATTTTCTTGGCTCGACTCCGTTCACCTACCTCCATCACGTCTGGCATATATTGGCCTGCGCGACGTCGACAAAGGAGAGAAGACGATTCTCAGAGAGCACAACATTGCCGCATTCTCTATGCATGAGGTTGATCGATATGGGATAGGTACCGTGGTGGAGATGGCCCTGGACCGGGTCAACCCCGACAGATCGAAACCAATTCATCTCAGCTTTGATGTCGATGCCCTTGACCCTAGTGTAGCCCCGAGCACGGGTACTCCAGTGAGAGGTGGCCTGACCTTTAGAGAAGGCCATTATATTTGCGAGAGGCTGTATGAAACGGGCCTTCTCGTTGCTGTAGATCTAATGGTGAATGAATATCACTTGTCGGATTTTATCCTTACTGATTCTCGTGACAGGAAGTGAATCCATCCTTAAAGGATGCAGCAGACGTTCAACAAACGGTGGCTGTTGGGTGTTCCCTTGTTCGTGCAGCACTGGGTATGCCTTGTTATTCACCGACCAACAGCTCTGATGGTTAATTTGGCATATCATGTAGGGGAAACACTTCTCTGACTGGTTATCTTTATAATAAGTAGCAAATAGGTAAAAAAAATAAGTGCTACTTTGAAACCCCCCCAAAAAACAATTTACCATAAGTCAACTTCAGAAATGGGGCACCAAACTGGCACCAATTGCAGTGACAATCTTGACTAATTGGAGGGTTAGGTCCATTAGGGACAGTATCGTATCATGGAACCAATGAATGAATAAAGTTAGGCCAAGTGAGGCCTGATCGCTGGCCCTGTTTTGTGTTATGATAAGAGCTCAAAGGGTTTAGATCGCGTTGCCCTTTGTCTCCAACCACCGTGACTACAACCCTGCATCCGTCTGAATTGCATGTCCTCTGTGCCGTCTCTTCCCATTAGTGCTAGGCCGTCTCGTACTAGTACCCCCCTTCACTTCAAAGATGTCGTACGTCATCCATTCCAGTGGATACATCGCCACGATCATCCCATAATTCCAAGTATTGATTGTTGCGACGCATCGTTATAACGACCTTGCGTTTTGCCTATTATTCTAGGCTATTGACGATTCCAAACTGTACAAACATGAAAAGGAGTCTGAAGCCCACCAGGTATTGTTTATTCTGCTGTTATCAGGCACATCTAAAATAACATGAAATGTAGATCTACCGTCAATCAGCTGGCCACAAATTGAAGCATGTCACGGTCACAGGTGTTCTCCCGCAGACCGTCAATCCCGTTGGTGTTTTTTCCTACTTTTTCTGTCAACTTCATCTCGTCGTGGTACAGGACGAAGAGACAGTCCCTGGGATCGAGCATCCGGGTTCTACTGGTGTCATTTACTGCTCCGATCGTGCCCAGGCAAATGGGTTCGATTATGCTTCCTCGCATGAGTGGTCCAACCTTGGTCAGGGTGCCCCGGAAGTCGGACCGATCCCTGACGCGCCCCCGCGGCCTCTTAAGGTCGAGTTTGACTGCGACGCACTCGAATATGCTCCCACAACAGGCGTGAAGAGTGCGTATGGCTCTATGCCATCAGGAGCTCCTTTTTTGACAAAAGTCTATAGAACTTCGAGAGGCCGTCGCTAACCTCTATAACGTAACTTACAGGCAAGGAAAAGCATCCAAATACACTTACGAGAACGTTTGCATCGTCCCTGGTGGGCGAGCAGGTCTTTCTCGCATTGCTGCTGTCATTGGCGATGTTTATTGTGTTCGACACCCTATTCTCACCCATATCTGCATCACACTCATGCGCCTTTACCTAGTCCTACCAGGTTCCAGACTACACGGCGTATGACCAAATGTTGTCTGCTTTCAAGCGCCTCATCCCGGTCCCTACTGCGTAGGCTCAATTCAATTATCACGACGTATGCTCACGTCCCTGCTGTACAGCCTTGAACCTGATGTGAGCATACTTGTTGTTCGTGTGCTGCCTTCAAATCCCATCTAACAACATTCTCCAGAATAATTATAACCTCGATTTGGGGCAAGTTAGGGTATACTCGGATTCACGTCCGTTTATTCGGAGTTATCTTGACACGTATTTGTAGAAAGATATCCAGAGCCAAGGGCTCGCGGTAGTCCTCCTGTCAAATCCTCGAAATCCTACTGGTCAGGTTATTGAGTAAGTCCCCGATATTTGCGCAAGTGGTCTCACCAACGTTTATTGCCTCAGGGGAGAAGATCTAAGGGAGCTCGTGGACATCAGTCGCGAAAATAAGACCACTGTCATCCTTGACGAGGTGGATTTTTACTTTTCATTATTAACTGTTGCTCATAATTTTCCCAAAGTTTTACTCATGGTACTATTATGGCAAGGAGGAAGGTGACCTAGGAAAATCAGTCTCGTCCGCAGAATATGTTGAGGATGTCAACAGCGACTGCGTTGTCATCGTAGACGGACTTACAAAGGTACCGCTTCAATTAATCAACACCTGAAAGCTTGCAACCCATTGTTCTTTAGAACTTCCGACTTCCCGGGTGGCGAACTTGCTGGGTTGTAGGCCCTAAGAATCTCATCACTGCCTTATCTCAATCCGGTATGATTTTCCAAATTGGAAGTGACACAGGGCTAGGTAAATCAGTTGCCTCCACAGGATCTTTCCTAGACGGTGGTGCGAGTCACCCGTGAGTTGTTAAGCCACCTTCGGCAACATTTGCGTGCTCAGCAAGTGGTACTTGTAGTCTTCAGTTGGCGGCCATCCCACTTTTGGACCCACAGCACGTTCATGCAGAGAGGGTTGCCCTTCAGAAGCACTTCAAGATGAAACGTGATCACGTCTTAAAGCGCTTGAAGGCCATCGGGCTTGAGGTCACGATTCCTCCTGTCGCAACGTTTTACATATGGCTCAACTTGGAGAATCTCCCCTACCCTATCAACAATGGTCTTACGTTCTTCGAGGAACTTCTCAAAGAGAAGACGATTGTCATCCCCGGCATCTTTTTCGATATAAATCCTGCACACCGCAGAAATCTGTTCAGCTCGCCGTGCCATCACTTCGTCAGGCTCTCCTTCGGCCCACCGCTCGAGGACCTCGATAAAGGCACGCATCTCCTATTTTCTCGATGTGAATATTGATCGTCATTGCGATAGGCATCGATGCCATCTCGCGCGTTCTGCGCAAGGCAAAAAAGGAAGGTATGCGTTCGTTCGGGCACAGCTATAGGAAGAGCATTGAAGGCCGAGCCGGACTTACTGCACACGTGTGATGTGATGTTGACAAAGAGGTAACGAAGGGCGATACTACGGTCATATCGGGTTTCTACCCCATGTGTATGTATGTGTACATAAGAACGAACAGGAATAGATCACCGCGGGTAGTCGTATCATACCCCCACAGAACTGCTAAGCTCCGACGGCGAGCAATGCTGACCTGTCTACAGGCAAAATGACGACGTCAAGGCTGAGGGTCAAAAGGGGCGAACGCGGTCTTAAACGCCCTCACGTCCGCCTTGTCATCTTCCTCGGATGACAGACAGCTCTTCCAGTCTACCCTCTCTTCCACATTCAACAATGACGCAAGGACTTTTCTACAAAGGTACTTTAGCACCGAAAGAGCACCCTCGACTTGGTCACATACCTGCCAAACTGCACATTGAATGGCAAACCGCTCCGCATTCGATGCACAAGCCGCCTTCCGCTAGGTAGCTCGACTCGAAAATAGCCCCCTCCGTATTCGTTGGGGGGGGTACTAGCTTCTTCCATATCAAATTCAACGCCTACTAACTTCCCCTCATCACGGAATGCAGATTCGACCCGGTTTTCAAGGGACAGGGGCACAGGAACGGCTTGGATATGCGCATGGCCGCCCTTGATCGACACACGACCCAATTCGAAGAAGACAGCGGTTGCATCGTATTTAGCATATAGTGCACGCAGCGCCGCCTGATATCTGTGGTGATGGCGGGTCACGCTGCATTCAGAGCCCGTTCGGCGACATACCTTTTACATTCGCCCATGACTGATGTGTGTAGTTCTGCAGGCATTGCTTCTAGCGTTGCAAAGTGCGCAATCGGCACAATGAGCACATGTCCTCCGCCAGGCACTTTGAGGGTCCCCTCGTTCTCACGCTGTTCCGTTCTTTGCGTTGGCGGCAATTGGCCTTTGGGGAGGGTAAGATAGCACTCTCCGCCAACGGCGACTATGAGGTGTTTTACTAAAGTTGGATTAGACAAGCAGAACCAGCATTCGTCTGGCCCAATCTCGCGAGGGGTGACCCGCCTAGGATGGTCACCACCCTTACCGGAGGTATGTCGATCCTGTACGACGGGGCAGTCGTCGAGGTAATGAAGCTCACTACCACATGCGCGGCAGACGTAACCTTCGCGCGGCTTACGACCACCAGTATCGCCGGTGGTATGCCTGGTTGGGCAGTCACGAAGAAAATGTCCTGGCTAACAATCGTAGTCAGACACTAGCAAAGCCAGATGCACTCGCTCTGACGTTGTTACATATCCTGCACAAATAATCCTTGGGGGGGTGTGCACGCTCGGGGCAGTCATTCACGAAATGCTGGAAATGTCTGAGTCCTAAACAGTCCGGTGGGCGATAAAATGAGCGCACGTCTGTGCCATCGCATCGTCTGCAACGATAACCCTGGGGTGGCTTGCCTCGTTCTCCCTCTAGATGCGTGGCCTTCAGATCTTGGAAGAGACAAAAGATGATAGAATGCATGCCTCTGTGATTACGCTTCAACGGTCGCGGCAGACGCTCCCATCGGAATGATTCGCCTTCCACTGTGTCAATAGGACGCTTATAAGTACGGGGGATATCCGTGAATGGATTCGAAGTTGTATCAACGACTCGCGAGGATGCTGCCGTCATCTGAACTTGAGGCATAATTACGAATGCATAAAACCACTGTACGAGAAATTAGTTTGCAGTGATTTCAAATTATATATACACCTACACGCTGCTTTCTTCCTTCGTTCCTTTCTCCACCAAATGCACCCAGGCCTATAAACCTACAAACCCTGTCCGTTTCATCCGCCCACATGAATGGTTCCCTCTCCCAGAAGCTCGGGGGTTTGCCCCCACCACTACAAAAGATATATCTTGGTTTTGTTTTCGTGATAACATCATCGATCGGCGAAGACCCAATGTTCGGCATCTCGGCAGAGGGAAGCGGAACAGAAGAGAAGCTGGTTATCACGGATGGCCAGTCGTGTGAAACGAGGATATCGACGAGTCGAGAAGAGGGGACGGAGTCCTCTATGGACGAGAGAGACGAAGTCCCCACCGCACGAGAGGAGATGACGTTGGACAACAGTTTTGAGATAGTTTGTGATGTGAAATAGGGGGACGAAAAGCCCTGCAATGGCTTCGTCGCATGGAGTTGACCGCAGAATTAACACGCACATGTGGGATTTCTGATCCATGATACACCGCGGCTTTGTACGTTCCACCAATACAAGCAATTCGGAGACCCTCTGCTGTTGTCACCACTGCCGACTTGCCTGTGTCCAAAATTTCAATAACACCGCGGGAAGTGGAAGGAATAGGCCTGCCGCACCAAGGAGGAAGACATTCTCGCAGAGTTCCCCATTTGTTTTAGAAAATTGTTCGATCACGCGTTCGGGCAGTGGGTACTCGCCCTGCATGACGTAGCAAGGTATTGGAGCTTGAATGCATCGGGTTCACGTCAAACATCTCAATGAAGGAAGCTTAAAGAGTACCGCGTAATTCCCCTTCCAAGAGCCGTCCTATGTCATCTGGGTTGTTGTCACCCAATACTGAGCCAAAAAAGTCTCCAATGCAAAGGGCAAACTGGAAGGGGCCATGTTTGTTCTGAATGGCCAACATCTTGTCAAAAAGCGGGCTGATAGAGCCCATTGCAGAACCTGTAACAAGTCTGTGGGTCTATCAACGAATAGAATACGGTGACATCACTGAGCCCTAACATTTTGAGACCCGGAGATGTGGAAGCCATGACCGGCGGGAGTGTTGGACTTTCTCCCTTGCTGTGCTGGTTACGGTTGCTCACGTAATCACGATCAATATGGCAGTCCACCTGAGCTGAACCAAACTAAACCGAACTGAGCCCTTGCCGTCACCTAAATCTGTATTTACCTTCCTGATCAAGAACAAGGGAATGGCGGGAGAGAGGGCAGACCTCTCTCTTCTCGGGGATCTCGCCTTTGTGGCAATAATGCGCACACAGAAACGTAAATCACTAGGAGTTGACCGACGGACGTCCGAGTGGCCGGGTCTGGTCTTGTTCTCTGGTTGGGGCTTGTGCCTGGACTCGGTTCTAAAGGCCGTAGGCACAACAACGAGCTCTCATCAGAGGCCCACCAAACAACCCTTCTTCTCAGCTCCCGTCTCTTCCTCAGGGAGTAGGACAACCATATTTATCGGTGGTATTTTTTAAATCCCTATGATTGTCGTCGCACTCCTTTCTACACTTTTCTTCCTCGTCGCTCTAGTCAGAGCTTCCTCCAGCACATCTCAGTTTCGCTCTTCTAGTGGAGATTCGGTTGTTGTGACACCAATTGGCATCGCACGCGGCACGATACCTGTCAACGGTGTTTCGCGGTTTGCGGTTAAATATGCATCCGCGCAACGATGGGGAAATCCCGTAGTCGCGACCTTGTGGGAGCTGCCGTATGCATCATTCACACCAACCGGATCGTCACTGATTTTCTTTTAGTAATGATTCACCGGATCCAACAGACCTTCCAATGGCGTGTCCCCAGACCTCTCTTCCTCCATCTCAGTACTCGGAGGATTGCTTGTCCATGCTACTTTACGCCCCCATTATCAACAATTGCGCCAAGTTCCCCGTTCTTCTATGGTGAGTAGCTGATCCATCGACTAATTTAGTCCTAACACTTTACAGGATTCACGGAGGTTCGTTCATTCGCGGTTCGGCAACTCCGCCCAGTTTGAATGGCATCAGTCTCGCCAACGCAACTAGCGCCATCATTGTCGTTGTGCAATATCGCCTCGGTGCCGTACGTCGTCCTTTTCCGGACGATGTCATTGGCTAATGGTTCTTGTCAGCTCGCCTTTAACTCACCAGACGGCCGCACCAACTTCGCTGTGCGGGACATTATCGCTTCCCTAAACTTCTTGCGCAGGGTCTTACCAAGCTTTCGGGGTGACATCTCGAAAATCACCGTTGCTGGTCAGAGCAGCGGCGCAAATCTAATACGGGCTTTACTCGCTACCCCATCAGCGGCTTCGCTTTTTCAGTCTGCCATTCTTCACTCTGATCCTATGGTGAACATCTTCATGCCTCCAAATTATCCGCAGCTAAGCCTTCACAGGACTACGGATTTCTATCTCTCACCGTGCAGTCCAAGCTTCAGCAATACTTTAATGAGCTACTGAACTGCTCTTCGACAGACAGATCGCGTATCAATTCCCTTTCCCTTAGCTCCATTCTTTCTGCATCAGATACGTTATACCAAAACGCCATCAGCATCGATCAATCTGCGACAAGCGCAGAGCCAATGCGTCCTGTTCATGATGGTGTATTGATCACTACCCCACTTGATCCTACCTCCCCCTTTCCTCCGGTTTCTAAACCCGTCATCCTCAGCACTGTGGTGAACGAAGCCGGCCCCACCATTTATAGTTTCTTACCTGACCCAATTGACACACTCACATATGAAGAGATCGTGCATCAAGCGTTCGAGGAACCTAGAGCGACCAACCTCCTTGAATCCCCTTATTATCAAGTCCCTGTGTCTTCTGGCGGACAAAGTGCAGACGCTCGTGTTGAACTGGAAAAATTGGGTACGGACCAGGTGTGGCGATGCCCGGTGTCAACCTTCGCGCGCAGCTGGACTGGACACGGTGGAAAAGCGTTTGTTGCTGAATTCACCGTCGGCGCCACTTATCCGGATAACGACAACATTACCTTTTGTACTGGAGCTGGTGTTGTGTGCCATGAGGATGACATCGAGATTGTTGTACGTGACTTGTTTGAATTGCCTTGTCCATGGTTTTCACTGGCAATAACAAAATGCAGTTTGGCACTGTCCCAAATCCTACTTTAGCCCAGTCTTCTTTAATCAGTGAAGTCCAAGCGCGCTATAAATCGTTCCTTCTCACTGGTGACCCGAATCCGATAGGCGGGCGCTTCCCTTGGTGGCCTCGGGCGACCACCGGAAACTTTTCTGTGCAGAATCTGGGTAGTCCGGGAACAGTGGCTATTGGTGCCTGCAACACGAACTTTTGGGGAACCAATAAGGTCCCTTATGATTATCAGGTATTCGGGATTTAGACGACGAGTGTGACATTTACAAGTAGCATGGCCGTCTAGAGTAGACCCTTTCTGACATCATCTGACGTTCAATTACTACGTAAACAGCAACATCGAACATCGGTAGGATGGTGGCTATGTACATCAATTACCGAGGAGCTCACGCACTCCTCCGAGTCCTCCGAGTTATACCTCTTTTAACTTTGCCAAATGCCAAGTTACCGCGTGCTGCGGGCTCTTTCCCCAAAAAGGCACTGCTTAGTCATCTACTTTGAATGATGAGACGATCAGAGACCAGACGGCCACCAGTCACCCCAGTATTCGATTGTTGTAGTCCCCTTCTTTTCCATCGTAGCATTTGTCATAGCGTATAGCGTACCCTATGGGCGAAGATCAACATCTCTTGAAGCCGGTGTTGAAAGCAACTGCGTCTACAAGCCTCAATTCGACATCCACAAGGCCAACTCCGGTAGTGGTCATCGCGCGATGCGTTCCTTCTCATCCTGACTTCAATATGCTAGGGTGATGTCGCAGGTGGAAATGAATGTATTGAGGAGAAATGGATTTCGCTCTCGTTCACATGGTCTGGCAGATCTTTCTCTTTAGAAATTGCACATTCCGACAGGTTAGACGTATAACAAAAACTATTGTGGTTTTCGAATACTCATGGACATTGGTCATCAAGGATATTCGATCTCAAAGTAGTCCTCTTCAGTATGACAGATGTACCACCAGAGCGCCAGAAGATACTTGGCTTGGTGAAAGGGAAACTGCCTCCAGATTATGAGCGAATGTAAGCACCATCGACGTCCGCATAAAGTATTTCTGACAACTATCACCGGCGCGTAGCGGTGACCTCAGGCTCATGAGCGGAAAAAAATTCACGCTCGTTGGTACTCCACAGGGCCGCGAGCTAAAGGATCCAAATCGTTTGTTCCTTGCATCTCGCAGTTGACCTGGGTTGACACTCGCCTTGCAGAAATGGAGCTCTTGTCTGATGTGGTCAATGATCTTGATGTTGACTTTTCTGCGGAACCCGCTGCTGCTGAATCACATAAGAACGATCAGCGTAACATTCGCAAGATCCGAGAAGCAACCGAAAAACTCCAAATCAATCTTATTCACCCCCTTCGTGAGGGAAAGCGTTTACTTGTTCTGGATATCGATTATAGTTGGGTCCTTTTTTTTGTTTTTGTAAACGAGATTTAATCAAGGTGACGCTTGTACACATAGCCATTTTGGATACGAAGCCCCTGACATCCGGTGCACTGCCTCCTTCCGAATGTGCACGACCTCGGCTACATGAATTCTTGACGGCGATATACCCTTTTTATGACATCTGCATCTGGTTGGTCAGGCCACTGAACTAGTCATCACGACGTTCTCATTTCAGACTCAGGTCGCAAACAAGCTGGATTTGGTTAGAGACGAAGCTGATAGAGCTCGGGATGTTGGGAGGGAGCCAAACTTACCAGGTGATGATGTTTCTAACAACTCTTATTCTCTCACTCAAGAGTTCCCCTTCTGTAGATATCGTTCGGTAAGCTCTGATAAGGCGTCGTTGTCGGTGATCCGCCAGATCGAATATCCACAGTTTTGGACAAGACCCCTATGTTCACTGTCTTTTCCAAGAGGGATGGAAAGTCATACAGCCATCATGTTAAGCCTCTGCAAATCATCTGGAACCATTTCCCCCAATTGTGAGTTAATTCTATCTGACAACATTGGCTACACTTATCTGGCATTTTCAAATAGCAGCGCCAAGAACACGATACATGTTGATGACCTCGTGAGCGGCATTCTCTCCCTCCGAGAGGATACCAACCTCGTGGGGCCTTCCAGGGTCGTAATTTTGCCCTCAACCCCAGACAGGGACTAAAAATATCAGCGTTCAGGGATGCCCATACCCCCAGAGCCATGGCCGACCGTGAACTCGATGACTTGGCAAAATATCTCTTACACGTCGCGACTGTTGACGATATGGAGACATTGAACCACAAGGTAGATGGACATGTATCATTGAGGCCCCGCTGTTGAACTGATCCGTTAGGACTGGAAACGAATTGTCCGTGCACTGCCCCCGCATTAATTGTCCGTCAGGGACACAATTTCAAACACAATTCCTATTTATTTTTATCCAGTCTCGATCCGCTTGTGTTATAGCTCCCAATGCTATATTGTCCTTTTCCAAGTCATACATGAAAGACGAAGGGTAGAACATGTCACATTCGTCGTGTCTGCGGGATGACCCCCGAGTAGCGCGAGGGAACGCCGAATATAGTTCCAGCTGTCTCTGTTGATATTATCTTACGCCTCTAGCCGTGCGACGTTGTCTGTCACGGCATTGAATATCCCTAAGGTAGATGGGGCTACTCACGATCGTTGTTAGCCATGTTTCCTGGAGAAAAAGTGGAAACAGCGCACTCGAACATTGCCCCCACCTCCTCGCAACAGTAACCGGCGTCAGAATATGGCAGGTGGCATCAAAATTCCAGCCCTTATTCAAAACGGCTTGGGTTGTAGAGTGTTCCCAGTTGTAGGTAAGTATACAGCAGTTTGATCACGGTGACATACTGGAAAGGAGTTCCCCGGCTGGCAGGCCAAGATATACCTCGGCAAGCGCCAAGGGTATGGTTGTATATGCTTTCGACAATAATACAATTGTCCGTTGGCGGAAAGATTCTGCTCGACAACTCGTACAGAAGTGCCGGTAAATTCAGGAGTTACACATACCGATAAACGTAGATACCAAGGTCGTAAACACCGCCGCGGCTACTTCTATGGGCGAGAAATCCGCTTGCCGAGCAAGGTTGAAGAGAGCTCCAGCACGCAAATAAACATTTTCATAGCGCCCTTCCCACACAGTAGCGAACAGATTCAACAACGCCTGAGCCAGGGGGAGGGAGGCGACGGCATCGGGCAGGCGCGACAACGCAAACTTCGCTGAGGGTCTATGTAAATCTTAAGGTCAGACAGAAGTCAAAATGAGGGATCAAACTCAGCTGGCAGATCATTAACTATCAGGTAAGAGAGGACGAGAGGTATGGTGACGAGAAGCGGCGAGTGATTATCGTGGGTTATCTGAGGGTGAGTAGAATCAAGTTTCTGTTCGGACGTACGATAGCACGATGATGGACGTAGACATACCACAATATCCGCACGTTCCGCAGCCTGGATGAGTCCGTGGTAATCTCCTTTGGCTTGCAGAGCTGAGATCTGTGCAAACAGCTCGCAATACGACGACGACGATGTGGGGGAGGAGAAATGTGCCTCAGTAGGCGATAGCGCGTCCATCACGTTGCTTGCTGATGCACTTAGGCTGGTTGGTCGTTGAGTCGTTCTCTGGGGAGGGTGAGGTGAGATTTGGAGATGTTGAAGGTCGTTGTCCATGTTGCTCGGGATTAGCCTCCTAGGACCTCACAAAGAATGCCCAATCGGGTCAGCACTCGGCCAAATCAAACTCAGTTCTTCAGTTCAACCGCCTTCTACTTCCTCCTCGACGAAACAATAATCAGAATGGGCGATTTCATATCTGACGAAGTCGAGTCGATCCTTTATATCGCACGTGAAATATCTGGTACGGCCGATTCTCTAACCTCGTGACGTGCGTACGCGATAACGATAGTAGTATATAAGATTCCGCCTTTGAAGGCCAATGAGGGTCACCGTGCGCAAGAATGGGGAGATCTTGCGCAACCTTTATGGAAGGGTCGTATGCGTGTTGTGGAGAAGTCTGGCGAGGTATCTCTTTTATTCGAAGATGCACAAACTGGTAGGGTCTCCCACTTTCCCCCGAATGTGCTGAACAAGTAATTGACGAGCTGTTCTAGGTGAATGTATGCATAGGTCATTCTACGAAGGAGTTGTTTTTGAAACTTCTGTCTCCAGCATTTGCAAGGGCATTGTACGACCCATCACGGCCGTCTGTAGAGGCAGTCCTCGATTCGTCCCGTTATTTTGTTGTCAGAATCGAAGACGGGGGAAGAAAAGCCTATGTTGGAATGGGATTTGCAGAGCGCTCAGACAGCTTTGACTTCAGTGAGCCCACCTTAGTATCCCCGAAAATGCCTCGTGAAGCTGACTGACTCTTCATCACGGTTAGACGTGGCGCTACAAGACTACACAAAGTATGGTTATGAAGAATTCCGCTAACAGTTATTGATATAATGGCCCAGGAGATGGAAAACTCGCATGAACCCTCCCTTGCCAGTCGTGGAAGAAGGCCATGTGTCGCCACACGTCCCACCAGGGCCAAAGAAAGATTATTCACTCAAAGATGACCAGACATTCACTATTTCCATTCCAGGACGAGTTGCCAAATCTGGAAACAGTTCGAACTTATTAGGGTCTATGGGGTCAATTGGTGCTGGTTCAAGTCCTGCCATGAGTGGTGGCTCTTTTCCACTGCTCCCACCACCTCCTAGTGTACAGAAGAAGTCTTAAGCTTGAAATATCTAAGGGTTCTAGTGGTAACAATCCCAAAGTACTACTGTCTTTCTACTTGATGGTAAACATAGTTCAGATACATGTTGACATCACCTTTTTTAGCCTAGAGCTACAGTGTAAATTGGCACTTTCTGTCCCATCTGTGGGAGTGTAAATATTGAGTGCCTGGCTGAGTGGTCAAATTCTAAGAGGAAAAGTGGGGAAAATATGCCAAATCTGCAATTTTGGGGGTTTTGGGCACTTATTTCATTTTTTGTCTCAAATTAGCAACTAGGCACCCAAGTAAAATTGCCAAAAATGAGATTAAACATGTTGATCTAAATACAGGGGCATTCTGCTCAGCTATTTGGAATGCTGGAATGGATCAGATCACCTTCCAGGGGCTGGTGATAGTAACTAGGGGTGCACACCATACCATAGTACAGGTACAGCTGTACAATTATATGGCCATGTGACAGGAATGGACAACCATCCACTATCTATCAACCCTGATCAGCAGACCTCTAATAAAAATGGGATAGGCTCAAACATCAGCAAAACTACAAAAAACTTGTCACTTTTGGACACTTTTCATCACTTTTCAGCTGTTCAACAAGTGCACAAGATCACACAAGTTGAAAGTACCA
>Ga0209488_10000546_pt1 | contig 31900 bp, 27 predicted proteins | sample Rivendell_Oct201_8_FD_188349 | JGI IMG/M metagenome (GOLD analysis project Ga0209488, IMG submission 188349) | Vadose zone soil microbial communities from the Eel River Critical Zone Observatory, Northern California, USA -... | ecosystem: Environmental > Terrestrial > Soil > Vadose zone >...
TGAAAAACCAAAAAGCGCGACCCGCTTTACAGCCGCGTCGCGCTTTAGTCCTATGCAGCCCGAAACCGATTCCGGCTTCAATCCACGAGTATGAGACGCAAGCGAATTCCTGGGTGGCGAAGGTTCACCAAGTAATAGTCGTCGCCGACCAATACGATGTAAACATCGTCGTCGTCTGACCAGTCCGCAGGCCAAGCGTCTGCATATTCGAACGCATAACCGCCGTATGCGAAGTGCCGGTCATCGCGCCGCGCCACGTGGAAGTGATGCTCGGTGCCAAAGCTGGCACGGAAGCGTTCATCCGGGATGCGGTGGCCGCCGTCTCGTTTTGTGTCGTTCCGCTCCTGCGCATGCGTCGCTGACCGGTCATCCTGCCGCGTGCGATCCTCTTGCCGCTGCGGCTGGTCGCGCCGCTCGCTCTCACGCGCGGGTTTGTCTTTGTCGGGTTGTGGTTTGGGGTTCGCCCGGTCGTCCGGCTTCGGTTGCGGTTTTTCTTTATTCGCGGGCTGTTTCTTTTTCTCGTCATCCTGCTGTTTCGGTTTTTCCTTATCCTGGTCCGGTTCTTGAGCGGAGAGGACCGGAACGCTCGTGAACGTTAGCAGCACCGCGAATGCCGCGGCATGAAGAAATTTCATAGACACCTGCCTTTGGGTTCGGAGTTTGTACTGGAGGCGCGGGGGAGGACCATCCTCCATCGACCTCCATATGTATTGGATTTCACTCAACCCGCGCAGGTTCCCGCAGATTCCCTGTAGAAAGCCGGCAAAATCGCCGTAGTAGGCTAGTAAATGTAAAACGAGCCCTGGTGCTGGTGAATGCGCACTTCCACTCCAAACAGCCTGCTGAGATTATCTTCTGTAAGCACGTCTTGCTTCGGGCCATCGATCAGGATTTCGCCCTCGCGCAGCATAATCACGCGGTCGATTTCCGGAATAATTTCGTTCACATGATGCGTCACCAGAAGTATGGCCAGGCCGGAGCGGGCCAGTTCGCTCATGGTTTCGTGCAGCTCAAATTGCGCGGCAATATCCAGCGCGTTCGAAGGCTCGTCGAACAACAACGCATCCGGCTGATGCGCCAAAGCCCGCGCGATCAATGTGCGCTTGGCCTCACCGGAAGACATATGCACCAGCGGCCGGTCTGCCAAATGGCCGATCTTCAAACGTTGCAGAGCGGCTTCCGCACGCGCTACATGTTCGGCGTCCGGATGCTGATGCGGAAAGATCCTGGTGCTGCTGAAAAATCCCGACAGGACCACGTCGCGCCCTGTCGAATCGGTCGTGCAGGACGATAAGAGATCCGGCGAAACGATTCCCAAATGCGCGCGCAATTCGAAAATATCCCAACGCTCGCGCCCCATAATACGCATTGCCGAATTTTCCCGCGCCAGCGCATAACATTCTCGCGTAATTGTCTTGATCAGCGTGGACTTGCCGCAGCCGTTCGGCCCCAGGATACACACATGCTCCCCGGATTCGATGCGCAGCGAAATATTTTGCAGCGCTGCGCAATCGCCGCGCATCACCGTAACATTTTCTAGTTCCAGCAGCGGAGGCACGCCCTAGTGTATCGTCAGCAACATCAACCGCGAAATCGCTCCGTGGCTGGAGCTAATTTACGAAACGGCCCGTTTTTTCCTGGCCGTCCATCATCAAATGCGCTACAGCGAATCCAGCTCGGCCAACTGCCGGTAACGGTCCAATTGGTTATCGGAGATGGTGCGATCAACCTCGAGTTCATCGGCTTCCCCTTGCGCGGAGTCGCAAAGCGGCCGTTCCGCTCGCATTGTCGCGCGGGAAAACTCTTCGTGCGACAACGCCAACGCATGGCCAGGTTCTGGCGCGGCTGGGTTGACGATACCGTTCGCCTCATTTGAGACTGCAGAGGCAGTCTTTCAGGTCAACACTTCTTAGAAGGGAGATGTAGCGTTGTTTAACGCTACGCTTATGTCAAGAGGCTTGCGACTCGGTGCGCCGCAGTACATACGCGACAAATCCAGACATAAGCCCGCCGGCTACGATGATTCCTTCCCACGCCAGGCCGGAAGCCAGCACCAGGGGCGCGCGCGCCCCGAACGGCAACAGCAATGCGACCAGAACGGCTTCACGGACGCCCATTCCTCCTTGTGTAAGTGGTAGCAGCGCGGCAATTTTGGCCAACGGCCACGCGAACAACCAAACCCGCAAAGGCAGAAACAAGCCGCAGGAGATGGCTAAAAGCGCATTCAACAGTATGAATGTTGCTTGTACGAATAGGCCGAGCAACCAGCCGGTGACGAGAACATGCGGGCGTGCACGCACCGACCGCAATGCGTGCCGCAAGCGCGCCAGCCGACGTAGAAATCGCCGCGAACGGCCAGTAAACAAAGTTTTCCTCAGCACGAAAACGGCGCCAACCATTAGCATAAAAATTCCGCCGACAATGAGAAGAAACTTACGCGCCAGAGCGCTGAACTGTTCCGGAAGCGAACCTGGCAGCAAAACTAATCCTATCGCCACCAGCGTCGCCTGCGCCGCCACGTCAAGAAAACGATCCACCACATTTCCTGCAAGCACCGCTGCGGGACGCGGACTCCGGCGCAAACCCACGGCCATGCGAATCACATCGCCGCCAATAATCGACGGAAGGAACAACGTCCCGAACAGCCCGCCCAAATAACATTGCGCGCTCGTCGTAAAATCCAGCTGCGACCCCGCAGCGTTCACGACCATGCGCCACTTGAGGATCCCCATTGCGTGCGCGCACAAATAGATGATTAGAATAATTGCGAATCGAATTGGAGGGACGCTGGCCAGCGCCCTACGCAGCTGCGCAACTGGAAGGAAGTGAAAAAGAATTGCGAAGACCGCCAGCGCCGCCGCCCAGCGGAGCGCGGTAATCAGGCGCGCGCGCGATTTTCTCTGCGGCTGGTGCGCTCCAATCATGCTCCGCTAAGCATAGCTTGAACAATCACGTGGTGGCGAATCACCTCACGACCCGGCATTTTTCGGATATAAAATCGCTAAAAACTCACGCGCCGTGGGTCATGTGCCGGAAGTTGCTCGGGTTGCCGCCTGCACCGAGAAGATTTCCTCGATTTTTTCCGCCAGCACAAAATCCAGGTCGCTGATTCCCTTGGCACTGTGCGTAACCAGATCAAAAACCACTTTATTCCACACATTCGACCATTCGGGATGATGATTCATCGCCTCTGCGATCAGCGCCACCCGCGTCATGTTCCCAAACGCGGCATTAAAGTCCTTGCACTCGTACTGTTTGTGAAGTTTGCCGCCCAGTAAGCGCCATCCGGGCATGCGGCTGAGAAGTTTGTTGATTTCATCGTCCGCCAATTTGCGTGCTGGCATCGTGCGCCTCCTAAAGTACCCATACCCTGGCAATTGGTCCGTACTGCCGTCCTGCTGGCAACGGCCGCACAGGCTCCAGGGCCTCTGTCATTATGAATCCGTAAGGCTGCGGCGCGCTAGCGGTGAAACCTGCAACCGATCACCGCTTATCGATTCCGGCCGGGTTTGCCGCTCCCGTCGAATGCATTGCCTGAGCAGGCTGAATCCTCTATCTTATAAGATTCGCTGCGAGCAAAAATTCGCCAGTGAGCGTTGCTCTGCAGTCTTGAGACTTCGCGATTGCGAAGACGGAGATTTCGGTGAAAAAGAAGATACGCGCGATTCAATATGGAATTGGTCCCATCGGCGCCTCCATTGCCAGGTTACTTCGGGAAAAGGCATCGGTTGAAATTGTCGGAGCAATTGATACCGATCCCGCAAAAGTAGGGCGCGATCTCGGCGAAGTTGTGGGAGCCAGCGACGCGCCGTGGGGCGTGAAAGTTTCCGACAAGGCCGAAGAAATTTTGTCGCAAGCTGCCGACATCGTCATGCACACCACTTCGTCCTCGCTGGAAAAAGTCGCCGACCAGCTGATCGAATGTTTGAAAGCCGGTTCCTGCGTAGTTTCAACATGTGAAGAATTGTCCTATCCCTATCGCACGCATCCGGAACTTGCGGAAAAAATTGATAAAGAAGCCAAAGACTGGGGAGTAGCGCTGGTCGGCACCGGAGTAAATCCCGGTTTCATAATGGATAAACTAGTGATTACGCTGGCCGCGGTCTCGCAAAAAATCGAGCACGCCAAAGCCTTGCGCGTCGTAGACGCCTCAAAACGCCGCCTGCCTCTGCAGAAAAAAATTGGCGCCGGCCTGACCGTCGAGGAATTCCGCGAGAAAGTCGCCCAAGGCAGCATCAAGCACGTAGGCTTGCCCGAATCGGTAGCCATGGTCGCGGACGCACTGGGCTTCCCCGTGGACGAAATCACCGAAACCATCGAGCCAAAAGTCGCCACGGAACGCGTCCAGACCGAATACCTCACCGTAGAAGCCGGCCGAGCCGCCGGCGTCCACCAGATCGCCCGCGGCCTCTCCGCAGGCAAGGAACTCATCTACATGGAACTGCAAATGTACGTAGGCGCCAAAGATCCCGCCGACACCGTAACCCTAACAGGACATCCCAATATCAGCCTCACCATCCCCGGTGGTTCCCACGGCGACATAGCCACCGCCTCCGTAGCCGTCAACTCCATTCCCGTAATCCTCGACGCTCCCGCAGGCTTGCGCACCGCCAAAGACCTGCCCATCGGCTTCTTCTCACCCAACGCCAAACCGTAAGAAGAGTCTCTTGCGGAGCGTGAAACTCGAACCGGGGATGGGTTTATGATCCCATGCCGCAAAGCTTCAGCCGCAATCGGAGTCGAACCATGCTGGACGTAATCCTAAAAAGATTTGAGCACCCGGACGAAACGCGCGCGTTTGAAAAAGGCCGATTCGAGCTCGTCACCCTGGGAGGCATGACCATTGGCCGCGCTTCTTATGAGCCGGGATGGAAGTGGTCACTGCATGTAGGCGCTGCTACAGGAGCAAAGAGTTGCCAGGTGGAGCATATCGGCATGGTGGTCTCAGGATGCGCGACGGCGGCCATGGATGACGGCCGGGTGATCGAAATGCGCGCTGGCGATATTTTTTATATCGGGCCGGGACACGACAGTTGGGTGGTCGGCGACGAGCCGTATGTCTCGTTGCACTTTATGGGCGCAGAAAAATATGCCAAAGAGAAAAAGTAGCCAGGCTTCTTCGCTTTTCACGTTCTTAGTTATGTTTTACGAATTCGCCTTTGTGGCCAGTCAGGGAGTTGTATAGGGTTTCGATGAAGGCGTCTGAATTGAGAAAGTCGTTGGACCATTTCTGCCAGGGCGCCAGAATTTTTTCCTGCTTCATTTGCTCCAGTGTTTTGTGGTCGTCGATGGCTTTCTGAACCACAGTGGAAGTTTCCTTGAGCATCTTCACGAACTCCCGCACGTCATCGAGATTGGAAAGCGCGCCATGTCCAGGAATAACTTTTACGTCCGTGGGAAGCTGCGCGGAAGCTTTTTCTAAAGCCTCGATCATGCCCTGCACGCTTCCGCCGCTGGTGACGTCAATAAAAGGAAAACCGTAGCGCACGAAGTCGTCGCCCATGTGCACGACATTGTTTTTTGGGAAAAAGATGATGGCGTCGCCATCAGTGTGGCCGGAAGGAAAATGCAGCGCGCGAATATCTTCGCCGTTGAGATGCACGGTGACGTCGTGCTGAAAGGTAATAATGGGGAGCGCGGCCTTTTCGACGGCCTTGTTCTCCATTTTGAGGGAGCCGCCGTTGCCTGCTGTGCCACCAGCCGCGAGACGCTTGCGAACATTATCCTGGGCGATGACAGTCGAACCGGAATTGGCGAAGGGAGCATTACCGCCGGCATGATCACCGTGATAGTGGGTATTGATCACGAAGCGGACCGGCTTGTCGGTGATGCCCAAGTTCTTGAGCGCGGCCTGAATTTTTTCCGCGAGAGGAGCGAACTCATCGTCGACGATAACGATTCCGTCTTCGCCAACCGAGGCGGCGATGTTGCCGCCCTGGCCTTCGAGCATATAGATGTTGCCGGAAACTTTAGTGACCTTGATCTGGACCTTGGACCAATCGGGAGTCTTCTCCTGGCCAACGACGCGGCTGCAGAAAAGGGCGGCGGCTAGCAGGGCGAATACGAGCAAATTGCGAATCTTGTGGGCCATGATTTTTCTCCGAACCGTGCTCAGGATTCTATCATTCGATCGCACCAATGGCCGCATTCAACCCACCTACTCTCGTGAATGCCCGGCGCAAACGCCGGGTGGCCGTTACAACAGCTCGGCGCGCAGGGTGAGTCGGTAGGAATACACCGGTTATTTTTTCCAGTACTTAAAGACGGCAGCGTAGTCCAGATCGTCTTTGGAAGAGCCTTTAACCGCGTTGTAGATTTCGCGCGCGGCGGCGGTGGCGGGCAGCGGAATGCCGAGCTGGTTGCCGAGTTCGAGGGCCAGGCTCAAATCTTTGTGCATCAGGCGCAGCGGGAAGCTGGGCCGGTAGTCGCCGCTCAGCATCACTGGAGCTTTTACGTCCAGGACGCCGGAGCGCGCCATGCTGGCTTGCATGACTTCAACCAGTTTTTCTCCTGCGCAGCCTGCGCCGGTGACCAGGGCCAGCGCTTCGGCGAAGGCGTCCACTTGCAGAGCCAGCAGCAAATTCATGGCGAGCTTGATGGTTTGTCCAGCGCCGTTCGCTCCCAGATGAAATAGTTTTTTGCCCATCGCGGAGAGCACCGGGCGAGCGGCTTCGAGCGTGTCCGATTCGCCGCCGATCATAAACAGCAGCTCGCCTTTTTCTGCGCCCCACGTGCCTCCGGTGACGGGCGCATCCAAGAACCGAATGCCAGCGGCGTTTGCCGCGTCTGCAATTTTTCGAGCGAGCGTGGGCGAGACCGTGCTGGAGTCAATATAAATCGCGCCTTTTTTGAGCGCGGCAAAGGCGCCGCCGGATTTGTCGTCGGAGTTCGAGCCGGAACCCCAGAGAACTTCTTCAAGCGCTGGCGGATCACTAACGATGGTGATGAGGATATCGGCGGCGGCAGCGGCTTCTTTGGGAGAAGCGGCGAGGCGCGCTCCTGCGGCCACCAGAGAATCGGCGCGCGACGCGGTGCGGTTCCACACGACCAGCGGAAATCCGGCTTTGAGAAGATTGTGGCCCATGGGACGGCCCATAAGGCCGAGTCCGATAAAACTGACGCGCGGTTGCGGCACGATTACCTCCGTTGAACTTCGACCAAGCAAACGCAAACGAAATATCAGTTTATCGCAGACACGGAATCAGTGCATGACGGCGGGGAAGCGCGCAGAGCGATCCCTCGCTGCGCCTGCCTGTGCAGGCAGGCTCGGAAGGACGGCGACCAAGGTCTTGGCCTCAGCGGCTAAAGCCGCGGGTCGGCTTACGAATGTCGGACCGGAAGGTCCAGCCTCTGATGCACTCGGCACGACAAAAGCGGGGACAGACGAGCGACAGGCTAGGCGTTCTGGAATCCGGCGGCCTTGGGTCAGGAAGGCTTAGGTCAGGCAATCTTGGCGCGGCGAGAAATGGGAAGCAGGGAAGCACCGGCAGAGGCCTGCGCTGCACCGGCTTGCAACTCGCGGTGAGGGGCGGCGGAAGATTGCTCCTGTTGCGCAGGCCGCCCCGATGCGACCGTGCGAAACGCTTCCGACTCTTCCAGGCGAACGATGCATTGATAGGGAATTTCCCAGCGAAAATTTTTGCGTTGGCCGCGCTGCTCGTAGTGTTGCTCGAGGAAAATGGAGCGGCCGGAATCGGCGACGAATGTTCCGGAGGCGGGAAGGCAAATATCCCCGGCGCGATACTGGACATCCACGAAACTGCCAAGAAACGCGGAATAACGGGCCATGAAACGAGTTTCCTTATGGATGGTTCTATCGTCAATAGTACGAAAGGGTTTATGAGAAAAAAATTGTGGAAAACGTTCCTGAATGAAACTAACTCCCTACCTTTAGCTGGTAAAAATTGTGTAACGCTTCCGATTAGCGGGACAAATCAGCAAGGACGGCTTCGGCGGCGCGACGCCCGCTGAGCATGGCGCCGTTGCTGGAAGCGTTGTCGCGGTGATCGCCACAGACATATATGCCGGAACGAACCCGAACCGGGCGCTGCGGCGGTTCGAGTGCACCAGGATATTGCTGCGGCTGCGCATGAGGGATGCGGTAGCTTTTTAAATGACGCCAGGAACTGGCCACCGGGCCGAACCAATTTTTCATTTGTGCTATGACAAAACCGCTGAGCTGCTGATCGGTCAGTTGTTGCGTGCCCAGTACGGTGACAGAGACTAGGGATTTTCCGGCGGGAGCGTAGGACGGAGCGACCTGATTCATTACCACGAAATTGTTGACGGGTCCGGCGCCATCACCGTTCAGGACCAGCATGGGATGCGGGACCGGAGGTTCGTCGGTGGAATAGTAGAAGCAGGAGACGCTGCGCGAAGCGGGCTCGGCTTCGCCAACAAGGTGCGCGGCGGCGGGGCCCTCGGCGGCGACCACAATGGCGCGGGCGCGCAGAGATTCGCCACCAGTTAACGTAAGCTCGTTTTCGTGCAGCGATTCGGCATGAGTGTTTAGGCGAATGGCGTCCGCGGGGAGGTGCGAAGCGAGTTGCGCTGGAATTGCACCCATGCCGCGCGCGGGCAGAACGGTATCGCCTTCGCAGAGCATTTTAAAGACAAATTCGAACATGCGATTAGAGGATTTCAATTCGCCATCGAGAAGAATTCCGCCGAAAAATGGACGAAAAAAGCGATGGATGAATTCTTCGGAGAAACCCGCGGATACCAGAGCATCTTTCGTGGAGCGCTCCGGGCGCTTGAAGATCTGCTCGATAGAGCAGGCGCGCAGGCGGGCACGCAGGCGCAGGACGCGTAACTTGTCGAATAAGCCGCCGAAATCGGAGCGTAGCGCTTCGTTCCAACCGCCCGGCGTGCGCCAGGGATCGACAAGCTTGTTCAGGCGTCCGGCAAACCAGGAAAAAACACCGGGCGTGAATTTTTTCAATTCAAGGGCGTGATAGTCGAGCGTGCGCTGAGCCTCGGGATACGCGGTGAGCAAGACTTGGAAGCCGCGATCCAGCAGAAATCCTTCGACTTGGTCAGTGCGGACGCGGCCGCCAATGCCGTCAGAAGCTTCAATGACTTGAAAAGAGACACCGGCGTCGGCCAAATGGCGTGCGCAGGCCAGGCCGGCAAGTCCTGCACCGATAATCAAAACATCCGGACCGTTGGACATTCCGCGCGATTCTCCCGGTAACGCTGAACAAGTGCAGCTACGTGTGACGCTTCACGCTGTAAGGTGAAGTGAATATCGTGCGGCAAGTAGCAGGCTTGGCGCAAGGGCGGGTTGTGTGAATGCTCGACGGACTTTACCCTGCTTCGCAAAGAGGCGGATTAGGTGGCAGTTGCGAGCTCCAGGTAGTTGGGTCGGTCGGAAACCAGTTTGTGGCGGAATGCATTTTTGATTTGCGTGTTTTGTAGGAGAAACGCACCGGGCATGCGTTGCACGTCGCCGGCGGGAAGCAACGCAAAATTACCTTGGAACCAGGATCTCAGCATGCGGAGAATGCTTTCGCGGTTGAAATACTGGCGCAATTCGGCGCGGGTCAAACCAAAGACTTCGTAGAGCTTGCCATTGGGGTCGGCAAAACGCGGCAAATCATCCAACTGATAGGGGGCGAAAAATTTGCCGGCCCGCTCTTCCGTGCCCAGGTGCACAAAAGCGATTTGCGTGCCCTTGAATTCGATCTGTGAACGAAGTTTCGCAAGCTCGGCGACCGCCTCGCGACAAAAAGTTCAGCCGAAATGGCGGAGGAACACCAGGAGCAGCGGGCGGTCTAGCGAGAGAGCTTGAATCGTCTGACCGGACTGCGAGCGATAAGACTGCAGCAGCTGCAAATCAATGCGTTTGGCCTGCGACATTGCTGCCTTCATCTTTGCCGATTTTTGCGGCAGAGGCAAATACTTGCGCGGTAACCTGATGGCGCCAGGAAAACATGCGTTTAAGTTTGCGGCGAGTCCACGCGCCAGCAAATAATTTCCCGAGCCAGCCCAGCGGCAGTTGATATTCGATACGATCTTCGAGCCAGCTCGACGATGGGTGTTTGGGATCCTGCAGAAAAAGATGCGTGTGCTCCCAGCAGCGAAACGGGCCTGACACCTGAACGTCGCGAAACATTTTTCCAGGTTCGCAGGCATCGTGCTCGGCAACCCAATCTTTTCTGAACGGGCCGATCGAAAAGCGAATCGTAACGATGGATCCTAAGTCTTCGATACCGCCGGTGGATTCGACCACATGCGCTTTTTCCCAGGGAGGTCGCAGCCGTTCGAACGCGCCCGGTGCGGCGTGCCAGCGGTATACGGCGTCCGCAGGAGCGGGCATGCGGCTTCGAAAAACGAATTTGCTCAGGTGATCGCTCGGCATAAAGATGCGGGCGCGGAATCCTAAATAGCGGCGCGCTGCTGCCGCTGGATCGTCGCAGTGGGCCCACGAACCTCGGGACACAAATCCGAGGGACCTGGCCGGACTAGTGTCCTGCCGAACTGAATCCGCCGGGATTGGAATTGTAGATTATGAAGCCGGCGAGAATCAGGCTTAGAAGCAGGATCATAACGACGTTTGAGATTTTGCGAAAATAACGGCGCCGCGAGAGATAATCGCGAGGAATGCTTGGCCAACGATAACCGAATAGAGTACGGGAATGGCTGGATCTTGTGCCCATGGGGAGCTCCGGGAAAATTCACAGACTTCTATTTAAATGGAGAGCCGGCGGCGTTCAGGGACTGCGAGAGGGAGGGTGGATTCCCTAGCTGGAGACGATATCCCTTTTTCAGCTCGCGACAATTCTAACAAAATTCTCATCGCACGATGACTATTTCTTTGCGTTTTGTGAACGCAAAAAGCAGGCGCCAGCGCCTCGCAAGTCCATGAAAACAAGCTCGTTTTCCTCTGCAAGCGGCACATTTGTACGCTAGCGCTCACAACCGTCTGCAGCGCGTTCAAGATTTGCAAGGCCCAGATTGCGACGACGATTTCGATGAGTATTTTCGAAGGTAATTTTTCCCGGCTACTTTGTGCGACGTGTTTTAGGAACCCATAGAGCGGATTACGCCGAAAAATGGGACGTTCGGAGAAACCAAGGCCCAATCCACCTTGACATTTCCGGCTGGCAAGCTATTTTGAGCATTCGGTTTTTCATGTGATCAGCGGAGGAAATGGCAATGATTCGCAGGATTATGGTTTTGCTGGTGCTGTGCGTGGTGGCGTTGTCGCCGGCGTTTGCTCAGCAGAAGAAGCCGTCGAAGGCGTATGTGCTGAAAGCGGCACGTATGTTCGACGGAAAAAGCAACGCCGTAGTCACTCCGGGATTGCTGGTGGTTAGCGATGGCAAGATCGTTGCCGTTGGCGCAAGCGCGGAATTGCCGAGCGACGCGGAAGTGATAGATCTTGGCGATGCCACGCTGCTGCCAGGATTTATTGATGCGCACACGCACCTGACCATGATGTACAGCGAGGACTACGCAAGGGCCGCGCTGGATGGGTTGCGCAAACCAATTCCGGAAATGGCGCTGGACGCGAGCGTCAACGCGCGGATCACTTTGCTGGCTGGTTTTACGACGGTGCGTGACGTGGGCTCGAGGGATTATCTGGATGCGGGTTTGCGAAATGCGATCGAGCGCGGCGTCGTTCCGGGGCCGCGCATGCTGGTGGCGGTACACGCCATCGGAGCGACGGGTGGACATTGCGACGAAACCGGATACCGCGAAGGGGCGCTGGGCCCAGAGACCGGGCCGGAAGTTGGCGTGGTCAACGGACCCGATGAAGCGCGCCGGGCGGTTCGCCTGGCACACAAGTACGGCGCGACGATCATCAAGACCTGTGCGACGGGTGGCGTACTCTCGCTTGCCGACGCCGTGGATACGCCGCAATTGACGCAGGCCGAACTCGATGCGCTGGTAGACGAAGCACATGCATTACGTCTGAAGACCGCGGCACACGCTCACGGGGCAGAAGGAGCGAAGCGCGCCATACGCGCGGGAATTGATTCCATCGAGCACGGATCGTTTCTTGATGACGAGGCGCTGGACATGATGAAGCAGAAGGGCACCTACTATGTGCCGACGCTGATGGCAGTGCAGGGATTGACCGAACAAATACAAAAAGGAGTGCCGATCCCTCCGGCGATCAAAGTGAAGGCCGAGGATGCCATTGCGCACGTTCACCAAACGTTTCAACGAGCCCTCGCCAAGGGCATCAAGATTGGCTTAGGAACCGATGCGGCGGTTTATCCGCACGGGCGCAATGCCGAGGAGTTTCATCAAATGGTGGATCTGGGCATGAAGCCGATTGATGCGTTGAAGGCGGGAACCTCCAGCGATGCGGATTTGCTGGGGCTGGCGAATAAAGTCGGAACGCTCGAAACTGGAAAACTGGCCGATGTGGTGGCGGTGCCCGGCGATCCCGCGCAAAACATCCGGCAGACGGAGCATGTGTTTTTTGTGATGAAGCAGGGCGTGGTTTACAAAAACGAAAAGCCGAATTGAGTGCTGATTCGAACGCCGCACGAGGTGCAGCAAAAAAATGACCGACCTTTCAGAAGTGATCGCCAAAGATTTATCCGCCTACTACGCGATGGTGCGCGAGCAGACGCACCAGTGGGTGGATCCACTGAGCGCGGAACAACTATGGCAGCGGCCATTCGCACACGGAAATAGTGTTGGTCACCTGTTGCTGCACATGACTGGCAACTTGAGTTACTACATCGGAACGCGCGTGGCCGAGAAGGGCTACGTGCGGGATCGCGATCGTGAATTCAACGAAACGGAGCTTAAGGCGAAAGCCGACGTGCTGGCGGCCTTTGATCGAGCGATCGCAATGGTGATCGAGACGATTGAAGAACAGTCCGCGGAAGACTGGCAACAACCATACAGCGCGGTGCGGGAACCCGACGCTGCGGAGCGCTTCGCGATTTTTCTGCGCTGCGCTGGACACGCCTATCATCATGTGGGGCAATTGATTTACCTGTCGCGGGAGCTCCGCAAATAGACGGCGTGATCTTTCTGTCATTCAGGCGCCAAGAGAGCGTCGCGGAACGAATTGCCTTGCGGTTACAATCACAAGAACACCCGATGAGCGAATCGCCGCGCCTACTTTCTACAGGTTCATGCAAACATCGCAGTCGCGAATGGGGAATTGCGGTGTTGGTGTCCGCGTGCATAGCGCTCGCCGTGCTCACGCCGTTTTTTCGACTGGGAACCGCTTCCGGGCACGACGTGGCGTTCCACATGGCATCATGGCTGGATGCCGCTGGCCAGTGGAAGCAAGGCACAATCTTTCCGCGCTGGACGGAGTGGGCCAATTTCGGGTTCGGTGAGCCGCGCTTTATTTTTTATCCGCCGTTATCGTGGCTCTTCGGCGCATTTCTCGGAACGATTCTTCCCTGGTCGTCGGTCGCGGCTATTTTCATTGGCTGCGTGCAGACGTTTGCCGGACTTTCTGCTTATGCGCTGTTTCGGCGGATTGCCGATTCGCGATTCGCTGCGCTGCTGGCAGCCGCCTGCTTCACGGCGAACCCGTACAGCCTGCTGATCATCTATCTGCGCAGCGACTTCGCGGAACTTCTGGCCATAGCCATCTTTCCTCTGCTGATGCTGGCAACGTTGCAATTGATTGGATTGCTATCCAGCGAAGGAGCTGGGCCGCACAGCAAAATAATTTTGTTTGCGATTCCGTTTTGCGCAGTGTGGCTTTGCAATGCGCCGGCAGGAGTGATTGCAACTTACAGTGTCGCGTTCATGTTTTTAATGGCTGGGTTCGGACAGCGCAGTATCGCGGTACTGACCGATGGCGCCTGTGGAATGGGATTAGGATTTGCCCTGGCCGCGTTCTATCTGATCCCCGCAACCTACGAACAGCGCTGGGTGCAAATTTCCGCGGCGCTCTATGGTGGACTGACTCCTGCGGATAATTTTCTGTACGCAAAAACCAGCGACGCTGAACACGATGCCTTCAATCGAATTGCGTCGCACCTGGCCATGCTGCTGATCTTGTGGACCGTCTGCGCTGCAATCGCAGCGTGGCGCGGCGGCTCGCATCGGACCGGTGGAACCCTGAAGTCCGAAGTTTTTGTGGCGACGTTAGCGCTTTCAGCGGTCGCAATTGTTTTGATGCTTCCGATCAGCAATATTTTTTGGCGGTATTTACCAGAGTTGCGATTCGTTCAGTTTCCGTGGCGTTGGATGTCCATTCCGGCGCTGGGCGCAATAATGGTCACGGTGTCGTCCGCGCGCGGAGGAATGCGTTGGGTGTGGATGCTGTTCGCTGCGCTTGCCATCTTCGGCTCGGCTCACTACCTGGTGAAACATGCCTGGTGGGATACCGAAGATATGCCCACGCTACAAGCGGCAATTCAAGACGGCGCTGGATTCGAAGGGACCGATGAATACGATCCTGCCGGAGACGATCATGGCGATCTGCCACAGAAATTACCGCGGGCTTTTCTGGTTTCCGACGCTGGGAAACCTGAAGCAGGCAGCAACGCGAAAATTGTGATCGAACAGTGGACGGCGGAACACCATTCCGTTCGCGTAATCACGGCAAAGCCCGATCGTGTTGAGCTGCGGCTCCTGAATTATCCGGCGTGGCGGGTCACGGTGAACGGATCAGCCGTTTCGGTGCAGCACCCTGAAGGAACCGGGCAAATGATCGTTCCCGTTGCAGCGGGTGAATCAGAATTGCGCGTCGATTTCACGCGGACCTCGGATCGCGTTCTGGCAGGATGGATTTCCATCGTGAGCGCGGTCACGTCGTTATCTCTTTTATTTTCGAGGCGGAACTGGCCGCTAATTGCGAAGGCCTAGCGGCGGTCTACCGCGGGGTGACGCACGTCCTGCCCTTGTACCAGGTAGATCACGTCCTCGGCAATGTTGGTGGCGTGGTCGCCGATGCGTTCCAGATTTTTTGCCACCAGGATCAATTCGAACGCCGGAAAGACCACGCTGGAATCGCCCATCATGTAGGTCAGCAATTCGCGGAAAATCTGATCGCGGTAATGATCTACTTTGTCATCGCTCATCAAGACTTTACGGGCGAGTTCTACATCGCGGCGCACCACAGCGTTTAGGGAGTCGCGCATCATTTCTTCCGCGACTTCGCTCATACGCGGCAAATCAACGTAGGGCTTCACGCGCGGATGACGCAAAATCCGTTGCGCGCCCTGCGCGATATTCACAGCCTGATCGCCGATACGTTCCAGATCGTTGTTGATGCGGGAAACCGCCAGAACAAAGCGCAAGTCCATGGCCATCAGTTGGTGCAACGCCAATAGCTGCACGACGCGGTCGTCAATTTCCAACTGCAGTTCGTTGATGGCGCCCTCTTCATCCAGAACGCGCTTGGCGAGCTGCTCATCAGAGTCCAGCACGGCGTGCACCGACTGGTGGACGGCGCGCTCGGCCAGGCTGCCCATCCACAGCAGGCGTTCTTTCAATTCATTCAGGTCTCGTTCGAAGTGACGTTCCATGGAGTCCTTTCGTTCACTGCGCTTCGACTCACAAACCGAAGAGAGATTCCTCGCTTGGCTCGGGATGACGGCGGCTGGACGCCCGATTACCCCGTCGGCCAGTCAACCGCCACGCTCAAGCGATCAGCCGAAGCGGCCGGTGATGTATGCCTCCGTTCGCGGATCGGTCGGCGTCGTAAACAATTGCGGCGTCGGATTAAACTCCACCATTTCGCCCACCAGCAAGAACGCCGTGAAATCGCTGACGCGCGCGGCCTGCTGCATATTGTGGGTGACAATCACTATGGTGCAGGAATCTTTCAGTTGCACCAGCAATTCTTCGACTTTTGCGGTGCTGATGGGATCGAGCGCCGAGCACGGTTCATCCAAAAGGAGCACTTCCGGCTCCACCGCCAAACCGCGGGCGATGCACAAACGCTGTTGCTGTCCACCGGAAAGTTCGTACGCCGATTTGTGCAGCTGGTCTTTCACTTCGTCCCACAGCGCTGCGCGACGCAAACTTTTTTCCACAATTTCCGTGATGGGAGCCTTGGCGCCATTGATCTTGGGGCCGTAGGCAACGTTTTCGAAAATCGACTTGGGGAAAGGGTTCGGGCGTTGAAACACCATGCCCACCTTGCGGCGCAGCTGGGTCACGTCCTGGGAAAGAATATTCTGCCCGTCGAGCAATATTTCGCCTTCCAGTCGTGCGTTGCGCACCGTTTCGTGCATGCGATTAAAGGTTCGCAATAGCGTGGACTTACCACAGCCCGACGGGCCGATCAGCGCGGTTACCCGGTTCTGAGCGATGCCCATATTGATGTCGAACAGTGTTTGCTTTTCGCCATAGAAAAAATTGACTTTGGAAATACTCATGCGCATGGACGAGGGCGCAATGGTTTCGCGGCTGGTATTCACTATGCCGGTCGGTTTCAAGTTTACGGTCAACGCTGGCCTCGCAGATGCTTGCATGGTTAGGACCTCGGTACCGCGATTCCCCGGGACAGAATCACCCGCGCCACAATGTTCACCATTAAAATCAGACCCAATAAGACCAACCCGGCGGCCCACGCTTGCCGGTGCCAATCCTCATATGGCGAAAGCGCGTAATTGTAAATCACCACGGGCAGCGACGCGGTCGGCTGATTCCAGCCAGGACTCCAGTACTGGTTGCCAAGCGCTGTAAAAAGTAGCGGCGCTGTTTCTCCTGCAACGCGCGCCAAGGCCAGCAGGATCGCGGTCATGATGCCCCGATAGGCCGCGGGCACCACCACGCGCATGATTGTGGTCCACTTGCCCGCGCCCAGAGCCATGGAGCCTTCACGCAGGGCCCGCGGGACGCCGTGCAAGAACTCCTCGGTATTGCGCAGGGTGATCGGAATCATCATCAGCCCGAGGGCGAATGCACCCGCAATCGTCGAAAAGCGTTTAAATGGATGCACCACCAGCGCGAAAGCGAAAATTCCGATGACGATTGAAGGCACGCCATTCAAGAGATCCGCCGCGTAACGCACCACAAACGCTACTTTGTTGCCGCTGAACTCGGCCAGATAGATACCGCCGAAAAATCCGATGGGAACACCGATCAAGGAAGCCAGGAGAAGCAATTTTGCGCTGCCAACGATGGCGTTGGCCATCCCGCCGCCTGTTTCACCAACCGGGACCGGCAATTTGGTGAAAAAATCCCAATTGATCGATACTCCGCCGTTGTAAACGAAGTAGCCAAGAATAAAAAACAAAACCGAAACAGCCACCGCCGCGCAGACGCCGGTCATCGTCAGCATGAAAGCGCTGACCAGTTTCCGCCAGCGTAGGCGCGCGGTCATGCTTGTGCCGTTCCGCTGCCGCGTTGCGTTGTCAGCAACATCAGCAGGCGCGCCAAGCCATTCAAAATGAATGTCAACAGAAACAGGACCAGGCCCAGCTCAATCAATGCGGCTGTGTGCATGTCGCCGGTGGCTTCCGCGAACTCGTTGGCAATCACCGCGGCAATGGAGTATCCGGGCGAGAGCAGCGAACTGCTGATGGTTGGGGTATTGCCGATGACCATGGACACCGCAACGGTTTCGCCCAACGCGCGAGCCATCGCCAAGAAAATCGATCCCATGATGCCTGTTCTCGCAAACGGCACCACAACTTTCCATGTCGATTCCCAGCGCGTGGAACCGAGAGCCAAAGCCGCTTCGCGCTGATCGCGCGGCACCGAGAGCAATACTTCACGGGAAACGGAAATAATATACGGGATCACCATGATGGCCAGCACGATTCCGGCGGTGAAAAATCCCACACCATACGCTGGCCCCTGAAACAACGGCAGAAACCCCAGTGAACTTTTCAACGCTGGCTGAATCCACTGCCGCATCACCGGAATCACAATGAATACTCCCAGCAACCCGTAAATCACGCTAGGCACCGCCGCCAGCAAATCAATAAAAAATTGCAGCGGGTCAGAAAGTTTCTGCGGGGCGAGTTCCGCCAAGAAGATTGCCGCTCCAATTCCCAACGGCACCGCGAGCGACAGCGCAACCCCCGCGGTTACCAGCGTGCCGTAAATAAACGGCAGAGCGCCGAAGTTTTCCGCGATGGGGTCCCAAACTCTGGTGAAGAAAAAACTGAGCCCAAATTTGTGCCGCGGCAACGCCGAGTCAATCCACAGCTCGTAAATCAGCAGCAGCGTAATCAACACCACCGATGCCGCGAACAAAAATGTTATCAGCCGTGCGATTTCGTCGCCGCTGCGCAGCTTGGAAAGAAACGAACGCGAGCCCGCAACGGGGCCCGCGCTTGGAACGTTAATTGAGGAGGTTGCCACGATTTTGCGTACTGCACCGTTCTTACTGAATTTTGCTGATAGCCTTCAGCTCTTTTTCCACCACTTCCTTGGGGAGCTTGGCGTAAGAAAGACTTTCGACGTGAGCCTGGCCGTCGGTAATGGCCCACTTCACGAAGCCCTTAATTGCATCGCGCTTGGTGGTGTCCTTGAATTTCTCCGGAATCAACAGCCATGTGAAACTGGAAATCGGATAGGCCGTTTTGCCTGGAGCGTTGGTGATCGAAACGCGGAAATCTTCGGGCATGGTCTTCACCGCTCCCGCCGCCGCTTCGGTCACGCTGGCGAGATCCGCTTTCACAAACGAGCCGGAAGCATTCTTCACGATTCCGTAAGGAACTTTGTTCTGCGCCGCATAAATCAGCTCGACATAGCCGATCGCATTGGGCGTCTGTTTGATCAAACCGGTGACGCCTTCGTTGCCTTTGCCACCAAGACCTACCGGCCAATTCACGGACGCGCCCTTACCAACTTTGTCTTTCCAGTCCGAATTTACCTTGGAAAGGTAATCCGTCCAGATATAGGTGGTGCCGCTGCCGTCCGAGCGGTGAATGACAACGATGTCATTTCCGGGCAGATTGACGCCTTTGTTGGCGCCGGCGATGGCAGGATCGTTCCACTTCGAAATGCGGCCGAGGAAAATTCCAGACAGTGCTTCCGGCGTGAAACTCAGCGCTCCGCTCACCCCTGGAATATTATAAGTCGGAACAACCGCGCCCAAAACCGTTGGGAAATGCAGGATTCCGGCGCCATTTTTTGTCCGGTAGGCCTTGATCTGGTCATCGTTCATCGGACCGTCCGACGCTCCAAAATCCACGGTACCTTCAGTCACTTGCTTAATTCCCGCTCCGGATCCCACTGACTGGTAATTGAACTGCGATCCGTTCGCCTTATGATATTCATCAAACCATTTTGAATAAATCGGAGCCGGGAAAGTTGCGCCCGCGCCGTTGATCAAGAGGGAGCTCTGCGCCCACACGATTCCGCCAAGCGCAAGAACGACCACCAACATTCCTGCAATTCGTCTCATTATCATTCTCTCCACACAAGTTGGCCGTTGACCGGCCAAGCTGGGCATTGGGACCTGTTCCGTCATCGCTATTCTGGCGGCGAAATATTACGGGAGTGTTACAATCGGTTCAGAGTTGGTTGAATCCCGAAACTCTATCAATCCGCACTACTTAGGCACGCATGTGGTCACGCAGGCTTAATAATACGTTAGTTCAGGATTTGTAGGCACAAATCCTAAAACCGCTTAACTTGGCTAAAAACAACAAAAAGCGGCGCCTTTTGAGCGCCGCTTTTGTCCTCGTCCCCAGGGGCGAGCTGCTTTCACACTCGATCTACGGAATGTAGTAGCGCAGAGAGGTAAAGATCATGTTGTCGATGCCCTTTGGCGAGATCGAGATCGGCGGTGATCCGGCAGGAGCGCCTCCGGTTCCAGACCAAGCAGACTTGGTTATATAGGAGTATTGCATTCCGAACTGGAAGCGGCCCTTCGGACCCTGGTAAAACTTGTACCAGAAGCCGAGAGTGCCTTCTTGGATAAGGCGGACGTCGCCGGCGCAGTTGGAGCCAGCCGACGGGTTGAAGTCATTCACCGGTACGCCTTCGGTCGCACAACCAAAGTTGTTCGCGGCAACGTTTCCGTAGCCACCGATTCCGTTTAGCGAGAACGTGGTGGTGGTGGTGGCCGGAATGGCAGGCGTCGTGACGGTCACGGGCGGCGTGCCCGAGGTGGTGCTGGTTGCTGGAATCGCCGCAGTCTTAGTAACCGTGATTGCGTGGTAGCCCTTGTATCCGGCGCGCCAGGCGTATTCTCCACCGTAGTAGCCATAGAGGTCGAATTTGGGAGTCACGTGCCATTCGAGTCGCGCCAAGCCATGGCCGGTGCGAATGAGCGCAAGCGTGCCGTCAGGACGAGCCGTGGCATCAGCAAGTTGAGCCGAGCCATAGCGTCCAATGCCGTCGCCGCCGACGGCCTTAAGGCCAAAGTCCACATGTTTGTTGAAGAGCGACCAGAGACCACTGGCACCGACTCCCCCACCGGTGGCGCTGCTGTTTGTAGCGCCGAAGCTGCTGACAACGGTCGGCGTTGCAGACACGCAGTTCCCAGTGAAGGTCGTAGGTGTAGCCGGAGGAGCGGTATCCTTCGCGTTCGTGCCGACCACGCCGCAAGGATAGATGCGATCGCGGAAGAAGCTGACGATGCCGAACAGTTCATAGTGACCGAAGCCGGGATCAGCAGCGGCTTTAAAGAGCAGATCAGGGGCTTTGTTTACGGTGTACCCGTTCGCGTCGAAAGCGTTGTAGAGACCACCGCCAGCGCCAGGAGCGTTAATGAAAAAGTTTCCTGTCTGGGATGTGGTGACACCCGAGGTAACGATCGTCGCGGGTGCAGCGGCGCCGTTGATGGTGGTAACCGAGGAAAAGCCCCGGCCACCAATTGTGGCCTGCGGCCCTTCGACCGAGAAGCCTAGAGCGAATTTGCCTCCGAAATCCTTGACGGCTCGGAAAGCATACTGCCGGGCCCAGGTGTAGCCCACGATGTATTGCGGATCGATCATCAGGGGGCTTGATTCCTGCCGATTGTTGATGCCCTTCCTGGTTTCTGTAGCCAGCGACCACATTTGGCCGCCGGTCAACGACACGCCGTTGTCCCAGGCCACTTGCGCAAACGCCTGACGCGTCCGCCAGGTATAGCTGTTGCTCTGACGGTTGTTGGAGGTGGTGCCTGCGCTCAGGAAGTCAGCTTCGTAGTAGCCGCCGATCTTCGCATTTGCCAGCTTGCCCTCGACTAACAGGGTCAAACGGCTCTGGCGGGCGGTGAAAGCGTTCTCGCTAACGTGGGCGAGATCGGCTGCCTGGAACGGAATACCCGTGAAAGGCGTGTTGATGTCGCCGCTCGTCGCGCGAGTGCGGTAGACGGTTTCCGCCGCGAGGAACCCGCCCGGTGTAATGGTAATCCCCTTATAGTGGATCGCCGACGGCGACTCAGCGGAGATGATCTTCTTCTGCGTGTCCTGCACTGCGCCCTTCACTGCCTCGTTGCTCAGCTTCAAATCCGAGACATCGGAGCTCAGCGTGGTGGTGGTAGTCTTCACTTCCGCCGTGCTGCTGGCTGCGGCTGAGGCTTTAGCGTCCGCTTCACTGGCCTTGGCATCGGCGGCTGCGGCTGCGCTCTTCGCGTCGCCAATTTGCGCGTCGCGTTTAGCCAGTTCGTCCTGCAGCTGTCGGATCTGTTGTTGTTGAGCTTCCATTGACTGTCGCAGCGCTTCCACCTGCTCAGCCAGGACGGCGGTCGCGGACTTTGCCGGTTTTTTTACAGGTTTCTTGGTTTTCGCGGCTTGCGATGGTTTCGGATCATCGTCTTTCGGTGTATCCGCAAATGCCATTCCAGACATCAGGAATAGCGACAAGATCATTGCTGCTGTTTTTCTCATTGCCTCTCTCTTTTTTGCTGCAGTTTAAGTGTGAAGATACCGGTGAGTCTGCGAGCCTTCCCGCAGGTAAACGTAGAGGCAGCGTCTTACTGGCACGTCAATCGAATGTGAATATCCTGTAACACGGATTGTTACAGGGAAACTCGCTGACGCGCCGGAGTTTACGGCCGAATGTTCTGTTTTAATGACAACAACTGCCAAGGGGCGATCAGTCGCGTGAAGAGGGGCGGCAGGAGGTGCTCTTCGGCGGGAGCCTTGGGAGTGTTTGGTTTCATCGTCCGTTTTCTCCGAAGTGTCTCTTAGCGTACCAAGTCGAGGAGCTGCTTACTTCGGCGCCCCAATCGTATAAGCGACCACCAGTCGGGTCAAGCGATACTGGTATTGTGCGTCGGTGTCGGCGATATCGGCTTCGGTCTTCTGCAATTCCGCCTGTCCGAGTTCGACAATCGAACCCAAACCCAGGTTGTAGCGCGCCTGCGCCAGATTCAGCCCAAGATTTGCCTGCTCGCGAAGCTGTTGCGTGACGCCAAGCCGTTCGAACGCCTGCTGCGACTGCTGCCACGCGGTTCGAACGTCCCGCGCGATGTTGTTCCGCTCGTTGAGCAGCCGCTGCTTCGCCGCTTGCGTCTGCAGGTCAGCCGTTTTCGCCCGCGCGTTATATAAAAATCCGTTGAACACCGGAATATTAATATTCACACCCACCGCTCCATACCAGTTCGGCAAAGCGTCGTTGCGGACCGGCGCCACGCCCACCGTGCCCAGCGCGCTCACCGTGGGCCGCCACAGGTCATGTTCCGCGTGGCCGAATTTTTCCGCTGAAGTCTCCTGATCCTGTAGCGCCAGAATTTCCGGCCGCTGCCGCAGTGCTTCCATGATCAACGTATTCACGTCCGCGTCGGGCGGTTCGGGCGGGCTGCTGCTTTCCACCAGTTCGAACTGCTGCTGGTCCGAAAAACCCAGAATCGCGGAAAGCGTCGACAGCGCCGTAGCGTAATTATTCTTGGCCTCCAGTTGCAGCAGCTTGGACCGAGACAGATCTACATTGGCGAAGCTCAAATCCAGATCGGATTTCAATTTTGCCTGCGTAAGCGCGTTGATCTTGTTCACGATCAACTGCCGCGCATCGATGGTCTGCTGCGCCACTTGCAGCAGAGCTTTTTCTTCCAGCGCGTTGTAAAACGCTTGGTCCACTGCGAGCACGATTTGTGCCGTGGTCGCCGCGGAAGCCTCTGCTTCCGCTTTCGCCGAAGATTCCGCGCTGGACACCAGGTTGGTGGTGCGCCCAAAGTCGGTGATCAATTGGCTGACCGTCGCCCCTGTCGCCGCGCGCGGATAAATAATCGGATTGTTCAGCGCGCCAGCCGAAATGCGCGCTCCGTCGCTGGCAGTAACGCCCGTTAAGCTCAAATACGCGGTAGGTAATAGCGCCGATCTCTGCTCTCGCACGTACTGCCCGGCCATCAGCGCGCGTAATTTTCCCACACTGATTTGCGGGTTGTTTTTCAACGCCAACGCTTCCGCCTGCCTTCGCGTCAAAGAAGTTCCCCCAGGCACCGAACCTGGCGCCGGCGGAGTCGCCGTTTGTGTTGCGGAGGAACTGGTACTTTCTTGGCCCGTCGCAGAAACGGCGAGCCCCGCCATCAGTGCGAGCAATAGAAAAGTCGGCCGCTTCACGCGTGCACCTCCGCTTGCGTGTCTTCTTCCTTGCGATGCACGGTCAAATACGCGGCCGGCACCAGATACACCGTTACCACCACTGACACCAGCAATCCGCCAATAATCGCGCGGGCTAGCGGTGCGTATTGTTCGCTGCCCGCTTCAATTCCCAAAGCCATCGGAATCAGTCCCAGCAGCGTTGCCAGCGAAGTCATCAACACCGGCCGCAGCCGCAGCCGCGAGGCCACTGACACCGCTTCCTTTAACGGTTTTCCTTCGTGGTGTAAATGTCGCGCGAATTCCACAATCAAGATGCTATTCGACACCACGATGCCCACCATCATCACCACGCCCATCAGCGACATCACGTTCAGCGTTGTTTTTGTTGCCAGCAGAAACAGCAGCACGCCCGCCAGTCCCGGCGGCACCGCCAGCAAAATAATCAGCGGATCGGTCCACGACGCAAATTGCGCCACCAGTACCAGGTACACCAGCATCACCGACAAAATCAGGCCGATGCCGAAGCTCTTGAACGAAGACTGCATCCCCTGTACTGAACCTCGCAGCGTTACCCGCGCTCCTTCGGGCATTGTCGTGTCCTTCAAGATTTTCTCGATCTGCGGCGTAATGGTTCCCAGGTTTTCCGTCTTGGGCGAGATATACAAATCAATCACGCGAAACAACTGGTAGTGGTCCACTTCCGTCGGTGAAGCGATTGTTTTCACCTTGACCACGCTGTCCAGAAACGTCGGCTGTGAAATATTCGGCCCACGCAGAGGGATTTGTTTCAGGTCGGTCAACGTGCTTACGGCATTTTCCGGATATTGCACTGTCAACAAATAAGGGTTTCCGCTTTTCGGATCGATCCAATAGTTCGGCGCGATCATCGCGTTCGAAGTGAGCGAGGTAATTACGTTGTCCACGATTTCTTTTTGCGAAAGACCCAGCTGGCTCGCCTTCTCCCGGTCCACATCCAATTCCAGCGCGGGATAATCAATATCCTGTGGAATCAGCACGTCGCTCACTCCCTGCAACTGCCGAATCTTTGCAGCCAGTTGCGAAGCCACAGCATAGGTCTGCTGCATGTTACTGCCGCTGACTTGCACGTCGATTGGCGCCGGCAATCCCAGATTGATGACTGCGTCCACCAGTCCGCCCGACTGAAAATACGTCGTTAGTTGTGGCAGATCTCTCGCAATACGTCCGCGCACCCTGCGCATGTATTCGTAACTTCCAACTTTGTGTCCTTCTTTCAAGCTCACTTGCACGAATGCCGTGTGCGGCGCGGAGTTCGACGTATAAATCGACGAAAAATCCGGCGTCACGCCGATGTTGGATACGATGATTTGCAATTCATTTTTCGGAACCACATCGCGGATGATGTCTTCCAATTTCTTGACGTAGTCTTCGGTCAATTCCACACGCGATCCCGTCGGCGCTTTCAGGTTGATCACAAATTGCCCCGGATCGGTGCGCGGGAAAAACGAAACACCAAGCAGCGGATACAGCGTGAAGCACAGCAATGACACTCCGACCAGCCCGGTTACGGTGGCCGCGGGCTTCAACAGTGCCGTGGCCAGCGTCCGGTCGTACTTTTCCAGCATTCTTCCAAAATACCCATCGAATCTCTTGGATATTTTACCCAGCCGCGCTTCAATCGAGCCTTCACCGACTGTTTCGTCCGCCTGATGTTTTTTAATCAGCTTCGCGCAGAACAGCGGTACCACCGTCATTGCCACGATATACGAAGCGAACAACGACAAAATCACCGCCGTCGCCAGCGCCACAAACAAAAACCGGCTCACGCCATACAAAAAGACCACCGGAAAAAACACGATCGATGTTGCGATCGTCGCCGCCAGCACCGCCAAGGCAACTTCGCTTCCGCCTTTTTCCGCCGCCACTTCCGGCGACTCGCCCATCTCCAAATGCCGAAAAATATTCTCCAGCACGATCACCGAGTTATCGATCAATCGCGAAAACGCCAGCGCCAGCCCGCCGAGCACCATGGTGTTAACCGTCCCGCCGCCCGCGCCAATGGCCAAAAATGCCGCCAGCGCAGAAAGTGGAATCGACAAAAACACCGCGGCCGTCGCGCGTGCGCTTCCCAGAAACAGCAGAATCATCAATCCCGTCAGCACCAATCCGATTCCGCCTTCGTGGATCAAATTGTCGATCGCCGTGCGCACGAAAATCGATTGGTCAAACACCACTCGCGTCTTCAATTGTTTTGGAATGTCCACCAGGTGCTTCAGCGCATCCTTGATTCCTTCCACCACGGCAATGGTATTGGTGTCGCCGCCCTGTTTAAGAATCGGCAGGTACACCGATGGCTGTCCGTCCACGCGCACAATGTTGGTTTGAATCGCCTCCGCATCGACGGCTTTTCCGATGTCGCCAACCAGCACTGAGGACTGTCCCACCGTTTTCAGCGGCATGGTATTGATCGATTTCGCCGTCGGCGCCTGGCTGTTCGAATACAAGTTGTAATCGAACGGCCCGATCTTTACGTCGCCAGCGGGCAGAATTAAATTGCTTTCGTTGAGCTGTCGCACTACGTCCATCGGGCTCAGTTGATGCGCCTGCAATTTCAGCGGATCGACATACACCATGATTTGCCGGTAGCGTCCGCCAAACGGTTGCGGCACCGATGAACCCGGCACGTTGGCGATTTGATTTCGCACATTGTATTGCCCGAGGTCGTGCAGCTCCGTCTCATTCAGCCCTTCGCCTTTCAACGTGATCAGGCAAACCGGCAAACTCGATGCATCGAATTTCAGCACCACGGGCGGCAGCGTTCCTGGCGGCAAACGCCGCAAATCCGCCATCGCCAAATTCGAAATGGTGCTCAAGTCCGCATCCGCGTTGCTCCCAGCCTGAAAATATATTTTGATCAAGCTCACCCCGGGCAACGATCGCGACTCGATGTGCTCCACTCCGCTGGCCAGAGTAAAAAAACGTTCGAACGGATTGCTAATGCTGGTTTCAATCTGCTGCGGCGGCATTCCGGAATAAAATGTCGCCACTACCACCACCGGAATATTAATCGGCGGAAACAAGTCCACTGGCATTCGAACCAACGTCACGGTCCCGACAATCGCCACGATCAGGCAGCACACCATGATGAAAAATGGATTGCGAATCGAAAACCCGGACATTAGCTCGCGCCTCCGCCATTCGAATTCATCGGCGCTACTTCCTTTGCCTGTACCTTTTGTCCCTCGCGGTATTGGCTGCGGTTCCCGATCACCACGCGGTCGCCTTCTTTCAGCCCGGCCACCACCTCTACACGCGACTTGCCTTGAATTCCAAGACGCACGTTCCTTTGTTCGATCGTGTTCTGCGGCGTCACCAGCAGCACCGTTGCGTCGTTCCCGTTTTCCGCCACAGCTTCCAGCGGAACACTTAATGCCTCAGGCCTTTCCGCCAGCACCAGTTGCGTTTCCGTGTACATTCCGGAAATCAGCTTGCCGCTGCGATTGTCAAAATCGATTTCGGTCTCCATGGTGCGCGTCTGCATATCCAGTGAATCCGCAAACCGCGACACTTTTCCGGTGATGTCCGAATTCAACGCCTGCACTCTCACTTTTACCGGGTCGCCCAGGTGAATCTGCGCCGCAATCGATTCCGGAATCGGCAGCACCAATCTCAATTTGGACATTTCCGCGATTCGAACGATTGGAATCGCCTGCGAACTCGAAGCAGTTCCCGCCGCAACCAGCGACCCGGTGTCCGCATGCCTCGCCGTCACCACGCCGTCAAACGGCGCGACGATTCGCGCGTAAGCGGACATCGCGCCGAACTGCTTTTCATTCGCGTCAGCTATTTCTAGTTGTTGTTGTGCTCCGGACAGCGCCGCCTGGGCGCTGGAAACTTGTGCTTCCGTTTCCAAATCCTTCGCCTGCGCGTCATCCACCTCCTGTTGCGCCACCAGTCCTTTTTGCTGCTCGCTCGCCTGCTTCAATCTCGCGTACATGGAATGAGCCGCCGCATGCGCGGATTCCGCGCGCTGCACATCTCCCTGCTCGCGGCGAATCTCCTGCTGAGCGCGCCGTACCTGCGCATCCGCTCCCGTCAGCTCAGCCGCGAGCTCGGGCACCTCCAGCACCGCCAGAGTCTGCCCGCCCTTCACGTGATCGCCGAGATCCACGTAGATTTTCTTGATGTACCCTGGCACTTTCGCGTGCACATCCACGTCCTGGAACGGTTTGAACTCTCCGGCAATGGTCAGCGTGTTCTGCATCGGTCCGCGCTGTACTTTCGCCACTGCGGCAACCACCGCGTCACCCGCCATGGCATGTTCCGGGTCATCGGCCTCCGTCGCGGAGTGGCCCAACCAAAGCCACGCACCGATCCCCACCGCAACAATCCCCGCTGCAATCCAAATCAATTTTTTGCGAAACATTTTTCCAGTCCGTTCCATGTGCCGATGTCGGTGCCGTCGGCCTTTCCAGCCACGGCAAACACCTGCAGAATTTCTTCCGGCAGCCCTGAATATATTGGTCGCCCGGTTTTCACCGGACTCATCGGTGCGCTTATCTGGGTATCTGCTTTTAAACGGCGGGCGGTGGCCGGAACCACAGACTCGAGGAGAAACCCGTCTGCGGAGTTGCAACCACTTCTTTTTGTTCGGCGTGTTGCCGCTGAGTCGAGTGCATCACAGCCAATCGTGGAATTAATTCTTGCACGTCTGCGGGATCGGGCAGGACAGCTGCCGCAGTATTGTTCGGTCGCGCGAATTTCTCCAGTTCCGAAGATCCCACCGTGGCGCGGTGGCTTGCCGGATGGCAAACGGTCAAATTATCCGAAGCCGCACTGGCCGCAAGGAATGGGTTAAATAGCAAGAGTCCGGCGAGCAATACACACGTAGGAATCTGCCACAGCGGCAGAGATCTGCGCCGACTGGTTATGCCTGAACGTGTGCCAGAAATACTCATGTAAATCGAAATCGACACTTCCACATTAATTTGAGTGTGCAGCCTGGTCAATAGGATGCTTTAACTGCTTTCCTTAATGCGCGCAAGGGAGGAGAGGGGATCATCGCCAGGGGAGCGATGATCCCCGGGGTAGGTTCGAACACTGAAGGTTAAACGTATTGAGTATCCGGCCGCGCGGTCACGTCCGAATAAAGACCGTGTGAATCTTCCGTGACCTCCGCCAGCGACACCCTACCATCTGGCGGCGCGGGCGAGGTGCCCAACCCGCGGCCGTGCCGCACGTCCAGGCCTCGCACCCAATAAATAATGTCCTCGGCGATATTCGTTGCATGGTCCGCTATCCGCTCCAGATGCCTGGTGGCCAGGACAAACTGCATGCTGGGAACGACCTGCGCGGTCTGTTTGGTCATCTGTTCCAGCAATTGTTCGAAAATTCTGTCGCGGTACTGATCCACTAGGTCATCGCTTTCCAGAACTTGCGAAGCCATGGTGGGATTGCGAAAAATCAGCGCTCCCAGGCTCTTCGATACCATCGCCCGCACCGCCACCGTCATGGCCTCCAGCTCTTCCGGTGGCTGCGAACCGGGCATTTCGCGCAGCGTGGTCACGCGCTCGGCGAGATTCACAGCGAGGTCGCCGATGCGCTCCAGATCGTTGGTAATTTTCAGCGCCGCCACAATCAAACGCATTTCATCGTCGCTGAATGCGCCGCGCCGCAGCAGCCGGATGGCATGCTCGTCAATCACGATCTCCATTTCGTTGATGCGCGGCTCCAGCAAGAACACTTCGCCCACCAGCGCTGCGACCTTCGGATCGTCCACGCTCACGATCGCTTCCAGCGCCCGATTCATCGCGCCTTCCACCGTACGGGCCATCGAAATCAGGTAATTCACCAGCGTGTCGTAGAGAACAGTTTCCGTCACTCCCGCAGCAGAGGCCATGGAGGGTTCCTTTGGAGCACAAATCTTTCAGTGCTCATGGCAGCAGCTTCACAGATTTCCATTACCAGAGGATGATAAGAAGGTTAAAAACTGGCAAGAATTCGTGGCGCAAGTCAGGCCGGCGATGTGCGGCCGCTATTTGTTTCCGTTGCGCGCGGCCGGCCGTTGCGCATCGAAAATCGGCACGGAGAAATGGAACTGCGAGCCCTGGCCGAGTTCGCTCTCCACCCAGATTCGTCCGCCGTGGCCTTCGATCAGATGCTTGGAAATCGCCAGGCCCAGCCCGGTACCGCCGACCTGACGAGAACGCGCTATGTCCACTCGGTAAAACCGTTCAAAAATTCTTGGTTGCTCGGCTTGTGGTATGCCAATCCCGGTATCGGTCACGGTAAACACAACCTCAGAACCGGCAACACCCGCGCTGACCATAATTTGCCCGCCTGCCGGAGTGTATTGGATCGCATTGTCCAGCAAATTTTGCAGAACTTCCGTGAGTCGCCGGCGATCCCCGGCAATGTCAGGAATTTTTTCCGCCTGATTTACCGACAATTGCAAATCTTTGTCGCGCGCGCGGGGCTGCGCCGTCTCCATGCAGCTTTCGATGAATGCCGCCACCGGAATTCGCCGCGTTTCGAATTCCAGGCGGTCTGCATCCATCTTGGAGAGCATCAGCAGATCTTCCGTCAGCCGCGCCAGCCTGCGCGAATGTTCCACGATAATTTCCAGAAATCTCCCGCGGTTCTGCGGGTCATCGATGGCCCCCGCCAGCAGCGTTTCCGCAAATCCCTGGATCGCCGTCAGCGGTGTGCGAAATTCATGCGAAACATTGGCCACGAAATCGCGCCGTACCCGTTCCAGTTTGCGCAGGTCCGTGATGTCGTGCAGCACCAACACCGCGCCATCCGTACCGGTAGTCCGCACCGAAGCCACTGTCGCCGCAAAGAAATGCTGGCGCAGTGTTCCGGTGACGATTTCCGATTCCACGCGAGCTTCGCCGTGCAGAACTTTGCGCACCGCTTCGATCAATTCCGTTTGCCGTACCCACTCCACCAATCCGCTTCCCGCCTGCGGCGGCACGGTCATCCCAAGAATCTCCGCGAAACTGTGATTTGCGAAGACCACGCGCTCCGCGGCATTCACCACCAGTACGCCTTCCACCATGCTGCCCAGAATCGCGGAGGAAAGATTTCGTTCTTCCGTCAAGCTCCGGATGGTGTGATCGAGGCGTTTAGCCGTCTGGTTAAGCGAATCGCTGAGCACGTCCAGCGCATCTCCGGTGTCATCGGAAGCCTGCGCGCGGAAATCGCCTTCGGCCACGCGCTGCGAGAATGCGGTCAACCGTTCGATGCGGTCGGAAAAGTTTCGTGAAACCAGCACCACCAGTATTCCCGCGCAAAATAAAATGATCGCGGATGCCAGCCACAGGCTTCGGCGAAACGGCCACAACACTTGCCCGACAGTTTTCACGGGAAGCGCAAAACGCAGAATGCAGATGTTTCCCGACGGCGATGTTTGCCGCACCGCGTAGTACACCAAATCGCGATTGATGGTGGCGCTGTGGCGGATGGAGCGGCCGCTGCCTTCCGCCAGCGCCTGCACGATTTCAGGACGGCCCGCGTGATTTTCCATGGTATGCGGATCGGATTGCGAATCCGCCAGCACCAGTCCTCCGGCAGTAATGACCGTTACGCGGGCGCCGCCGGCAGCAATGTGCTGCATCCAGGTTTGCAGGGCGGAAATTTCTTCCGGCTTTTCCGGAGACAATGAAGTGAGTTGCGGCGGATTGGATTGCGCGATGCGTGCAATCGCCAGGAGTTGTTCGAAGGCGGTGCGCTCATAGTCGCGCTGCAGTGCGCGGTCCGCGAAAAAATCCACCGCCAGCAGCACGCACAACAAAAGCACAAAAAAGCCCAACGCGAGTTTTGTGAAAAGATTACGCCGCACGTGTCTCGAACAGGTAGCCCGCCCCGCGGACGGTCTTCAGGTGAAGCGGATTCTCGGGATCCGGTTCGATTTTCTCTCGCAGCCTGCGCACATAAACGTCCACGCTGCGCGGCGTGACAAAGCGATCCGTGCCCCACACCGCGTCCAGCAATTGGTCGCGGGTGAATACGCGATTAGGCCGCGAAGCTAGATAGTACAGCAAACGGAACTCCAGAGTACTGAGCGGGACCGTTTTTCCTGAATAACTCACGCGATAAGATGCGGGATCGATGGACAATTTTCCAATTTCGATGGTGCGCGGCGTGTCCACGGCAGGTTCCGCGCGCCGCAATAAGGCCTTCACACGCGCAATCAGTTCGCGGGGACTGAAGGGCTTGGTGACGTAATCGTCGGCGCCCATTTCCAAGCCGACTACGCGGTCGGCTTCGTCACCGCGCGCAGTCAACATCAGAATAGGCAAGCGGTTCAGTGATTCATCCTTGCGAACTTCGCGGCAAATATCCAAGCCGGAAAGTTTCGGGAGCATTAAGTCCAGCAAAAGCAGATCGGGCGGAGATTTCTTCAAAGTGCTGAGACCGGTGACGCCGTCGTTCGCGCCGCTCACCTGGAACCCTTCGTTGGCAAGGTTGTAGCGAACCAATTCAACGATGTCGCGATCATCTTCAATAATCAGGATACGTTTCATTCGGTTGGAGCGTACCGGTCGCAAGCT
>Ga0209488_10000547_pt1 | contig 31886 bp, 29 predicted proteins | sample Rivendell_Oct201_8_FD_188349 | JGI IMG/M metagenome (GOLD analysis project Ga0209488, IMG submission 188349) | Vadose zone soil microbial communities from the Eel River Critical Zone Observatory, Northern California, USA -... | ecosystem: Environmental > Terrestrial > Soil > Vadose zone >...
TAGCCAGCGACTCGAGGTAGCGAAGCGCGCTCGCCACGTCGGCGAGCGGCTCCTGCGGCTCGTCCTGTTCGACGATGTACCACTCGACGCCGGCGGCTCGGCCCGCCTCGATGATCTGCGGGAACGGCAGGATCCCCTCCCCCGCCGGGACGTCGTGCGGCTCCGGGCCGGCCGCGCGATCCTTCATGTGGAGCAGGCGAACGCGGCCGGCTGCGGCCCGGATCTCGGCCGCGGGATCGCGGCCCCCGACGGCCGCCCAGTAAACGTCAAGCTCGATCTCGACCTCGGGCGGAAGGTTGCCGAGGAGGACGTCCCAGACGGTCGTCCCGTCGAGAGCCCCGAACTCGAACGAATGGTTGTGGTAGCCGATCCGGATGCCCCGTTCCCCGAGGGTCAGCGCGAACCCTGCAAGGTCGGCCGCGAAGCGACGCACGTCGTCGGCGGTCTGTCGGTCGCTCTCGGGCATCCACGGCACGATCGCCCGGGAGCACCCGACTTCGGCCAGCCGATCGGCGACTGCGCTCGCGTCCGCGCGCAGGCCTTCGATGCTCTCGTGCGCGGCGACGACCCGCAGGCCCGCTCCGTGGAGCAGCCGCGCGAGCTCGCCGGGGCCCGTCTCGGGCAATCCCGCGAGCTCGACGGCCCGAAAGCCGGCCGCGGCCACCGCCTGCAGCGTTCCCGGGAGGTCGACCGCAGCAAGGCGGCGAAGCGTGTAGAGCTGGAGGGCGATCTGATCGTTTCGCATCCGACGACGATAGGCCATCGACCCCCTCGCGCGCCGGACACGCGCGCGGTGCCATCGATGGCGTAGCCTCTCCGACCATGACCCCACTCGGTATCGGCATCGTCGGAACGGGCAACATCGCCGGCGGCTACGCTCGCGACGCCCTGACTCACCCGGAGATCCGGCTCGTCGCCGCGACGGATCTCGATCCCGTGCGGTTGGCGGCCTTCGCCGAGGCTCACGGCGTCCGTGCCCATCCCTCGCTCGACGACCTCCTCGCCGACGACGAGGTCGACATCGTCGTCAACCTCACGGTCCACCACGCCCACTACGAGGTGACGAAGCGCGCGTTGGAGGCCGGCCGGCACGTCTACAGCGAGAAGCCGCTCGCGCTCCGAACCGAGGAGGCACGCGAGCTCGTCGATCTCGCCGTGGCGCGCGGGCTCCGGCTCGGTTGCTCGCCGTCGACCTTTCTCGGCGAGGCGCAGCAGACGTCGGCCGGACTGATCAGGAGCGGGCGCCTCGGGACCGTCCGGGCAGTCTATTCGGAGGTCAACTGGGGCCGAATCGAGACGTGGCATCCCGCGCCGGCGCCATTCTTCGACGTCGGTGTGCTCGTCGACGTCGGTGTCTACCCGCTGACCCTCGTCACGACGATGCTGGGTCGGGCGCGCTCGGTCCGGGCCTGGGGATGGGACCTGATGCCGGACCGGCGAACGATCGACGGCACGCCGTTCCGGATCGGCAGCCCGGACCTGATCGTTGCGGCGCTCGAGCTCGACGGGGGCGCGGTCATGAGGCTCACGGCGAGCTTTTACGTCGGGCGTCCGGCGAAGCTTACCGGTAGCCTGGAGTTCCACGGCGATGACGGGTCGCTGGCGCTGGGCAGCTTCCAGGACTTCGACGCGACCGTCGAGGTCGGCGCGTACGGCGAGAGCTACGAATCCGTCGACCTCGTCCGACCCGGGTTTCGTGGGACGGCGTGGGCGCGTGGCGTCGCAGAGATGGCGGGAGCGATTGCTGAGGGTCGACCGCATCGGGCCAGCGCCGAACAGGCCGCCCACGTCGTCGAGATCCTCGAATCGGCGGCGGCGTCGATGGCCGACGGTGGACGGCGGATCGAGATCGATTCGACCTTCGCGACGCCGCCGTTGATGCCCTGGGCGCAGGGGCCTCGCTAGTCGAGCGCCGTCCGGTCGATCTCGATCGGATGGCGTCTCGGGCGTGTCTCAACCGTGTCTCAGGCGTGTCTCCGGTGCAGTCGCCGCGAGGCCGGCGCCCATCACGATCCAGAAGATCTCGGAGGTCGAGACCTCGGGGGTCATGAAGAAGGTGGTCACAACATGCGTGACCAGGACTGACAGGACGACGAGCGCCATCCATCCTGTCTCGCCATCCGATGTTCTGGCTCGGCGAACGCATATCGCGGCGCATGACACCAGGAATGCCATGTAGGCGATCAGGGCTGGCAGCCCCATCTCCGCCGCAACGCCGATCAGCTCGTTGTGCGGGCTCTCGAGCCGGAATCGCCCGAGCAACTGAGCCCGATCGGGCGGCAGTACCTGGTCAAGGTACGGCCGGAAGACGAGCGGAAACGTCTCGGGGCCCGTTCCCAGCAATGGATGATCGACCGCCACCTGGATCCCGACTCGCCACTGGTCGAGGTGGAAGCGAATGGATCCCTCGCGGAGGTCGCCGGTCGCGATGGCCCGATCCGCGACGCGCTCCGCGAACGCCCGAACCGTGGGTAGCGCCAGGGTGGTCGCGAGCACGACGGCGACACCCGTCAACCCGATCGCCACCCAGCGCCTCCGCGGCACGCGCAATCGCGGAATCGCGAGCACACAGACCGCAGCGACCAGCCCGAGATACCCGCCCCGACTGAACGTCAGCGCGAGCGCCACGAGGGTGACGACAAGGGCTGCATCGAGAGCTGGACGAACGCGGTCGCTTGCCTTCGGCCGAAGGCCCAACGTCGCGATCACGACGAGGTCCAGATAGGCCGCGAGGTCGTTCGGCTGACCGACGCTCGAGATCACCCGGTTGTCGGGCGGCCCGGACCAGAATGGGTCGAATCCGACCGCTTGCGCGATCCCGTAGAGGGAGACGACCACCCCGACGCAGACAGTCGCGGTCAGGATCGCCCGGAACCCGGAGCTGTTGCCCAGCGACAGGCGAGCCACGTAGAAGGAACCGATGTAAAGAAGGACGGTGACGAGCCCCTGGTACTGGTAGGCCTCGCCCGCGAAGCTCTGGACACGATCGACCGAGGCGAGCGAGGCCGCGAGCAGCAATCCGGCGAAGCACGCGAGGGGAAGATCGATCCGTCGATCCGCCTTGGCCGTCAGTGGCCCCCAGACCACGACGTATCCGAGAAAGACGATGGAGCCTACGAGCCCGAAGGCGCGCAGGACCAGCACCTTGGGAAGCGCGTAGCCGTCATCCAGGTTCGGAACGAAGACAAGCGGCAGGATCACGACCGCCGCGAGGACGAGCGCCGCCATCGCGCGCACGAGCAGCCCCCGAAGCCGGGGCGCCTCGGGCGTTGCGACACCATGATTCATGCGCAAGTCATGCACGGGCTGGCCCGTGCGCTGCCGGGCTCGAGCGATTTACCCTCAGCCGTGGCCGGTCTTGCTCGCGTGGCCGCCGTGGCCGGGCGGGCTGCGGTGGCCGCCACCGCCACCGCCGTGACCCGGTTTGCTCGCGTGGCCACCGTGACCGCCACCGCCTCCACCGTGACCGGGCTGGCTCAAATGCCCGCCGTGGCCCGGCTTGCTTGCGGGCTGGCTCAAGTGACCGCCGCCGGCCGCGAAGACGCCCGAAATGGACACCGTCAGCAGCCCGACCATCACGGCGCTCACGGCAGCCGCGATCAGGCGACCTCCGATCATCCCTGGGCGGGGTCGCTTGCCGGTCAGGCGTTCCGCGCTGCCGCCGACCTCCGCCGGAAATTCCCCTCGCGAGCGTGCGGGGTCCCCACTCATGGCTCGTCCTCTCCTACCCCAGCCACCCCGGTCCGCGTCACACGATACCGATCGTGTGTCGTGCAGTCGCCTGTGTGTCGTCGTTCGTGGTGCGTCGCCGCAACTGATCGCGAAGCGTGACCGGGTCGGTCTCGGCCGCCGATAAGGCACCCTGACGCTCCCCCATCGCGACTTTGAGGCAGCGACCTGCGTTGCGTGGGGCCCCAGCCCGATGGCGGTGCGCTCGATCGAACCGAGTATGCGGACATCGAAGGAGTCCGGTCCCAAAGGCGCCGAACAATTCGGAGCCGGGCCGAACACCGCAGGAGGGACCGATGTCCGCTTCCACTCGCACCGTCCAGCAGCCGCTGGGTACCCGCCAGATGGGCGCCGTGCTCGTTGCGATCGCCCTCGCTCTCGTTCTCGCCGCCGCCGTCGCCATCGGCCAGCTCGCGACGACGAAGTCCCAGACCGCTCCCGCCCCCGGCGCGGCTCCGGTCTTCATCGATCATGGCTCGCGCGCCGAGATGGGTACCGCGACGTCACCGGTCTTTATCGATCACGGCTCGCGCGGCGAGATGGGCGCTACAGCCCCGGCCGCAGCCTCGCACGGCTACATCAGCGCGTCAGCCGCAGCCGCCGCGAATACGGCTCCATCGATCACCTCGAGCGACGAGATGCGAACCGAACGAACAACGTCCGGCGGCTCCAGCTCCGGCGGGCCCCGCCTTCGGCCTCGCTGACCTTACCGGCTCGCCGATCGCCCGGATCGGCAGCCGACCCTACCGCCGAAGCGCCGTCCCGTTGGGGCGGCGTTTCGGTGTCCGCGCGCTACCAGACGTCGCCCGGACGCCAGTTGCAGCTGATGGAGGCGGCCATGTCGAGCGGAGGTGACGTCGGGGTCGGAAGGACAAGGATGAAGCCTTCCTCGTCAGGGGTCCGGTGTGGGCCTTCGGCCGTTCGGACGAACGCCGGCCCCTCCCAGGTCAGCCAGCCGAGCCGTTCGTAGAAGTGATGTCGCCCGGTGCCGAGGGCGCCGAGCTCGAACCGCTCCCTGATGTACGACGTCACATCCGCCATGACCATGGAACCGAACCCGGCTCCCTGGCGCTCGGCGGCCGTCGCGACAGCCTCGACGTAACCCGTCCTGAGCGGGTGGCCGTCGACATGGAGCTCCCGCTCGACGACCGCGGCATGACCAACGATCGCCCCGTCGACCTCGAGCACGAAATGGACGCCCCCGAGGGCATGCTCCCAGTCGTGGTCGTCGAACCGCTCCTCCTCGTCCGCCCAGAAGGCGGTCACGAGCAGCTCGCGGATGATCGTGATCTCGGACCCCGTCAGATCCAGGGTCGGTATCCGCCTCAGGCGCGTGCCGCTGGCGGAGGGCTTGCCCATCGCCCCGTTTCAGGACCGATTCGTCGTCACCCTTTCAGCACCGAGAGGAAGTTGCCGGCGGGATCCTTGAACCACGCGATGTCCGGGCCGTTGCCGCTGGCCGTTCCGCGAGCGATCCCCTTTTCGTCGGTCATGTCGTAGCGCTCGAACTTCACGCCGGCCCGTGTGAGCTCGCCGACCGCCGTGTCGATGTCATCGACCGGGAAGTTCAGGATCGTGTACGTCGCGGGAGCGTGGTCGTCCTTGGCGTAGACGTAGACATCCTTGCCTCCACCGATGGACAGGCGCAGCGCGCCATGATCGTCCGTGACCGCCATCCCGAGGACTCGCCCGTAGAAGTCCTTCGCCTTCTCGATATCGTCGACCGAGAACCCGCTGAACGCATTGCTGCTGTTGACCCCGTTGACCATTCCGTCGGACTCCTTTCGTCTCTTGTCGCCCTCGCGTGCCCTTGGCCACGTGCCCGTGCGCGGGAGTCAGCTGTTTAGACCGAGTTAAAGCGCCCGACTCATCGGTCAGAGGTCACTTGGCGTCCGTCGCGTCCTCGTCGTCGGCGCGGCGCTCGCCACCCTGGGCCGGCGGCTGCCACGCGTAGTCGGCGTAGCGGAGCTGGCGCTGCGTCAGCTCGTCGAGTCGATCCTGCTCGGCGCGGAGGACCTCGAGCTCGTGCTCGCGCTCAGAGGCATCCAGGTCAGCTGGATCTCGCTCATCGGGATCGGCCTCGATGTCCTTGCGGGCATTGGCAGTGTCGTCCCACCCAAACAGGCGTCGGAGGAAGCCCATCGCTGCTCTCCCGAGCTACGTCACAACAAACTATAGGCACCGATGCGCAGTGCCCGCATGGACCGCCGCTGGGGGTCAGGTTCCGCGCCGGGCGAGCGAGGTCCGCGGTTCATAGCGCCGGACGTCCTGGGTCGCCCGGACCAACGCTCGCAACGTCTCGAGGTCGCCGGCGAGGAGGCCGCGCGCCCGAGCCTGGACCAGCACATTGCCGAGAGCGGTGGCCTCGACCGGCCCGGCAAGGACAGGGAGCTCGCACGCATCAGCGGTGAGCTGGCACAGGAGCGAATTGCGAGCGCCGCCACCGACCAGGTGGACGACCTCCACGGACCGCCCGGACAGCCGCGCCGCGTCACGTACCGTTCGCCCGAAGGCGGCGGCCAGGCTGTCGAGGATGCACCGCACGAACCCGGCTCTCGAGTCCGGGATGGGCTGGTCCTGCCGGACACACGCAGCCGCGATCCGCGCAGGCATGTCTCCCGGCGGCAGGAAGGATGGATCGTCCGCGTCGATGACCGGTCCGCCCGGCGGCAGCTCGGCGGCGGCGATGAGGAGGGCCGGCAACTGGTCCGCGCTGCCCTCGAGCTCCCATGTCCGGAGCGATTCCTGGAGCAGCCAGAGTCCCATGACGTTGCGCAGGTAGCGGACCCGGTCGTCGACGCCGCCCTCGTTGGTGAAGTTCGCCTGGCGACTCTCATCGGTCAGGATCGCGTGCTCGAGCTCCACGCCGACGAGGGACCACGTGCCGCAGGCGATGTAGGCGAAGGGTGAGGCGCCGTCGGCCGGGACGCCGACGACGGCTGAGGCGGTGTCGTGCGAGCCGACGAGCGTCAGCAGCGTCTCCGCCGATGCCCCGATCTCGCGGCGAACCTCGTCCCGCAGCTCGCCGATGACGTCGCCGGGCGCCCCGAGCGGCGCAAAGAGCGACGGGCGGATCGCGAGGGATTCCATCAAGTCCACATCCCACGTCCGGCGGTGGACGTCCAGCAAGCCCGTCGTCGAGGCGTTCGTCACCTCCGCGACGCGGACGCCCGAAAGCCAGTAGCCGAGCAGGTCGGGGATCATGAGCATCGTCTGCGCAGCCTGGAACGCCGCCGTCTCGCGCGCGGCCGCCAGCTGGTAGATCGTGTTGAACGGCAGGAACTGGAGACCCGTCCGAGCGTAGAGATCGGCCGGGTCGACGATCCGGTGGACGGCGTCCACCGCGGCGGCCGACCGCTCGTCGCGGTAGTGGTACGGGTCTCCGAGGAGCGCTCCATCCGCGTCGAGCAGCCCATAATCGATCGCCCACGAATCGAGTCCGATGCTGACCAGACCGTCGGCAGCCCGGGTCGCCTCCCGAAGGCCGGCGAGGACCTCGCGATAGAGACGGAGGATGTCCCAGTGGAGGCCGTCGGGAAGGCGAACCGGGTCGTTCGGGAACCGGTGGACCTCGGTCAGCTCCAGCTCATTCGGTGTGACCCGCCCGACCATCACGCGGCCGCTCGACGCGCCGAGGTCGACGGCCGCGACGAGCCGGCCGGTCACCTGACGAACCGCCCGGTCACCTGACGAGCCGGCCGGTCACCGCAGGAACGCCGCGGCGACACCGGCGTCGACAGGGATGTGGAGGCCCGTCGTCTGGCTGAGGTCGCCGCCGGTCAATGCAAAGACGGCCGCGGCCACGTGCTCCGGCAGGACCTCCCGTTTGAGCAACGTTCGCTGGGCATAGAACTCGCCGAGCTTGTCCTCCGGGATCCCGTACGTTCGGGCCCGGTCGGCGCCCCAGCCCTTGGCGAAGATCCCGGATCCGCGCACGACCCCGTCGGGGTTGATCCCGTTCACCCGGATCCCGAACTGGCCGAGCTCGGCGGCGAGCAACCGGACCTGGTGGGCCTGGTCGGCCTTGGATGCGCCGTAGGCCACGTTGTTGGGACCCGCGAAGAGCGCGTTCTTGCTGACGATGTAGACGAGGTCGCCGCCCATCGCCTGGTCGATCAGGATTCTGGCCGCCTCGCGGGAAACGAGGAATGAGCCGCGGGCCATCACGTCGTGCTGGAGGTCCCAGTCCTTCACGGTCGTCTCGAGCAGCGACTTCGAGATCGACAGGCCGGCGTTGTTGACCACGAGATCGACGCCACCGAACGCGAGCACGGCCCGCCGGAACGCGTCCGCCACCTGCGTCTCATCTGTCACGTCCGCGGTCAGGCTGATCGCGGTGTCCGTCCCGCCGAGCTCGCGCGCGACGGCCTCCGCGCTTGCCGGGTCGATGTCGGCAACCACGACGCAGGCGCCCTCAGCTGCCAGGCGCTGGGCGATCGCCCTGCCGATGCCCGATCCGGCGCCGGTCACGAACGCGATTCGGGTGGCCAGCGGTTTCGGGGCCGGCAGCCTCGCGAGCTTCGCTTCCTCGAGCGCCCAGTACTCGATCCGGAACTTCTCGGATTCAACGATGGGAGCGTAGGACGAGAGCGCCTCGGCGCCGCGCATCACGTTGATCGCATTGACGTAGAACTCGCCCGCGACGCGGGCCGTCTGCTTGTTCGCCCCGAACGAGAACATCCCGACACCCGGGACGAGGAAGATCGCCGGGTCGGCGCCGCGCATCGCCGGGCTGTCCGCCGTCGCGTGGCGTTCGTAGTAGGCGCGGTACTCGGCGCGATAGGCCTCGTGGAGCTCGCGGATGCGCGCGAACACCCCCTCCAGGTCCGCGCTCGGTGGGAGGTCGAGGACCATCGGCCGGACCTTGGTCCGCAGGAAGTGGTCGGGGCACGACGTCCCCAGCGCAGCGAGCCGCGGGTGCTCCTCGCGGGCGAGGAAATCGAGAACGACCTCGCTGTCCGTGTAGTGGCCCACGACCGGGTGGTCCGTCGAGGCGAGGCCGCGAATGAGGGGCAGCAGCGCCGCGGCGCGGGCGTGGCGCTCGGGCTCCGGGAGCGCCTCGAAGCCGGCGATCGGCGGGCCGAATGGATCGGGCCGACCGTTGGCGGCGATGAACTGTTCGGCCGTCCGGATGATCTCGAGGGAGCGCCCCTCACACTCCTCGGATGTGTCGCCCCAGGCCGTGATGCCGTGACCCCCGAGGATCGCGCCGATCGCTGCCGGATGCTCGCGACGGACTGCCGCGATGTCGAGACCCAGCTGGAACCCAGGACGGCGCCAGTCGATCCAGGCGACTCGATCCCCGAAACATCGGCGGGTCAGGCTTTCGCCGTCGGCCGCGGTCGCGAGCGCGATCCCCGAATCGGGGTGAAGGTGGTCGACATGATCGGCCTCGACGAGGCCGTGCATCGCGGTGTCGATCGACGGCGCGGCGCCACCCCGGCCGTGCAGGCAGTAGTCGAAGGCCGCGACCATCTCGTCCTCGCGATCGACGCCGGGGTAGACGTCGACGAGGGCGCGCAGCCGATCGAGCCGCAGCACGGCCAGCCCGGCCTCGGTCAGCGTGCCCAGGTCGCCGCCCGAGCCCTTGACCCAGAGCAGCGGGACGGGCGCTCCGGTCGCGGGATCGATCCCTGTTCCCTTTGCGGAGGTGTTCCCCCCGGCGTAGTTCGTGTTGCGCGGATCCGAGCCGAGCCGGTTCGAGCGCTCCAGCAGCGCCGAGACGGTCGGCTTTGCCTCAATCATCACGTTTCTTCGGATCGAGCGGCGGAGCCTGCGTCGAGGCTCATGCCCCCCAGCCCGCCTGCTGCCCACCGACCCGCTCGGCCACGATCCGATCTGCGTAGCCGGACCTGGCGTACGCGGCGATCGGGTCGGGATCGAGCCCGAGACCGGTCCGCACCTCGGCGAGGAGCGGACGCACGTCGGTGTTGTACGCGTCCATGAAGACGCCATTCGCTCCGAGAACGTCGCCACCCGCCTGAGTCTTCGCAAGCTCTTCGGCATCGACGAGGAGCGCCTTCGCCGTCGCCTCCTGGACGTTCATGACGGAGCGGATCTGGCCGGGGATCTTGGGTTCGATGTTGTGGCACTGGTCGAGCATGAACGCGACGCCCGAGTCCTGGCCCAGGCCGTTCGCGCGGACGACCTCGTACATGATCCGGAACAGCTGGAACGGGTCGGCGGAGCCGACCATGAGGTCGTCGTCGGCGTAGAAGCGCGAGTTGAAGTCGAACCCGCCGAGGCGATCCGTCCGGAGCAGGGACGCGACGATGAACTCGATGTTCGTGCCCGGCGCGTGGTGGCCGGTGTCCACGACGACCTTCGCCTTCGGCCCGGCCGTCACGCACTGGATGTACGACGTCCCCCAGTCGGGCACGTCCATCGTGTAGAACGACGGCTCGAAGAGCTTGTACTCGAGGAGCATTCGCTGGTCCGGGCCCAGCCGTGCATGGACAGCCGCCAGCGCCTCGGCCAGCCGGTCCTGCCGGCTGCGGATGTCGTCCTGGCCGGGATAGTTGGTCCCGTCGGAGAACCACAGCTTCAGGTCCCGGGAGCCGGTCACGTCCATGACGTCGATGCACGCGAGCAGGTGGTCGAGTGCCTTGCGCCGCACGCGTGCGTCGGGATTGCAGACGCTGCCGAGCATGTAGTCGTCGTCCTGGAAGACGTTGGAGTTGATCGTCCCGAGGCTGACACCGGCGTCCGCTGCGTGACGGGCCAGGTCGGCGTAATCGTCGACCCGGTCCCACGGGATGTGGAGCGCGACGCTCGGCGCGACGCCGGTGAACCGATGGACCTGGGCGGCGTCGGCGACCTTCTCATAGGGAGTCCGAGGCACGCCCTTCTGGGCGAACACCTTGAAACGGGTCCCCGAGTTGCCGAACGCCCACGACGGCAATTCGATCCGCTGGTCCCTCAGCGCCGCGACGACGGCTGGGTTGCTGGTCACGTCTGCCTCCGTCACCCTGCCGGGCGGATCCGTCCGCTCGCACTCTCTCGGTTCGATCGTAAGCGTTGGCTGCCGGTGGTATCCGACCCGGCCGGCGGTCCCTGAACGAGCGCCGGAGGAGATGGCGCTCGCGGTCCGCCGGCCGGGCCGGGTCGTCAGGACCGGCTTCAGTTACCCATCCGCATGGGACCGGTACGAGGGTCGTCCTGACCGTGCCGCGTAGCCTGCCACAGATTTCGAATGCTTTCAATTGCATTCTTGACATTGCGTTACCGTGGCGTCTACTGTGCGGCGGAAACCAATCGAAACCAGCCCGCACCCGCGTTGGACCGAAAGGAGACGCGTTGACCATTCCAGCCAGCGCTCCTTCCGGCGACGTCTTCACGCGAGAGCGGCAGGAGCACATCGCCCGGATCATCGAGGAGCACGGTCGCGCCCGAGTGAGCGACCTGGCGGCCCAGTTCCACGTTTCGGCCGTGACGATTCGCAAGGACCTCGTGGCCCTCGAAGCCGAGCGACGGGTGGTCCGAACGCATGGCGGGGCGATCGCCTTCGATCGGAGCCGGCCCGAGCTTGCCTTCGAGATCCGGGAGAGGCTCCAGGCCGACGAGAAGCTGCGAATTGGCGCCGCCGCCGCGGCGCTCGTCCACGATGGCGAAAGCATCGTCATGGACGCGAGCACGACGGCGCTGTCAGTGGCTCATCACCTCAAAGCGCGCCGCGGCTGGAGCCAGCTGACCGTCATCACGAACGGGCTTCGGCTCGCTTCGGAGCTGGCCGGTCACCCAGGGATCATCGTGCTGATGCTCGGCGGCCGGGTGCGCTGGGAAGCGCTGTCGGTGGTTGGCCAGCTCGGCGACGGGCTGTTCAGCCGGATCAACGTCCAGAAGGCATTCCTCGGGGCGGCCGGGTTCACCCTCGAGTCCGGACTGGCCGATGCGACCGACGAAGAGGCCCAGATCAAGCGATCGATGGTCGCCGCCGCCCGCGAGGTCATTGCGATCGTCGACCGGACGAAATGGGAGCGCGCAGCCTTTGCCACGTTCTGCCCGACGGACAAGATCAGCATCGTCCTGACCGATGAGGGCGCGCCTGACGACATGGTCCGGGCGCTGACCGGCCGTGGCGTCGACGTCCGGCTCGTTCCCGCCGAGGGAGCAGTCGAGCCCGGCGGTCTCAACCCCGGCGGCGTCAACAGCGCCGATGCGAGCAGGTCCTTCCGGTGACCGCGTCCTCCCCTGCCGCGCCCGCCGTCGCCGCCCCGCCCCGTGCCCAGCTCAGCGGGATTTCCAAGCGTTTCGCGGCGACGCAGGCCCTCGATGACGTATCGCTCGACCTGCGATCCGGCGAGATCCACGCCCTGGTCGGTGAGAACGGAGCCGGCAAGAGCACCCTGGTCAAGATCCTCGCCGGCATCCACCAGCCGGACAGCGGAACGATCTGGCTCGATGGCGAGCAGAAGGTGATCCCCGGCCCCGCCCAATCGCGTGCCCTTGGAATCGCCGTCGTTCACCAGGAGCCGCGCCTGTTTCCGGACCTGACCGTCGCCGAGAACGTGTTCATCGGCCACTCTCCGTCCGGGCGCCTCGGCACGATCGACTGGGGCGGAACGCGCCGAGCGGCGGGGGCGCTATTCCGCCAGCTCGACGTGCAGTTCGATGTCGACGCCCCGGTCAGGGGCCTGTCGATGGCCGACCAGCAGCTGATCGAGATCGCCAAGTCGCTGTCGGTCGACGCCCGCGTGCTGATCCTCGACGAGCCGACGGCGTCGCTGTCGGCCCACGAGGTCGAGCGGCTGTTCACGATCGTCCGCCGGCTGCGCGATCGTGGAGTGGCGGTGCTGTTCGTCAGCCACCGGCTCGACGAGGTCTTCGAGCTGTGCGACCGAGCGACGGTCTTGCGGGACGGCAAGCACGTGGTCACGACGGCAACGAGCGAGCTCACGACCGCCGACCTCGTCCGGCACATGGTCGGCCGGGTCGTGTCGCTGTTTCCCAAGGTCGAGATCCCCGTTGGCGACGTCCTGCTCGAGGTCAGCGGCCTCACCCGGGCAGGTGTCTTCCGCGACATCGCTTTCTCCGTCCGCGCGGGGGAGATCGTCGGGTTTGCCGGCCTGGTCGGGGCGGGCCGGACGGAGGTCGCGAGGGTCCTGTTCGGGATCGACCAGCGTGACGCCGGCGAGATCCGGCTCGGCGGCGCGCCGGTCGCGTTCGCGAGTCCGTCGGCCGCGATGCACGCGGGGATCGCCTATCTCCCCGAGGATCGCCACCAGGAAGGACTCGTGCTGGACTTCACGATCGCCCAGAACGTGACCCTGCCGATTCTTCCTCGCCTCTTTCCGCGGCTCCTCACCCGCTCGTCTGTCGAGCGCACGGTCGCTCGCGACTACACCCAGCAGTTCAACGTCCGGATGACCGGTGTCGACCAGCTGGCCGGCGCACTGTCCGGCGGCAATCAGCAGAAGGTCGTGCTGGCCAAATGGCTCGCCTCGAAGCCGAGGATCCTCATCCTCGACGAGCCAACGCGTGGGATCGACATCGGCGCCAAGGTCGAGGTCCACCGGATCATCTCGGAGCTTGCCGGGGCGGGTCTCGGGATCATCCTCGTCTCGAGCGACCTGCCGGAGGTTCTCGCGATGTCGGATCGGATCATCGTCCTCCACGAGGGACGAATCACGGCCGAGATCCCCCGGGAGCGGGCGACCGAGGAGCGGGTGATGTTCGCCGCGACCGGGAGCGCATCCGACGACGAGGCTTCGGGACCCGTCGGAGCAGGGGCCGACCGTGGCTTCGATGGCTGAAACCCCCGCGACTGTCGCGCTCGGCGCGCCGCGAACCCCGGGGCAATGGCTGTCGACGATCGCCCGCCAGCGCGAGCTGAGCCTCGTCGCGATCATGGTCGTGCTGGGGGCGTTCGTCACGATCGCGGCTCCTCAGTTCCTGACCGTCGCCAACATCAGCCAGGTCGCGGTGCTTGCGTCGGTCATCGCGGTCGCCGCCATCGGCGAGGCGCTGGTCGTCATCACGAGGAACGTCGACCTCTCGGTCGAAGCGACAATTGGCCTCGTCGCCTACTGCGTCGCCCACGTCCTCGAGCTCCACGCGCTCGACGCCCCGGCTGCGATTGGGCTCGGACTCGGGATCGGGCTCGTCCTGGGGATGATCAACGGGGTGATCGTGACCCTGTTCAAGGTTCCGGCGATCGTCGCGACGCTCGGAACGTTGAGCGTCTTTCGGGGCGTCGACTACCTGATCGCCGGCAGCCACCAGGTCCCGCTCGCGGGCCTTCCGCCCGGTTTCTCCGAAACGGCACAGGCCAGCGTCTTCGGGATCCCGCTGTTCGTGCTCGTCGCCGTGGTCGTCGTCGTCATCGGCACGGTGATCCTGCGATGGACCAGGTTCGGCCGCCAGCTGTATGCCGTCGGCAGCAACCCGGAGGCCGCCGCCATCCTCGGCATCCCGTCCCGACTCGTCGTGTTCACGGCGTTCTCCCTGTGCGGCCTGCTCGCCGGCGTCGCCGGCGTGATGTGGGTCATGGAGTTCGGGACGATCAACGGGACCTCGGCGACAGGCGTCGTGCTGGCTGTCGTCGCCGCGGTCGTCGTCGGTGGCGTGAACATCTTCGGTGGGTCCGGGACGCTCGCCGGCGCCGCGCTCGGCGCCCTGTTCCTCGGGTTCATCGCGAACGCACTCATCCTTGTCGGCCTGTCGCAGTTCTGGCTCCAGGCGATCTACGGGGTGGTCATCCTGGCCGCGGTCAGTGCGGACGCGATCATCCTGCGACGGCTCAAGCGGGCCACCTCGCGAGCAGGCGTGCGATGACCACCGCCGTGGCACCAGCGAGCGGCGAGCGCCGCTGGGCCCGCCTGTTGGCGCGCTGGGAGACATTGCTTCTCGTCGCCCTCATCGGGCTGATCGTGCTCGGCACGTACCTGTCGCCGTTCTTCCTCACGCCCGGCAACTTCTCGAACCTGATCGCCGCGTTGATGGAGGTCGCGATCATGGCCCTGCCGATGACGCTCATCATCGTGGCGGGCGAGATCGACCTGTCGGTCGAATCGATGGCGGGCCTCGCCAGCGCGATCCTCGGGTTCCTCTGGGCGGCCGGCGTACCGCTCTGGGTCGATATCCCCCTGGTGCTGGTCGTCGGAGCGCTGGGCGGCCTGCTGAACGGGCTCCTCGTCGCTCGTGGCGGCCTGCCCTCGCTCGTCGTGACCCTTGGGACCCTCGCCCTGTTCCGCGGCCTCGCCCTGATCGTCCTCGGACCGCGCGGCATCAGCGACTTCCCGGCCGCCTTCACGGAGCTCGGCTTCGGTCACGTTCCCGGGACCCTGATCCCGTGGCCGTTCGTCATCTTCCTCGCCCTGGCCCTGCTGCTCGGCATCGTCCTCCACCGGACATGGATCGGCCGGCAGGTCTATGCGATCGGCAAGAACACCGGCGCGGCCCGCTTTTCGGGTGTGCGGGTCACGCGCGTCAAGGTCAGCCTCTTCGTGCTCTCCGGGCTGATCGCGGCCCTGGCTGGAATCATCCTGACCTCCCGCCTGTCGAGCGCCCGCGCAGATGCCGGATCGGGCATGACGCTGACCGTCGTGACGGTCGTCCTGCTCGGTGGCGTCAACATCTTCGGCGGATCGGGCACGATCCCGGGCGTCGTTCTCGCCGTGCTCGCCGTGGCGGTCATGCAGAACGCCCTTCGCCTCGCTCACGTGACGGTCGAGGTCCAGAGCATCGCCCTCGGGCTGCTCCTTATCCTCTCGGTCGTCATCCCCACCTTTGCTCACCAGGCCAAGTCGGCTATCGATCGAGTCCGCGGAGGTCGGCCTCCGCCGGCCGACTCGGTCCCCCATGGTGAGCGAGCTCTGTCGTAGGTTGAGGAGGAACGTGTGTTGAAGCTCAGATCATTCGGGCGATCGATCGCCCTCGTAAGCGTCGCGGCCGTGGTGTTCGCGGCATGCTCGGCCGGGGGGTCGAGCCCGGCACCGGCGTCGAGCGCTCCGTCGGCGGCCGCGACCGCTGCCGGCTCGGCTCCCGCCGGTTCGGCGCCGGCCGGTTCGGCAGCCGCGGGCGCACCGATCACCGTCGGCTACCTGCCGAAGGACATCGTCAACCAGTACTTCGCCGCGGCGAAGACGGGCGTCGACAAGGCGGCCGCAGAAACGGGCAGCACGGTCACCCAGGTCGGACCCAACCAGGCCACGGCCGCCCTGCAGGTTCCGTTCATCGCCGATCTCACCACCCAGAAGGTCAGCGCGATCATCATCTCGGCCGACGGCAAGGATGAGGTCGCTCCGTCTCTGAAGGCGGCGATGGCGGCAGGCATCAAGGTCGTCGGCTTCGACTCCAGCCCTGCGGTCGGCGCGTACAACGTGTTCGTCAACCAGGTCGACTTCAGCGGCGTGGGCGTCAACCTCTCCGACTGGGCCTGTGAGCTCGCCCCGAGCTGCACCGGCGATATCGCCATCCTGTCGGCGGCTGCCACGGCGACCAACCAGAACGCCTGGATCGACCTGATGAAGACGACCCTGGCGACCGACAAGTACAAGGGCCTCAAGCTGGTCGCCACCGTCTACGGCGATGACGACGCGACCAAGAGCACCGAGCAGGCGCAGGCCCTCCTCACGAAGTACCCGAACCTCAAGGTCATCGTCGCCCCGACCACGGTCGGAATCCTGGCGGCCGCCCAGGTCGTCAAGGCAGCCGGCAAGTCGGACACGGTCAAGGTCACCGGACTCGGGTTCCCGAACGACATGAAGCCGTTCGTCAAGGACGGCACCTCCCCGGTCTTCGGGCTGTGGAGCGTGCCGGATCTCGGCTACCTCTCGTTCCAGGTCGCGGCCAAGCTCGTCAGCGGCGAGATCACGGGCAAGGAAGGCGAGACCTTCACCATCCCGAGCCTCAACGGCGGCAAGCCCTACACGATCGGCAAGGACAGTGTCGTGATCCTCGGGCCGGCGTTCCGGTTCGACGCGACGAACGTGGACAACTTCAACTTCTAGCTCCCCGTTCAATTGAACGCGGATCGGCGCCCTGGAGGCCTCGCCTTCGGGGCGCCGTCGATTCACAGGAGGTGCGATGGAACGCGTGGGCTTCACGATGCGAGTCCTACCGGGCAAGGAAGCCGAATATCGCCGGCGCCACGCGACGGTCTGGCCGGAGATGCTCGCCGCCCTCAAGGCCGCCGGCTGCCGCGACTACTCGATCTTCATCCGAGGAGCAGACCTGTTCGCCTATCTCGAGGTCGACGACTTCGCCGCGTTCCGGGCATTCATGGCCGCCAACCCGGTCAACGACCGCTGGCAGAGGGAGATGGCCGATCTCATCGACCCCCTGACGGATCCCGCGACCGGGTTCCACCTGCGCCTCGAAGAGGTCTTCCACCTCGATTGAGTCGCCCCGGGGCTGGACACGGTCAGAGATCGGGTGGTTGCCAGCCTCCCGACGCCGCCTCGACGACGCGGGCACCCGCCAGCGCGACGTCCTCGCGCCAGGGCGGCGCGACCAGCTGGACGCCGATCGGGAGGCCCTCCGGAGAGGTTCCACCACGGACGACGGCGGCAGGCCAGCCCGTGAGGTTGTGGACGTCGCTGTACGTGTCGCCAAACCACGGGGCCGAGCTTTCCCCGTGGCGAATCGCCGGCTGTGGCATCGCCGGACAAAGGATGAGATCGACATCCTGGACCCAGCACAGCAGCCGACCGCGGATCCTGTCCGCCCGTTCGATGAGCGCCGTCAGCTCGTCGCCCGGCAACGGCTCGCTGGGCGAGATCCAGTCCCGCGTCGCGTATGACCCCCACCCTGGTGTCCCGGCCGCGTTGATGAGCCGCCGGAGCCAGGCGAACCCGTCGGCCCTGATCAGGCCGTCCCACGCTTCCCAGGCCTCGCCGAGGTGCGGCGGGACCTCGCGCTCGACCCGCGCGCCGGCGGCGGCCAACGCCTCCGCGCCCGCCTCTACCGCCGCGATGGTTTCCTGCGTCGGCGTTCGGATCCCGTTGTCGGTGAACGCCACGACCCTGAGGCCGGCGAGCTTGACGGCGGACGGCTCCCCGAGAGGCGCGAACGCGACATGCGGGTCGTGCCCATCCGGCCCGGCGATGATCGGCAGCAGGAGCTCGAGATCCTCGACCCGCCGGGCCATCGGGCCGAGCTGGGTGAACGACTCGAACAGCCCCTCGTATCCCGGCCAGTGGCCTGTTCGTGGAACGCGTCCGCTGGTCGGCTTCAGGCCGGCGATGCCGCACACGTGGGCCGGCTGGCGGATGCTGTCGCCGGTATCGCTGCCGATGTCGAACGGCGAGCCACCCGCCGCGACGATCGCCGCCGGTCCGCCGCTACTGCCGCCCGGCGTCCGGCTGAGGTCGTACGGGTTAGACGTGCGGCCGTAGACGTCGTTGTCGGTCTCGTCCGACCACGTGAACTCCGGTGTGTTCGTCTTGCCGAGCAGGATCCCGCCGGCGGCCTTGAGCCTCGCGACGACGGTGGCATCGCGCGTGGGAACGCGGTCCCGCCAGCCGACGGTTCCCGCCGTCGTGACGACCCCGGCCGTATCCAGGGAATCCTTGATCGTGAACGGCACGCCGTGAAGCGGACCCCGGACGACCCCCTTCGCGAGCTCGGCGTCCGCGTCCCTGGCGCGTTCGAGGGCGTCGTCGGCCAACGTGACGACCGCATTGATGCTCGGGTTCACCTGCTCGATGCGGGCAAGGCAGGCGTCGACGATTTCGACCGACGAGACGTCGCGGGTCCGCAGCGCGGCGGCCAGCCAGGACGCGGAGGCGAAGCAGAGCTCGTCGGGCACGTCGGAACGGTAACGCGGCCGACCTCGGGCCATGACCCGAAAGGCGCGAGGCGATCGGCACCCGGGATCGCGGCGCTTCGTCCATCATCTGGGCGTGGTGCTTGACCTCTGGATCCCGGCCGCAACCCCGCAGGGCCCTCGCACGGACCTGGTCAGCGTGGCGACGCTGCACGACTATCCGGCGTCCGGGCCGTGGCCGGAGCACCTCGGGCAAGGTGACATGCTCGTCGCCGACCATGACGTTCGGGACGCCCTGGAAGCCGCGTCGCGCCTTGACGGGCTGCGCGTCATCCAGACGCTGTCGGCCGGCGTCGACCGCATCGTCGATCGCCTCCCGCCGGGCATCACCCTGTGCGATGCAAGCGGCGTGCACGACGTCGGGGTCGCCGAATGGGTCCTCATGGCAATCCTTGCCTCGAATCGCCGGCTGCCCCAGCTGATCGATGCCCAGAGGGCGGCCACGTGGCACCGCGAGGGCTCGCGGGGCGACGATCTCGAGGGCTCCAACGTGCTGATCCTCGGCTACGGCTCGATCGGGCGCGCCGTCGAGAATCGCCTGGTCCCATTCGGCGTCGAGGTCGTCCGGGTCGCTCGGCACGAGCGCGATGGCGTCCACGCGCTGCCCGGTCTGCCCGCGCTCCTGCCGTCGGCAGACGTCCTGGTGATCCTCCTCCCGCTCACGACCGAGACGCGCGGGGTCGTGGACGCCCGTCTATTGTCGCAACTCAAGCCGGGGGCGCTCGTCGTCAACGCGTCCCGTGGAGCCGTCGTCGACACACCCGCGCTCCTGGCGGCCCTGGCAGAGGGGCGGATTCGCGCCGCTCTCGACGTCACGGACCCGGAACCGCTCCCCGACGGCCACCCGCTCTGGGCCGTGCCAGGCGTCCTGATCACGCCCCATGTCGCCGGCGACGTCAGTGGCGAGGAAGGCCGCGCCTGGGCGCTCGTCGCCGACCAGGTGGGCAGGCTGGGTCGAGGAGAGCCCCTCCTCAACGTCGTCGTCGACGGCTACTGAGCGAGCGAGTCCAGCACCTGGGCGAGCTCATGCGGGCGGGTCAGGAAGGGCGAATGGGCCCCGCCCAACTCGATTGCCTCCACGCCGAGTCGCTCGCGCGACGCGGCCCTGACCCAGTCCGGATTCAGCGCCCGATCGTCGCGGCAGACGATCGAGCGGCTCTCGACGTCCGGCCACGCCGTGAGCGGCGTGGTCTCGCTCAAGACGCGGTATGACTGGGGGCGCAACCGCTGCGTCGCCCATCGCGCGGCCGCCGCGGGCGCGTCGTGAAAGAACAGCTCGGTCGCCGTGTTCGGCCCGACCATCCAGACGTCGTTGCCGAGGTCGGTCCACTCGGCGGTCTTTGGCGCGACGCGGCCGTCGATGGCTTCGGTCGCCCGCTGGTCGTTGGCACTCTTGCCCGGCGACGGCAGGAAGGCCGCGAGGAAGACCATTCGGTGGATCGGTCGGAGCCCAGCCACGAGCGGAATGACGAGACCGGCCATCGAGTGCCCGACGAGCATCGGTTCGCTGCCCGGTTGGATCGCCGCGGCCACCGACTTCGCATAGTCCGCGGCCCCGAGGCCAGGGTCGGAGATGGGCAGGTCGACGGTGGTCACGCGGTGACCCAACCGCTCGAGCTCCGGCCGCAGGAAGTCCCAGCACCACGCCCCGTGGTAGGAACCGTGGACGAGGGCAATGTCCATGTGACTCCATGTTCCGCCGCTGACGACGGCGAGGCGGGCGTCCTCCACAGAGAGCATAGTCCGCGAGGCACCGGGCGGTCGGCACCTTCGGCCTATACTGCCCGACCAGTGTCAAGACGATCTCTGCTCAGGCGTCTCCTCGAGATCGTCGAGGTCATCGTCCTCACCCTCGCCATCTTCTTCGTCGTCCAGACGTTCGTGGCCCAGCCATACCAGATCCACCAGGGGTCGATGGAGACCACGCTGGAGCCGGATCAGTTCGTGCTCGTCGACAAGCTGACGCCGCGGTTCGACGCGTACAAGCGTGGCGACATCGTGGTCTTCGCTCCTCCGGAGTCGTGGGCCCGCGGTGGAACGCCCTTCATCAAGCGAGTCATCGGGCTGGCCGGCGACACCGTCGAGATCCGAGACGGTCGCGTGGTCGTGAACGGCACCGACCTCCTCGAGCCGTACGTCTTCCAGCTCGACGGACAGGCGCAGCCGACGACCGATCCACTCGAGCATGGGAGCTGGACCGTCCCGGTCGGAGAGCTGTTCCTGATGGGCGACCATCGAGCCGTGTCAGAGGATTCGCGGCTGTTCGGGACGGTCCCGATCGACCATGTGGTGGGCCGGGCTTGGCTTCGCTACTGGCCGGTCGGCGTCTTTGGGGTGCTGCCCAGCCCGACGTACGAGAAGCTCCAAGCGGCGGCGCCGTGAGGCCTGCGCGCCGGAGTCGCGCCGGACTCGTGTCTCAGCCGAAGTCCTGACGCCCCTCGAAGCTCGCTTCGACGCCCGGCCGGGCCAGCTCGTAGACGGCCAGCCGCTGACCGCCAGGCGCCCGGAACGAACAGACGGGCCCCTGCGGGATCTCGAGGGTGTGGCCCCTGATCCAGCCCCGCGACTCGAGCTCGGTCGTGGTGTCGGCCAGGCTGGCGACGCGATAGACGAGGATCGGTACGTCGCCCTCGACGTGATCGGCGAGGAGCAGCCGGGGCGGATCCGCGGTCAGCTCGATCATGGCGACTCGCGTCCCCATCGCGTCGATCGCGAATACGACGCGGCCGCCCAGGACGTCGCGGAACCAGGCCATGTCCGCGGCAACGTCGCGGCTCGGCATGTAGACGTAGTCGAGCCGTTCGAACGCCATCAGCCTGGGCTCACTGGCGACGGGCGCTCGGCCAGGTCTTCGGCCAGCAGCTCCATCAGCAGACCGTCGTGCCATGTCCCGTCGGGAAAGCGCTGGTATTTGCGAAGCCGGCCGACCGGGCGAAAGCCGACCTTCTCGTAGGCACGGATCGCCCGTTCGTTATCCGCAGCGGGATCGATCGTCAGTCGGTGATGACCGTCGACCGCGACGAGGTGACCGATGACCGCCCCGATCGCGTCAGGACCGAGGCCCTGGCCGTGGACCGCCGGGTCGAGGAACAGATCGATGCTTGCGTGGCGGAATTCAGGCTCCGGCTCCTCGTGGGTCTGGATCGCGCCGACGAGCCGGCCATCGGCCACGATGGCGTAGACGACGTAGTTCGGCTCCTTGACGAGGAACTCGGCCTCGACGCGAGCCAGATCGTAGGCCGGCCACCAACGGGAGACCTCGGGTGTCTCGAGGATTGCCGCAAGGCCCGCGGCGTCGTCCGGCCTGACCGGGCGGAGGGTAACCCGATCACCGTGAATCTCCATGCCGAGTTGAGCCTAGCCGAGCGCGGGCGTCGAGGCCATCCGGCTTTGACTGGCCGCACCGGACCGCTTACCCACCCGGAGCGGCCATGTGGGGGGTGGCCGCGGGCGGCGGTGGCGTAAATGCTTGGAAGCCATGAGAACTCGTTCCTCCGTCATCGGGGCATTCATCGCCCTGGCCGTCACCGTCGCTCCGCTCGTGGCGGTGTCGCCGGTCGCGGGCGCGACCACGGATACCGACCACGACGGCCTCCCGGACGCCTGGGAGCGATATCGCTCCTTCACCAGCCCGACTCGCTCCGACACGGATCGCGACGGAATCCCCGACGGTCGCGAGGACCCCGATCGCGACGGGCTGACGAACCGCCAAGAATACGTTGCCGGTTTCAACCCACGTCGGGCCGACACAAACGGCAACGGCATCCGCGACGGCCGCGAGGACACCGATCACGACGGCCTCCGGACGAGCTTCGAGTTCCTGGCCGGAACCAATCCTCGGCGGGCCGACACGAACGGCAACGGTCGGCTCGATGGGCGCGAGGATCCGGACCACGACGGCCTGTCAAACCTCATCGAGCAGAAGCTCGGCACGCAACCGCGCAGGGCCGACACCGACGGCGACGGGTACACCGACGGTGTCGAGGTGAGGGCCGGAACCAACCCGCGCCTGGCAAGCAGTCATCCGCAGCCGGCGCCGACCCCCGGGTCTGGCGTGTCGCCGACGCTGCCCGACGCGCCGGGCTGTCCCGTCCTGCCCGCGGACAACGTCTGGAATGCGCCGGTGGCGGGGCTGTCGGTGGCCGCGAACTCGGCGACGATGATCGGCACGATCGGGCTGACCCTCGGGCTGCACATGGACTTCGGGACGTACGCCGGATATGGCATCCCGTACAACGTCGTCGGCGCCGTGACGCCCAGGTCGGCGGTCGCGTTCGACTACGCAGATGAGTCCGATCCCGTCGGCTACCCGATCCCGGCAACGCCGCTCATCGAGGGTGGCTCCGACCATCACATCCTCATGGTCGATCGCGATGCCTGCCGGCTCTACGAGCTGTTCGACGCCCGCCAGTCCGTGTCGGGCGCGTGGTCGGCCGGCTCGGGCGCCACGTGGGACCTGCGATCGAATGCTCTTCGACCCGATGGTTGGACGAGCGCGGACGCGGCCGGCCTGCCGATCCTGCCCGGACTCGTGCGCTACGACGAGGTGACGGCCGGCGCGATCAACCACGCGCTGCGGTTCACGACGAACGTCACCCGTCGCGCCTACATCTACCCGGCTCGCCACTACGCGAGCAGCGACACCTCGCTGAGCCTCCCGCCGATGGGCCTCCGCGTCAGGCTCAAGGCGGGTTACGACACGAGCGGCCTCTCACCCCAGGCGCTGGTCATCGCCATCGCCCTCAAGCAGTACGGCATGATCCTCGCCGACAACGGCTCACCGTGGTACATCTCAGGCGTGAGCGATCCCGGTTTCAACGACGACGTCCTCCACGAGCTCGGCGCGATCACTGGAGCGGACCTCGAGGTCGTCGACACGAGCGGTCTCATCAACGGCCCCTAGCCCGAGTCGGCGGCCAGTTGCCCGGCAGCCTCGAGCGGTGTCAGGCCCAGGTAACCGCGGCGACGGTCACGGGCGCACCGACGCCCTTCACCGATGCCTCGCGCGAACCGGACGCAGCGACGTCACCGGCGTCGGCCAGCGTCTCCGCCGTCGCGAGGATCTCGCCTCCCTCGGCGAGCGCCGCAACCCGCGCCGCGAGGTGCACGCCGACGCCGCTGAAGTCGTCGCCCCGCCGGTTCGCCTCGGCGCTGTGGAGGCCGATCCGGACGGAGATCGCGAATCCGCTCGTCCGACGGTGGTCGGCGAGGGCGCGCTGGATAGCGACTGCGCAGTCGACACCCTGGCGGGGGGAGTCGAAGGCCACGAAGAACCCGTCGCCGGTCGAATTGACTACCTGTCCCCCACTCTTCGCGACGAGGCTTCGCAAGGTGTCGTCATGCCAGCGCAGCAGCGCTTCCCACGATCTGTCGCCGAGCAGCTCGGCGAGCCTCGTCGACCCGACGATGTCGGTGAACATGAACGTCTTGCGGGCAGTGACCGGGCCGGACCGCCGGTCCGTGGCTGCTCGCAGCTCCTTTTCGGCGGCGACTGCGTCCGGCTGGGCGCCCAGACGCTGGAACTCGTCGCGGGCCGCCGAAAGCTCAAGGTCGGCGGCCTCGTCGTCGTCGAGTGCGCGGAGCGCCCGGGCGAGGAGCGCCCGGCCCTTGGCGATCTCGTACGGTGCAGCGACCTCGCGCCAGTCTCGGATCGCGGCGCGAAACTCGGCCGCCGCCCCGGCGGCGTCGCCCTCCGCGAGCAGGACGCGTCCAAGGGCCTGGCGACGGCCCGCCTCCAGCGCCGGGGACTTGTACGTCTCGATGATCTGGCTCAGCTCCTCGGCCGCCCGACGGGCCAGCTCCACGTTACCGGCGGCAATCGCGATCTCGACCTGCGCCGGGAGCAGCCGCACCCGCGCCCATTTGTCCCAGGTCTCGTCGGCAAGGGCCGAGTTGATCGCGGCGGCGGCATTCTTGACGTTGCCTTCAGCCAGCCGGATCAGGGCGAGTCCGGGTTGTGGCGTGCGGCCGAAACCGTTGGCCTGGCGGAAGGCCGACTCGGCTCCCTCGAAATCGCCCTTGAGGCGGCGGATCTCACCGAGCGCGTAAACCCCGTCGGCCAGGGGCATCGTGGCGTTGTAGCCGGCCAGCTCGTCGGCCGCCTGGCGAAGCTCCAGCTCGGCACGATCCCACGCCCCGCCGATCGCCACCACCTCCGCTCGGTGGATCCGGCAGACGCCCGGGAACCCGGCTACCGACTGGCGCTCGCACCACTGTTCGGTGGCTTCGGTCCACTCGCTCGCCCGCCGGTAGTCGGTCAGGTCGCGGCAGGCGGCGATCATCCGGCAGCACGCGATCCCGGTCGCAATCGGTGATAGCTCCCCGTTGACGGCGGCGACCGAAGCCTCCTCCATCATCGCGATTCCGTCTGACGTGGCGCCCGTGGCGATCCGCAGCGAGCCGAAGTTCGTCAGGGCGGCGGCCTGCAGGTCGGGATGTCGGGCGCTGGTCGCGATCGCGACGGCCCGTTCGGCCTGCTCAAGCGCATCATCGATGTTCCCGGCGGCTGCGGCCGCCTCGCTCAGATCGAGGGCGAGATACGCGTTCGCATAACTCTCCGGTTTTCCCTCGAGCAGTTTTTCTCCCCTTCTCAGCCACGCGGACGCGATCGACGTCTTGCCGGTCATCCCATAGTCGTGCGCGATGTCGAGGGCAAGATATGCGGCGCGGACCTGATCTTCTGCCGCGAGGTGCGCCTTGAATGCGCGCTCCTTGAGCTCGAGCCCGAGGGGTGCCTGGCGGGCGAAGAAGGCGGCCTGAGCGTAGGACTCCAGATCGGCCCCCGACAGGGAACCGTCCCCATCAGCCCGTGAGAACAGATCGAACGCCTCCAGCCAGGCGTGGCCGGCCAGGGCGGCCCGGCCCGTCAGCAACGGATCTGCAGATGTGGACCCGGCTGGCGGGGCTGACTCAGTCATTGCCGTGATTGTGACACTCATGGGGGGCGATGCCCTCGCCAGAGCGAAAGTCACATGGAATCCAGCCGAGCCGTCCCCCGGGCGTGAGGAATCGTGTCGTCCGGACCGCCACCGTCGCTCTCCGCGGCCTGGCGCTTTTCCTCGGAGCCTTCACGATCGTCGGGCTTGTCGGCGAAGTGCGCGGGCGGACCAGCGACGTGAGCCTCTGGTGGATCGACCTGCGGGACCTCCCCGGCATACTGCGGATCGCATTGCTCGCGTCGTTTGCCGGGCTCCTCGTCGCGTGGGGCATCCGGGCAAGGCCGGGCGTGAGGCTGCGTCGGGTTACGGCCCTCGGATGTGCCATGTTTGCGCTCCTGGCCCTTCGCGACACCGCGAGATTCATGGCGATCAGCGGGAGCGGGTTCGTCCATTCCACGTTGCCAGTGCCCTTCTCCCTGTTCGTGGCCGCGTTTCTCGGCGTCCTGGCGATCGGGACTCTCCGTCCACCGACCTTCGACGGCGACCGACCCGCTCGGACGGGTCTCACTATCCTCGCGAGCGTCATCGCGTGGGGCCTGCTCTTTCCGCTGGCCCAGATGTTCTTCTTCGGGACGACCGACTACCGGCGCCCGGCCGACGCCGCGGTGATCTTCGGGGCTCGCGTCTACGCCAGCGGGGTCCCGTCGCCGCTGTTGGCCGACCGCATCAGGACCGGGGTGGAGCTCTATCGGGCAGGCCTGGTTCCGACCCTCGTGATGTCGGGTGGCGACGGCGCAGACGGCTTCAACGAGGCGCTGGTCATGCGCGACGAGGCGATCGCCGCCGGTGTCAGTCCGGCGGCGATCCTCGTCGATCCGGCCGGGGTGACGACCGAGGCCACCGTCGCGAACGCGATCGCGCTCCTCTGGGATCACAGCGTTCCACCGAGTCTGATCGCTGTCAGCCAGGCATATCACCTGCCGCGCGTCCAGCTCTCGTTCGCGACGGCCGGCATCGACGTCCTGACAGTTCCCGCCGCCGACCCGGAGCCGATCGGTGAGATGCCGCAGCTGGTCGCCCGCGAGGTGCCCGCATTCTGGGTCTACTACCTGCGCGTCTGCCTCGGCTGACCCGTCAGAAGGTCGTTTCGGTTGGATGCGATCGGCCGTCCTCGATCGAGGCGTAGGTCTTGAGGATGACGTCGAGGACGTGGCGGGCATGCTCCGCGGTAAGGACCGGCTTCGACTCGCCGCGAAGACAGGCGACGAAATGGCGAAGGCCGGCTTCGACCACACCGACGTCATCCGTCGGGACCTGGGCGTCCTCCAGCCAGCCCTCGAGCCCGAGTGGACTGTCATCGTCGAGATAGAGGCTGACCGGCGCGTCCGCATCCCACGACTGCCCGCTGAAGCTGATCGTCGCCATCGGGAAGTGGACTTCGAGCCACGGACCGCGCGTGGCCGGTGTGCCGAAGCTCGCGAGGACCTGACCGAGAGTCCCGCTCGCGAACGCGAGGTTGACGAGGATGTGATCCGGTGTCGTGACCTCGATCATCCTGCCGGTCAGTGGCCCACCGCGAACCGTTCGCGTTGGCGACGAGATCGCGCCCATCGCCTGGACCCGGCTGACCGGCCCAAGCAGGGTCGTCAGCATATGGAGCCGGTAAATGCCATGGTCGAAGAGTGGGCCGACGCCCTCGCGGTAGAACGGCGTCGGGTCGCCGGTGTACTCGCGCCAGGCAGCCGGTCCGGGGTCCGCATGGTGGGTCACGACGAGGGTGGGCGACCCGAATCGCCCGGAGGCGACGACGTCCACCAGCCACCGAAGGCGATTCGTGACCGCCTCCCCCGGTGCACACAGGAACAGCCGCTCCTGCTCGGCGGCGGCGGCGATCAGTCGGTCGGCATCGGCGAGGCTGGCGGCCAGCGGCTTCTCCGAGTAGAGATGGAGCCCGGCCTCGAGACAGGCGAGGTTCACCCGGCCGTGGAGTGGCGCGGGCGTGAGATCGATGGCGGCATCGACATGCCCGGCGGCAAGCATGTCCTCGAGCGCCAGGTGGGCTCGAGCGCCCGGTGACCACCCGGCCACGGAGGCCGCCGCCCGCTCGGCGGCGCCGGGTCGCGGGTCGACGAGCGCCGCAATCACGACCTTGTCGGCGAGGGCCTCGAGGGCAGGGAGATAGTGCCGATCGGCCACGTCACCGCAGCCGATGACTGCGATCCGGAGCCGATCAGAGGACATGGACCGATCGTAGCGAACGGCAACTGGACGCGTCCCCCGATCACCGCGTTCGCGCTAGGCGGCGAACTCGTCCTGTGGCTCCCCGATCTCGATTGGGTTGTTGATCGGGTCCTTGCTCCACTCGAACCAGCCACCGTCGTAGACCGCGATCCGGTCCCAGCCCATCAAATAGGCATAGAACCATGTCTCGCTGGCCCGCCAGCCGGTGCCGCAATAGAAGGCGACCCACTTGTCGCCCGTGATCTCCGCCTCTGCCCAATTTGCCGCGATCTCTGGATACGCGCGCATCGTGTTGTCGACATTCCGGTAGTGCTGCATGTGGTAGGCGTCGGTGCCGCAGTTGCCCCAGACGTCGCCCTTGATCCGACCGGCCGGGCCGATGTAGTTGTAGCCGCTGACGTTGCCGATGTGCTCGCGCCAGGTGCGGATGCTCACGAGGGCAGCGCCCGCCTGGTCCGAGATGATCTCCTTGGCCTCGTCGATGTCGACGATGACCTCGGGCCGGAGCGGGACCTGGACCCCGAAGCTCGCCACCCGTGTCGGCTCGCGGAGGACGGTCTCGAGCGGGTTGCCGGTCCGAACCCACCAGTCGTAGCCGCCATCGAGCAGTCGCACGTCGTCGACGCCTGCGTAGCGCAGGATCATCAGCGCCCGCGTCGCGGCGATCTGGCCCGCTCGTCGACCCGGCCACTTCTCGTTGGCATCACCTTCTGTGTCGCGCCCATAGACGACGACTGTCGTGTCGTGGGTGATGCCGAGCGACCGCAGCGCAGTCTCGAGGGCCTCCGGCGATCGGCGGTTCCAGTCGGCCGGATCCTCGAGCCAGTTGGTGTCGAGATAGAGAGCCCCCGGGATGTGACCCTCGGCATACTCCTCCGGAACGCCGAAGTTGACGTGGAAGAGGACGAATGGACCCTCCGGCGCCGCCTCGGGCCGTTCGCCCGCGAGAACCTGGCGAAGCCAGTCGATGTGGACCAGGCGATCGTGCTTCGCCAGGCGCTCGATCGGTAGCTCGGAGTCGGCCGCCCAGCCCGGGAAGCCATCGCGGAGGACACGGATGTTCGCGACGCCAAGCGCGGCGAGACTCGAGGCCACCGCGTCCGCATCGCCGTTGCCGGCGCCGTACACGACGACCCGGCCGCTCGCCAGGACGCCCTTCTCATCGAGGATCCGCTGGACCTCGGGTGCGTCGACGCTCGTCAGCCAGGCGCCCGGGAACGAGACGGCGCCTGGAATGTGTCCACCGCGTGTCTCGCCGTCGAGGCGCCAGCCGTTGTAGGCGGCGAGCGGGCGAACGTCGACGATCGTCGTGTCGGGATCGGAGAGGAGGTCGCGGACCTCCGCGGTGGAGATCTGGTCGGTGGCCTCGTCCGAGACCAGGTGTGCGGTTGTCATTCGTAGCATCCCTTTGGCTATTGGTGGCGGCTCTGGGCCAAACAAAAACCCCTGCTCGGCAGGGGTACCAGGTCTGTGTCGGCGCGCGACTCGGTCAGTCGGCGCTCAGGTACACGGCCTGCCCTGCTCGGCAAGGGTGCTACAGCGACAGCCCCGGCTGGCGCGAATGACATTTCTCATCGTGCGGCATTCTTGCACATGGAAGTTCGACTGACAAGGTAGGAGTTTCGCGCGGCCTTTCGTGGGGTCGGCGTGGGATGATCCCGCCATGACCGACGAGCTCGACCCGCGCGAAGCTGAACGCCTCCGCCGACGAGATCGCGAGGCGGACGCCGAGGGGCGCGACCTGATGCGGCCGGGCATGGGCAAGGTGTTCAAGCAGATCCAGGATGCTCAGGCGAAGGCCGCCGAGGAGCCTCCGAAGCGGAAGCGCCGCGCGCCGCGGTGATCGCGCTTCCGGAGCTCGAGCCGGCCGCCATCCGGGCCGCCCACGCCTCGATCGATCGCGCCTTCGTCGGCTCGCCCCAGTTCGTTCACGAGGGGCTGTCGGCCAGGCTCGGCGTTCCGGCGATCGTCAAGGTCGAGACGGTCAACCCGATCCGCTCGTTCAAGGGCCGTGGCACCTCGATCGTCGTCCGCGCCCTTGCGGCGGAAGGTCGGATCCGGCCGGATCGAGCGGTCGTCTGCGCCTCGGCAGGCAACTTCGGCCAGGGCGTCGCCTATGCCGCGCGGGCCAGCGGCGTTCCTGCAGTCGTGTTCGCCTCGGTCCATGCCAATCACGCGAAGATCATGCGAATGCGTGCCCTGGGCGCCGAGGTCATCGAGGTTGGCGAGGACTTCGACCAGGCACGAGGCGCGTCGGAGGAGTTTGCCCGGGAACGTGACGCGGAGCTCCTCGTCGATGGCGACGATCCGCGCATCTCGACCGGCGCCGCGACCCTTGCGCTCGAAGTGACCGAGGCGGTGGAGGCTGGAGCGCTCCCCTCCCCCGTCGTTGCCTCCGTACCCGTCGGCAACGGGGCGCTCATCAACGGCGTCGGATCGTGGCTGCGGGCGGCGGCACCGGGCTGCCGCGTCGTCGGGGTCCAGGCGACGAATGCTCCGGCCATGACCTTGAGCTGGCGGGCCGGCCAGCCGATCGACACCGACTCCGCCGCGACCTACGCGGATGGCATCGCGTCACGGGTGGCGATCCCGCGGGCGGTAGAGCTGATGGCCGGCCGGGTCGACGACATGCTGCTCGTGACCGACGACGACCTGCGCGCAGCCCAAGCCGAGCTCACGACTGAGCTCGGGATCACGGTCGAAGGGGCTGCCGCCGCGTCGTGGGCGGGCCTCCTGGCCGGACCGAGACCGAACGGCGCGGCGCTGCTGATCGTCACCGGCAGCAACGTCTGAGCGCGCGGCGGATCGTCCCGGGTCACAACGGTCCATACGGGGGGCTGGCAAAGATCGTTCCGACAGGGCATCCTTGTGCCGTGGGGATCACCCAACCGTCACAGCCGCCGAGGCGCCGCTCATCCGTGCGCCGGGCAGCGGTCCTTCTCGCCGCCATCCTGTCCGTGGGCTCGCAGATGGCTGCGCCCACCGCGACCATCGCCCGCACGGTCGCACCGGCTCCCGCGACCGCTGCCACGGTCGTCCCCGCGGCCGCGACACATCACCTGTCGGCCGAGGTCGTCGGCTACCTCCCGTACTGGGAGATGAACGCGGCCACGTTCGCCGACATCGACCTCACGAAGGTCAGTTCGATCGTCCTCTTCTCGGTCGGCTGGGACGCCGCGGGTCATCTCGTCCCGGATGCGCCCGGCTATCGGGCGATCAACGCGAGCGCGACGACGGCGTTTGTGGCTGCTGCACATGCCGCCGGTGTCCGCGTCCTCGTCTCGTTCACCAGCTTCGGCCTTACCAAGAACACCAGCTTTTTCTCGAATCCAACCGCCCAGCTGACGCTCGTCGGCGAGGCTGCCGCCTTCGTCGCGGCGCGTGGCCTCGACGGCGCCGATCTCGACGTAGAGCTGATCTCCGGCGCCCAGTTCCCGGCCTACGCCTCAACCGCGGGTGCCCTTCGGACAAGGCTTCGGGCTGCGGACCCGAATGCCCTGCTGACGGTCGCCACGAACGCCAATGTGTCGGGGGCGAAGATGGCCGCCCAGGCGATCGCGGCCGGCGCCGATCGGGCCTTCCTCATGGGATACGCCTACCGGACAGCCGGTTCGGCGCCCGGCGTCATTGATCCGCTGTCGCGAACTGGCACGAGCCTGTCGTTGAACGCGTCGCTCAACCTCTACGTCCAGTACGGTGCGCCACTCAATCGGGTGATCCTCGGGCTGCCGCTGTATGGCCGGAGCTGGCCGACCGTCGATGCGACCATCGGCTCTGTGCGCCGCACCGATATCACGGTTGGCGATGGCGACGCGTTCTTCTTCCAGGACCTGGCCACGTTGCACCAGCCCGCCACGTTCGTCGCCCAGGATTACGTCCCGCTCGAAGAAGGAACCCGCCTCGTCCAGAACGTCGCCGGCGTCTTCTGGCAGAGCTTCTACGACTCCCAGGCCAACCTCGAGACCAAGATGCGGGTCGTCCTCCAGCGTCAGCTCGCCGGGGCAGGGCTGTGGGCCCTCGGCTACTCGACCGGGCGGCCGGAATACTGGACCGCGATCGGCAACGTCTTTGGAGCGCCGACCGTGACGCGGCTTGCAGTCGCCCCGTCGCCGACCAACGTGCGAAACGTGACTCTCAACTTGACGTGGACCGACCACGCGTCCCCGGCGACCGAGATGCGCATCGCCAACGGGACGCGTGCCTTCAGCGCCTGGCAGCCGATTGCGGCCGCGACGCCGTGGCCGCTGCCGACCGGTCCAACGAGCGTTCGC
>Ga0209488_10000548_pt1 | contig 31872 bp, 25 predicted proteins | sample Rivendell_Oct201_8_FD_188349 | JGI IMG/M metagenome (GOLD analysis project Ga0209488, IMG submission 188349) | Vadose zone soil microbial communities from the Eel River Critical Zone Observatory, Northern California, USA -... | ecosystem: Environmental > Terrestrial > Soil > Vadose zone >...
GTGCGAGCCGCAACTTGGCCGTCGCGGATTGTATCGAAACAAGGGCGGGACGTCTCCGAAGGACTTCGAGATGGGTCTTCTGTGGGTGCTAAACCTGTCGGACGGACGACACTCACTTCTGGACATCGCCGAGCGGGCAAAAATGCCTTTCACGATAATCCGGCAAGCTGCCGATGCTCTGCACGATGCGAGTCTGCTCGCTATCCTCGATCGCGATCCGCCGAGCCGCGCGCTGGGAGATTCTCCTTCCGCGACGGCGGGGCTTTCGCGACCGTTGCTCCGCTCGCGCCGGCGAAATCGGTGACGATCGTGAACGGTGTTCCCACTTCGTCAATGACACTCCCTGACCATCCGCTGCCGATCGTCTCCAACAACAGGGAGCGAATCTGCTAGGCTTGAATCTGGAGCGATCCAAGTCGCCGCTCAGGATTCTATGTCTCGGCGCCCACTCGGACGACATCGAGATTGGCTGCGGCGGCACGCTCTCCCAGCTGGCCCGGAGAAAACCGCGGCCGGAATTCCGTTGGGTTGTGTGGAGCGCGGCCGGATCTCGCGCAAGTGAAGCCAAACGCGGGGCCCGCAAATTTCTCGGCGCCGCAGCGGAGGGCGCGGTCCAGCTACATGAATTTCGCGACGGCTATTTCCCGACGCAGTTCGCCGCGATCAAGGATCAGTTCGAGAGCCTTGCCCGGGAGTTCCGTCCAGATGTCGTCTTTACTCACACCCGCGACGACCGGCACCAGGACCATCGAGTTGTCTCAGACCTGACCTGGAATACCTTCCGCAATCAGCTCGTTCTCGAATACGAGATTCCGAAATGGGACGGGGATCTCGGCCGGCCGAACCTGTACGTCCCTTTGAGCGAGAGCGGCGCTCACCGAAAGAGCAAAGCGCTGGTCGACGTGTTCGGAACGCAGCGAGCAAAGGACTGGTTCACCGAGGAGACCTTCCTCGGACTGCTGCGGCTTCGCGGAATGGAGTGTCGATCCCCCGGCGGGTACGCGGAAGCATTCCACGCCAGAAAGCTTCTCTTCTCCGCTTCAGGGGATTCGAGCAGTCGCTAAGCGCAGGTTGTCGATGAAGAACGACTGATCGACTGGCGAGCCGTCGCCGATCCACGGTCCGATGAGAAACTGACTGAACTGCATCGTCGGATGCTGCCCGGTACGGAAGAGGACGTCGTGGCGGTCGATGATCAACGTGCCGTTGAACCAGTATTGCACGACTCCGTCAGCGACGCCAATGCCGCCTACGACCGAGTTCATCTGGAAATACGCTTCGACGAAGTTCCAGTCGTTCTTGTAGCCGGGGCCAGGATTCGGCTGGAACACGACGGGGCCGGTGAGCTGTTTGTCGTTGTACCAGTACGTCCCGAAGTTGAAGCACTCGGAGAAGTAGTTGCTCTCTACCACTCCATTGCACCCGCCGACGGAACGATTTTCAGTGGTGGCAACCAGGTTGACCGGAAGCGCGCCATAGCTGTAGTTCACGGACTTGTTGTCCTGAATGCTTATGCGGGGCTTTCCGCCATTCTGATAATTGTGCTCGATGTAGACGTCGAGGAAATTGTTGGACGGGCCGTCATAGTCCGCATCAAGGTCGCTAAGGATGTAGAACTCATGCGGCTGGTAGATCTGGCCCGACCCGACCCAGTTGGCGCTGTACTTCACGTAAAAGCTGACGTACAACGAGCTCGTCGGAGTGAACTTGTGCCGCTGCGCGGTCCCGATGGTCGGAGCGGTTGCACCGGCGAGGAAATGGTACTGCGAGGAGCTGTTGCTACCGGCGATGTGCTCGACCGTTGAGAGAAGCGAGCTACTATTGTCGTACCAGCCACGCGAGCTCAGGTTGGCATCCTCGAAATTCTCCTGTAACAGGATCGTTCCGCCGACGGATACAGCCGTCACTGTGATGCTCGACGTTCCAGACTTTCCAGAGCTCGTTGCGGTGATAGTCGCTGACCCGGCCGCGACACCCGTTACGACACCGCTCGAATTGACAGTCGCGGCGGCGGCGTTGTTTGTAGCCCACGTAACAGTTTGCCCGCTCATTACGTTGCCATTCTGATCCTTAACCGTTGCCTGAAGTGTCGTGGTCGCTCCAGCAACAATCGATGCTGAAGTCGGGGCTACTGTGACTGTGGTGACTACAGGTGCCACAGCAGTAACCGTGATGCTCGACGTTCCCGACTTACCCGAGTTCGTCGCAGTGATCGTGGCTGAGCCTGCTGCAACGCCAGTGACTACACCGCTGGAATTCACTGTCGCGGCGGCAGCGTTGTTTGTAGACCACGTAACGGTCTGCCCGGACATCACATTGCCGTTCTGATCTTTTACCGTTGCCACCAGAGTCGTGGTCGCGCCAGCCACTATTGACGTTGATGCAGGGGCAACCGTGACTGTAGTGACGACGGGCGGAACGGCAGTAACGGTGATGCTTGACGTTCCCGTTTTCCCTGAACTCGTCGCAGTGATGGTCGCCGAACCTGCGGCCACGCCCGTAACGGCGCCGCTGGAATTCACGGTCGCCGCGGAGGCGTTGCTCGTCGTCCAGGTAACGGCCTGTCCCGTCATCACGTTGCCGTTCTGATCCTTCACCGTTGCCTGCAGAGTCGTGGTTGCTCCGGCGACAACTGATGCCGAAGTCGGTGCAACCGTGACTGTGGTGACAACCGGCGGAGGCGGCGGTCCCGCCGTTACTGTGATCGCCGATATACCAGACACGCCGGCGGTACTGGCGGTGATTGTTGCCGAGCCCGCCGCGACACCGCTCACGATACCCGTCGAGCTCACGGTCGCCGCGGCGGCGTTATTGGTAGACCATGTCACCGTTTGGCCGCTCATCGTAATGCCATTCTGATCCTTCACCGTCGCCTGCAGAGCTGATGTTGCACCTACAGCGACCGATGCGGATGGAGGCGACACTGTCACCGTCGTGACGACGGGATTGGGCTGGGTGATCGACAGCGTCGAAGCGGACGCGACGTTTGAGGGTGTACCGAAGTCGGCGTTCCCACTCATGCTTCCGCGAAAAGCCGCGACCTGGAAGTTATAACTCGTCGAAGGCGACAGACCGAGAACCGTGCACGAGAGCGCGCTCCCCACGCCGGTGCCGGCTATAGGCGCCGCGCAGGTTCCGATCGTCGCGGAAGCGGCCGAAGCCCAGGACATGGATCCAACGCTATACCGCACATCATACTGTGCAGGTTGCCCCATCCCATCATCGACCTGGGTGAAGGAAAGCGAGGCCGATATCTCGGTCGTCGCTCCGACCGTCAGATCGGAGACCGCACCCGGGTGGTCTGCGACGAGCGGACCAGAGGTGTGGTCTCCGGCACAAACGGCAAGCACGGGACACGCAACGAGCCATCCCCAGCGGCGAACGATTTGTTTTACGGGTGCGAATATGTATGACATGGGCGCGTGTCCCCTTTTTTTCGGATGTGTCCCAGACGATCATCTCGGCGGGTCTGGGCAACAAAAAAACCGCCGCGGCACCGACTATAGTCGGATTCGCTGGCGGCTCGGCTGGCATCGCGGATAGTTCCGCTAAAGCCCCGTGGCTCTGCGTCACCGCCTTTCGACGGCTTTGCTCTGAGCAGCGTACTTACACTAACAATTATAAAGCACGTTCAGCATTGCTTCAGGTGCGTGCTAGTCCTGCTATATGATGGGACGCTCAAATGCTGTGCTTCGTCACGTCAATTGCACGCCGCATCCGGACAATTGTGCATCGAGAAAAACAGACGTGTCATCACCGTTTGCGAAGTCTACGAACGCGCCCAGCAATCAGTGCGACGACTTCTCCGATTGCCGGCAGAGGATCAGTCCATCTGAAGACAGGCTGATATGCTCCGAGCCACGATCGCGCCCACGCGAACGTACTCAGGCGACCGCTTGAAAGTTCAGCGCGCACAGCCTGGAAATCGTAGTAGGGGTACACACAGCGTCGTCCAACGGCGTAGGTGGAGATCGTTTCGACCGGCTGGCCCAGAGCGTCACGAACTGCCATTTCAGTGACGTTCACCCCGCATCGTGCAGCGAACTCCACGTACCACCACGGCCTCGCGTTCACTTCGATCAGGTTGAACGCATCGTCTCGTGGATCCCGTTTGAACTCGGCGCTGAAGATCCCACGGTAATCGATATCCGCGAGAAGAGCTCTCAGCGTTGCGATCGCATCGCCAGTATCGCCGAGGGGAACGCTGATCTGCATCGTGCTGTTTCCGAAATCGGGAGGACTCATTCGCAGCCGGCGCCGCGCAAATAGCGCTCTGACGACACCGTTCCGATCGATGAACCCGTCGATGAAATAATGATTCGTAGGCGGACCCGGAATGTATTCCTGCAGCACCATCTCTAATCCGTCGCGCAAACACTCTCTCAGCCGATCCTGTGCCTCGGATCTGCCCGCAATGCGAAAAGCCTTCACCCCAAATCGCGCAAAGAACTGCTGCGAGTGCACCGGCTTGAGAAAGGAGCTCTGCAGCACCTTGTCCGGGACGGCATCGAGCTCCTCCACAGCCTTCATCAGGCGCGTCGCTGGATGCGGCAGCTTGAGCCGGTCGAGCGCCGCGCCGAAACGCGCTTTATCAACGAGGAGATCCAGCGCTTGACGCGGAGCAATGCTAGCCGGATATCGCGCGAGAACTTCCGGTGGAAGCGCGGCCACGGTTCGGACCCATAGGTCAGAACACGGCATGAGCACAACTGGAGATGGCAATCCCTGGAGAAATTGCGACAGCGTGTCTGGCTTCATCCCCGCCAATGCGCGCGGAGCCGCGCGATACCAACGTGACCGACGAGTAAATCGGTCGACCTCCCGCAGCGTGAACACGTCGGCGTCTGCTTTCGAGAGCGTCCGAAGTACGCCGAGCACAGTTATGCCGGTTCCCAGCGCGAAAACCTTGGTTCGATTGGCGGCTCTCATGACAACAGCCCGGCTCTGGATGCCGACGTCAGTCGGGCCCGAGGCTGCCGTTCACGAGCTCGAATCCGAACTGATAGGGCGACAAGAACCAGTCGGAGACTGTGATGCGCTTTAGACGAAGGGGATCATCTCCCGTTCGGACGTTCCCACCGTAAGCAGACAAACAACACCGAAGTCCGAGTTCTTTCAGGACTGACTGATTCTCTTCGGACATATTCTTTCGGCCTCCGAAAGGATAAGCAAAAAGTCCCGAGTGCTCGCCCAGCTCGGCGTCGAGGCGAGCGCTTCCGCCGCCAATCTCGCGGCGAGCTTCCTCCTTTCCGATGACTCCCAGGTCGGGATGTGTCTGAGTGTGAGAACCGATGTCATGGCCTGCGGCGCGGAGTGAGCGCACCTGCTCCCAGGTCATCCATCGCGTCTGGATTGTTTTTTCTGCGTCCCACCAGGGCACGTGGTCCGTGCCGATCCATTGAGTCGTCACAAAAAAACATGCTCGCTGACCGTGGCGCTCGAGAATGGGTGCCGCGATGGTGGCGTTGCCTTGATACCCGTCGTCGAACGTGATCGCCAGGCGCCCTCCCAGGTCGGCCCCCGACTCCAAGAGTCCGAGCAGCACACTCAATGGGACTACTTCGAAGAAACGTCCGAAGAAGCGGACGAAATCGTCGAAGTTTTTTGTGGAGGAAGTCAACGGGTCGTGTGGATACGCGTCGTTGACCCTATGAAACAGCACAATCACTGCTTCGCCACGAAGCAGTCGTCGGTAAAGACCCGTTCGAAATAGTATCCATCCCGCGACGGCCTTGGCGCGACGCGCCACCCAACCGGAGTGTCCCACTGGCATTATCGAGACACTGGAGTGGCGAAGATTTTTGGAAGCGGAATGGTCGTTCTTGGAAGAGGAGACGCGAGGAACACACGAGGCACCGAGAAGTTAGCTAGCGCGCCTCGCAAATCCAATTCGTCGCGCGAGAGAATATAGATGGCGCCGATGACGGCAGGATGACATCCACGGCCCGAACGATCGACATCGATTGCAGACCGATTGACATCGTTGCGACAATCATCTCGTTCCACACGAAATAGACTATCAACACCCCTCCCCTCGTCACGGTTCCAGCAAAACAAAAATCCTGACTGCGTCGGCCCCGACCGAAACGCGTGTATTTGTTGTTGTTCAATCACCACAGGAATGGGGCAATACCGCGACAAGGCCGACCGAGTCGCCGCGAACAGCGCCTCCACCGCACGCATAAGCGTTTGTAGACACACGACTTATACGCCCCGCACAAATGTCCCCGGTGGGAATGGAAGATGCTTTGTCGCGTCGCGGAGGATAGCCGCACGGTGCGGCGTGTTTGATCGAGCGGTGTGCTCCCGCGCACAACTGCCCTGAATCGGCTCGGCGGGTACCCTTCCACTGTGAGCTCGTGATCGCCGCACCCTATCGCCACCTACGCGAACGCCTGATCTCTGCGCCCAAGGTCTGGGTGGTAACCGGAGTCGCTGGCTTCATCGGCTCTAATCTACTTCAGGAACTGCTAACCCTGGGGCAGACAGTCGTCGGCGTCGACGACTTCTCGACTGGCCATCGCGCAAACCTGGACGAAGTCCTCGCCGCCTTCAACGGAGTCGCTGACTTCCGGATGGTGGAGGGCGACATTCGGGAGCTAGCGACCTGTCGCGCGGCGTGTGACGGCGCGGACTATGTTCTTCACCACGCGGCGCTCGGCTCCGTTCCGTGGTCCATGGATGATCCGCTCCGCACAAATGCGGTAAATGTCGACGGCTTCGTCAACATGCTGGTAGCCGCAAGGGACGCCGGGGTCCATCGCTTCGTCTATGCGTCGTCGAGCGCCGTATACGGAGATATCCCGGATTATCCTCAGATAGAAGAGCGGCTAGGTCGTCCGTTGTCGCCGTACGCGGCGAGCAAGGCGACGAATGAGACCTATGCCGTGGCGTTCCAAATGAGTTATGGGCTCCAGTCGGTCGGACTGCGCTACTTCAATGTGTTCGGGCGCCGACAGGATCCTGCTGGTGCGTACGCGGCGGTGATCCCGCGATGGATCGCGAGCCTTCTCAGAGGAGAGCGGTGCCGCATCTTCGGCGATGGGGAGACCACTCGAGACTTCTGCTATGTCTCCAATGTCGTTCAGGCCAATCTCCTCGCGGCGACGGTTGACGACGTGAACGCGACAGGCAAGGCATACAACATCGCTTGCGCGGAATCGGTCACGCTCAACCATCTCTTTGACATGATGCGGAACCGCCTGTCGCTTATAGATCCCGTGTTTTCTCTCGCCGTCCCCCAATACGACGCCTTTCGTCCCGGCGACATTCGCTACTCGTGCGCCTCTATAGAGAAGGCGCGGCAAATGCTTTCGTTTGTCCCCACCCACACTGTTGCGCAGGGGCTGGAAGAGGCGATGGACTGGTATGTGGCGAGAGCCCGGCCAACGAGTCGCTCCATTGCGACGCCTCGCCACGCGCCAAGTTCGGCCGTCAACGCTCCGCACCACGCCGGAACACCTCTCACACTAGCGACGTCATGACCGAGACGAATCTGCGGCGACCGGTTGCTCTGATCGGATGCAACGACGAATGGATGGGCCGGTCGCTGGAGAGCGTTTTTGCGGAGAAGGGATATGACGTCACGCGAACCGGGTCCGGAAAACAGGCGCTCAAGCTGGCCCGTCGCGGAGGGTACGATGTCCTGATGCTCGACGAGCAGCTCAACGAGCTGAGCGGAGTCGATGTTTGTCTGGCGTTGCGGGACGATCCGCTTTTCGATCACGCCATTCCGATTGTGATAATCTCTTCGTCCCACAGGACGCTGCCTGGCCGGTTGGCGGCCTATGCTGCCGGAGCGTGGGAGTACTGTCACCTTCCTCTCGACGCCGATGGGCTCTTTCTCAAGCTCGGAACCTTCCTTCGCGCGCGACATGAGCTGGCAGCATCTCAGGTAAAATCGCTGATGGACCCGGCGAGCGGCCTGTACACGCAATTCGGGTTGAATCAGGTGGCAGAGCAGCTCGAGGCGCGCGCCTTACGGAACCACGAAGCATTTGCGTGTGTCGCTTTCTCATCGCAACGAACCGGCTCAGATTCAGGCAAGGGTCGAGGTGGTGATGACACGGACTCGTTCGCGGACGTCGTGCATGTGCTGCGCGAGCAGGCGAGAAAGTCGGACATCGTCGCAAAGACCAGCGAAACTCAGCTCGCGCTCCTCGCACCTGATACAGATGCGGCCGGAGCCCGTCTGCTGGTTGCGCGCCTGCAGCGGGAAATCGATGCGGCGTCGAAGAACTCCCACTCCGGTTCGTTCCGGTTGCGAGCGGGTTACTGCGCGGTGTCGGATTTGTCTGCGGCAAACGTGGATGTAACCGAACTGGTCCACCGCGCCAACAGCGCACTTGCACATGTTTCGATGGACGGACTTGGCGACGCGATCGTGAGCTTCGATGATCTCCCCGTTTCCTGAAGAGATCACGCGTTTATCGAGTAGAACCGGCGGCGCTCGATCGATTCAGACCGTAAACCCATGCCGGCAAACGCGGTTACGAAGGTCACGCTTTAGCCACAGGTCCAAGCCGCTATTGACGTTATGCGTGTTTCCCCCCAACTTGAGCGTCCGCGAGTGGGTCAATTGGGGACGAGGAACGCATGGCGCAGATGGACCCAACTGCAACAAAGTCGGCATCACCGGCGGATAGTTATCAGGACTACACGCCGTATTCGTCGTCGCCAAGCTCAGGCGGCAGCGCTCGCGCAAATAATAACGCTTCCCCTCAATCGGCCCCGTTCTACTCGAACACCGTGAGCTCTCTCGTCCGCGCACTCGAGCTGGCTGCTGATCGCACAGCAACCACAATCGCTCATGGCACGAAGCAAACACGCCGCGACGTTCGTGAACGCCTTAACGAAGTCGTCACTTGGTTGATCGCGAGCTTGCGCAACAAGGGAATGAACTCGGCTCCCGTTCCACCGGTAATCGCTCGAGAATACGTAGCCACTCTAAAGGTGAACTTTCTCTCGGAGCTGGCCGGGACGCCGGATCTTAACGCGAACGAAGTCGTAAGCACGCTGATCAAGCTCGACGAAGCGGAAGACGCATGGAGACGCACTGATCGCGGGAAGTTCATCTCGCGCCTGACGGGAGCCGATTGTGCCGACGCAGTGGTGGCGATCGCCCACGACATTAGATCGCCGCTCTGCTCGATCCTCCTGCTCGTCGATGCCCTTCGCCGTGCCGAAAAAATGTCGCCCAATCCGATCAGGGAGCGGCAGCTCGGCCTGATATACGGTGCGGCATTCGGTCTGAGCACGACGGTTTCAAATCTCATTGGCGCTGCGCGCGGCGATGGCCTCGTGCAGGGCGAGCCGATGCCCTTCTCCGTTAGCGAGACGATGCATTCGGTGAGCGCGATCGTGCAGCCGATGTGCGAGGAGAAAGGAATTCCACTCGGAATAGAATTCCCGGAGAATGACGCGCGAATCGGACACGCATCGGCAATCCAGCAATCGCTGCTCAATCTTGCATCAAACGCTCTTCGCTACACCGATGCCGGATCGGTCGCGATGGGTTGCAGCGAAGTTTCTGCCGACCGGGTCGAGTTCTGGGTGGAGGATACGGGCCCAGGAATACCGGATGATGTACTGGAAAGGCTGTGCTATGGGTTTCCACCCGAAGGCGTGAAGCTCCGGTTCTCGAGCGCTGGTCTCGGGCTCGCGATCGTGCGCACGCTGGTCGAAGCAATGGGCAGCACACTCCAGGTCGACACGGGCGATGACGGGACGCGCTTTTCGTTCGTCCTCTCGCTCCCGGTAATGCAGTAACCAACCGCACGGAAGTCTGTTCCGGAGCCTCTTCCCCGCTTAGCGTTCCGTACGCTGGCCCCAGGCCGTGGGTACCCCGTTTAGCCAGTCCTGCAGGTATCCGCGACACTCTCTCAATCGTCTCAAAATAGACCCCATGCTCAGCCTGTCCGCAGCTCAATTAAGGATAGGTTAGCACCTCCGAAAACCGGCAAAACCACCGAAAGGTGGTGACGCAAAGCCGCGAGGCTAAAGCGCTGACAGAGCGCCAGGCCAGTCGGGCTACCGAAGAGGAGCCTCGATGGAACTGTCCCATGAACGTCCGCCGCTCGCCCTGATTGCCTGCAGCGACGATTGGATGAGCAGAGCATTGGAGAACGTCTTTCAGCAACACGGCTACGTCGTCGCGCACACGCGCTCGGGCGTTCAGACTCTCGAGTTGGCCAGGCTCGCCAATCACGATCTCCTGGTCCTGGACGAATCCCTGACCGATGTGAGATCGATCGATGTCTGCCGTGCAATTCGCGAGGGCACGCAGTTCGATCACTCGGTGCCCGTGGTAATGACATCTCCGACTCCGGTCGACCCTCGCACCCGCATGGCAGCCTTCGCCGCCGGCGCGTGGGAATATTGCGGTCACCCGGTCGACCTCGAGCCGGTTTTCGTAAAGCTCGAGACATTCCTGCGTGCACGTGGGGAGCTCGTGGTCGCGCGCGGCGAGGATTTCGTCAATGCTACCACCGGTCTCTACACGTCGTTCGGGCTCCGCCAGCTCGCGGGAAAGCTCGGCGCTCGGGCCCTCAGAAAACACGAACCATTTGCGTGCGTGGCTTTTGCGCCGCAGGTGCACGACCGGGAAGTTGGATCGAGCATGTTGTGGAAGGAGAGCCCCGTCGGGTTCGCCGATGTCGCTCACGTTTTTCGGGAGCAGAGCCGGCAGTCTGACGTCGTCGGGCACGTAGGTGATTTGAGGCTTGCCATTCTGGCGCCCGATACAGATGCCGCCGGGGCGCGCCTGCTTGTCGCGAGACTTCAGCGCGAGCTCGACCGAGCCTCGGAAAACAAGAGCATCGGCGGACAGGTTCGTCTGCGCGTTGGTTACTCGGCCGTGTCGGATCTCGCGAGCTCGAATGTCAACGTCGCGGAGCTCGTGCATCGGGCGGAGAGCGCACTCGATCACGCTCCAATTCAGGGTGACCGCAACGCAATCGTCAGCTTCGACGACCTCCCCGTATTCTAGATCGCCGGAAGCTAGGTTCTTGGGGAGACGATCCACATGCCGGACGACGAGCGTTTTTCCGAGGCATCACAGCCCGCGATGCTTCAACCCAGTTGGCTGGTGTCACCACGATTACGCGCGTCGATCAACCTTTGCAAGAACTCCGAATAGGTTGGTCGTAAACGCTTTGAAAGGCCCCCGGCTAATGGCGTTGATCCAGAATGCTTCGATCGTCGTGAGCGGCCAGAAGCGCCGCATGAACGGGTAAGAGTTGAATGTGTCTATCTCCTCTACTCGAAGAGCAACGCGTTCACACAGTTTTCGAATGGCTGAGCGGGAATTGGCCCTATAGAATGTGTGAAATATGTGCTCCTCGACACGGCCCTCAAGCAATTGTGATAGTCGCTTGCGCACAGTCTTGGACAGGAGTAATGAAGCTGCCCACACCACTGGGCTATGCAAGTTGGGTGTCACGAACACGAAGTGGCCGCCTGGTGCGAGCACCCTGGCCACCTCGGAGAATACGTTCTCGGGCTCCTCAAGATGCTCGAGCACCATATTGGCAGTGACCAGGTCGAACGAGTCATCGCAGAATGGTAAGCGCGTCGCGTCGGCGACAGTCGCACTGTCGAGAAGCGAGTTTTGAAGGAGATGCTCCTCCGCGAGGTCGCATCCGACGAGCAGTTCTGCGCGGTCAGCGAGATCCTTCGCTTTCAGCCCAATCCACCCCGCGTGCAAACTCGTTCCCGCGCCGACATCGAGCCATCGACATCCCGGCCTAACCGAGGCCGCCAGACCACGCGCGTAACGGTTCTGGTGAAACTCCACTTCGGGGATCACGCGTTGGATGACTTCGTCGTACGTTGGCACAGCTACCTCGGCAAGAATAAGCGGCCCATGCTGGTTGTGCGACTGAGTCGGAAACCAAGCCTCTCACGGTAGCGTTCGTCCGGCGCTCGGGAACAAGGAGCCTCCCTCGGGAGACGACCAATATTGCTCCGCCTGTACGATCCAGCAAGCTTTTGATTGCCCGTCTTCGAGCATACTTCGCTTATTGCGACATGGCTGTCGCCAGGATGGTGAGCTTCGACGATCTGCCGATCTACTGAATCGGCGCGCTCCCGACAAGAGGGCGGAAATTCGCTAGCGCGATTTGCGGAATAGCTTCGACAGAAATCGAATGACCGGAGGACCCGCCGCTCGGCGAGCTCCCTCGCGCGCGCGAGCTATCGCAGCGGTCCGACGGATTGCAAAACTGTCCCCCACCGCGACTTCGATCACAGTGACTCCAGAGCGTTGAAGCGCGCTTCCAATGACGGCCTCGACGCCGATGTCGCCATCGGCGATCAGGTCATGGCGAGCTCCGACAGCAGCGGCGAGGAGACTGATATTGGGATTTTGAAGTGTGACTCCGTGGCCTTTACCGTAACTTGCGAGTTGCTGCATTCGAATCTGGCCGAAGGCTCCATCGACAAATACGATGACGACCAGATCGATTCCCTCTCGAACAGCGGAAACAAGCTCCACAGCCGTCATCGCGAATCCGCCGTCGCCCACGAGCGCGACAACCGGACGCTCCGGCGCCGCGAGGCGCGCACCGATTGCTGTCGGAATCGCGAACCCCATGCTTTGCAGGTCGGTCGGCAGAATGAGTCCGAGCGGAGCCAGAACGCGGAAGTAGCGACGCGCCAGGATTTGGTGCAGCCCTGAGTCCAGGACCAGCATCGCGTCCGGCGGCAATGCGCGACGCAGCGATTCAAAGAAGCTGCGCGCGTCGCCAGCGCGCGTTCCTGCTATGCGGGGTTCTGGCGAGTCCGATGCGCCGGCGGCGATACGGCCCCGCCACGTTTCGAGTTCCTGCTCTGACCACGCCGATTGTGGTGGAAGCGAAATCAGAAGCCCGTGGAGCAGCTCGCCCGCATCTCCGACAACCCCGAGCGACACCGGATAGTTGGCGCCGATTACCTCCGCGCTTGCGTCGAAGTGAACGAGGCGATCGCGCGGCAGCTTGAGCTCAAAGCCATTCGTGTCGCTGTGACCCAGCTTGCAGCCAATCGCAACCACGAGGTCGCAGGATTCGAGGAGCTCGTTCACGTCGCGGATGCTGCCGGCGAAGGGATCGAATCCGAAACTGAGACGATGATTCTCTGGAAGAACGCCGCGCGCGGAGGGGGTCGTCAGCAGTGGCGCGTTCACGTGCTCGATCAGCGTACGCAGCTCCCTGGCGTAGCGATGGGTTGCCTGTCCTACAATGAAAACCGGCCGGTGCGCGCGGCGGACTCTGGCGCCCACCGCCGCGAGATCTGTCCGTTCAACCACCGATGAGGACGGTGTAGCGCCCGCTCCTTCGGTAAGGTCGCGCCCCAGTGTCGCCGACGACACCTGGAGGAGCACTGGACCTGGCTCGCCCGAACGTGCAAGCAGGAGTCCGTCGAGTACGGCCGCGCCCGGGTCAGAATACCGGTCCGCTTCGATAACTCCTTTTACCAACGGAGCGGCAATCGAGGAAAGCGGTATCTCCTGCTGCCGAAAGTATCGTCCGTTCGGACTGGCGGTCGGATTCCCCGCGATGTGCAGGAGCGGAACGGAGTCCAACCGCGCCTCCGCCAAGCCAGTCAGGGCCCAGGTAAAGCCTGGCCCCGAAATCGTAAGCAATATCCCCGGCTCACCCGTGACTCTTGCCCAACCCCCAGCCATGAACGCCGCGCTCATTTCGTTCGTAGCTATGACGGTCGGGAGTCCGCTTATGCGAAGCGCCTCAAAGAGTTCTACCGTCTGGGTTCCGGGCAAGCCGAAAACACAGCGTACGCCGCCCTGCTGGAGTGCCTCGACGATTCGGGAGGCGCCTGTTTGCCATTTCACCCGCAGGTACGCTCATCTGCGCGGCGAGGGCCGGCAGTCCGAGGATGCAAATGATCGCGTCGACTCGACGCAAAGAGCGATAAACGGATCCGCTGGTCGCACACGAATCGGTGATTCACGAAAACTGCCTACACGTCAACAACGACAACAACGACAACCTCGACGATGGATGGTCTGACCACGGTCTGACCGTGGAGCGACCGTCGGCAGACGTGACATGGAGCGTACAGGGATCGAACCTGCGACCTCCTGGTTGCAAATCAGATCGTACACTCAACCAAACACAATAATCTGTCGGACTTGAGAGGGCAATCGAGCGTCGGAGCCGGTTTCCCGATTACAAATTGTCGGAGGTTGATGGGACAAACTGACCCCAAAACTGACCCCGGACTTCACGCTTATCAGGCGACCAAAGGGGGAGTACACACGAACTCGTGGGAGCGTCGTCGGTCACACTCGACGCCGTGCCATGTCTAATCCTCTGAAGTGCGGGACGCCAGCCGGATACGGCCGCCATACACTCCAACCCGCCCAGAAACAACGAGCCAAAGTGCGCAGCCACGCGAATTCCACGACGTTGCGATCCGACACGCGGGCGGTTAGCATCGACGGCCCCGTTGAGCAAGTATTCGACTCTCTCACCGATCCAGCGAACCTTCCGAGGTGGGGAGTCGGCTTCTGCCAGTCAATCCGCCGAGACGGAGAACGCTGGAGGGTTACGACGGCGGGCGGAGAAGTCAGCATTCAGTACGTCACTGACCGCGAGCTCGGAGTCGTCGATTTCTACATTTCGCATCACGACGTCGTGATCCCGCTGGAGGATGTCGACCACATTGTGGCAGACGATGTGTACGCCATCGTGCACGCCGGCGGCCGCCGCCATCGTGCGAACCGCGCTCGACACACTCGAGAAGCAGCTCGACCCCGCAGCATTCATCCGCGTCCACCGCTCGCACATCGTGGCGCTGCGTAGCATCGCCGCGGTACTCAGAGTAGGCGGTTATCGCAAGTTGTTGATGCGCGACGGATCGAAAGTGCCCGTGAGCCGGCGCCGACACCGTCAGTTGCGCGCTGTCGCTCGCTGAACAAGGGGCATCGTGATTCCCCCCCCCCGAAAAGTAGGATGGATTTGAATCGTAGGGGTCGACGACGCTTCCGTTCTCCACCAGCGCATACCACAAGACGTCGTCGTCGTGATTCCAAACCGCCAAGGCAATGCAGCTGAGTGCTTTGGAAAGGGCGGGGGCAAAACGCTCCACCTTGTCCGGATCCTGGTCATCGCAAATTGCGTCGAATACCATGGCCCTCGCGCCATCCACCGACGTATGCGCGCCGCCCCATTTCGTCGAGTATGCGCAATACTGAACCCAATTCCGGCTCGCGTAGGGCGATGTTCACGTAAAAGTTGCCCAAAATTCACCAACTCTCGACCTGAAGGCTGGCTGCTAGGGCCGAGCGCGTTCGCGATGCAGCGCGAAATGCATGGCTTGAAAGTCCAGCGAGCAGCCTTCGAACCCCGTTGTCAGATCCTGAAGCCCGACGTCTTGTCTCACGCTTAATATCCACTGAGGTCTCCAATCAGGAAGACGTATCAGATGAACGTTCCCGTTTTGTCGCGTGCAAAGCGCCGTGCCCCTGCTCGCTGAGGAGCTTTGTCGTGAACCGCTGTCCCTCGGAAATCCGCTCGACCTCAATGGCAATCGTGTCGACCGCTGCCTCGAGGCGATTCATTCGAGCCTCAAGGAGCGGAGCTGCCGTTTCTTTGACCGCCCCCATCTCGAAATGCCGTGCGACCCAGGCCCGAAGGATGACGTTTAACGCGTAGGCGATCGAGGCGAGCGAACCAAAAACGGACACCGCAATGAGAACTACTCCGGCGTCATCCACAGGTATTGATGCGTGAAGGTCGTGAATCCTTTGAGCTCAAAGGAAACATGGCGCATCCCGGAAACTCATCGACAAGAAACCCCTCAGGACACATCGCCGGTCATGCGCCCAGCTTCAGATCGATTCGCGTCGTTCCCGGTGGGACGCCTTCGACGTATTCCAAATGGAGGAGGGCGCAGAAATCAGACGCCGCCGCCTTCGCCTTGTCCGCCGCACCGGAAAACACCTGGATATCCGGCGCGCCCTCGCGGCCAACCAGATAGACATCCCCAATATCGGTGAGAGGGCCGTTGCGGGAACTCACGAGTCGCCGCACGAGCCGGATCGCGCGAAACTCGGCGATCGGAAAGCGACCCGTCGGCACGCGCATTGGAATGCCGTAAACGCTCACGGGCCGGGCAACGACTTCTGATGCCGTGATCGTGCCGGTGGCGCCGAACGAGGCCATCCCTCGCAGCTTGAACGCGAAGACCAACGCGATGGCGAGGATCAAGGTCAGCTGCAGGGCCGCGACGGTCTTTCCGACCAGAAGGGACGCCACGGCGCTGATGGCGATTAGCGCGAGAAAGCCGAACGCCATCTGGGCGATCCGATACCAGATCGTAGCGGTATCAAAGTCATAGGGGAGGGAAATCATCGGCGATGTCCTTGCAGGGGCGGCCAGCCGGCCCGTGGCAGTTCAATTCTAGTGGCGGCGGTGTCCCATCAGACAGACGAGAAGATCAAATCGTTCATTCTGCACCACACTAGGGTTATTAACCGGAGCTCACCATCCCTACACCCGGTCTAACTCGGGTAGAGCAAACTTGAAATAAGCGGAGCCATGATTCGCGACAAGATCAGGCCTGACTCTTTATAACGGAGAACTTATAAAGGAGAACCGACAATTCCACAAGTTCATTATTAGCACGATGATATTGACGTACACGCACGATGTTACTATCCGCCGAGAGGCGGTTTTGGAAGTGCTTTAGGAGGTCCGTTGCTCGATGACTTGCACAGCTCTCGTAGAATTCGCCCATGACGGGGTCCATCGCGGGGGCAGCCGATCGTCTATTCCGCTCGCCCTCTGCGATTACCCGCAAGTGCAAAGGCTGGAGGCAGCATTGGGTGCCGAGTTGCTCGAGTGCGGCTGTCGAGCGAGCTCAGGGGTGAACTATGTAACCGGCTGCTCGCGGGTGACTCGACGTTGCTGCCGTGCTTTTGCCGGGAGGTAAAACCGCGCCTCCACTTCTTCCGGCGACCTAACCTACGCCAACGAACAGTAGGTCCAATCATTGGGGCTGAAGAACGCCAGCCGCGATCCGTCGATTTCTAGCGAACCTTCCCCCGCGCGGCGTCCTTCCAGCTTCCTTCCACTCGGTCGCGCCGGCCGTACCAAATTTCGTCGTGCAGGTTCACGGCCGGGCAGACGTGGCTCGGTATCACCCAGACTTTTTCTCAGACGCGGCCGGGCCGGTGGATCTCGACGTAGCCGTGCTCTTCATTCAGCTTGCGAATAGTCCATGGGCCCCCGACGACGAGGCCGAACGTTCCTAAAGGGACCGTCTGATCACTCGAGAGCGTTTTTGAACCGGCGTCGATCACGCATTGCCCTCGGCACCGAGGTGCGGACGACAGTCGTGAGCACGCGTAGCGCGCAGTCCGCCTCGACACAGGCCTTCGCCTCGATGCTGCTCGTGTCGTAGAACACGTAGGTACCAGGCCGGATCTCGGTCGTTCCCGGAATCAGCGGCGTTTGCGAAGCGCCTGGCGTCGACCCTCCGGAGACAATCTTCGCCTCGAAGCCCGACGCAGAGAGCGCATCAATGGCCGAGTCGATTTTGAGGCACGCGGCCTTGAAGCCTGCCTCGTCGAGCCACGACGGCCAATAAAAGATCCTGGAAATTCGAGCACGCCTTCGCGACCTCGACCGCTTTTAGAAACTCCCGCTGTTGGCATAGGGCACGACGGGCAGCCACACGGCGCTCGCCGCATCCGCCGACCGCAGTAATGTAATCGTCGCTTTTCGGAAGTCCTCCGGCTTCGGAAACAGTGGATTGTCGACGAAGGTCTGCGGATTGCGGTCATAGAGCGGAAATAGCGTTGACTGGATCTGTACCATGATGCGGTGGCCGCGCAGGAACACATAGTTCTGATTCGGTAGTGTGAAGCGATAACGCTGCGCTTTGTTCGCCGGTATCGGTGACGGATGCTCGAAGCTTGTTCGATAGCGGCCGCGGAAAATGTCGATACCGATCGGCAGTTCATAGCCACCGAGCTCAGGTTGCATCGGATATTGCGGTGGATAGACGTCGATCAACTTGACCACAAAGTCCTCATCCGTGCCGGTGGTTGTCGCGACAAGGTCAGCGATTGGCGCTCCCTCCAGCTTCAGCGGAGCCGACAACGCTTCAGTCACATAAGTCAGTACGTCCGGGCGCCCATCTACAAAGCGCTGATCGCGTACCAGCCAGGTGCGCCATGGGTCGTCAGCCTCATACACCGGTCGCGGCACGTAGGGAACCGGCTTCGAAGGATCGGACACGTAGGAATCCCCCTCGCGCGAGCCCGTCGGTGGATTGAACGAGAGTTTGAAATCGGCCTGGAGATAAAGCGGCTTTAGTGGGTATGCGCAGCCGCGTTCGCAGGCGCTCGGCCAGGTGTCGAAGCGTTGCCAGCGTTTTTCGGCCGGACTGTAGATCGTGGCCCGCGCGAGATTTGCCGGCGGCCCGTTCCTCAGATATTGATTGAAGAACGGCATTAACATGGTGTGCCGGAATTCTTCGGCGGTATCTCCGTGCCACTTGAATACCCCGAGGGTCCAGCCGCCGGATCGCTCCTGAAAGGCACGCCAGGGACCGAGCACCAACCAGTTGTTCGATTCGTGTCCGGCGGATTTGAGCGCCAGCCACGCGTGCGGCGCGCCCCACATGGTTTGCTCGTTCCACAAACCGTTTACCCACAGCGTGGGTACCCGAGAGGGGCGCGCAGCCACTTGTCGGTCCGCCGCGTAGTCCTGCCAGAATGAATCGTAGGCGGGATGTGCCAGCATCTTCTTCCACCAACCGAGCTGATCGAAGCCGTTGGCGAGCCCAAACGCACCTGGCGAGCCGGCGTTCAGGAACACCTCGTAATCATCGTAGGCTGCGCGGGGAACCCCCTGCGGGCCCGCGCCGCGTTGCGCGATCATCGAAGGAAAGTAGTCCATATTTATCTGACGAAAGGCGCCGTAGTGAAACCAATCATCGCCCATCCAATTGTCCATCTTAGGACCTTCAGGCACGGCTGCCTTGAGCGCCGGATGCGGATCGAGAAGCGCCATGGCCACCGTGAAGCCGTCGGAAGCTGTCCCGATCATGCCGACCTTGCCGTTAGACTGCGGAACGTTCTTGACCAGCCAGTCGATGGCGTCCCAAGCATCCGTGGTTTCGTCGGTGTTGGTCGCGTTCAGCAGTCCGCGTGGTGGGCGGGTCAGTTCGAAAGCGCCCTCGGAACCGTATTTGCCGCGAACGTCCTGAAATACACGGATATAGCCGGCGCGGGCAAACTCGATGTCGCCCACTGGCAGCAGCGCCTCCAGATACGGCTTATCATTCGACAGGTAAAAACCGGTGCCGTTCGGCGTGCGTGTCAGGATGATCGGGGCCTCTTTGGCACCTTTCGGGATAATGATGACGGTGTAGAGCCTCACGCCATCTCGCATCGGGATCATTTCGACGCGCTTGACGTAATCCTTTTGCGCCTCGGGCATGACAAACTTGTCAGGAATTTCGCTGATCTGCGTCGCCGGGGACGGCGCCGGCTTCACCTCGCCGGTCTGCGCGCCGGCTAACGTTGCGGTCATCCCGAGCACCGCCACGCCGGCGACACCCACCATCACTCTACACACTGATCTGTTCATGTTACCTCTACTCCGCTCTCGCATGTTGTTCAGACGTCAACTCGGGCAGCTACATCACCACGCAGACTTTGCCGATGTGTCCACCCGCCTTAAGGTGCAGGAAGGCCGCATTTGAATCCTGAAATGGAAAGGTTCTATCGATGATGGGATGGAGCCGTTTGAGTTCAAACCAGCGAACAAGGTCTTCTAACATCGACCGAGATCCCGTCTCGATTCCGTCGAGCCGTAAGTTCTTCTGAAAGATCTCAGCCAAGTTGATCTCCGTCCTCAATCCGCCAACGAGGCCCACGACGCTCACGACACCCTCCATCGACACAGACGATATGGATTGTTCAAGAGTGGTTGCGCCGCCTATATCAATAGCGTGATCGACGCCTTGGCCATCTGTCAGATTTACGACTTCCACACCCCAGCTGGATCGTTTCTGATAGTTGACCGTCGCAGCCGCGCCCAACTCACGCAAGCGATCAAGTTTGGCCTCCGTACTGGAAGTCGCGATGACCTTCGCACCCGCTGAAACGGCGATCTGAAGGGCGAACAGCGATACGCCGCCGGTACCTTCCACAAGAACTGTCGAGTCTGTTCTTAACGATCCAGCGCGGGTGAGGGCGTGCCACGCGGTCAGCGCCGCACATGGAAGGGTCGCAGCCTCGACGTCCGTCAGATAGTCCGGCGCTGGAACCACGGCGGTTGCATCAAGCAGGATTCGCTCGGCCAAGACCCCGTCAGCCGCGGGACCTCCTAGTCCGCCCTCACGCTTCTGTACGGTGAGCGGGCCCGAAATCCATTTCGGCAAAATCGTCGTAATGACCCGCTGGCCGACGCTGATTCCGTTACCGCCCGGGCCGACCGCCAGCACGACGCCCACGCCGTCGGAGACTGGAATGCGCCCAGTTGGCGGTCGCCAACGGTCATGGCCTTGGGCGACTAGTAGATCCCGAAAATTCAGAGAGACTGCGTTCATTCGAATGAGAACCTGATCCGGTCCAGGGTCAGGCAACTCGGGCCGCTCCACTGGCATAATATCCCGGAGGTCGAATGACGCAGGCACCTCGATAACTTTCATAGTCGCTCCCTTCAGGCTGACGCTGCCATCTTCTGAACTTCGAGCGTGACTAGATCAACTGAAAACATCGATGATGTGAAATGGGTATTTCATAGAGGATTTCCGGGCGTCGCCTCAAACCTTGACGACAAGGTCGATTTCAACGCAGCCCCCAAGCGGCAGCGCGGCCACCCCGATCGCCGTGCGGGCGGGAAGCAAGGAATGCGAAACTGAACCCATGCGCATGTCATTCTCCGTGTCAGGTATCCATTAAACTCCTTGTTCTTTATAACGGAGAACGAACACTTCCACAAGTTCATTATTATCATGATGATATTGACGTACACGCACGATGTTACTATCCGCCGAGAGGCGGTTTTGGAAGTGCTTTAGGAGGCTCCCTTGCTCGATGATTTGCGCGCTCTCGTAGAGTTCGCCCATGACGGGTCCATCGCCGGTGCAGCCGATCGTCTATTCCGGACGCCCTCTGCGATTACCCGGCAAGTGCAAAGGCTGGAGGCGGCAGTGGGTGCCGAGTTGCTCGACCGCCCGGTTAAGCCGCCGCCTCTTAACTCGCTCGGCTCCAGGGTGCTCTAACAAGCGCGAGATCTGCTACAGCGGACGGAAGCGCTGAAATCTTTTGCGTCGCGCGACGCCGAACCTCAAGGCCTCTTGCGCATCGGACTCGCCCTGGCCGAGGGGACGCTTATCGAACCTATTCAAGCGCTGACTGAGAAATACCCTAAGGTCCGACGGCGGCTGTCGAGGAACTCACGAGTGAATTATTTGACCGGCTCCTCGTAGGTGAACTCGACGTTGCTGCCGTGCTTTTGCCCGAAGGTAAAACCGCGCCTCCACCTCTTCTGACGAATATCGTCGCTAGCGACCGCATGGAGATCGTTCAACGCGCCGCAGGCAACATTGACGGTGATTGGAAAAGTTTGGGCCGAGCACCCTGGGTGCTCGTTCCGCCCGGGTGCTTTCTTCGGGCAAGGCTCAAGACAGCTTCCGGAGCCGGGAACAATAGCTAGTTCTGAGCAGTGCGAGGCCATTGATCTGTTGCTTGAAAACTATGAGCTCGCAATCAAACTCATCAACGCGGCGACCGTGCCCAAAGCTGGAAACAGTAGAGCCAGAGATGGGACAAAGGAGGGGGCCATCAATGCAGGACGTTGAGCAGCGCGGGCGCGAGTGCGCGCTAGGCTTCACGTGTGGGATCGAGCTCGGGGATGTCCTCCAGTGCATGAGTGGACATGATGAATCTCGTTGCCGTAGATCTAGCCGTCCCATCGCATCGCGAGCTCGAATTCTGCCACGCATCCTCGCGCGCCCTCGCGATTCTCCACGGTCAGTCGCCCGCCATGTGACTCGGCGATCTCCCTCGACAACACGAGTCCGATTCCCGTTCCACCAGGTTTCGTGGTGAAGAATGGTACGAAGAGATTGGTAGACGCCGGGAGTCCCGGGCCGTCATCTTCGACCACCACCCGGAGCATCGCATCGTCAGTGTTCCACCGCACGCAGACGCCACCGTTCAGCGGCAACGCGCCGTCCACGGCGTTCGAGACGAGATTGATCAGCATCTGGTCCAGTTGATCGCCGTCCGCATCGATGATGACGTCTGGTCCCTCCTTGACTTCGACGGCCAACCTCGACTCCAGCCGCACCACGCGTTCCACCCATGTCCGCACCGACAGGGCGGTGCGTCGCGGCGGGGGCAGGGTCGCGAGCTGCGCATAGGAGCCAAGAAAGCGCGAGAGACTCGCGGAGCGATTCGCGATCACACCCAAACCGCGCAGGAGGTCGTCACGCAGCTCGCCTTCCGACGGCGATCGGTCGAGCAGCTCCAACAGGCGCTCGGCAAGCGAACGAATAGGCGTGAGCGAGTTGTTGATCTCATGGCCGAGCACGCGAATGATCCGTTGCCAGGCGAGGCGCTCCTCCTCGCGCAGCGAGCGACTCACGTCGGCAAGCACTACGAACTGATGCGGCAGGCCGCCCTGACGGAACGCGCCACGCCGCACTTCCCATCGTCCGCGGCGTGCGCCAAATGCGAGGTCCACGACGCGAGGCGTTGTTCCGCTGAGCGTCTCGGCAAGTCCGAGCTCGTCGGCGCGGCGACCGAGCAGTCGTTCGGCCGGCCGCTCGAGCAGCCGTTCCCCGGCGGCATTCACCAGGCGCAATGCGCCGGCTTCATCGAAGGCCAGGACGGTGACGTCGATCTCCGTCATAACGCGACGAAGTAACGCGGTTGCTTCGAGCGCGCCCAGCCTGCGCTCCCGCAGATCCATCATAAGGCCATTGAGCTCGAACATCGCGAGGCCAAGCGGGTCGCCTGCGTTGTTGCGCAGCGCGCGGTGCGAGTAGTCCTGTTCGCGAATGGCAGCGACCATATTCGCCAACGTTTGCAGAGGGCGCACCACGCGCTCGCGAAGGATGAAGACACACCACAGCCACGATACCACGAGCAGTACGCTCACCGTCCATCGTGTGCTCGGTGTAGTCGGCATAGAGAACAGCAGCACGATTGCCACGATCACCGACGGCAACCCCGCGAAAAGCGCGAGCCGAGTGAACTGCCGTTCGTGCCAGGCCATCGTGGCTGGTCAGAGCCCGTGGCGCTGGAGCCGCCGATACAGTGCACTGCGCGACAGGCCCAGCGCATCGGCCGCCGCAGTGACGTTGCCTTCGAAGCGCGCGAGTGCCTTCGCGATCAACACGCGTTCCACGTCCTCGAGGCTCATGTCGTCGAGACGCGGGGCGCTTTCGCCGCCTGCGCGGAAGCTGAGGTCGGACACGCTCAACGCACCGCCTTCCGAGAGCAGCGTCGCGCGCTCGATCGCATGGGCGAGCTCGCGCACATTGCCCGGCCACGCATACGCCAGCAGCGCGCGCATCGCGTCGGCACCAATGGTCCCGACGGACCGATTGTAGCGGGCCGCGAACTGCCGCAGAAAGTACGCGGCCAGCTCGGGAATGTCGTCTCGGCGCTCGCGCAGTGGCGGTAGATGGATCTCCACCGTATTGAGGCGAAAGAAGAGATCTTCGCGGAAGCGACCTGCGGCGACGGCACCGCGAAGATCGGCATTGGTCGCGGCAAGGATGCGCACATCGACGCTACGCGTCTTGGACGATCCCACGCGCTCGAACTCGCCGGTTTGCAGCACGCGAAGCAGCTTCGCCTGCTGCGACAAGGAAAGATTCGCCACTTCGTCGAGAAAGAGCGTGCTGCCGTCGGCGAGCTCGAAGCGGCCCACACGGTCGGCCTTCGCATCGGTAAAGGCGCCCTTATTGTGCCCGAACAGTTCACTCTCGAACACGCCGTCGGCGAGACCGCCCAGGTCCACCGTCACCATCGGCCGCGCATTGCGCGGCGACGCTGCGTGAAGCCAGTGCGCGACGACGTCCTTACCCGTGCCATGCTCGCCGGTGATGAGCGCGCTCGCGTCCGAAGGACCAATGCGCTCCATCAGCCGAAGCGCCGGCTGCATGGCGGGAGACGTCGCGATGAGACGGGGCGCACCGGGCGCGCGCAGCGAGAGATTCTCGCTCTCGAGATGCTGGCCCCGACGCACCGCTCGGCCGAGATCCACTTGCGTCTGCAGTACGCGAAGCAGACGCGTGTTGTCGAACGGCTTCTCGATGTAGTCACGCGCACCGTTACGCACCGATTCCACGGCGCTCTCGACGCTGCCCCACGCGGTCATCACGACGACGGGCAGCGTGCTGTCGATCTGTTGAAGGCTGGCGAGGAGGTCAAGCCCCTCCGCCCCGCCAGTGGTATCCCGCGCGTAGTTCATGTCCATCAGCAGCGCGTCGAAATCGCGCACCGACACCGCTGCGATCACCGCTGACGGCGACGCGGCGGTCTCGATCTGGTAGCCTTCGCTTCGCAACAGCAGCCGAAGCGCCTCGAGCACATCCGCGTCGTCATCGGCGACGAGAATCCGGCCCATCACTCGATCCATCCATCCCTCAAGTTGATCATACGCTTGCCGTAGGTGGCGTTGAACTCCGACTGCGTCACCTGAATGATCGTTGTTCCTTCGCTATTCAGTTTTCTGAACAACTCCGGTATTTCGCGCCCCTGCGCCGAGTGCAGGTTTCCTGTAGGCTCGTCGGCAAGCAGGAGCTTCGGCTTGTGAATGATGGCGCGGGCGATGCCCACCAACTGCTGGTGGCCGCCGGAGAGCTGGCTGGGGTAGAGATCCTTCTTCGCCACCATTCCGAACCGGTCGAGCGTATCGCCCACCATGGCCTGGCGCTCCGACTTCCTGATGTCGCGGTACGACAGCGGGACATCGAGGTTTTCGGCGACCGTGAGATCATCGAGAAGGTGGTACTGCTGGAAGACGAGGCCGATCTGCTCCTTGTGCAGCGCCATGGGCTTCTTTCTGTCCAGCTTGTGGACGGCTTCGTCGTTCAGGAAGCATTCACCGGTCCAGGCGACATCTAGCATGCCGATTAAGAAGAGCAGTGTACTCTTCCCCGACGGGCCCATCACCGTCTCGAAGTCGCGGGCCGCGATGTCGAGCGTGATGCGACGAAGCACGTAACTCCTTCTGCCCCCGACGGGAAAACTCCTTTCGACGTTGCGAAGCGAAATCATCGTTCAGAGGCTCGGGTAGCTTAGTCGTATCGTAGGGCAACCATCGGTTCGACGTACGCCGCGCTGGGAGCGGGCAGGAAGCTCGCGAACGCAACGGCCGCGCAAAGCACAATAGCACCGGCAACGAAGGTCATCGAGTCCGGTTTGAAGAGCAACGCGTTAAAGAGCGTGAGCACGATGATGGCTGCGGATCGCGCTTGTGCGAGCCGCCGCACTGCGTCGCACATATCCTGGAGAAAATGGCTCATGCATTACTCCTCATGTGGCACAGCAGACTACGAGTAGGCCCCGCGACCGAGGGACCTGGTCTTCAAGGACCTGCTTTTCTCGATCTACGCGTGAACCGTCGCTTGCTCCTCGACGACGCGTCCGTCGAACAGATGCACCGAGCGGTCGGCGTGCTGCGCATAGCGCGGGTCGTGCGTCACCATGCAGATTGTCGCGCCGTTGCGATGCAACTCGCGCAACAGCTCCATCACCGATTCACCGTTCACTGAGTCGAGGTTTCCTGTTGGCTCGTCGGCGAGGAGGATTGTCGGATCGCCCGCCACCGCCCTGGCCACCGCCACGCGCTGTTGCTGTCCGCCGGACAGTTGCGCGGGATAGTGCTTTACGCGGTGTGACATACCGACGCGTTCCAGCGCTGCATGCACACGTTCCTTGCGCTCGCTCGACGGCATATCGCGATACGTGAGCGGCAGCTCGACATTCTCGTACACCGTGAGATCGCCGATGAGATTGAAAGCCTGAAAGATGAAGCCGATCTGCCGATTGCGAACGCGCGCTCGCTCGGCGGAGTCGAGGCCGGCCACAGGAGTGTTGTCGAGCAGGTATTCGCCGCCTGTTGGAGTGTCCAGCAACCCAAGAAGGGAGAGCAGCGTGGTCTTGCCGCATCCCGATGGACCTTCGATGGCGACGTACTCTCCCCGCGCGATCTCGAGGTGCACGGCACTCAGAGCGTGTGTCTCCATTTCATCCGTGAGGAAGACCTTCTCGATGCCCTTGAGGCGGAGGAGCGGTGTGTCAGGCGTCGCCATGTGGTTCTCCAGTGTGGTGCTTCAGGAAGTGGTGTGATTGAATCAAATCAGTACGTGATGGGCCATTAACTGGCGATCATCTCGATTTCGACTTCCGCATTCAGCGGCAGCGCGGCGACGGCGACAGTGGTGCGAGCCGGATACGGAGCGACAAAATGTCTGGCATACACGTCATTCATGTCGGTGAATCGCTTTATGTCCATGAGATAGACATTCACTTTCACCACGTCGGCGAGCGTTTTGTCCGCTGCCTCCAAAATCACTTTGATGTTCTGGAAAATTTGCTCCGTCTGGGCGGCGACGCTGCCCTCGATGAGTTTGCCCGTGACCGGGTCTTGTGCGACCTGACCGCTAGTATACACGCGGTCGCCATCGCGAACGGCAGGTGAAAATGGACCGACGGGTTTGGCCAAACGGTCGGACGTAATGGGCTTGAGCGGCATATCAATGATTGTGTGGTGAGAGGGTGGTGGTGGAATGATGAGACCGTCATCCGACGTTGCCTACTTGAGCGCCTCCATCGGAGAAACGCGCGTGGCGCGTCTCGCTGGAATGAAACACGCGGCCATGGTGACGATCCCCAGCAACACCGGGACAACGACGAACGTGATCGGATCGCTCGCCGACACACCGAACAGGAGGCTCGACATCAGCCGCGTCACGACGATCGAGGCACTCAGCCCGACGATAGTTCCCGTGGCGGTGAGAATGAGGCCGGGGCGGAACGCGAGGCCGAGGATATCCCACGGTTTCGCACCCAAGGCCAGGCGAATGCCGAACTCCTGCGCGCGCTGGCCGACGACGAAGGCCATCACTCCGTAGATCCCCAGTGCGGCGAGTAGGAGTGCAGCAACCGCAAAGACCGACATCAAAAAGAGTGAGAACTGTCGCCGCGCCAGCGAAGCCGATCTGAGCTCGGCCATGGTCCTGACGTTGAAAACCGGAAGTTCCGGGTTAATGCTGTGCACGGTCTGTGTCAGCGCTTCCTTCGTCGCCTTCACATCCGCATCGGCACGCGTGCGGAGAAACACGGCAGGCGTGCTGCCGGTATGTTGAAGAATGGATTCGTACACGCGTGGCGCCGGCGCCACGTCCAATCCGTCATTTCGGACATCCCCTACTACGCCGATGATTGCGGCTTCCTTTTCCACGCCATCCCCGAATCGCCAGACATACCGCAACCGCCGGCCAACTACGTCTCGTTGCGATGAAAATCTGCGAACGAACGCGCCATTTACCACCACGACCCTCTCGGTAGAATCATTGTCGTGATCGGTGAAGACCCGGCCCTGCTTCAGCGGCGTCTTGAGCACGGCGAAATAACCTGCGCTCACGGCTCCAAACTCCGCTGCATGATCATTCCCCTGCGTCGAAACTTCGTCGGGTAATGAAAACGGGAGGGGATTGTTCACATTGCCCAGGAGTGGGATATCCTTCGACGAGCCGACCGCGGATTGCTCAATGCCGGGGAGCAGTGAAATCCGGGTAAGCAGTTCCCTGACAAGCCCGGCCTGCTGCGCTGGCGTCCCATATTGATTCGCCTTGGGATTGGTCGGAAAGGGAATCCAGATTTGGCCCGCGACAAGCCTCTCCGGATCGAGCCCGGGATTCTGACCCAGCGCGGCCGAGAAACTGCGGACCAGCAACCCGGCGCCAATCAGCAACACCGCCGATAGCGCGACCTCCACCACGACTAACGCGGCGCGCGATCGGTTTTGGCGCAGGCTCTGTCCACCACCCGTCCGTCCGCCGTCCCTCAAGTCGCGATTGGGATCGATCGCCGATGCGTGGAGTGCCGGCATCAATCCAACCAACACGCCGGTCGTGAGCGAAAGCACGAGCGCGAATGCGACCATTCGCCAATCCGCATGTACCTCGGCGAGGCGAGGCACGTCCGCTGGCAACATCGTAAGAAGCGATCGTTGTGCGATGAGGAGCACCGCAAGCGCCGCCGCGCCGCCGGCCAGCGATACGAGCACGCTCTCGGTCAGCACCTGTCGAACGAGCTGACCGCGCGATGCGCCCAGCGCCTGGCGAATTGCGAACTCGCGCATTCGTGCCGATGCCCGCGCGATCAGCAGGCTTGCAATGTTCACGCACGCGATCAGGAGGACAAAACTGACGGCGGCGAGCAGGATCAGGAGCGTCGGTCGCACATCGCCCGTCAGGCTGGTTTGGGCACGCTCGAGGCGAAGCGACCAGCCCTGCTGCTTGGGATAATCACTGGCGTAGGTCTGCTGCAACGAAATCGCCAGCGCATCGAGTCGCCGCTGCGCTTGTTCGAGCGTCATGCCCGGTTTCAGGCGACCCAACGCTCCAGAGACAAACCGTGCTTTGCGCCGCGGCGGCGAAGGGTAAGGATTCTCGGTGAATCCGCATGCCGACCAAATGTCGACGTCGCCGGCCAGCGTATTGCCCGGGTGCCGAAAGCCGGGCGGCATGACGCCGATGACGGTGTACGGGTCTTCATCGATGCGAATCCCCCGTCCGATGATATGTGCATCCGATCCGAATTGGCGCTTCCAGAGGCCGTCGCTGATAACGACGCCATCGAGGCACCCCGGCACCCACTCGGACTGTGTGTAAGTCCGTCCGAGCGCCGGCGTTGCGCCGAGAAGCTCGAAGTAGCTCGGGCTCGTACCGAGAAACTCAATCCGCTCCACCCTGTCGCCGCCTGACAAGGCTTGGCTCGCAGGAATAATCACGCTGATTTGTTCGAATGCTTCGGAGCGTTGCAAATCGTATAGTTCGGGCACTGACATGCCAACGTCCTTGGCTCCAGCACCGCGCAGATCATCGAACACGCGCACGAGGCGGTCAGGTTCGCGGAAGGGCAGCGGCTGAAGCAGCACGGCGTTCACGACAGCAAAGATCGCCAGATTCGCACCGATGCCGAGCGCCAGTGTCAGCACGGTGATCGTCACGAACGCGGGACTCTTCCGCAGCGTCCGCAACGCATAGCGCAAGTCCAGCAGCAGCCCGTCCATACTCGTCCTCCATCCGAACGTCAACGGCGTGATGGCAAACGGCGATCGCCATTTCCCATGGAGGAATGCGTAATCCCGGTAGTGTAGTGCGTCAAATGCAGTGTTGGCACCATTATATTGCCGAAATCGCACGACAAGTTTGGCGTGGCGCCTCCGCGAACCTGGCAACACGGCATGGCAGCGGACGAAGGTCGGGTTCGCCCCACTCGCCGCGAGCGCGATCCGGCAACTTCGGACCGAATCGGAATGCGAAGAACGGAGCGGTTTCGGACATGAACAGTGTCTTCACGCTGCGCGCCGGACAGAGCCAATGGCGAAATCCGGACGAAATGCGGTGATCCCTACAGTTGGACGTGGTCGGTGCGGAACAGTAGATCGATGGGCAGCCGGCAGCGCCACGACGACGATACGCATACTCTGTCGCCATATAGTCGTCAGCCCGGTAGTCGGCGCTCGTGCGCCGCCTACGAGCTGACGCCGATCTTTTCGTCCCGGGCGCGTTGCCATAGGGCCGTTCGAGCGGAACGATTCGCGTCTAGTCCGAGGCCGCTGCGGAGTGGAGTCAGTAGTCAGCGTCGGCGTTTGGGTGTCCGTCCAAGGCTGCGGCAACTCCCGCCGTTGAGGTCATGAACGGAGCGATCTGCGTTGGTCTTCGGGCTGGGGACCTCTGGGGGACCGTTGAGGCTTGAATCTGCGCCGCCTCGTTAGCGCGTACAAAACCAAGCTGGCCGTCCGCCTTTGAAAATCAACGACTTACGCATCGCCCCATTAGCTTCGTCCGGCTTCCCAAGCTGGACGTTGCCGGTTCGAGTCCGGTCGCCGCTTTTTCTCAGTGCGACATCATGGCGCTCCGCGCCGAGTAGGCGTTCGGTTATGGGACGGGCTTTCGCGTTATCGCACGCTGCGAAAGCAAGCGCAGTGAGCAAGGTGACCTGTAACTCGTTGACCTGCAGACACTTATCGGAGCACTTACGGGGCATGACGCTTGCTTTGGCGAGTACGCGAGGACTTTCACACGATCTCTCGCCACCGGTGGAGTACGGTGTGAACGTCGACACGGAAAGCGGGTTCAGCGGTAATGCGTTGCTGAGAAGGAAGACGACATGTCGGCGTTAATGTCTCCGACCTTCTCGAAGGCTAGAACGAGGCGGTGCATGGAGATGAGGTCGATACGTCCATTTCTATAATGATACGATCGCTGCTTTTCACAGGTCTCGTGGCTGGCGCCGTGCAGGCATCCGCCCAGATCGCTCCCGGCGATTCGACCGGACAGTCCACGCTCACAATCGATCAGGCAGTCGAGCTCGCGTGGCGTAACAACCCTGAGCTCCAGCAGATGCAGAACAACCGCATCAACGCCCGCGCCGCTGTTCGCAGCGCGTACGGTGCTTTGTTGCCGAGCGCAGATGCCTCCTTGAGTTTGCAAAGACAGCAGGGGGGGCAGCAAATCTTCAGCGGCGCGAGCCTTGGCGCCAGCTCCGCCGTTCACCAGTCCAACTATCAGGTCGGAGTGAACTACAGAATCAACAGCGCGACACTGATTACGCCTAGCTTGCAGCGCGCCAATCGCGATGCGGCGGAAGCCGACATCACCGGCGCGAGCGAGACTCTGCGCGGCAACGTGCGGCAGCAGTATCTGGCGTCGCTTCAGGCCGAGGCGACCGCGGATCTTCAGGACACGCTAGTAGTGGCCTCGCAGCAGGAGCTGATTCTCGCGCACGCCAGAGAGATCGTCGGCTCGGGCACGCAGCTCGATGTGCAACGTGCCGAAGTTGCGCTCGGACTCCAGCAGGTGCAGGCGTTGAAGTCGAGGAGTGAGGTTGACATCGAGAAGCTGCGTCTCTTCCAGCTAATGGGAATCCCCCAGCCGCGGAACGTCAACCTCGTGAGCCAGTTTCCGGTCACTCCGACGTCGCTGAATCTCCATGACCTGATTGAGTCCGCGCGCCGCGACAACCCGAGCGTACTCGCCTTGCGGTCGAGGGAGCACGTGTCCGAGCTGAACGTGAGGCGTGAGAAGGGCGAGTATTCCCCGACACTGTCTTTGTCGACGGGCGTTGGCGGCTATACCTACGGGTACACGAACTCCAACTTTCCCGTTCGGCAGGCGGCGGCGCAGCTCGATGCTGCGCGCACGAGCTGCATCAGGACCGAGGAAGTTCGCGCCGCGCTCAACCTTTCGAACCAGCTGGCCGATTGCAACGCGATGGCGCTCACTGACGCGCAGGCGCGGGCGATTCGCGACGGCAACTCGAAATTCCCTTTCGACTTCACCACAGCTCCGCGCTCCTTCAGCGCGACCCTCTCACTCCCCTTGTTCGACGGATTTGCGCGCGAGCAGCGTTTGCAGGAAGCCATGGCCAACCACTCGGATGCACGGTACAGCGTAAGAGCAAAGGAGCTGGCGCTTACGGCGGACGTGACAGCAGCGTACCTGATGCTCGTCACCGCGGAAAAAACCGTGGCGCTTCAGGAGCAGAACGCGATCAAGGCAAAGCAAGAGCTGAAGCTGGTGCAGGACCGATACAGATTCGGGGCGACGACTTTCGTCGACCTCACAGAGGCGCGAGCGACGTACGAGCGCTCGGAGAGTGAC
>Ga0209488_10000549_pt1 | contig 31864 bp, 27 predicted proteins | sample Rivendell_Oct201_8_FD_188349 | JGI IMG/M metagenome (GOLD analysis project Ga0209488, IMG submission 188349) | Vadose zone soil microbial communities from the Eel River Critical Zone Observatory, Northern California, USA -... | ecosystem: Environmental > Terrestrial > Soil > Vadose zone >...
GCGCACCGGATGGATCACATGCTCTCCGGCATTCGCGCGGAGATCGCCGTCAAGATCTACGGCGAGGACCTCGATACGCTGCGCAGCCTGGCCGAAACCTTGCGGGATCGCCTTGCAGCGGTCCAGGGTCTCGCCGACCTCCAGGTCGAAAAGCAGACCCGCATTCCGCAGCTTCGCGTGGAGGCCGATCACGAGCGCGCAAAGCTCTACGGTGTCACGCCAGCCGTTCTCACCCAGGCGCTTGAGGGCATGTCGAACGGCCGCACGGTGTCGCAGGTAGTGACCGAGGGCAATCGCCGCTTCGATGTCGTCATCCGCTTGTCCGACGCGGACCGCTCTATGGCCGGACTGAGCGATCTTCTGATCGCAACTCCGTCTGGCCATGTGCCACTGCGATTGGTCGCGCGCGTCCAGGAAACCGACGGCCCCAACCAGATCGCCCGCGAGGGTGGGCAGCGCCGGATCGCGGTCTATGCCAACAGCGACGGCACGCGCGACCGCGCGCAGATCGTCGGAGACATCCGGGATGCCCTAGACCGGACAGCCTGGCCGCAAGGCTATGGCGCAACGCTCGAAGGCAGCTATCAAGCCTATGAGGAGGCGAGCCGTCGCGTCGGCACGCTCGCGCTGGCGTCGCTGGCGCTGATCTTCGTGGTGCTGCATAGCCGCTACCGCTCTGCAGTGTTGGCGCTGATCATCATGAGCGGCGTGCCGCTAGCACTGATCGGGAGCGTGGCTGCCCATTGGATCGCAGGCCTGCCGCTGTCGGTCGCGAGCATGATGGGCTTTGTCACGCTTGCGGGCATCAGCACCCGCAACGGCATCCTCAAGATCAGTCGATACATCAATCTGGCGCTGCACGAAGGCGAGACCTTCGGGCCGGCCTTGATCATTCGCGGCAGCCTCGAGCGGCTGACACCCGTGCTGCTGACCGCGTTGTCGGCGGGGCTCGCATTGATGCCGCTTCTCCTCGGCGCGAGCGAAGCCGGACGCGAAATCCTGCATCCGGTTGCCGTGACCATCTTTGGCGGACTGTTGACGTCCACCGCGCTCGACGCGGTGCTGACCCCAACCTTGTTTCTCACGTTCGGTCGCAAGCCGCTGGAGCGGCTCACGGCTGCCCATGCGGGCGCACTCAAACCCGCAGAGGTTTACTAGCGAAAACGAAAGAGGAGCAAAATGTACAAGCGCCTGTCAGTTGCACTGCTGTTTACCGTCATCGCGCATGGCGCGACGGCCCAGGCTCCTCCAAAGGGGGCTAACGGGGGTGATGTCGTCGTTGTTGAGGGCCACCCGATCGAGTTCGTCAGCAAGGGTCAGGAGATCGTCTTTTATATCCTCGAGGACGACGGCCAGACACCAACCCAGACGAAAGGCACCTCGGGCCGCGCCGTCGTTCAAGACGGGGGCAAGACCACCGCGGTCAATCTTTCCCCGAAAGAGCCCAACCTGCTCGTTGGCCAGCTCGCCATGCCGCTCGGCTCCAAAGCTCGCGTCGTGTTTTCGGCGAAGGTGGCAGACCACACCCTGCAGGCAAGGTTCACAACAAACTAGGAGGGCCGATATGACATCAGGCGCGGCGTTCTTTGACTGTAGGCGCACGATCTCACGATCCCTACGCTGTGTGCTTCCCATCGCAGCCATGCTGATCACCGGCCCCTACGCCCTCGCCCACTCGGAGAATGGCGCCGCTATCGACTTCGCCGGCGGTTTCACTCATCCGATTTTCGGACCTGACCATGTGATCGCGATGGTGGCGGTCGGACTGTGGGGCGCGTTTCTTGGAATGCCGGCGATCTGGCTGCTGCCGGTCGTGTTTCCCCTGGTCATGGCCATCGCAGGAGCGCTCGGTGTCCTTGGTGTGCCACTGCCAGGAGTCGAAATTGGCATTGCGTTGTCGGCCATCGCACTTGGCGGGATGGTGGCGTTTGCTGCAAGGCCACCGCTATGGATCGCAGCGGTGCTGGTGGGGGCCTTCGCCATCTTTCACGGCCATGCCCATGGCACCGAGCTTCCGGTCGGCGCAGACGCCATCGCCTATTCGATGGGCTTTGTCATCGCGACCGGCGTGCTGCATGTGTCCGGCATCGCCTTTGGAGCGCTGTCCCGTTGGCCGGCTGGCCGAGTTGCCGTGCGCACGGCGGGAGCTGTCATTGCCGTCATCGGCTTCGCCTACCTGGTGCGTATCATATGAACACACTTCTGCGCGGGTTGCTTCTCATCGCCCTGCTCGTGCTCGCAACGCCGGCATGGGCGCATTCGCCGATCATGGGCATTGGCGGCGTGTTCGGCGGCATGCTGCATGCACTACTGATACCCGAGCATGGACTGAGCTTGCTCGCGCTCGGCGTCGCTCTGGGATTGGAGCAGCCCTCCGCCAGCCGATCGGGCATGCTGATCTTCGTGGCTGCGTTGGTCGCGGGGCTTGCCGTCACGGCTTTTATCGCCGAACCCGCACTCGCAGCTGATGTGCTGCTGGCCGCGACGGGCGTCCTGGGCCTGCTCATCGCGGCCGCCTGGGTGCCACCCGTCGTCGCGTGGCCTTTGGCGGCCATCGCAGGTGTGGCATTCGCGCTTGATTCACGGCCGGAGGTGACGGCGACGGACGAAATCATCCGTATGCTGATCGGCACCGGCATCGGCGCTGCGATCGCGCTGGCAATCGTGGCTGTGGGCTCGACTTTCCTGCAGGGCAACGTGTCCCGGATCGTGTTGCGGGTGCTCGGGTCTTGGGTTGCCGCGATTGCAATCCTGGATTTGTCGCTTCGGATCGCGACCAGGCTAGCGACTGGAGGAAGTTGATCTAATCGAGGTCGGAATCGGACGCAGCTGATTCTTACAACTCATCAGTTTTCTTCCCTGACCATAGCGTCGGCCGAGGCGCCAGCCACGGCCGGAGCAATCGACAGCACTGCCCGATAGGCATCGACAAGGCCAGCGCCGAAATGCGGGTCGTAACCGGGCGGGCCGAGATCACGCGCCGTTGACATGAGGATGCGCCGGGCGTCGTCGTGGGTGAGGTCGGGCTTACGCTCGATCAGGAGCGCAATCGCTCCACTCACCTCGGCGGCGGCAAACGACGTCCCTGAGATTTCCTGATAGGTGCCATTGAGCCCCGGCAGGAACAGCTCGACGCCGGGAGCAGCGACCGCGATGTGCTTCCCGCGGTTGGCCAACTGGAACACCTTGTCGTTCTGGTCGGTTGCGGTCACGGCGATCACGTCCGGGTCGGCGGCCGGGAAGAGCGGAGCCGAGAGCGGGCCCTTGTTGCCGGCGGCCGCCACCAGGATGACGCCCTTGTGGCGGGCGTAGCGCATGCTCTGCTCGATGCTGGGATCGCGCATGCCGGCGAAGCTCATGTTGATGACGCGGGCGCCGCGATCGGTCGCCCGGTAGATCGCCTTGGCGACGGTGAAGCCGTTTCCTTCCGTCCGATCCTGACCGCGATCGAACGCCTGTGCGGCCAGGATGCGGGCTGCGGGCGCGCTGCCTTTCAGGCGCGCGTGCGCCGCGATCGCGCCGGCCACTGCAGTTCCATGTGGATGGGCCTTGTCGCCTGCCCTCACCGCATCGAAGGTGTCTGCGATTACGCCGCGCAACTCGGGGTGCGACGCATCAACGCCGCCATCGACGATCGCAATAAGGATGTCACCGCCCCGCGCCAGCACATGCGCCTGCGGCAGCTGCATCTTGGCCAGGGCATATTGCTCGAGCGGCGGCGCGATCTCAGTGGCAGGCTCGCCATAGAGACGCATGACGTAGTTCAGCGAGACAGAGACCGTGCTGCGTTCGGCCGCGATGGCGCGAACCACCTGGGGCGCAGTCCGACTACGATCCAGGAGGCGCCAACGGTAGAGCCTGGTGGCTGCGCCTGGGATGTCAAACGAGTCGACCTGCGCGAGGCGGAACCGCTGCAGCAGCGATCGCGCCGTTTGATCAGCCCCATTGGCTGCGAGCTGGATCACCACTTCGTCGGGCAGATAGTCGCGATCATTGGCGGACGGCAGGCCACCGATGCCAGGGCGGCGCAGCGGCGAGGTTGCAGCGCCTGGCGAGCTCGGCGGGCCACCACTCGTGCCGCCTCCAATAACGACAGGCGGCGGCGTGAAAATGACCGGCGGCACTGGATGGCGCCTGACGATGATGGACGGCTTGCGCGGACCTCTCCCACGGTCAGGTTTGCCCTTGGGGGGCACAATGACGCGCGAGCCGGCGGAGCTGCTGGACGTAGAAGGATAGCGCCTCGGGATGGGCGCGGTCGCCTTGAAGGTCCTGCCCTTGCTGGAGATGCCGAGCGGCGGGATCGTTGTTGCCGCAAACGCGTCAACCGCCAGCGGAGCCGAAACAAGCGTGGCTGCGAGCGCTAGCGCCGAGGATGCGAGCAGGCTTGCGCCAATGCGACGTGCGGACTTGTTGAGCAACCAGCGAGCTTGACACATCTGGAAGGCCTCCCTGCAGGCCTCTTTGCAGGCCTCAAAACGCGGAAGCGCCCCCACGCTTGTCGCAAACTTCAGATAAGAACGTGATTTCGCCGAGGCCTGGATACCGTGCGCTCAGCCTATTTCGTGGCGATGAATTCAACGACCATGGTTTCCGACTGCATGCGCTGCACGTTCTTGACGATCTCGGCCGGGGACGACTCGGCGGTGAAGCGGATGTTGAACGAGCCGTTGCGACCCGGGCCATCAACGACTTCGGCGCCGTGCGCATTGAGGAAGCTGATAATCGCCGACGACGTTGCCTGTGGGGCGAAGCGGATCACCGCGTGAGCATTGGAAGACGTATGGGCCGCGGCGAGCTCGGTGGTGGGCGTATCCGAACGATCCTTCATCAGAGCGGCCGTCAACATGGCGCTCTGCAGAAAAAAGGCGACTGTCGCTGCAGCTGCTGCATACGCGATCGTGCGCGGCGCGAAGCTGGACAGGAACTCGGACACGCGTCCGACGAGGTCGAAGGACCGGCGGGCCGGCGCCGGCGCGCCCTCGGCCTCGATGGTGGCAAACAGCTTCTCCATGGCGCGCGACGATGGCACGCCGAGCGACTCGTTAAGGTGGATCGTCTCCTGCAGCTCCTCACGCACCAGTGTCAGGCGCCGCGCGAGCTCGCTGTCGCTCGCAATCGCGCGCTCGACGCGCTCACGGTCGCGGCGGCTCAACGTGCCGGCTGCATGCCACGGCAGCAGGGCCTCGATCTCCTGGCGCTCGGGCGCTTCTCTGCTAACCGCATTCATGGCCAACCTCTTTCAATTCCCGCCGCCTTCAGCAGCTCTGCCAGTTTCTTGCGCGCGTAGAACATGCGCGTCTTCACAGTATTCTCCGGGATTCCAACGATCTGCGCGACCTCTTCGACCGATTTCTCGTGGTAGTAGACGAGATCGATGATTTCCCGGTGTTCCGCCGAAAGTCCTTCCAGGCACTTCCGGAGCACTACGCTCTTGTCCTTCTTCGCCAGCGACACCTCTGGATCATCCGAGTGATCCTCGATCGCCGCGGCAGCTTCTTCGTCCAGCTCCTCATCCGGCTTACGCCGCAATGCGGTCAGAGCCTTGAAGCGTGCGATCGCCAACAACCAGGTGGGAACCGCGGACCGCCCCTCGAACCGACCAGCCTGACGCCACACGTCAAGAAACACTTCGCTGATCAGGTCCTCGGCTACCGATTCGTCCCGAACCAGACGCAAGACGAACCGGAAGACCCGAACATGATGCCGTGCGAACAGCACCTGCATTGCGAGCCGGTCGCCGGACGCGATCCGTCCGATCAGTTCTTCGTCCGAGGTCGCTTGCATCGCCCGACGATCAACTCGCTAGTTAGTCGCCGGGGAACGCGACGAGGTTCAATTGGGTCTGAAGTGTGGGAAGGCTCATCCGCGAACCCCTTCCCCCGGTGTCGCGCATGGCAGCTGAACGGCCATACCCCTGAATTATAGCCGAAATTCGCCGCAATCTCGCCCTGAGCAAATGCCGCAGGAGTGCATCGGCCAAGCTGCCAATTCCCACATTTTCCCCATACCTTTGTCTATTCGTTAACCATGCCGGCCAGAAAAAGTCACTCGCCTGCCTCAGGTACCGACGCGCATCGGGGCATGAAGCTTGCGCAGGGCTGCCAGTACCGACAGCGCCGTGATCCGGCCGGTCTTGGGATTCTCGGAGGGGATGTTCTCGATCGCCAGGGTGAAACGGGCCGAATCCGAGTCCACTTCGATCTGGTGACAGTTGCGCTCGACCAACGGGTCAGCCCAGATCTCGATGGTGGTCCGCTCCGGCCCAATTCCGGCCAGCGCGAGCGCCGCCGCCACATTGACGTTGGCCGGGAATCCGGCCGCCGCCTCCCGGGCGGTGCCGCGGAATACCAGCTTGGCCTCATTCAGGCCATCAACCGAAATCCCGTGCGCCACCAGGTAGGGTGCGCCCGCGAGCCCGCGCGGCGGCTTGCGGGTAGTCATGCGCACCGAGGTGATCTGCCCCTCGGCAGCCGCCGTGACCGCATCGAGCCCTAGCAGCGCGCCAGTCGGCACGATGATCTGGCCGCCCTGCTCCCTGGCGAGATCGACCAGCGCGGGTCGCTCCAGCAAAGCACCGCAGCTGAGCACCATCACAACCTTGCCGGCCTCCAGCATGGGGCGGCAGATGCGCTCGATGATCGCTGCGGGAGCGCATTCGATGGCGAGGTCGGCATGGCGGGGCAAGTCGTCGAGCTCGACCAACGGACAGTGGATTCCCTGCCCGTCGAGCCAGGCCTGCGCCTTGGCCCGGTCCTGGGCAGCCGCGCAGGCCAGCGTCAGCCCCGGAATGCCCTCATGGAGCCGGCGCGCCAGCACCCGGCCGATTGTCCCAAGACCGGCAATGGCGACGCGGGTCGCGCGACTGGCACTATTCATGCGGGCAGGGCTCCAAAACAGACCGTTCTGCCTCATACGCGCCCCCCAACGTGGCCACAAGGGCGGGCCCCAAGCCCCGTGTCACTGCCCGCGTCAATGCAGCGTCGATGCCGCGGCAACATGGCCTTGACCCCTCCTGCAACACGCGCAACTGTTCCGCCATCCCAGGAGGAACCACCAATGCGTATCAGGGCTTTTGCGGTCGGCTTTAGCGCGTTCTTTGCAACCACGCTGCTGGCATCGGCGCAGACGTATCCGTCCCGCCCGATCACGGTGATCGTTCCATTCGCGGCGGGTGGTCCGGCCGACGTGTTTACTCGCATCGTCACCCCGCGCATGACCGAGATCCTGGGCCAGCAGATCGTGATCGAGAATGTCGGCGGCGCGGGCGGCATGGCCGGCTCCAGGCGGGTCGCTGATGCGGCGCCGGACGGCTACACCTTCGTGGTCGGCACGGTCGGCACCCATGCCCAAAGCCAGACCATGTACAAAAAGCCGCTCTACAACTCGGCGACTGACTTCACGCCGGTCGGTCTGCTGGCAGACGTGCCGCTGGTCCTGATCGTGCGCAAGGACCTGCCGGCCGCCAATTTCAAGGAGTTTGTCACCTACTCCAAGGCGAACCACGCCAAGATGCAGTTCGGCTCGGCCGGCGCCGGCGCCGCTACCCATCTCGGCTGCGTCGTCCTCAATACCTTCATGGGCACCGATATCACCCACGTGCCCTATCGCGGAACCGGACCCGCCATGCAGGATCTGGTGGCCAGCCGCATCGACTTCCTGTGCGAGGCGGTCTCGACCGCCAAGCCGCATATCGATGGCGGCACCATCAAGGCGCTGGCGATGATGACCAAGGACCGCTCGCCGGTCCTGCCGAATGTGCCGACGACGGTCGAGCAAGGGGCCGACCTGCAGGCCTACACGTGGTACGGCATCTTCCTGCCCAAGGGGACGCCGGACGCCGTGGTGGCGAAGCTCAATGCGGCTGCCAAGGAGGCGATCAAGACGCCGGCGCTGCGGGCTCGGCTCGACGAGCTTGGCGTGCAGGTCGTCAGCGACGATCGCATGACCCCGCAATATCTCGGTCAGTTCGTCAAGAACGAGATCGAGAAATGGGCGGCTCCGATCAAGGCGAGCGGCGTGGTTGTCGACTAATCTAGTGCCGCCGATTTGAAGTTCCTACACCGCCTGCAGCAAACTCTGATAGGAACTTCAAATCGAAAAGCGGCACTAGAATCATAGAGTTCCTAGTGCCCCTTTGTTTCCGAAGTTCGTGTCAGAGTGCGTTGAGGTGTGTCACGAACTTCGGAAACGGGGCACTAGGCGCGCGGCACTATTCCAGCTCGATCGTGCCTTTCACCTCGTGCGTGAACCCCAGCGCGGCAATCGTGATGGTCGCGCTGGTCGGCAGCTTTTCGTTGCCCTTGAGACGCCCGTCGGCGAGCGCCTGGCGCACCGCCTTCTCGATTTCCCGCTGGGCGCCGACGCCCAGGGTCTTGAGAAACTTGCGCAAGCTTCCGTTGAAGGTCTCTTCGTTCATGGCTCACTCCTGCGTGTTCCGCCCTGAGGGGCAGGGCCGATACATATTGTACAAGCTGGAACGCCCTGGTAACGCACCGGCTCGGGTTGCCATCATACCCATGAGGTTTGTCACGTGACTCGGCTGACGTTTGCCTGCGGCTTTTACGACCGCACCGAGGCGCTCCGCACCGGAGATGTCAAAGTCAAGGATATCGACCTCGACTTCATCGCAATCGACTCGCCGCGCGACCTGTTCGATCGCATGGGTGGCAAGCAGGAATTCGATGCCTCGGAATTCTCCAGCTCCGAATATATCAGCCGGTTCGCGCGCGGCGACCACACTTTCGTGGCATTACCGGTGTTCCCGTCGCGGGTGTTCCGGCATGGCTATATCTACGTCAACCGCAAAGCCGGCATTCGTTCGCCCAAGGACATTGCCGGCAAGCGCGTCGGCGTTCCGCTCTACACCATGACGGCGGCGGTCTGGATCCGCGGCATTCTCACGCACCACTACGATGTCGACTTCTCCGCCGTGCGCTGGACCGAGGGCGCCATCAATCATCCCGGCCGGCACGGCGAGCCGAGCGCCCCGCCGCTGCTCAAGCCGGTCGAGATCGCGCACGATCCCAAGGGCCGCTCGCTGAGCGAGCTCCTGGCCAATCACGAGATCGACGTGATCATGGGAACGCAGCATCCCGACCCGCACCCGGACATCATGCCGTTGTTTGCCGATGCGCGGGCGGTCGAGCGCACGTTCTACGAACAGACCCGTATTTTCCCAATCATGCATCTCGTGGTGATGCGCCGCGACGTCTACGAGCGCGATCACTCGATCGCCGACAAACTCTATCGCGGCTTCGTGGAGGCCAAGACGCTGGCGCTCAAGCGCATGCACAAGGGGCACCCGTTCATGCTGCCATGGGTGCACAATGATATTCACGAGATCGACACGGTGTTTGGGGGCGACCCGTATGCTTACGGGATCAAGGCCAACCGGCCGACGCTCGCGGGGCTGGTGCAATACATGGCCGAGCAGCACTTCATTCCCAAGGCGCTGCCGATCGAAGAGCTGTTCGCGCCGGTAGACAAGGCTTTGCGCTAAAGAGCACGTCCCGGTCCATTGGAACGGGACGTGCTGTCCGATCATTCAACCGATGGACATTAACGGGCGCGCGCGCCACGCTGCTCTCGCCACTCGAGAAATTGCAGGAACAGGGCTTCCCGCTCCTCATTGCTGGTGCGCTTAGCGGCACCTGAGGCGTTTAGGAACGTTTGGAAATCCTGCCGAGCAGCAGCCTGGCCGCCGCCGACAAGCTTTGCCAACTGCTCTTCGGCAGCCGGAAGCCGGCTCCAACCCGGGACCGTCGCGGCGAGATTGATGTCACGCCACTTGGCCGCGAACGGCGGCTGCCGCAGCTTTTCCCAATTCTCGAACAGCTTGACGACGAAGCGCTCGACCTTGCGGTACCGATCGCTGTCCTTCGGCCAATTGTAGGCAGCCAGCACGAACGGCACGGCAAGCGTGTCGACACGCTGTCCTTCTGGAACCAAGTTCGGGTAGTCCTCGTGCGTGAACTCCCCTATGGCGTACAGGTCGGCGAACACTTTGTTGAACGGGATTGACACGAGATGCAGACCCGAATTGGGCGGGATTTGCGCGACGTGAGACAATGGCTTTTGCGACACACGCACCGCCGCGTCAGCTTCACCTTTGGCGATCCTCTGGTAGGCTGCCGGGGTGAACGGGTTGGGCAGCTTGACTTCCTGGACGTTGATGCCGAGACGCTGGAAGATGAGCGGCGTCGTCAGGGTTGTTGACGTTCCAGGCGGGCCAAAATCGACCTTCTTTCCGCGCAGATCTTCCAAGCTTCGAATCTCGGGGCGCGCGATTACCTGCACCTCTGCGATGGGAAAGCGCAGAATGTAGTTCACCCGCTTGTTGAGATTGTTGATCTTGCGGTTCGTCCGGAAGTACTCGAATGCGTCCGACTGGGCGACGGCGATATCGACCCCGCGCAGGTAGAGCAGATCGTCGAGATTCGCGGGAACGCCACGGGTTATGATCGGCAGCACGCGCATGTTGTCGCCGTCGTCAAGAACCCTGCGCATCTCCTCAACAAATGTGAAGGCGGTGCCTGAGCCGTTGCCGGCGGCGATACCGACCGTCCAGGAGTTGATGCGGTCCTTCATCAACTGTTCGGTATTCTCGCCTTGAAGAGTCTTCGGTATCTCTTGCACCCAAGCGGGCCACGTCCCGAAAGCGAGCGTCGACACGACGGCAAGCGTCGCAACCGTGATGCGGCACATGTATGCTCCTCCCCCTACGCGGCACTCGACTACGCGGCATTCGACTACGCGCCATTCGTCTACATGAATCTTACGTTCAGTCAAACCTTACGCGCGCTTATGTCCGATAAATGAATTCACTCACATATGAATTCACTTGCGCGCACTTTCGACCATCAAAATCATTTGTGTCATTTGAGGGGCATTTTTCTATGACGCCTAACATTCGAGCCACGTGCGGCTCGCTCGTGCCTTGATCGCAAATGACTGATGCAAGTCGGCAACAAAAACGTATATGAAAATTCGCCCGTCGATTGCACGAAACGATCATCGTTGTCGGTGAGCGAAACCGGAAGCCTGAAGGGAGGACAGTTTGATCCTGACATCCAAGTTGATGCGCAGTCTGCCGATCGTTGCACTGACGCTTGCGCTCGGTACCGTGATGACGCCGGCTGCAGCGCAGTCGCCTGCGGAGTTCTACAAGGGCAAGACCATCACGGTCATGCTCGGGCATCCGCCCGGCGGCTCGTACGATCTGTACGCACGGCTTGCCGCCGATCACATGAAGCGGTTCATCCCGGGCAATCCCAACATCATCGTCCAGCATCGTCCGGGCGGCGGCGGCGTGGCTGCCGTGCTGACGTTCTACGCACAGGGCGCGCGCGACGGCACGATGATGGGCCTGTTCACCGAGACCATCGGCCACACGCAGATCCTGCAGCCCGAGATCGGCCGGTGGAAGGTCGAGGAGATGGCCTATGTCGGCTCGTTCGTGCCGAGCAATGCCGCGCTGGTGGTGCGCAAGGGTGCGCCCGCCAGGACGCCGACAGCGCTGCGCACGACACAGATCAATGTCGGCTGCACCGGCGTCAATTCGCAAAGCTACCAGTATCCCGCCTCGCTCAAGTCGCTTGGCGGCTTCCGCTTGAACCTGGTGTGCGGCTATCCGGGCTCGGCCGAGGTGATCCTCGCGATGCACCGCGGCGAGGTCGACATGTTCTCGGGCTCCTGGCACGTATGGCGCGCCACGCAGAAGGGCGCTCTCGACGACGGCAGCCTGATCCCGGTGATCCAGGGAGGGCTCAAGCGGACCACCGATCTTCCGAACGTGCCCTTGATGCAGGAGCTGGTCGAGGATTCGAAGACCGAGAAGATCATCGAGTTCATTTCGGCGGGCTCGGCGATTGGACGGGCGCTGATCACGCCACCGGCGGTGCCGGCCGACCGGCTGGCGGCGCTGCGCGAGGCCTTCGACAAGGTCGTGAAGGATCCGGAATTCATTGCGGATGCGGCCAAGCGCTCCGCGGATCTCGAGCCGACGCCGGGTGGCACGGTGCAGACCTACAGCGACGGCATCGCACACGCGCCGAGCGACGTGATCGAGGCCGCGACCCGCGCGATCGCGGCAGAGAAGGACAAGAAGTAGGCCCCGCTCCGTTCATGCCCGCGCCTGCCGCCATGCCTCGGGCAGGCGCTCAGGAAACAGGCAGCGCAATTGACCGCCATTGCAGGTGATAAAGATCGAAGCGACGGAAATGCGCTCAAGCATTACCCTGGTAAAGGCACGTTAGGGTTAATCTCTTGTTAAACATTCGTATCGTCGCTATGGATTTCCTGCCGGCGAGAGCGGGGCTGGCGGCTTTCATGTTTCCGTCGCTCGGATGCTTGGCCGCATAGGCGCGCCCAGGCTGCTGCTTCTTTACGGCCGGTTTAATGAGGGAAACCAACATGCGTATCATTTCGAGTGCGGCGGCGGTTGTCCTGCTGGCCGGGTTGAACAGTCAGGCCTCGGCACAGACCCCCGAACAGTTCTACGCGGGCAAGAACATCGATTTCGTCATTGGGTATCCAACCGGTGGCGCCAACGACGTCTGGGCGCGCGTTATCGCCCGCCATATCGGGAAGCATATTCCCGGCAAGCCGAACGTCATCCCCAAGAACCAGCCTGGCGCCGGCAGCTTCCTGGCGGTCAACACCGTCTACAGCGTCTCGCCCAAGGATGGCACGGTGCTTGGCATCGGCGCGCCGACCATTGCGCTCGACGAAAAGCTTGGAACGCAGGGCGTTCGCTTCAAGACCGCCGAGCTCAACTGGATCGGCCGCTCGGATGCCCTCATCAACATTGTGTTCACGTGGGAGAACTCGAAGGTCAAGACCTTCGCGGACGCGCAGAAATACGAAGCGACGCTGTCGGGAACGGGTGCCGGCTCGACCGTCTCGATCTATCCGACCGTCATGAACAACGTGTTCAACACCAAGTTCAAGATCATCATGGGCTACAAGGGTTCGGCCGAAGCGCAGCTCGCGGTCGAGCGCGGCGAGGTCGAAGGGCACTCGACCGCGTGGACGGCGGTGAAGGTCGCCCACCCGGATTGGCGGCCAAGCAAGAAGATCTCGATCCTGGCGCAGTTCGCGCTGACGCCGCATCCCGACCTCAAAGACGTCCCCACCGCCGTCAGTCTCGCGCGCAACGACGAGGAGCGCCAGATCCTGAGCGCGATCGTGGCCGCGGCCGATATCGGGTTGGCATTCTTCACGACACCCGGCGTGCCGGCCGATCGCCTCACTGCGCTGCGCCGCGCCTTTGACGCCACGATGAAGGACAAGGACTTCCTCGATGAGGTCGAGAAGTTGAAGCTCACCGCTTCGCCGATGAAGGGCGAAGACCTGCAGCAGCTCATCAAGCAGGTCAGCTCCCTGTCGCCCGCCATGCTGGAGAAGGTCCGCACCGCCTATACTGCGAACCAGGCAAAGGAATAGCGCGTGAAACTGTGCCTCTCCAGGGTCAGCGAGGGGCATAGGACGGGCATAGGATAAGCCGGCTGAAGCTCGCTGAGCGAGCTCCCGGCCAGAAACTCCGCTCATTCCCGCGCTTCCCCGCCTTCGCGAGGACAGGCGCGGGAATCCCGTTTTCGCGGGGACGAGCGGAGACTCGTTTTCATCGGAAATGCTAGTGTCGCGCCAAGCATTTCTTAAGAGAACGAGACAAGGATAACCCATGGGGCTCGACCAGCTCGCGAGCAAAGCAGCAAGCAAGACAGCCGCGCGCATCGATTACGACACCTATCGGTTGCGCAGCTTCGTCGAAGCGCTCGGCGAAGCTGAGCTCGAGCGGCGGACCGGCACCACCAAGCTCGCCGCGATCGCCGGCACGCTCGAAGCCAATCCGAAGGCCGTGCTGTTCGAGGCGGCCGGCTCGGGCGGCTATCCGCTCGTCGGCAACGCGCTGGCGAGCCGCTCGCGCTTCGCTTTGGCTTTTGGCGTCACGCCGCAGAAGCTGCTGCCCGAGATCCTGCGGCGGCTGCGCAGCAAGCCGGAGATCGTCGAGGTCAGCCGCGAGGAAGCGCCGGTGCAGGCGGTGGTGATGACCGGCGCCGACATCGACCTCACCAAGCTCCCGGTCCATCTCCAGCATGGCAAGGACGGCGGTCTCTACATTTCCGCCGGCATGGACTTCGCGCGCGATCCGGCGACCGGGCAGTACAATGTCGGCTTGCGGCGCTTCATGCTGCATGGCCGCGCCTCGACCGGCATTGACCTCGTGGCGCCAAGCGACCTGCGCAACATCTATCAGGCGGCGATCGCGCGCGGCGAGCGACTTCCGCTGAGCGTGGTGGTCGGCGGCCATCCGGTCGACTATTTCGCCGCTACCATGCGCATGCCGGGCGACGAGCTTTCCCTGCTCGCTTCGCTGCGCGCGCAGCCGATGCCGGTCGTCAAATGCGTGAGCAACGATCTGACCGTGCCGGCCGACGCCGAATGGGTGCTCGAAGGCTATCTGGGCGAGGAAGGCTATCAGGAGCCGGAAGGGCCTTACGGCGAGTTCCTCGGCTACTACGGCGGCGTCAAGACCAATCCGATCTTCCATGTGACGGCCGTAACACGGCGCCGCGACGCGCTGCTGCAGACGCTCACCATCGGCGGCGCCAGCATGAGCCGCACCGACACCGCGCAGCTCACGACACTGCGCACCGAGGTGCTGATCTGGCGTGCGCTCGAGACTGCGATCCGCGAGCCGGTCGCGGTCTACGCGCCACCGCAGACTGGCGGCATCTACAACGTGCGCATCGCCATGCGCCAGCGCGTGCCGGGCGAAGCGCGTAACGCCATTGCGGCCGCGTTCGGCTCGCTCGCCAACGTCAAGAACGTGTTCGTGGTCGATCCGGACATCGACATCTTCTCCGACGAGCAGATGGAGTGGGCGCTCGCCACCCGCTTCCAGCCCGATCGCGACTACGTGGTCGCGAGCGCGTTCCGCACCATCCCGCTCGATCCGTCGCTTGCGAGCCATGGCAGCCTCGGCGCCAAGGCCGGCTTCGATCTCACCATGCCGATCGGTGCGCAGAAGAAGCTCGAGACGCAGATTCCCGAGCCGCCGCATTTCGAAGGCGAGCGCTTTGCATCGGTGGAAGATGCACTCCGCGACGGGCCGAAGTTCTTCGAGCAGCTGATGACCGCGGTCGGCAGCGAGGACGGCCGCGAGATCGTGCTCGAGCTCGAGGACCTGCGCAGCGCCGGCCGCCTCGAGCGCGATGCTAGCGATGGCCGCTACCGGTTGACGAAGTAGACAAACTGCCATGGAGCCAAAGGCAGTCGCAAACTGTGAGGAATCAGGGCACGGCCAAGCCACGGTTGCGGCCGGCTCCCTCTCCCAGCCGAAGTCGGATTTATCCGACTTCGGCCAGCTCATGAGTAGACCGAACTCGGGTAAACCCGAGTTCGGTTGGGAGAGGGGCGGGGTGAGGGGTTACAAACTATCGATTGGTCCGAACCCCCTCACCCCAACCCTCTCCCCAACCGAACTCGGGTTTAGCCGAGTTCGGTCACCTAATGATGTGGCCGAAGTCGGAAACATCCGACTTCGGCTGGGGAGAGGGAGTCCCGCCGTGCCGCGATTGGAGGCCGTGCTCACCAACAGATTCTCCGTGAAGAAGAGCCAAGCCTCCTCCAGCGTCAGTCGGCTCTTTGCGTGTGTCTTCGTCCTCACACTGCTCGGCGCGCCCCCACCTGCTGCCTTTGCGTTCCCCGAGCGTCCTGTCACCATCGTGGTGCCGTTCGCGCCTGGCGGCGCCAACGACGTCGTGATGCGGGCGATCCAGCAGCCGCTGGCCGAAGCACTGGGGCAGCCGATCGTGATCGAGAACCGCGGCGGCGCCGGCGGCAGCGTCGGCGCCGGCTACGTGGCGCGCGCGCGTCCTGACGGCTACACGCTGTTGATGGCGGCGACCGGCTTCGTGGTCAATCCAAGTCTCTACGACAAGGTGCAGTACGATCCGCTTGCCGACTTTGAGCCAGTTGCGGAGATCGCGACCTTTCCGGTGATCTACACGGTGCGCCCCGACATGGGCGTCAACACCCTGCAGGAGTTCATCGCCTATGCCAAGGCGCGTCCGGGCATGCTCAACTATTCGACGCCGGGCGCCGGCACGCTGCCGCATCTCGCGGCCGAGCTCCTCAAGCTCAATACCGGCATCGAGATGGTGCACATCCCCTACCCTGGCGCGGCGCCCGCGGCGCAGGCCTTGCTCAGCAAGACCGTCGAGGTGGCCTCGATCTCGATCACGGTGGCGAAGCCGCAGATCGGCGTCGGCGCCATGACGGGCCTCGCGGTGACCGGCAGCGAGCGCTGGCCTGAGCTTCCCGAGGTGCCGACGGTCGGCGAAGCCGGCGTCCCGGCTGCACTCGCCGATACCTGGCAGGGGATCATGGTTCCGACCGGCACCCCGAAGGAGGCGGTCGAGCGTCTCGCCACGGCCCTGATCGGCGTCATGCGCCGTCCCGACGTGCGCGAGCGCCTCTTGAACGCAGGTTTCTATTCCACCGGGCGTGGCCCGGACGATTTTCGGCGACGCATCGTCGAAGAAATCCCGAAGTGGAAGACCGTCATTCAGAAAGCCCGCATCACCGCCCAGTAAGATAAGAGCATCCCGTGACAGCACCTGTTCTGTTTGAAACCAAGACCGATTGCCTTGACGTCATCCTCAACCGCCCCGAGGAAGGCAACCTGATCACCAACGAGATGGGCCAGGAGATCGCGCGCGTGCTGCGCGACATCGGCCCCGAGACAAAGCTCGTGCGGTTGCGCGGCAAGGGCGCGAATTTCTGCAAGGGGCGGCAGGCGCCGCAGATCGACCGCGCCACCATGACGCCCTTGCAGGTGCGTCATCCCGTGGCCGAGGTGCCGCTCGCACTCTACGCGGCGGTGAAGGAGGCGCGCGCACCGACGCTCGCGATCGTCCAGGGCGAGGCGCTGGGCGTGGGCTGCGCGCTCGCGGCGGTCTGCGACCTCACCATGGCGGCTGACAATGCCGTATTTCAGGTGCCCGAGCTCAATCACAATATCGCGCCGACGCTGGTGATGTGGGCCATGCTCAACCGTGTGCCGTACAAAACCGTCGCGCATCTCGTCTATACACGCGAGCGCATCAGCGCGGCGCGCGCCGAAGCACTTGGCCTCGTCACCCAACTGGTCGCGCCCGCGGCGCTGGAGGCGGAAGCTGAGACGCTCACGCAGACGATCCTGAGCCGGCCCGCCAACCCGCTGCAGGGAATCAAGGAGTTCCTCAAGTTCGCCAGCCGCATGGACCCCGCGAGCGCGTCGGCGTTCTCGTCCGTGCTCAACGCCGCGGTCACCAGCTCGGCGCCACGGGATCCGCACAAATAACGGGCGACCAGTTTGCCCATTTCTTTGCCTAATTACTGGGCGTGTGCGTTCATAGCGTGCAGCGGCCGGTGCAGCTCGTAACCATTCCGCGGGCAATCACCCGAAAATCAGCCAACTTTCCAGCCAGCTTGCGCTCGTTCGCGGGTTGGCACAGCGCTTGAACCAGCAGGCATGCCGATGGATGCCTCTCTGAACATCGTGATCGTCGACGACAGCCCGGTTCGCGCTGCGATCCTGCAAGAGGGCCTGCGTGAGGCCGGCTATGTGAACGTCGTGCGCATCGAGGGCACCACCAAGCTTCTGGCGCGCATCTACGCCATCGATCCGGACGTCATCCTCATCGATCTCGAAAACCCCAGCCGCGACGTTCTGGAGCAGATGTTCCAGGTCAGCCGGATCGTGAAGCGGCCGGTGGCAATGTTCGTCGACCAGGCCGATTCGGCGTCGATCCAGGCGTCCGTGGACGCGGGCGTATCTGCCTATATCGTCAACGGTCTCAAGAAAGAGCGCATCAAATCCATCCTCGATCTGTGCATCTCGCGCTTCAACGCGTTCTCGCGCCTGCAGAGCGAGCTCGAGCAGACCAGGAGCGCACTCGAGGAGCGCAAAGTCATCGACCGTGCCAAGGGCATCCTGATGAAGGCCAAGAACCTCTCCGAGGAGCAGGCCTACACGCTGCTGCGCAAGACCGCCATGAACGAGAACCGCAAGATCGCCGAGGTCGCCCAGTCCGTCGTCACCGCCGCGGAGCTGTTCAAATGACAGAGACACGGCTGCGGATCGGGTTCATTCCGCTGTGCGACGCGGCCGCGCTGCTGGTCGCGGTCGACAAGGGCTTCGCGGCCGCGGAGGGCCTGGACATCGAGCTCCTGCGCGAGGTCTCGTGGTCGAACGTGCGCGACAAGCTCAATATCGGGCTGTTCGATGCGGCGCATTTGCTGGCGCCGGTCGCGATCGCGTCAAGCCTGGGCCTGGGGCATATCAAGGTGCCGATCGCGGCGCCGTTCGGGCTCGGCGTGAACGGCAATGCCATCACGGTATCGCCGGGGCTTCATGCCGAGATCATCGAAGCCGCAGACGGCAACGTTCTCGACCCGCTGGTGACGGCGCGCGCGCTGGCGCGGGTGGTCGAAAAGCGCAAGCGCGCTGGCGCAGAGCCGCTCACCTTGGGCATGACCTTCCCGTTTTCGACCCATAATTATCAGCTGCGCTTCTGGATGGCGGCGGCGGGCGTCGATCCCGATGACGATGTGCGGCTGGTCGTGCTGCCGCCCCCCTATATGGTGGAAAGCCTCGCCAGCGGGCAGGTCGACGGCTTCTGCGTCGGAGCGCCCTGGAACTCGGACGCGGTCGATCTCGGGGTGGGCCGCATTCTGCATTTCTCGAGCGAGATCCTGGCGCACGCCGCCGAGAAGGTGCTGGCCTTGCGCTCACCCTGGGCGGACGAGAATCCCGACGCGGTCGCAAGGCTTGTGCGCGCTCTCGACTGCAGCGCCGCCTTCATAGAGGATCCCGCCAACCGCGGCGAGGTCGCTGCTCTACTGGCCGCGCCTCATCGCGTTGGCGTCGCGGCCGAGGTGATCGAGCGCACGCTCGAAGGACGCCTGAAAGTCGCGCCTGATGGCAGCACGCGGACTGACAGGCGCTACCTTCTCATCGGGCACAACGGCGCTGCGCGCCCCGACCCGGTGCAGGCAGCCTGGCTCTATGCCCAGATGGTGCGCTGGGGCCAGGCTCCGCTGTCCGCGGAGTTGCTCGCCGCCGCCAAGGCCGTATTCCGGCCCGATCTGTTTGATGCCGCGGTCCAAAGCAAAGGAACAAACGCCACTGCACCTGCTGACACTGCACTTGCCGACGGGATCGGTGGTTTCGCAGGCCCAGCATTCGATGCTGAAGATATCACCGCGCATTTGAAATTTTGGGCAATGAAACAGCGCTGACTGCCCATCAAGCAGCATCGACTGCACAGTTTTTGCACTGCACAAATTTAGCGCACACATTGCAATCAGTCTCATCAAAACGAACGCTGTTAACGATCTGTCAGGAAACGCGGATATCGCACTAACACATTGATTTAAAATAAATATCCAGCTCATGCCTGATCTGGCACGAAGCTTGAATTAGGGAATGGCGAGACGGCGTCGCTTCGTTGCGATGCCGAGAGGTCCAACGATGGGCCGCCAGCAACGCCGCTGCCTCAGGGGACACGTCGAGCCCCCTTGGGCTTGCGGCTTTTTTTGTCGGTTCCAAGGGATCGGCAAAAACGGAAACGCGCCGGACGGTTGTCAACGAGTCTGACACGCACACAAAGGACGACGACATGACGAGCAGCGATGCCAACTCCAAAGCCCGACGTGCCCTCACCCGCCGTCGCTTCCTCAAGACTACAGCCGGCACTGCCGCACTTCTCGGCGCGTTGAAGACCCAATTTCCCTTCGGAGCGCATGTGGCGCAAGCCGCCGGACCGGAGGTGAAGAAGGCGATCCTTGGCTACATCGCGCTGATGGATGCCTCCCCGCTCGTGATCGCCAAGGAGAAAGGCCTGTTCGCCAAGCACGGCATGCCCGACGTCGAGGTGTCGAAGCAGGCATCCTGGGGCGCGACGCGCGACAACATCGTGCTCGGCTCGGAAAAGAACGGCATCGATGGCGCGCACATTCTCACGCCGATGCCCTACCTGATCTCTTCCGGCAAGGTGACGCAGAACAACGTGCCCACCCCGATGTACATCCTGGCGCGACTCAATCTCGACGCGCAGGCGATCTCGGTCTCGAACGAATACAAGGACCTCAAGGTTGGCGTCGACGCATCGGCGCTCAAGGCCGCCTTTGAGAAGAAGAAAGCCGCCGGCAAGGACGTGAAGGTCGCGATGACCTTCCCGGGCGGCACCCACGACCTCTGGATCCGTTACTGGCTGGCCGCCGGCGGCGTCGATCCCGACAAGGACGTCGCCACCATCGTGGTGCCGCCGCCGCAGATGGTCGCCAACATGAAGGTCGGCAACATGGACGCGTTCTGCGTCGGCGAGCCGTGGAACGAGCAGCTCGTCAACCAGGACATCGGCTTCAGCGCCTGCACGACTGGAGAGATCTGGTTCAAGCACCCGGAGAAGGCGCTCGGCATGCGCGCCGAGTGGGTCGACAAATATCCGAACGCCGCGCGCGCGCTCACGATGGCGGTGCTGGAAGCGCAGATGTGGTGCGACAAGATGGAGAATAAGGAAGAGATGTCGACCATCGTCGGCAAGCGCCAGTGGTTCAACGTCCCGGTGGCTGACATCGTCGGCCGGGCCAAGGGCGACATCAACTACGGTCGCGGCCGCGTCGAGAAAGGCACCAAGCAGTACATGAAGTTCTGGAGCGAGCACGCCTCCTATCCGTTCAAGAGCCACGACCTCTGGTTCGTCACCGAGGACGTTCGCTGGGGCAAGTTCGAGCCGACGACCGACACCAAGGCGCTGGTCGACAAGGTGAACCGCGAGGACCTCTGGCGCACGGCCGCGAAGGAGCTCTCGGTGCCGGCGTCCGATATTCCAGCGTCGCCCTCGCGCGGCAAGGAGACCTTCTTCGACGGCAAGGTCTTCGACCCCGCCAATCCCGCGGCCTACCTCAAGAGCCTGTCGATCAAGCGCGTCGAGGTCTGAGTGCATGGCGGGCCGCCGCGCATCGGTGGCCCGTTCCCGATGACCGACGGAGATTCTGAATGAACATGCCAATGCGCAAGAGCGAAGCCATCAGCGCCGCGAGCCCGGCGGTCGCCGAGGTCCTGCGCCTCAAGGTGGCGAAGCCGAGCTACGTCCAGGCAAAGCTATTGCCTGCGCTCACCGCAATCGCGGCGCGCGTCGTTCCTCCATTGGTCATGCTCGCGGTGATCCTCACGGTCTGGCAGGTCCTGTGCATGAAGCCTGGCGCCACGCTGCCGGCGCCGTCGAAGATCTGGACCGAAGCCTACGATCTCATCGTCGATCCGTTCTTCGTCGCCGGCCCGCAGGACATCGGGCTTGGCTGGCGCGTGCTCATCTCGCTGCAGCGGGTCGCCATCGGCTACGGCCTTGCCGGCCTCATCGGCATCGGGCTCGGCACCATCATCGGGCAGTCGGTGTGGGCCATGCGCGGGCTCGACCCGATCTTCCAGATCCTGCGCACGATCTCGCCGCTTGCCTGGCTGCCCATTTCGCTGGCGGCGTTCCGCGACAGCCAGCCGTCCGCGATCTTCGTGATCTTCATCACCTCGGTGTGGCCGATCATCATCAACACCGCGGTCGGCATCCGCAACATCCCGCAGGACTATCGCAACGTCGCGGCAGTGCTGCGGCTCAATCATCTCGAGTTCTTCTGGAAGATCATGATCCCGTCGGCCGCGCCTTACATCTTCACCGGCCTGCGCATCGGCATCGGACTGTCCTGGCTCGCCATTGTGGCCGCCGAGATGCTCACCGGCGGCGTCGGCGTCGGCTTCTTCATCTGGGACGCCTGGAACTCCTCGCGCCTGTCCGACATCGTGGTCGCGCTCGTCTATATCGGCGTGGTCGGGTTCATTCTCGACCGGATCGTCGCCGGCATCGCCGTGATCGTGACGCGCGGCACCACCGCCAACTGAAGGATCAGACGATATGACGTCCTATCTCAAGATCGATCACGTCGACAAGTCCTTCCACCGTGGCTCGCGCGAGACCGAGGTGCTCAAGGACATCACGCTCAGCATCGAGAGCGGCGAGTACGTCTCCATCATCGGCCACTCCGGCTGCGGCAAGAGCACGCTGCTCAACATCGTGGCGGGCCTTTTGCCGGTGACGCGCGGCGCCGTGCTGCTGGAGAGCCAGGAGGTCAACGAGCCCGGCCCAGACCGTGCCGTCGTGTTCCAGAACCATTCGCTGCTGCCGTGGCTCACGGTCTATCAGAACGTCAAGCTCGCGGTGGACAAGGTGCTCTCGTCGACGCGCTCGCGCGACGAGCGGCACGACTGGACCATGCACAATCTCGAGCTGGTGCAGATGGCGCATGCCAAGGACAAGCGCCCCGCCGAGATCTCCGGCGGCATGAAGCAGCGCGTCGGGCTCGCCCGCGCGCTCGCCATGGAACCAAAGGTGCTGCTGCTCGACGAGCCGTTCGGCGCGCTCGATGCGCTCACCCGCGCGCATCTGCAGGATTCGGTGATGGCAATCCATCAGAAACTCGGCAACACGGTGCTGATGATCACGCACGACGTCGATGAGGCCGTGCTGCTCTCGGACCGCATCGTGATGATGACAAACGGCCCGGCGGCGCGCATCGGCGAGGTGCTCGAGGTGCCGCTGGCGCGACCGCGGCGCCGGCTCGAGCTTGCCGCCAACGCGACCTACCTGAAGTGCCGCCAGCGTGTGCTCGAGTTCCTATACGAACGGCACAGCTTCGTCGAAGCGGCATAGCAACAAGCGGCACCGCGACATGGCCGGCGATTTCACGTCCGAGCAGAAGCGCTACCTGGAAGGCTTCACCGCCGGCCTGCAGATCGCTCGCGCATCGCGTGGCGGCGAGGCCTCGCCGGCCACCGCCGAGCCGGTCGGCCCCGATGCGATCCACATCAAGGCGCAGGACCGCACCGTCAAGGCCGGCGGCAAGCTGTGCAACGAGGAAAAGTTCAAGCGCGAGCAGCATCCGTTCGATGCCTATGAGCGGCTGAAGGAGCAGGCCGCCAAGAACGAAGCTCCGAAGGCGCCCGACAATTTCCGCTGGCGCTACTACGGCCTGTTCTACTGCGCACCGGCGCAGAGTGCCTATATGTGTCGGCTGCGCATCGCCAACGGCATTCTCACCCATTGGCAGCTCGACGGACTCGCGAGCCTAGCCGAGCGCTACGCCCACGGGTACGCCCACGTCACCACGCGCGCGAACATTCAGATGCGCGAGATCGAGCCGAAGGACGCGGTCGCGATGGTCGAGGCAATCCAGGACCTCGGTCTGTGCTCGCGCGGCTCCGGCGCCGACAACATCCGCAACGTCACCGGCTCGCCGACCGCGGGCATCGATCGGCAGGAGCTGATCGACACCCGCCCCTATGCGCGCGCGTGGCACTTTCACATCCTCAATGAGCGTGCGCTCTATGGTTTGCCGCGCAAGTTCAACGTCGCTTTCGATGGCGGCGGCATCATCCCGGTGCTGGAGGACACCAACGACATTGGCTTTCAGGCCGTCGACGTGAAGGACGGCTTCGGCGTCGCGCCTGGCGTCTGGTTCCGCCTGATGCTCGGCGGCATCACCGGTCACCACGACTTTGCGCGCGAGACCGGCGTGATTGTGACGCCCGAAGACGCGACCAGGGTGGCGGACGCGGTCGTGCGGGTGTTCATCGAGCACGGCGACCGCACCAACCGCAACAAGGCCCGGCTCAAATACGTCATCGACACGCTCGGCCTCGACAAGATCGTGGCACTCGCCGAGGAGAAGCTCGGCCGCAAGCTTACCCGCGTTCCGCCTGAGGCCCTCGCGCCGCGTCCGGCCTTCGATCGCTCGGCCCATATCGGCGTGCATCCGCAGGCGCAGGAGGGGCGCAATTGGATCGGCGTGGTGCTGCCGGTCGGCCGGCTCACCGCAGATCAGATGCGCGGCCTCGCCGGCATTGCGCGCACCTTCGGCGACGGCGACATCCGCCTCACCGTCTGGCAGAATCTCCTCATCTCCGGCGTATCCACCGACCAGATCAAGGATGCGGTCAGCGGCGTTGAGGCGCTTGGGCTCTCAACCAATGCGAGCTCGATCCGTGCCGGCCTCGTCGCCTGCACCGGCAATGTCGGCTGCCGCTTCGCGGCCTCCGACACCAAGCGCCATGCGGAAGAGATCGCGCGCTGGTGCGAGGCGCGCGTCACGCTCGACAGCCCGGTGAATATTCATCTCACCGGCTGCCACCATTCCTGCGCCCAGCACTATATCGGCGACATCGGGCTCATCGCCTGCAAGGTTTCGACCTCGGATGACGGCGACACGGTCGAAGGCTATCACCTGCATGTCGGCGGCGGCTTCGGCCCGCAGGCGGGCCTTGCCCGCGAGGTGATCCGCGACGTGAAGGCGGAGGATGCGCCCGCGCTGGTCGAGCGCCTGCTCAAGAGCTATCTCGCCCACCGTGCAAGCGCGGAGGAGACGTTCCTCGATTTCGCGCGCCGGCACGACACCGCCACCCTCAAGACCATGACACTCAAGGACCGGGCGGAGACGACTGCATGAGCATCGCCCCGCGTCCCCCGATCCCCGAGCTCATTCCCGAAAGTGCGCCGTTCACGCTCGAGCAGCGCACCTGGCTCAACGGCTTCTTTGCGGGCCTCCTTTCGCTCGACGGCGTCGGCATCAAGACGCTGTCGGCGGCGGAGTCGGCGGCGCTGATGCCGAGCCTGCCGGGGATGGTGGCGCCCACTAGCGGCGGCGATGACGGCGAGGCGCCCTGGCATGACCAGACACTGGCGCTCGCCGAACGAATGAAACTCGCGGAAGGCCGTCCGCTACACCGGCGGATGATGGCCGCGATGGCGCAACAGGACTGCGGACAATGCGGATACAATTGTCAGGACTATTCCGAAGCGCTCTTCTCAAAAAAGGAAGCGCGGCTGAATCTCTGCGTGCCCGGCGGGAAAGAAACCGCCCGCATGCTCAAGACGCTTCATCAGGAACTGGACAGCGCCGCGCCCGTTGCGACGATGTCCCCGACGACGGTTGCCGCTGCTACGGCTGCACCGGCCGTGGCGCCAGGATGTTCCCGCGATAGCCCGGCGGAGGCGACGTTCCTCTCCCGCGCCCGCCTCAACAAGAAGGGCTCCGCCAAGGAGACCTGGCACATCGAGCTCGATCTGGGCGAGCGCATCGACTACACGGTCGGCGACGCCTTCGGCATCTTTCCGACCAACGATCCGGCGCTGGCGGATGCCGTGATCGCGGCGCTCAATGCACCGGCGGATTTCCCGATTGGCGGACGCACGCTGCGCGACGTGCTGATCGACGGTGTGTCGCTCGGGGCCGCACCCGACATGCTGTTCCAGCTCTTCTCCTACATCGCTGGCGGCGAGCGGCGGCAGAAGGCAAAGGCGCTGGCGGCCGGCGAGGACCCCGATGGCGACGCCGCGACCATCGATGTGCTCGCCGCCATCCAGAAGTTCTCGGGCGTGCGTCCGGATCCGGAGGCCTTCATCGAGGCGCTCGATCCGCTGCAGCCGCGCCTCTATTCGATCGCGTCCTCGCCGAAGGTTGATCGCAAGCGCCTCGCGCTCACGGTCGATACCGTGCGCTACCAGATCGACAGCCGCGCCCGCCTCGGCGTCGCGTCCACTTTCCTCGCCGACCGCATCAAGCCCGGCGACATGCTCAAGGTCTATGTGCAGAAGGCGCATGCTTTCGCGCTGCCCGCCGATCCCGCCGTGCCGATTATCATGATCGGGCCCGGCACCGGCGTGGCGCCGTTCCGCGCCTTCCTGCATGAGCGCATGGCCACCAAGGCGCCCGGCCGCAACTGGCTGTTCTTCGGCCACCAGCGCAGCAACTACGACTTCTTCTACGAGGACGAGCTGGCCGGCATGAAGGCCGCGCGCGTGCTCACCCGCCTCACCCTCGCCTGGTCGCGCGACGGCGACCAGAAGATCTACGTGCAGGACCGCATGCGCGAGGTTGGTCGCGACCTGTGGGCCTGGATCGCGGAAGGCGCGCACGTCTATGTCTGCGGCGACGCCAAGCACATGGCCAAGGATGTCGAGCGCGCGCTCATCGACGTGATCGCGAGCTACGGCGTGCGCTCGGTGAACGACGCAGTGGCGTTCGTCGCTGATCTGAAGCAGAGCGGCCGCTATCAGCAGGACGTATATTGATGGCGAGATTGGACGCGTGCGGTGCCACAGCGTCCCCTCCCCCGCTTGCGGGGGAGGGACAGGGAGGGGGCACACACACTCTTTTCTTTGACCTATTTCCCCCTCCCCACCCCTCCCCCGCAAGCGGGGGAGGGAGCAGGCCCGTCGTGCTGCAATGACTGTGCCCGACATCGCACCGACTATCCGCACCACCTGCGCCTATTGCGGGGTTGGCTGCGGGCTCCTGATCACGCCGGACGGGCGCGGCGGCGCGAGCGTTGCGGGCGACCCCGAGCATCCGGCGAATTTCGGCCGCACCTGCTCGAAGGGCTCGGCGCTCGGCGAGACGCTCGGGCTTGGCGGCCGCCTGCTACATCCGATGCTGCGGCAAGACGACGGCACGCTCGCGCGCGTATCGTGGGATGGCGCGCTGGACCGCGTCGCCAACGCCTTCAAGGACATCGTCGAGCGTCACGGACCCAACGCAATTGCGTTCTATCTCTCCGGCCAGCTGTTGACCGAGGACTACTACGTCGCCAACAAGCTGATGAAGGGCTTCATCGGCTCGGCCAATGTCGACACCAATTCCCGCCTGTGCATGGCATCGTCGGTCGCGGGTCATCGCCGCGCCTTCGGGGCCGACACCGTGCCCGGCACCTACAGCGATCTCGACGAGGCCGACCTGATTGTGCTGGTGGGCTCGAACACGGCCTGGTGCCATCCGGTGCTGTTCCAGCGCATGCTGCGTAGCAAGGCCGAGCGCGGGGCGCGCATCGTGGTGATCGACCCGCGCCGCACAGTGACCGCCGAAGAGGCCGACCTGTTCCTGCCGATCGCGCCGGGCGCCGACACGGCGCTGTTCTGTGGCCTGCTGGTCGATCTGATCCGGCGCGGCGCCGTCGACCAGAACTATGTGAGCGAGCACACGCTCGGCTTTGCCGAGGCTTACGCGCGCGCACACGAGATCGCGCCCGATCTTGCAACAACCGCACGCGCGACCGGGCTGACGCAGGGCAGCGTGCAGTATTTCTTCGATCTGTTTTATGCCAGCGCGCGCGTCGTCACCTGCTATTCACAAGGCGTCAACCAGTCGGCGCAGGGCACCGACAAGGTCAACGCCATCATCAACTGCCATCTCGCGACCGGGCGCATCGGCCGACCCGGCATGGGCCCGTTCTCGCTCACCGGCCAGCCCAACGCCATGGGCGGGCGCGAGGTCGGCGGGCTCGCCAATCAACTCGCCGCCCACATGGGCTTCACGCCAACTGAAATCGACCGCGTGCAACGGTTCTGGAACGCCCCGCGCATGGCCGAGCGCGAGGGATTGAAGGCGGTCGCGATGTTCGAAGCGATCGCGCGCGGCGAGATCAAGGCGCTGTGGGTGATGGCCACCAATCCGGTGGTGTCGCTGCCGCGTGCCGGCGCGGTGCGCGAAGCGCTCAAGCAGCTTGATCTGTTCGTCGTGTCCGAGAATGTTCTCTCGAACGACACCGTGAATGCGGGAGCGCATGTGTTGCTGCCGGCCGCCGCCTGGGGCGAGAAGGACGGCACGGCGACGAATTCCGAGCGCCGCATCTCGCGGCAACGCGCGTTCCTGCCGCCGCCGGGTGAAGCACGGCCCGACTGGCGCATCGTCTCGGACGTAGCGCAGCGCTTAGGCTTCGCGGAAGCGTTTGCGTACGCCTCACCCGCCGACGTCTTCCGCGAGCACGCCGCGCTCTCGGCATTCGAGAACGGCGGCATGCGCGATTTCGATATTGGCGCGCTGGCCGCGATCCCGGATGAAGACTACGACGCGCTCACGCCGGTGCAGTGGCCGCTGCGCAAAGCTGACGGGCCTGGCCACAAGGCAGCCGAGCGCCGTTTCTTCGCTGAGGGCGGCTTCTTCACGCCCGATCGCAAGGCGCGCTTCATCGCGCCGGAACCGCCGGCCCTGAAGGAAGCAACGTCGGAGGCCTATCCGCTGCGCCTCAACACTGGCCGCATCCGCGACCAGTGGCACACCATGACGCGATCGGGCCTGAGCCCGCGGCTCGCCGCCCATCTGCCGGAGCCGTTTGTCGAGGTGAGCCCCGACGATGCCGCGGCCTTCGGCCTCAGCGACGGCGGCTTCGCGCGGGTTGCGACCGCGCACGGCAGCTGCATCCTCAAGGTGATGGTGAGCGAGAATCAACGACCCGGATCATTGTTCGTGCCGATCCATTGGAGCGACCAGACTGCCTCCTGCGCGCGCGTCGGCGAGCTCGTGTCGGCGCAGACCGATCCCTATTCAGGCCAGCCGGAAGCCAAGGCCACGCCGGCCGCAATCGCGCCGGTGTCGTTCTCACTGCGCGGCTTTGCGCAGACGCAGGCGCCACTCACACTGCCGGAAGAAACCTGGTGGGCGCGTGTCACGTCGGCGGCCGGCATCGAATATCGGCTGGCGACCAATCGCGGGCCGATGCTGTGGCACGATTTCGCCCATCAGTCGCTCGGCCACGACGCGCGGCTGGCGGAGCGCCTCGAGGGTCAGAGCTACCACGCCGCGTCCTTCGTTGAAGGCGAGTTCAATGGCCGCATCTGCCTCGCGCCCGCCAATTCGGTCGTGCCCGCCCTGACCGCAACCGACGCCGAGGACGGCACTCCGTTCACGATCGCCGCCCAGGCGCTGGTCGAAAGCGAACCCATCGTCTGCGCCTGTTCCGGCGTCGGCATCGAGGCGGTGCGCAGCGCGGTGCAATCGGGCGCCGTGCGGACTATCGACGACATCGGCAAGACGCTACAAGCCGGCAGCAATTGCGGCTCGTGCCTGCCGGAGCTCAAACGGATGCTGATTCATGCCCGCGCCCAACAATAAGCCTCCGACGCACGGCGACGGCTCGGTCACGCTGGTCGGTGCCGGCCCGGGCGATCCCGAGTTGCTGACGCTGCGAGCCGTGCGCGCGCTGCAGGAAGCCGACGTGATCCTGATCGACAATCTGGTCGCACCCGCGATCCTCGATTTCGCCCGCCGCGAGGCCAGGAAGATGATGGTCGGCAAGGCCGGCTACGGCTCGTCGTGCCGGCAGGACGAGATCAACGCCATGATGATCTCGCTCGCCAGGTCGGGAAAGCGCGTGGTGCGGCTCAAGGGCGGCGACCCCATGATCTTTGGCCGCGCCGGCGAGGAGATCGCGGCCTGCCAGGCGGCTGGTATTCCGATCGAGGTCGTGCCCGGCATCACGTCTGCGCAGGGCGCCGCGAGCAGGCTTGGCATCTCGCTCACGCAGCGCGAGCTGGCGCGGCGCGTGCAATACATCACGGCGCATGGCGCGAACGGCCGCCTGCCATCTGACATCGACTGGCGGAGCGTTGCTGATCCCTCCACCACCACTGTGGTCTATATGCCCAAGCGCACGCTGGCGGAGCTTGCAGCCACTGCCCTGGCGCATGGGATCGCCTCCGACACGCCGGCGATCGCGGTCGCGTCCGCGACCCGCCCGGATGAGCAGGTGACCAGCGCGACGATCGCGACCATCGCGGAGAAGCTGGCAGAGGCGGCACCGGATGGCCCGGTCATTGTCATGATCGGCCACGCGCTCGGCGCCGCGCATTGTGTGCCATGCAAAGCCGACGCCGGCGAGTCGCCGCAGGTAACCGAGCGCCCGATCGCAAGGCACAATTTGGCATCGTAGTTGCCGCCGATGCTGTGACGGGCCGAGCGTTCCGCGACACACGTTCTGGGCATTGGAACAATGGCCCGACTTCAGGCATTCTGGCGTCACGCAACCGCAGGAGTGCCAGCGATGTCCTCGATCGAAACCGAACCAGCGCAACCGGGCGATCTGCTGCTCAGATCGATCCGCCGGCATTGGGTGCTTTTCCTGGTTGAAGGTCTCATGCTCATTGCATTCGGCGCGATTGCCATCATCGTGCCGGGAGCCGCCGCGCTCGCGGTCACCGTCCTGCTCGGCTGGCTGTTTCTGCTGAGCGGAATTCTCGGCCTCGTCACCACCATCTGGATGCGTCAGCTGCCCGGCTTCTGGTGGTCCTTGCTGTCGGCGCTGCTGGCGATCGCGACCGGCGCGGCGCTGTTGTGGTGGCCGTTTGGGGGCGTGCTGTCGCTGACGCTGGGGCTTGCAATCTTCTTTCTGATCGAGGGCGCGGTCTCGATCATGTACGCGCTCGATCACCGGCGCGAGTTCGGCGGCCGCTGGGGCTGGATGCTGGCAAGCGGTGTCGTCGATATCGTGCTCGCCCTGCTCATCCTCGCCGGGTTTCCCGGCACGGCCACCTGGGCGATCGGATTGCTCGTGGGCATCAACATGCTGATGGGCGGCGTGGCGCTTGTGGCGATGGCGCTGCATGCGCGGGCGGCCTGATCGCGGGCCTTCGCTCGGCTTTCGTTCATCTGACGTCAGCAAGTAGTGCTCTGAAAGGTGTGACCGTGGACGAGATCGCCGCAGCGGTGTCCTACGACATCCGGCGCACCGAGGTGCGCACGTTCAAGGAGCCGGACCTGCCGCCCGACGGCGGGCTGCTGCGCGTCGAGCTCTGCGGCGTGTGCGGCAGCGACTGGCCCTACTATCTGAAATATCCGAAGGCGCGCGGCGCCCTCATTCTCGGGCACGAGGCAGTCGGACATGTGGCCAGGCTCGGTGCCGCGGCCGCTGCCCGCTTCGGCATCAAGGAAGGCGACCGTGTCGCGCTGGAAGAGTATCTGCCATGCGGCCATTGCCGCTATTGCCGCAGCGGCGACTTCCGGCTTTGCGACGCGACCGACACGCTCAACCGCCCGCCCGACGATCCGACCATCCGCTATGGCTCGACTCCGATCGCGGTCGCGCCATCGCTCTGGGGCGGCTACAGCCAGTATCAGTATCTGCATCCCAACGCCGTCTTTCACCGCGTGCCCGAGCAGGTGCCCGCCAAACTCGCTTCGCTCGCGCTGCCGCTCGGCAACGGCGTCGAATGGACCTATCTGCAGGGCGGCGTGAAGCTCGGCGAGGTGGTGGTGATCCAGGGGCCGGGTCAGCAGGGCCTCGCCTGCACGGTCGCCGCCACGGAGGCGGGCGCGGGCGCGATCATCGTCAGTGGATTGGACGTGGACGCGCGGCGGCTCGCGCTCGCCAAAGCGCTCGGCGCAACGCATACGGTCAATGTCGAGGAGCAGGACCTGCGCGACGCCGTGCGCGACATCACCGGCGGCGACATGGCCGACCTCGTGATCGATTGCGCCTCGGGCGGGCCCGCCACCGTGGTGAGCGCGATCTACGTGGCCCGCAAGAGCGGCCGCATCATCCTCGGCGGCCGCAAGTTCAAGACTGTGCCGGAGTTCAACAGCGATCTCCTGATCACGCGCTTCCTCACGGTCAAAGGCATGCGCGGCCACAGCTATGAGAGCGTGGAACTGGCGCTTTCGATCATCGCGGGCGGCAAGTACCCGCTCGAGGAGATGTGCACGCACGTGTTCCCACTGGCCGAGACCGACCGAGCGCTGCACACCGTCGGCGGCGAAGGCGAGCCGGGCGCGGTCCATGTCACGGTCGATCCGTGGCGTTAGCGCGCACCCCCTTTGTGATTGACTGGCTCTCTCCGTTCGTCCCCGCGGAAGCGGGGACCCAGGGCCAAATGCCATTCCTCTCGCAAAGGTCTGGGTCCCCGCTTCCGCGGGGACGAACGGGTGGAAAGACCACAACGCGCCACGCCTCGCCCTGGCCTGCTGAAAGACCCCGCTCTATAAAAGTGAAAAT
>Ga0209488_10000550_pt1 | contig 31820 bp, 35 predicted proteins | sample Rivendell_Oct201_8_FD_188349 | JGI IMG/M metagenome (GOLD analysis project Ga0209488, IMG submission 188349) | Vadose zone soil microbial communities from the Eel River Critical Zone Observatory, Northern California, USA -... | ecosystem: Environmental > Terrestrial > Soil > Vadose zone >...
CAAGGAAACGTCATGATCATTCTTGAACGGATAAACCGCATAGACGCTGCCATCCAAAACAAGTCGTATGCGAAGTTTTTCCACCAAGACAAGATCGGTCAGACCTGCCTCATTGCTTTCGACGAATCGAAACGCATGCTAGCTGTGTACGCATCCGCCAGGGTATGACATCTGTTTACGATTTATTTGGACAAGCCTAACCCAGGCACTCAGATGCAACTTCATGTCTTCGTATTTGATGAGGAGCTCAAGTCATTGCGAGGACTGGGGACCGCAATCGACCTCCTTCCGTTCTATAATACTGGGGTATCCATTGTTCACGCTTGCTTCGTTCACGGGAGTGAGGAGATACTATTTGTGGACTCGGGGGCTCAGGCGAGGATCTTTTCATTAATTACGTTGCAACCCAAGTATTTGCGTTTCTCTTTACTTCCACTCCTGTCATTCTGATCTTGCCTTTGTAGACCCGCTTCTCTTCAACTGTCGCAAGTACCGCACGCCATTTACTCCTCCCCAGATGGTTCATGTATGCTCGCTGTTCAAGAACAGGACGGGGTGTCTACTTTGACGGCATATCACTGGTCCTCATTTGCATCTAATAGCGGACTTTCTGTCGAGCTCCCTGACTTCCCTGTCGATCTTAATACGGCACTTCTCACGTCCATCGTCCATCCAAATAACATCCACTTCGTCGGTCTTGACCTAAAGTCACGGTCTTGTCGATCCGTTATTCTCAGTATCACTCGTAAGGCCACCGAGTTCACCTTCCAGGAACGGCGAACCAAGGCATCATCTGGCCATGGCAAACATACGATCCACAATTGTCTAATTAACTGCCACGCTGACGTCTGGACACGTTTTCCCGTTGTGCCGGCAGTGAAGCGTCATACCATAACGTCTTCCAGCAAGCGGCGAAAAAAGACACTCGTTTTCGTCACGGATGATGCCAGCCGCCCCTTTTCTTCACACTTCTCGGATCTCATTCACACCTTTGAGAGGGCGTCGCGAAAACCGACTGGGGATGAGCTCAAGGGTATCTCTGTATCAGCGTACACCTTCCCTTCTTTTGCGAGCCAGTTCCTTACTAGCCAAGATTGGCCTGTTTCCTGTTTCCGAGCAGGAGAATGGCTGGCGGATTTGCTATGCCTTATCCCTATTCACATCGCGATCACTCAGGAGAACAGATTCGTTCCACTCAAGGACGGCGTCGTGTCTGCGGAGTTGGAAAAGTCGTTGCTGGGAGCTGAGGTCAACAGAATCGTGGACAGCTTGTCGCTCGGATGGTATGAGTCGATTTTCCAGTCTTATTGGGCATCAAAAGTAAGCAGTCGTGCATTTCCTCGGAAACGAGTCATTTACGCCCGCCCAAGCCGGTGAAGGTTGTTTCGTCGATGGGAGAGCAGTCTGTAGGGAAAAGCTTCACTCTCAACCACCTTGTCGACACTTCTTTTGCGGGGAGTGCGATGCGGACCACTGGTCAGTTTTCCGAACGAACACTACTCGAATATAGGAAATTGACCCGTTCTTAGAGGGCGTCTGGATGTCTGTTTCTCCTACTGATGACGCACTCATCGTGGCCCTGGATTTCGAAGGTGAGCTCGACGCAACTTCTCGCGAATCGCCAGGTTCATTCTGAGATCAACAAACAACAGGCGTGCACAGTCTCGAGCGTTCAGCTCAAGAGGACACACTCCTTGTTCTCTTCAATACCGCTATTTCTAATCTTGTGAGACAGCCGCTTTGCACTGTAGTCGTCCTCATGTTAGCTAATACTATGTGGAGGTTCTGTTCCGAAACAACTTTGCTCTAAGCAGGGATATCACGGGCCTCTTTCAGTCGTTCCAGTCAAGCTCGTCCGTTTTGGATCCGGCATCTAACCCGTCACTCTTCCAGTCTACCCTCGTGGTCATCATAAAGGTAGGCCAGCATCACGCTCGGTATAATAACTGCTCATCCCTCCTTTAAGGACGTTATCGATTCTGACAAGGCTGAAGTGACGAGAGAGTAAGTTTTTCAGGTCATACGAGATTCACACTTCACCAACGTGATCTAGATTCTCGCTCAAATTCCAGAAGATAGTCCAGGACGAACAAGATGCTAATTTCATCAGTCGCCTCCACGCGGGAAAACTCCAGATTATCCCATGGCCCGTCATCGAATCGAGAGAATTCTACAAACTTTTTTATGCTCTCAAGAGAAAGCTCGACCAACAGACAACCTCCCACCGCACCGCTGGCGAGTTCTTGCATACACTGAAGACGTTGATGGCCAAGTTGAAGGTCTGATCGTCGCTCTTTTCATTCAAGCGGTCTACTGATCATTTGTGTCCCGACAGGCCAACGATTGGGGAGCTATGTCACGTGGGTCTTTCCCACTCCGATATTTGTTCTTTACGTTAAATCTCTGTTGTAGAAACTATGGCTGCGCATCGCGCGAACACTCTCCTTGCGATACTGCCCAATGCATTTGAGACGGGATTCTCAGAGGTCGACCCCGAGCCTGAGCCACTGAAAGTAAGGGCAGGATCAATGTAGTCACACACCAAACTAATAGCCCCCGCAGAACTTCGATACGGATTTGGTGATCGAAGCGGAAGATACGGATGCCCGGTTTTTGCTAGCGGGACCGGATGCTCCTGTGGTAGACCGTGAACACCATCTCGAGGCTCTCCGTGAGTCCTGGGAGAGGAACAATTCCCGGCAACAGGTCGACGACTCTGAATGGACTTCCGATCTTGCCCAGTATTTGACCCAACTTGTCGATCTGCGCACGGCCCACGTTGATAAGTGGCTGAAGTCGAATATACAACGATTCCAGGCCGGGCATGCTAGCATTGACGAATTGCGCCGAACATTTGACAGCGCTGTCATAGATCTACGCGCTAGTGTCCAGCTGTGCAGGTCGCAGTGCAGCGACTGCAACCTGTTTTGCATACAGAGTCGTCTGCACGAAGGCGGCCACGATTGCCTGACTAGTCACGAATGCATCCACGATTGTACCTTCTGCGAACGGGGACTCTACACAGCCAAAGCTTGTGGTCAAACGTAGGTTTCTTTAAGTTCTCCATCTACCTTGCTAACTGGCCGCAAATCTGTCTTCAGTGCGGGTCATTCCGGACATCACGTGTAAGATCATTAACATTCGTGACGAGCTGTGTTGCTCACTTAACCTCTCCGCGCTAGATGCCGTGTGGACTCTCATCTGTGCGGCGAGCCTTGCGCCTTCTCCGGAAAGCAAGGTTGTGGTGGCGAGTGTGTCAAGGTAACAGTGCTCACTTTGCCCTATGTACCCAACCTCACCCTTCGATCACCGTCAGCCAATCAACCACGAAGGCGAGCACGCTTGTTCAGCCCCAGTACATATGTGTGGTCAAGTACGTCGACAGTGTTAGATTTTGTGGGTTTAAACTAAAGCGCTCTCCTAGCCATGTGGCTTGATCGGTTTGAAACTGCCAAACGGGAAGTCCTTTACATGTTCTGGGACATGTCGCGCCCCGATGTGAGTCAAGTCACACTTTTGCGAACAACGCTGAGATAGAGCTCCACTTAGGAATGAAGAACATATGGTACATGCTTGCGAACATAGGCTTTGTCCCGTTTCCTGTCAATTATGCAAGCGGTTGTGCAGTGGGGACCACCTGCACGGCCTGGCCCCTGGTCAAAATCACCTTTGCGGGTGTGTCTGTGTTTTTCCTATTTGTAGGATATCACTCATCGTGTCTCTCTAGGCAAGAACACTCTTGTAGCGCCTTGTGTTCTGCTCCCGGCATATGCCAGATTGATACAACTCCCCAGTCCATCGAGGCTACATTTACTGGCAGGCATGAAACATTCCAATACACGAAGGTATGTCCCTTGTTGAGAGGTAGTAGACAAATATTCATGTTGTGCATCTAGTATTCGCAAGGTACGCATCCCGCGTCTCTGGGGTACATTTCTAAGTGTATTTTGCTCCAGCCGCGAAGCGCCTCCGCTGCGTCAAGATCATCGAGCCTGGTGAGGTCGAGCACCCAGGTCCTCACATTCATAGCAACGAGATGCAGCCCTTCCACTTCTGTGAGAGCCGGTAAGCCAGTAAAGACTCCGAGTTTACAGTGCGCTTATTGGTTTTAGGTGTGAAACTTGTGGTTATCTGTGCACTCTTCCTTTAGGTTCAGTCATGGTCCTCAACTTTTGACGATTAACTAAGTTTCGTTTTAGGACACCCGCAACAAGAGCACGAAACGCGCCATGGGTCCATGTCACGCACGAGGTGGGCCATTGATGGCCCAGATGGGACCAGCCTTGAGTTGGAAGGACGCCACTTCTCTTCAAATGACGACGGAGCCCCTATGCTCTGCAATCTGGTGTGCACGTCCATGGGGCGGCACGTGCATATTGACTACTGCCGTGGTGACCCATGCGATAATCCCGAAACTGAACACATCGACGAGAGGATGGTTCCAAACCCCGACCAGCCGAAAGACTGGATCACACATGGTCTTCACTGGCGTCGCATGGGTAAGTTCGTCATGTGGATTCCTCACTTGACCATTTCTCATCCAGGGATCAGGTTTCAAAGGTAATGCTGTCGACGACACCGTATTACATTCACCCAACCAAACTAATTTTGCAGACCCGTATCCTCGTGAAGAACAAGCGAATTTTGCCAAGTGGTACGTAGTCCGATGCTAGATTAATTATATCCCGTCTAACGTTGCGGCGATAGCGATGCGATGTGCCCAGGTAATGATGTTCTGCTCTCAACTTTGGGGCTGTCGTTGAAACCGGACTCTGTAAGGCCCTGAACATACTACCGAAGTGAGCGGGGCCAATGCGCAGCCGTCTCGCTGCACGCTGGCACTATTTCATCCGCCCGTGGATGCTCAAAATGCGCCCACCGGCCTCGGATATGTTTCTAATGACGGTCACCACTTCAGTTGCAAAAATCCCATTGTGATGCAGCAAGCCTTCCATGTGTGAGTATTCGATTTTATTGCTACTGATTGTCGTGACCTACCTGTTTTAAACAATTCCATAGAATCTTTGTCATCGATAGGTTCGTTGCGCTGCACATCCCCCTGTATATTACCAACACCTTGGCATTCAGGTCCGGATCAATGTGCCAACAAGACCGGCAGCCCCTTGCCAACTCAGCTGGTGTCGACCGCATCACGCCCACCGCAAACGACAGGCTCGGGGCTGTAATCTCGGCTCTATACAGCTTCTGGCTGGCCCGCCAGGCAGCCATAGGTCGCAATGCCCGGCTGGGTGGAGCCAGAAGAGACGCGTACAGCCTGATCTTCTTCAATCACGAGCCGTCAACATCTATAGAAGGCGATTTAACAAGCTCTCCAGACGAACTATTGACCGCTGCCCTGCGATTCGAAGCTGATGGTGGCACGGACTTCACGCGTGCTCTTGAAAGGACACAGAATATCATGGACTCGCAATGGAGTACTGAAAGGTAAAGCAACATTCTGGGGAATGAAACCGTGACATTGTATAAGAATACGCTGACATCCATCTTAGGACACCCGTGGTGATTTTCTTGTCTGATGGTGAGGACTACGTCGCAGATGAGCCCATCTACGACATCTGCCGCAGTGCCGCACGCCAAGGGTTTGTGGAGTTCCAATCTGACTTCTTCCAGTGATGATGGTTAACGATTTTAAAATCAGGCGACCACTTTCATTCCACGCTGTCTCCTTTGGGCACGAGGTCACTTCCACTTCATTGCGTAGGATGGCGCAGATTGCCCTGGATGTACAGAATAACGCGCCGCAAGACCCACTGCTCCCTGCCACTGCTAACATTCCCTCTTCTTACACAGAGGCTCTAGACACGGTGAGAAGACGACATGTTCTTCTCTCGTCATCTTCTGGAATTGACCCGGACTTTATTAGGTGCGCCTGGCTGAGACATTCCTAGGGCTCGCCGAATCGTTGAGAAAGCCGCGTGGTTCCCTATTTTCATCCGTTTGAGCAGGCGCTACATCTTCGTTGTCTTAAAAATTTCCTACGTACAATTGTATTCTTCATGTTCATACTCGAATCCAAATTTAATTTCTGTGTGCTGCGGGAGTGGCGAGCCTCAGGCAGAAATGGAAACTATTTCCTTTTAAGGAAGAGTTTACAACTCCGACAGGGTGCGGGTTCGCGTGTCGCGTCTACGACTTTCCCTACTGCCAACGTCGGCAACGACGACGAGACCACAACTACCACTTTCATAATGTCGGGTCGACCTCCCGGAAAGCCTGATTTATCGGGCTATAACTATGGTGCCATCTCCTCTCTTGTTTTGACTGCAGACCGTTCCGCGTTACCTCGGCGAGACAAAGAACCCGATGGCGCCCCAACCTCCCTCGCTGGACGTATCGACCCTCGTGAGATGGGCTCACGCGTTCAGCGTGCCGCCCCCAAAGATCTCGACAAGAAGAAAAAAAAGGCCGCTGACAAGCAAGACACTTCTGAACGCGCGGCCAAGCGCAGACAAGAAGCCGCTGGCTTCGGGTATACCGACATCCTCGAGGCCACCCAAGACGTCGAGGGTCTCATATACCGTCCACGCACCGCGGAGACGCGTGAAGTTTACGAGCTTATTCTCTCCACCGTCCATCTTGCGCTTGGAGACCAAGCTCAAGATGTCGTGCGCAGTGCCGCCGACACTGTACTCGAGTCGCTGAAAAACGAGAACATAAAGGACTTTGACAAGAAGAAAGAGGTCGAGGAAGTCCTTGGTCCCGTCACAGGCGAGACCTTCTCGCAACTCATTAATCTCTCGAAGAAAGTAACGGATTACGGCGCCGAGGACGAGACCATGGCGGATCCCGACATGGAGCGCAAGGACGCCGAAATTGACGATGAAGTCGGCGTGGCTGTGGTTTTTGATGAAGAAGAGCAAGAGAGCGACGAAGAAGAGGGCTTCGAGATCAGAGACGAATCAGACGAGGAGGGGGAAGGCGGTGAGGGCGCCAAGGATGGGGAAGCTGCTGTGGCCGAAGGCGAGGAGGAGGAAGATGCCCTGGTCATTGGCGGTGCGTCTTCATCTAAGGCCGGGGGAAAGGCCAAAGCAGACAAGGATATCGTTTCTCCCCATTCCATTGATGCCTTTTGGGTGCAGCGCCTCGTTGCAGAGGTTTACTCCGATCCTCAAACCGCCTCCGACAAAACGGCCGCCGTCCTCTCCATTCTTGGCTCCGAGTCGAACCTTCGGGATTGTGAAAACCAACTCATGGAGCTCTTTGACTACCAGTCCTTTGACGTAATCACCAAATTCCTCAAGAATCGTGACGTTGTCGTGTGGTGTACCAAGCTGGCGCGCAGCGACGCCGACGAGCGCGTTAATGTCGAGGTTGCCATGCGCGAGAAGGGCCTCGGCTGGATTCTCCGCGAGCTTGCTGGGGATCGGCAGGCCAAGGCCCGCGCAGAAGACGCCATGGACGTCGATGAACGAGCTAAAAGTGCTCAGGTGCCCAAGACAGCTACGCTTGCCCCTGGTTCCGTCGTCCAGCCAAAGAAGATCGTGGACTTAGAGAGCATGGCTTTCAGCCAGGGCGGACACTTAATGTCCAACAAAACGACCAAGTTACCTCAGGGTTCGTTCAAGCGCGCGAAGAAGGGGTATGAGGAAATTCACGTGCCAGCGCCCAAATCTAAGCCTGTCGCGACGGGAGAGATCGTGCCAATATCGGAGTTGCCGGAATGGGCACGTCAGGGTTTCCCTGGAATTAAAACCCTCAATCGCGTGCAAAGCAAGCTTTTCCCGGTAGCATTTGGTACGGACGAGCCGATTCTACTCTGTGCTCCAACTGGGGCTGGCAAGGCATGTTTCTTGACCCATCTCTGTCGCCTGGTGCTGACTTTCTCGTAGACGAACGTGGCTATGCTCACTATTCTCAACGAGTTTAGCAAATGGCGGGACGAATCTACTGGCGAATTAAATCTCGACGCTTTCAAGATTGTCTATGTCGCTCCCATGAAAGCTCTCGTGCAAGAGATGGTCGGGAATTTCAACTCGCGCCTCGGACCATTTGGCATCAAGGTCGGCGAGCTTACTGGCGATTCACAAATGACCAAGCAGCAAATTGCCGAGACACAGATCATCGTAACTACACCGGAAAAGTGGGATGTCATCACGCGCAAGAATTCCGACACTTCTTACACCAATCTTGTTCGTCTGCTCATCATCGATGAGATTCATCTTCTTCATGATGAGCGTGGCCCTGTCCTCGAGAGTATTGTCGCGCGGACGATTCGGCGCATGGAGCAAACCTCAGATTACGTTCGTCTCGTTGGCCTCTCGGCTACGCTGCCAAACTACCAGGACGTTGCCACCTTCCTCCGCGTCGACCAATCTAAGGGACTTTTCTACTTCGATGCAACTTACCGTCCTTGCGCACTCCAGCAGCAATTTATTGGTGTCACGGAGAAAAAGGCCATCAAGCGGTACCAGGTTATGAACGAAGTTTGCTACGAGAAGGTGCTTGACCAAGCTGGTAAGAACCAAACACTCGTTTTCGTTCACTCGCGCAAGGAGACGGCGAAAACGGCGAAGTTTATTCGGGACATGGCCATCGAGAAGGAGACGATCACCCAATTTGTCAAGCCCGACTCGGCTGTGCGCGAAATTCTTACTGAAGAAGCAAACAACGTCAAGGACGGCAATTTACGAGACTTGCTTCCCTTCGGTTTCGCGATTCATCACGCAGGGATGAGCCGCGAAGACCGCGGGCTCGTCGAGGAGCTCTTTGCTGACGGGGCGATTCAAGTTTTAGTCTGTACTGCGACGCTCGCGTGGGGGGTAAACCTTCCTGCGCACGCGGTCATCATCAAGGGCACGCAAATTTATAACCCCGAAAAGGGTCGATGGGTCGAGCTGTCGAGTCAGGACGTGCTGCAAATGCTGGGTCGTGCCGGGCGGCCGCAATTCGATACGTACGGCGAGGGCGTGATCATCACGAGCCACGCGGAATTACAATACTATCTGAGCCTGCTGAACCAGCAACTTCCAATCGAGTCGCAGTTTGTGTCGAAGCTCGCGGATAATCTCAATGCCGAGGTTGTGTTGGGTACGATCCGGAATCGGGACGAAGCAGTGCAGTGGCTCGGATATACCTATTAGTACGTCCCCTCCACTCGGATTTTTCAAACGGGTACTGATATATCTGTTCGTTAGTTATGTCCGCTTGTTGAAGTCACCGGCGCTCTACGGTGTCGGCGCAGACTACCAGGAAGACGACCCCGGTCTTATCCAGAAACGCGCCGACATCATCCATTCTGCGGCTGCGCTACTTGAGAAGTGCAACCTCGTGAAGTACGAGCGTGCCTCTGGTCGCTTCCAGAGCACCGAACTAGGTCGGATCGCATCTCATTACTACGTCACGTACAACTCGATGTCTGTGTACAACCAACACTTGCGGCCGAGTATGTCACAGCTCGAGTTGTTCCGCGTGTTTGCTCTCTCGAATGAATTCAAACTTATTCCCGTGCGCCAAGAGGTTAGTAGTGGGTTTCTACTTGTTGATACGAGCTTAACAGGTCACTCGACCTATTTAATAGGAGAAGCTCGAACTTAGCAAATTGCTCGAGCGCGTACCCATTCCGGTCAAAGAAGGTGTTGAAGAGCCCGCGGCTAAGATCAACGTCCTACTGCAAGCCTATATATCTCAACTCAAACTCGAAGGTAATGTGGCTCACCATATCTTATCACCTCTCATCAACCCTATTACCAGGCTTTGCTCTCGTCGCGGACATGGTGTTTGTGCAGCAGTCCGCAGGGCGGTGCGTCCTTCACGCTCTTGCTTTCCTCTATCTGTAATTCTGACCCCTGGCGCTAGCATCCTCCGAGCTATGTACGAGATTTGTCTTAAACGTGGATGGGCCGTTCCTACGCGGGCAGCTCTTGACATGTGCAAGATGGTCGAGAAGCGCATGTGCGTATCAGTACCCTTTACGCGCTTGTCTCCGTCCATAATGTCACACTTGCAGGTGGAGCTCGATGACGCCTTTACGACAATTTAAGGGTGTGCCCCCTGAAATCGTCCGGAAGGCAGAAGGAAAACAATTTGTAAGCCTTCGTCATCCTCCTGATATACAACAACACTTACACCACTGTTTCAGCCCTGGTACCGATACTTCGATCTGGTACGTTTTTTGAGTTGTAGGATAATTTGACCGTACTCATGTAGCCAAGACACCCCCCGAAATTGGTGAACTGTTGGGCATTCCGAATGCAGGACGACTTGTCCACCGCCTAGTGCACAACTTCCCCAAACTCCAGTTAGTAATCAATCGGTGTACTTCGGAGCTGTACTTACCCTGTTCCAGATTACAGGCTCAAGTTCAACCAATCACACCCTCGCTTCTGCGAATCGATTTGTCCATCACCCCAGATTTCCGCTGGGACGAGAAGATTCACGGAACAGCTGAAACGTTTGTCATCATGGTTGAAGACGTGGATGGCGAGAACATCCTCTTCAGTGATTCTTTTGTTCTTCGTCAACGATATGCCGAGGATGAGCACAACGTGACCATCACCGTTCTCATGTCCGAACCCGTCCCCCCCAACTACTATATTAACGTTGTCTCAGATCGCTGGCAGCATGCTGAGACGCGCCTCCCTATCTCCTTTAAATATCTCATCCTTCCTGAGAAGTTCCCCCAACCGACCCCTCTCCTGGAGCTTCAACCGCTTCCCTTATCTGCGCTTCACAATAAGGAGTTCGAGGCTATTTATTCTTCGAGTCTCAGGACATTTAACAAGATCCAGACCCAAGTTTTCCAAGCGCTTTACACTTCGGATGAGAATGCCTTCATTGGTGCGCCAAGTGGCAGCGGGAAGACGATTTGCGCCGAGTTTGCCCTATTGCGCCTCTGGAGCAAGGCCGAACAGCCCCGCGCAGTATGCATCGAGCCTTTCCCGGAGATGGTCGAACAACGTGTAGTAGAGTGGCGAAAGAAGTTTGGACAGCTCCAGGGAGGCAAAGAAATCGTGGCGCTCACTGGAGAGACGAGCGCCGATCTCCGTTTACTGGAGAAAGGTGACGTTATTGTTTGCACTCCCTCCCAGGTATGTCGAACGTGCGCGAACTTGGACAAGCCTCGCTGACAACGTTGCAGTGGGATGTCCTCTCGAGGCGATGGCGGCAAAGGAAAAATGTTCAGAACATCGGCCTGCTCATCGCAGATGAAGTGCAGCAAGTCGGCGGCGAGGTCGGGCCGACTTACGAGGTCATCATCTCGCGAACACGGTATGTCTCCGCACAGACAGAGGTGAAAACGCGGATCGTTGCTTGTGGGGTGTCGCTGGCCAATGCCCGTGATTTAGGAGAGTGGATTGGTGCTTCATCGCACACCATCTTCAACTTCCCACCAAGGTAGCTTTCTGATCATAAATTTGGTTTTTATTCCTGATCCTGGATTACTTTAGCGCTCGCCCTCTGGACATGGACATTCATATACAGAGCTTCAGCATTCCTCATTTCCCATCTCTTATGATTGCCATGTCGAAGCCAGCATATCTAGCCATAGCGGAGTACTCGTCAACCAGGCCGGTCATCATTTTCGTTCCCGGGCGCCAGCAATGCCGCATGACTGCGGAAGACCTTCTCATGCACTGCGGTGCTGATGATGACGAGGACCAGTTCCTCAATGCTGAGCTGTCTGACATCCAGCCGCACCTTGATCACATTAACGACCGAGGTCTAGTGGATACTCTGAAGCATGGCATTGGCTTTTATCATGAGGCGCTTAGTAAACAAGACAAACGCATTGTCGAGCGCCTCTTCCAGTCAGGAGCAATCCAGGTTCTAATCGCCTCCAAGGTTCGTCGCCATTTTTTAGACCGCATTTGGGGTGTTGACAACACAACAGGACACTGCGTGGGGGCTCCCTGTGGCTAGTTATCTTGTCATAATAATGGGCGTTCAGTCATACGAGGGCAAGGAACACCGCTATGTCGACTACCCCGTCATGGACGTCTTGCAGATGATGGGACGCGCTTGTCGCCCATTAACGGATGAGCGGAGCCGTTGTGTGTTGATGTGCCAACAAACGCGTAAGGACTTCTATAAGAAGTTCCTCGAGGAAGGCCTTCCGATTGAGTCACACCTATCAACACACCTTCTGCATGACTACTTCTTGGCTGAAATCGCTGTTAAGACGATCGAAAATAAGCAAGATGCCATGGTAGTGTTGTTCCGCATCCCACCGTTTGGCCTTTCTCAAACTTATTCATAGGACATCTTAACTTGGACATACTTCTATCGCCGCATGACACAAAATCCCAATTACTACAACCTACACAATGTCAGCCACCAGCACCTCTCAGACCACCTATCTGAACTTGTAGAGAATACGCTGAACGATCTAGTCAACTCAAAATGTATCGCAATTGGTATGTCCCCTGCCTCGTGGTTCCTTCGCCCCGTTCTGATCTTATTTTCGCAGAGGATGAAATGGATGTATCGCCCCTCAACCTCGGCATGATAGCAGCATATTACAACATCTCATGTCGGTCCCCTTTCTTTGATGTCCCTTACCACTCTGACCTTAGGACTCAGACGTGACGGTCGAGGTTTACACGCTCTCGCTGAAGGAACGTACAAAGCTCAAGGGTCTTCTGGAGGTCGTTTCGTCTTCAGCCGAATTTGAAACTATTCCCATCCGTCGGCATGAGGAGAGTCTGTTGCGCCGCATATACGACCGTGTCCCTGTGAAACTTGACCAAGTCAACTTTGAGGCGCCTCATTTCAAGACCTTCCTCCTCCTCCAGGCCCACTTCTCACGCCTCCAACTTCCTCCAGATCTCGTGGCTGACCAGGCATTGGTGCTAGAGAAAGTGATGAACCTCCTTTCTGCTTGCGTCGACGTGATGTCCTCCAACGCTTGGCTGAACGCACCTGGGGCAATGGACCTCTCGCAGATGTGCGTGCAAGCGGTCTGGGAAAGAGACCCGCCATTAAAACAGGTCCCGCATTTCGAGCCTGATGTAAGTGTACCGATCTAGCACCCCAGGTTCAAGCACTCAGAGATTGTCCGTAGGTCATCGAGCGTTGCAATAAAGCCGGAATCAACTCTGTGTATGACGTCATGGAGATGGAGGACGCTCAGCGCGACGAACTTCTCCAAATGGACGGCAGGCAGATGTACGTGTCGATTAGTTCCCCCACTGGCACGATACTGACAACGACTCTTAAGGCGAGATGTTGCGGCGTTTGTGAATTCCTACCCCACACTCGATGTCTCCCACGAGTTTGTCAAGGGAGAGTATACGTCTAGCACACCCATCGTATTACAAGTCTCCCTTAGCCGTGACGCGGACGAAGAGGAGGACGAGGGGGATGTCTCCGTCGTGGCCCCACACTTCCCCAAAAAGAAGATGGTTAATTGGTGGGTCGTAGTCGGCGAGCAGAGCACGCGACAGCTCCTTTCGATCAAGCGTGTCACCGTTTCGAAGAGCTTGAGCGTCAAACTTGAATTTACGCTTCCAAAGGGTACGCATGCGCTCAAGCTGTACGCTATCTGTGACTCGTACGTTGGCGCGGACCACGATATCAACTTGGAACCGATCGAGGTTGCCGAAGGCGAGGACAGCGATAGCGACGATAGTGACGAGACCGATGGGAGCGAAGATGAGATGAAGGTTGATAAGTAGAGTAGCTGCAGCTGTAATGCTTCATGTAGTCCGTTTACTCTGTCGGGTCGTCTCTCACTTGTTTTGTGATTATATTATTGTATTGAAAAGAAAATCGCGCACGACGATGAGTGGGACTTGTCACAAGTTTTCTATCCCGTGGCCTCTTCCGATCGGATGTCATTTGGATTATGGGGAACCGGCCCGGGGGATAGGAGCAACTTGAAGCGAGCGAGGGCAAAATGGGCGGAACCTGCCGCACACAATAAACACGACGAAGAGTAAAACAGTACGATGCTCACCTCATTCTGTGGCACGGGCGCGAACGGCTGAGGTGTACTAGTAACTACTATACGAAAACTAGTCACTAAGTAAAATATACTCGCGATCGTGTAGCGCCTGGGAAGTTACCGGAGTGTGATCTGGATCTGCGAACGAAATCATGCAATTCATAACTCATAACCCTAACCCCAATGGGAAACTTGAAGAGATGAGTGAGCCCCATTTCCGTCCTGCCCTGCCGCCGCCGCCGTCACAATACATTGCTGTGTGTGGAATTAATCACGAACTCTCATACAACCGAACTTGAAGTACGAAATATAGGGCCGAGAACCCATTCTGAAAGACGACAGAGCCTGAAGGCGGCTCATAAAACTACGCTCAAATCTCTAACATTCGCGTGCTCAGGGTTTACAGAATGGTTCATCGAATTGCAACAGACCGGGCACGACTTGTAACGAACCCACCCCGAGATCAATCGATTAGACGACTGACGCGATTGCTTCAATTTCGAAAAGCCCATCGCGAGGAATGCGGGCAACCTCGACCAAAGATCTAGTTGAACATTTTAGCCCCACCCTTCAACCGTGACCCACTTCTTCCGGGACTGTCGGACGTCGCACACACCTTGCGGGCTTATGTTCCCCAAAAAAGTTCCCATAGATTGCGTTAATTGCCGTGAAGTCGTTCATGTCCTTCACGAAGAGCTATATAATCATGTGGTCAATTTCTCAAATAAGACCCATCTTAGAAAAGGCGTGCACATGCGTACCGTTGTCTTGACTACCTTCCCGAGCTCGCTCCCGCTAGCTTCTAAGACACTCTTCAAGTTCTGTAGCGCTTGATGTGTTTGCGCTTCGATCCCTCCATCGACGAATGCGCCAGTCTTGGGATCGAAGCCGAGGCACCCAGAGACGAACACAAGGCCTGAGGGTGGGCACACGATGGCCTGGCTATATGGTCCAATCGCTTGGGGTGCATCTGTAGCATAATTGATCATCACATCAAGACAACACTATGACAGCACTACGGGACGGTTGGACGAACGTACTCTCGGTCGAAACTTTCCTGAGCGAGGGGTCTGTAGTGACGCTGGACATGTCGCGTATTGCCAGAAAGTGTTGGGTTGAGCGACGTTTGTATACCTGTTCGGGGGAGGAAGCCAGGCGTAGGAGACGATGACTGATTCGTATCATGAGAACATCTGGACCTTTCGGCGTCCCAATCGGGAAACTACTGCTATCAATTGCCCGAGGCATACAAAACACGACTACCGCAATGTTTCAGAAAACAGTGTAATTCAGTCAGGGCTTCCCGCTCCAAACCTTTGGCGATGCAATGTGATTTGTGGTGAAACGGATTTAATTGATTGTATCGCTGCATCGTGAATGCCGCGGCCCGGCCTCAGCGGTATCTTTTCACTCACTTAAAGAGTGCTTTTAGTAACTGCCTTTGCCACCATCATACTTTTTGTCAAGTTTTTGATCTTAACGTCGGGGCGGGCTATGTATAGAATTGACATTTGGAAAGCTGATTGTTATGCGACTGACTCCGCCTATGCAATGCGTGAGGAATTAGAGGCAGTGCCAGTGCGTCGCGTCGCCAACCCACACCCGGCAAATCCCGCGAGCAAGATGATCATGCCAGTGACGCATCTGTGGTACCTGTGCTTCACAGCAGCACGGAAGTATTGACCCATGCTCCGTGGATCTCAGGCGTCGATGAGGGATTGGTGGAGGAAGGCCCGGGGAATATCAGAGTCCGACTTGATCGGTTCCTCAGCCCCCACCAGGGCCACCACTTTCTTTCCTTCCTAGACTCCCAGGCCTCATAAAGGATCGTTTCTAGTACTGTGGGTTGCAGTGTTCTCTTCCCCCTCATAAGATACCCTCTTTCCTTGTCCCCACATTCCGTGGCGCACTCACTGTCCCTCGAACGCCACAAATATGAGTGAATTGGCACATATTAAGGCAACATTGGGGGCCATCCTCCTCGCTGCCTGCTCTCTACACTGCATGGGTCTCTTTGGTTAATTCCAAGCCTCGTATTGACCAGTTACTCCAGCCTCTCTGGGATGACCCTTGTCCATACATTCTTATACTTTCGCTTGAACCCGAAGGACCCGTTTCGAATGAAGCTCCTGGTATGTACGCTGTTACCGAGCTTATACGATTCAGCAACTATATTATTCTCGTCTTTAGGTCATAACCGTCTGGTTGGTAGTGCGCTCCTCAGAATCGAATTTGGGCACTTGATCAGTATGACTGATCGGCATCCTCTAATAGGTTGCTCGACTGCTCACATACCGCTTGTATCTGCTCCGCGACATGGCACTACCTCATTTTGAACTTCGGGAATGGTGTTATTACGGATGTCATTCCGATGTGAGCAGCCATGCTCCACAGTTTGGTTGCATTTTATTGATATATGATTCTCAGGACTATTGCGGTGCGTTCAACCGTTCTTATCCTTCGGCGAAGATTTGACCCTTCCTTGCCCGTATAGCTGACCGTCGCCTTTACGGTAAGTACATCACACTGCTTTTTGCGGGTACCCGACTGATATCCGACTCGGACGCAATCATCGGATCACAGGCGACTATAACTTTTACTACCCATATGTATGCCCTGCTTATCATCCTCGGCGCGAAGTCGGACACTGATTGTGTGCTGTTTGCCGAAGTTTCTTCTCGCACAGAGTCTTCCGACGTGCGTCATGCTAACTTTCCCGGAGGAGGAGTGGACTAAACTGACGACTCTTATTATTTGTAGTTAGCCGGAACAACTATTACATTACAGCACCACTTGTAAGTATATGATCCGAAATTAGGCCCAGGCTTGCAACTCATATGTTGTGGAGGTTGTGCTTGCCTTCGTCCGCTTGGGAGCTGCATTAGTGTCCACAATCGAGATGTGAGTGACGCTCATCAAACAGTTTGAGAACATACACAAATTCCAACGGGCCCACCTCAGGGGAAGGTTAAAAAGCTTTCATGCGTTTGTCCAGGACTACAGCGTAAGTAGTCGGAATCCCCTTCCTCTGTGGTGGTCTCGACGTGACACTTGGGTTTAGTATGTCTTCACCCTCGGGCTTAGCAGTGCAACCGCACTTGATGTCCTTATCACGACTGCAATGTGGTATTTCCTGCAAATGAGCCGAACCGGCTTGAGGGAGTAAGCTTTATGGAATACACGCGCAAATACAGGAGTTGATTGTCATTATCTGACATAGGATGGACCACGTTATTGACACAATCATGTTGTATACACTCAATAACGGGGCGCTTACATGGTGAGTATGCTCCTTGGTTGTGCTTTCGGCACAGCACTAAGCGGTCGGCATCCCGAAGCATTACCACCGTTTTGTCCCTGATTTTTGTGCGTCTGACTGGTATCACAACTCGAGCCCCAATGATTGACGTGTTGACCACGGTAGTGGTTGGCCATGCCAAGAAACTTGGTCTTTCTTGGGCTGCATTTCTCGATCAGTAAACGTGAGTCATTTTTCAAAATTTATTTAATTTTATCTTAAGGATGTTTGTATAGTGTACGCCAACTCGCTACTTGGAACGCTCAACAGCCGGAGATCGCTACGACGCCTCCGAGAAAAGCATGACAGCAACGGTAATACCGTATTGCCTGTGCTTAGGCTGTTCCCCACAGCCTTTGGTCCAGTGCGAGTGCATCAATTCAACCCGTGAGTGCTCCTCCGCACTCTCCACGTGAATATTTTTACTGATGAGCTGTAGGCTATACCTCCCCAAGGAGACGTTGAGCCAGTTTCGAAGCTGGAGATTAGCATCGACAGAAGGATAGATTACGACATCAACGATGAGAGCTTGGGCGATCATTCGTCACAATGATCTGATCTTGAACAGAAATTTATTTATTTTTTCTTTTCGAATTCATTACCGTGCGCCTTGGGGTACAGAACCCCATGTAGCACTTCCTTGTACAAACGTGTATCTGTGACAGTTAATAACATGATCGTGAATCCTAACAATCCCGCATTACAGAGATTGTTGTATGTGTAATACAGTACGGTAACTGTTGCCGAGGAAGGATACCACTCATGCCCATACCTATGTCTAAGTCATTTCTTTGGTTGCCCTAATTTAGCAGCTGCACCTGATTGTCAAGTGTAACGCTGCAAATGACAGGTCAACCTCATGAGGTCTGCCTGTTGATCGACAGGCGTTCCTGTGCCCCCCGGTACCGTAACTGACTGTCAGTACGGTGAGCGTCCCCGTTTTATTCGGCATTCGGATCAATGGACATCCGAACGCCGGGCCTCCCCCAATACGCCGCACGCCTCGAGCCAAGGAGTTTTTCCAGATTCCGGCTACACTTGAATTTCACCTAAAGCAATCTGTTTCCTCCTACGTGCGGAAATAGCGTTCAACCAAGCACGGGCAGTCTCACATCGAGTACACCGCAGGTGGATTCAAAGAAACAGAAGTGATTAGGTACAGTCGTCCTGTGAAAGCACTGGGTGGCTAGAGATGGTGCTATTAGATACAGGAACCTATTTGGGTCATAGCTGATATGCTCAGACTTCATTATTAAGTTCCGTCGATTCATCCACCGTCCGCCCCATTTCCATGGAGGGATAAACAGCGATCGCCGCTGTCAACGGACATAATTGGCACGGCCTCATAACAGCAAACTCCTCAGTGTTGAACCGCAGTAGACCGTGAATTTGCACTTACCTATCCTTTGCAAGCTAGGGTAATCCCTTGCAAATGTGGGTCCTATATCGTCTATCTTGCTCTAGAATACATCCACAGGGCGACCTACTCGCCTACTCGTTGGCGCTCGGCGACGAATGGCCGGAAGGCTACAAGTTCTCGCTCGAGACGGCTCTTAGTGACGGGTCCTGACGAACATGACGCCAAACGCAGCTCTATTTTTTCCAGCGAGGGTAAAGATATCGACAGCCTTCTGCCTTCCCGGGGCCTGCACCAGAAACGACATTAGCATTTAAACAGTAGCCTGAGAAAGGGAGACACGCATCCATCATCAAGGTATGAACGAAGAAATAGTTTGCTGCGTTCGACCACTTCCATGGGTATACACCGTTCAGTGGGTAATGACTGGAGCTGGGGCTTTGATACGGAAATGGAGAACCTAGTAAGACCAAAATGTGGACCCTCAAGAACGAACCAGTGCCTATTTCGCTACCGTGACACAGGTTCCAATGCAGAGGGAAGTTCGTGAGAACAGATCGACAAGAAGCTGCGTAGAATAAAGAGACTAAAGGTTCGACTGGGGTAAAGGTGGCTTCCTGAACATGATGCAGACGTCAATGCGCGGGGAAGCGTTTGCGAAGCTCGTCTGCCAATGCTTGGAGAGCGGTTGTGATGAGGGTCTCCTCTCCAGAACGTCGAACAATGTCTTTGCACAGGACAGCCATCACGACGGCAGCGCCGCGGTGAATACCCTGTATGAGGGTGCTCTCGATATCGTAGAACTGCTTCACAAGTCATGACGCGGATGTCAATGTATAGCGCAAACGTTCCCTGCGCGGGCCCACACGTATATGACATCCGCGTTATAACTCAGTAAGCGTTCGTGCATCAGCGTGCCCATGACATGTTGTTCCGCAGTGAGGGAACGACCTCGTGTGACCACAACCGCATCCCGACAGAGCTCCATATTGCTACCCAGCTCAGTGACGGCTGCGCCGCAACCAAGGAACCAGCCGACAACCCCGGAGAGGCTCATCTAGAGAATCCAGAACGAGAAAGATTTTCCGTTTAAGATCGCGTCTCGTGGACCATCGTTATTTATAGACTAAGCACACAGCGGAGGTCCTAAAAATACATACCTCTGTAGACCTAAAAATAGTCGATAGCGCCGGTGGTGATTGGATGGCGCTAAGGCGTGCGCCGAGGTTGTAGACTCGCCAAAAGGTGTGATGATGGTCGCTCTCCTCCAAACCCATGGTGATAGTACTCGAATCCCAAAGACGACGTCCGCCACGACCAGCACAGCATAGTGGTGGGCGGATACCGATACCTTCAGAGGGTTATCGTCCGCAATTCCAAAATCAGGCACCACAAGAGCTAGGTTTTCCGAGATTCAGAGAGAGAGGCTATAAAAAGTAGGTTGCGTGTCCATACGACGACCCAGCATTTAGGGATTGGTCTCGCAAGGGGGTCATGAGTGTTGTGTTTTACGACGGGAGATGGGGGAGAGGCAGAGGCAGAGGCAGAGGCAGAGGGGAGGCAGACGTACACCTTTTATTGAGCGCGAGTAGACAGTGCCTGAGTGTTGATAAGACAGAGACATCGTCGGGCGCTTGAGCTGCGGAGCTGCTTCTGACCAGGGCCATACAGTACATGTCGGTCATGTGGCATGGGGTTATCGGAGAACTGACATCGCAGGGCAGCTTTGAGCTGAATGGACCTAATCTCCAGCCGTGTCCCCGGAATCACGCAACACGAGGCATCCGCGTCCGGAGCGCCATCATACCTGGGTTATTCACGGAGTGTCGCCACCCGACAACTTGACTTGGGGGGCTAATAAGTGTGAGTGAGACCTTGCTTATGGCGGAAATAGTGGTTTGGTTCAACAGTATTGGACTAGTTCCGAGTGATTGGGGCGATTTCCCAAACTGAATCGCAGAGTACATGTGGGTTCGAAGCCAAGGCGAATTGTTTGTAAGAACGAACTTGGGACTTCGGGAACAACTTGAAGGAGGCAAGATGTCTCCTACGGAGCAACGGAACAGTATTAGAGACACAACGCGGCCATCGTATACTGCATACGAGGGCAACAACTCGAAGGGCCCGACGAGGACTGACCCAGGGTGATCGCGACGGGTTTGGTCTACTGTTCTCTGTTGACAACATTCGCGAGACCACGTTTCTCAAAACTCGAAGGAAATGCTGTCGCGGAAAACGAATTGGACATGAGCTCTCGTATTGAGAACTATCAAGATGGTGGAGTCCCGTGTTCAGGTTTATCGCGGATCCAGCCCCCAGAACAGAATACAATCTCCGACATCAGAGCGCATCGTAATGGTTTTCTGGGTATCTGACGAGAAAGGCGCACCCAGGCGCTTGAAAAGGGTGACATGACAACGTTATTCTGCATGGATGTTGATGCGAGGGGTTTTATTGCTACAGTAGTGGATATTTATCGATCAAGCTGGGCGTCTGAACGTCAAGTGGCGTCAATTCTGAGTCGGGTGACCATATCTTGGAATGACGTCGCGTGGCGTATGGGCGCGCGGCTCCCCTCATCCTCGCTGTTCGAAGAAAAGATAACTAGTCACTCGAATGTATGAATAGCCGGAGTGGGCGGGTCAAGGTGGGGCAAGTGATTGACTGTACGTAAAGTTGGCAGCAGCGCCAAGTGCCTGGCAAATCTGATGGACCTATTTTCATTCCTCCTCGTGTCCCCCACGCAGTAGTGTCCTATTATGCCCAGACCCCTGCCATCAAAATGCTATTAGACGGAAATGGCAGGAGCCGTGCGTTCAGACACTCAACGCACCTTCAACTTGAATCCGCCGTAACCCTGCACCTCCAAAGCCCCTATGGACCTCAGTGCACTTCGTCCATTCAAGTTCTTTTCATGGCGTTCCTCGCCTTCAGGCGTTACTCGTACCCCCAACGCAGACGAGCAACCTCAGAATACAAGCGCCCAAACCGTGACGAGCGATGAGAGCGGCGGTAAACGTGGTGAGTCGGTTCCTCTTGTTGTCAAGTCCTCTAACTTTGACCCGTTATTCGCCACGTCGAAGAGGAACCGAAAAATTTACACACAGAAACTCGCGCAGGCCGTAAGCTGTCTCTCCCTCTATGCATATAGCTGGGCTAGGCATAGTAATGTAATAACACAAATATTTAGATCCAACCGTGGCCCCCTTTCACACTGGCCCCTCTCACACCGACAAGCCTCTGGGTACGCCAGATGTACTTCAAAGAGACGAAGGTATCTAGTTAGACACTTTGGCTAGGATACCATATTTACGATTTCTTTATCACCCCAGGCCGTTTCAATTGGCCTCTCACAGAACTTGGAACGCTCGACCACCAGAACATGCGATATCACAAACATCCCGTATCCAACCCAATGGGTCCCGTCGAGAAAGTAGAAGGAATGTATCGTCTCCTCGATCTCATAGGGGAATCTGGGAGCAGCGGCTATGGTATGAGGTGTCTTTCTGAGCTGGATCCTCGTGGCTAATCTGGCCAATCTTAGTTGATAAGGTTATCATCGCTCAGGACTCTATCCAGCGCTTCATCAATTCGGTATCTCCCGGGGCATATGCGTCTATTACCAAGGTCGATTTCAAAGCATTGGATCGATTCATGATCAAGCCTCTCGGCGTGTACGGATCTAAAGCTGAGATCGTACGCTTACTACAATCTATAGGTGCCATTGACGACAACGCGTACGTGCCACCCATTCCAAGTATCTACTGCTATAAGATCTCCTCTCAGTGCGCGCTTGTTACTCGCTCCTACCGATGCCAGCGATTCTCGATCAACGCTCTCATCTGGTTTGTACATCGCGAGGGCGAATTCAATGGATTTTAAAGATGAGCGTCACTACGTGATATATTGGCCTGAAGAAACCACCTGGAATGACTCGGCAACCTCCTCTGTGCGCCGCAACAGAGTCACTTTCATGAGGTAACTAATCTCTGGTAATCATCTCTCCGCACTTCTATACATATAAGATAGGTACCTCACCAAAATATGTGACCAAGTGATTGCCCTGTTATCCTCCGATCATTCATCGGCTATAGCCTGGCGTGATCAAGACAGCGACTCTGAATCCGTTGACGTGGAAACTAGCGACTCTGACAGACTCTTCACATTTGAGGTCGCCGAAACAAACGAACAGGAAGAGAACGCGGTTGCGCGCCCCGGCTTTCAGGTACTTTCTCTCTTATCTTCTAACTGTGGTGTTCTGACCCGTCAAAGATGAATTCTCGTTATATTGTGCCTTCCGAATATCCCCCTGACTGTCCTGTTGACCCAGCTGTCCTTTCTCCTCGCCTTTTGCCAGGGGAAATAGCACAGGGATTTCTCACTGCGTCTTATATTCCGCGTCAGACTCGGTCCGAGGCATTCGAGGAGATCCCTTTCAGTCAAGTATCCTTCAAGCAGTTATTGTAGGCGCCCTATACTTTCCGGGTCTTATCACTCACCCCCTTCGCAGAATGGACAATGCTATTGTCCTGTCGGAAGGCCTTGAAGAGAGCACTGTTCGCGCGTTGGTCGAAATAGCGTTTGGGGACCTTTTTCCAGAGCTCTGCGATAACTGGCATGCCACGACCACGGACATTTGTTCTAGACATAAAGAAGAATTGGCGAAGCGGAAAGATACGGTTCGTCAAGAAATCGCTAGAGGAATGGATTCGTTGCACAATGCTCTTCGTGAGGTTGTTGTTAAGGACGTGACGAGACTCTTTCCGTGAGTTCTGATTACCCGTGTCTCAGGTGGCGCCATTGATAACTTTTTTGCAGGTCCTTGGAGAGTGACAGCCTCTCCGCAAAGGTGACGAACGATACTGAGTCGAATGTCAGTCAGGGGCCCGCTGGTAGAGTGTTTCTGCAGTCAGCTTTCGACATGTCTCATGGCTTTTGCAGGGTCGATGCAGCTTTCTGATCTGGAATCACTTTACCCTGGTTTTCGAACTGTCTATCAAAGGCATTTAGATAATGCGAGATTTGACACAACACTCAGGCTCGACCCGCGATTTGAGTCGCTGAAATTACGCCTGATCACTGTTCGATACCTCCTCGAGAAGAATCCGGACCTGGATGCTGGAGCTCGTGCAGACCTCATCAGAACTGTCCTCTTTGAAGGCAACTTCCGGCGTGCGCAGCAAACGTTTCCCAGGTCCGGGACGGATGAGAAGAAGTGGTCCACCCCGAACGCTTTGGTAGCGGTTGGCGCACTCTTTTCCACATCTTCAGGTCCTGGGGAGTCCTTGGAGAAGGAAATGAGGACCTTGGCAGCCAAAGTCCCCGACTCACACTTTCTGCTGATGATGAAAAGTGAAGGGTTCGAGGACTTGCGGCCCGTCATCGAGGAGGTTGAGGCGCTTGCGCATACCCAATTGGCGTCTTCGATTGCCCTGGTCGTAAAGACGATGGCTCGTGCCGTGTCGGGTATGCAACAGGGGCATTGCGAAAGATCGATACAATACGAGATGGAGAGTGAGGAGAGGAAGTTGCGCAACAACCTACTCGTGAAGTTCATTCAAGAAATCAATGTACAAGCGGCTGGGCGACAAGATTCGTGAGCGTTTTAATCCGCGTGAAGATGAAAACCTGACAGCACGTAGCGTGGTGTATCTTGATGCTATCACTATCATTCCGTCGATCGGGGGGCGTGGCCTGTGAGTTTTTCTGATCCTGTCTCGAGTTATCAAGCCGATTGTGCTTAGGGCGCTGAGATCTGGACGCTCCAATGCGGGAAAGGCTAGGCACTTATCTCCCTACCAAGGCTTTTCTTCCAGTTCCCGTTACGGCCAAGGTACGTCCAAGTTGGACGTTGTGAGCTGATGACATCTGCATTCTAACGCATAAACGATCAGAATACATAATCACTGGTCGTCGCCAAGCCCTCCATGAACACAAACTTGAGATCTGGGTACATCTTATGGATTTACCAAGCGACGACAAACACAACATGCAGTTAGATTCCAAGTACGTACCAAGTCCTGCCGTGAACGAGCGCCTTTCGTCCGGGTTTCACATGCCAATTACGATGAATATTGCGTAAGAGTCTGGCCTTATCACAGCTCTCACGCCGTACCTTATGACAATCTCGCAGCTTCTATCAAGTCCTCGAAAGTGGAAAGCTTCTCCTTGTTTTGCTTGACCAACACAGGGTCTCCATCTATCTTGACCACCTCACTGCGTTGAATGTGGCGATTGGGCGGGACCGACCCATCAAGATTCTTAACCGTGAGAAGTTAGGTGAAGAGGCCCTCTTCGCCTTTGACGAGACTACCCGGTCCTTGGTTGTGTGTGCGCCAACAAAGGTATTCCTCTGTCGTTTTATGGAAGGTGTTAGCCATGATATATTCTTCAACAGCTGCGACTCCACATGTTCGTTTTCGACGAAAGCTACAAGATACTTCAGGCACAAGGCGCCGCCGTTAATCTCGCCCCGTGGTATAACCAAGAAGGAATCTCCATACAACATGCGGCTTTCGTGTGTGGGAGCGAGGAAGTTGTCCTCGTGGACTCTAGCGCAGAAGCCCGCGTCTTTTCCTTCATTACCCTCCAATTTAGGTGTGATTTCTCCCCGCTCTCATAACGTCTTGCTACGCATCACTTACTGGTTCCTCCGAAGGCCCGCTTCTTTACAGCTTCCATCGCTTCCCAAGTCAATATTCTCGTCCCCAGACGGGTCTTGTCTCCTAGTTCACTTACAAGACTCAAAATCGTCCCTCACTGTGTATCATTGGGAAACATTTGGATCCACTGTCGGTATCCCCCTCGACGTTCCTGGATTTCCTCTTCATAGCGCTGTATTGACGTCGATGGTTAACCGAGGGCGCATCTTTCTAATGGGCCTTGATATCAATTCGGGATCTGTGAAATCAATCGCGATCGATATCACTAAGAAGGTCACGGAATTCATGTTCAAGGAGAACGGTAACAGAAATGCCTCGAATAACAGAACCCGTCACACTCGGCACAATAGCTTGCTCGACTGTCACGCTGAGGTCTGGTCCCGCTTCCCAGTAATCCCAGCTGTGAAACGTCGCGCGGTCACGTCCTTGAGCGAGCGCCAGCAGAAGAGCATTACCTTTATCACCGAAAATCACTCTCGGCCTTTTGAATCTTACTTCTCGGATCTCATCCAGACATTCGAAAGGACTACGAGGAAGCCGACGGGCGATGAACTTCGTCGCATCAAAGTGTATGCGAAAGAATTTCCCTCGTTCTGGAAAGAAGTAACCATGGGCGATGACCGGCATGTGTCGCGATATCGTGTTGGAGAGTGGCTGGTCGACCTGCTCTGCCTTATCCCGATCCATATTGCCGTCTGTCGCGAGAACAGATTCGTCCCGTTGGCCGATGGAGTGCTATCATCTGAATTGGAACGATCTTTACTTGGCGCCGAGGTCAGCCAGATAGTGGACAGATTGTCATTTGGCTGGTATGAGTCGATCTTCCAATCGTATTTGGCAACAAAGGTATAGCTGAAGAGTTGGGGTCTGTCTGGGTGCTCGAAATGCTAATGACATATTGGACAGCCCGTGAAGGTTGTGTCATCCATGGGTCAACAATCTGTGGGGAAGAGCTTCGCATTAAATCATCTTTTGGACACATCATTTGCTGGGAACGCCATGCGAACCACAGGTATAGTTGCTCCCCCTGCGAAAATGTATGACTGTGCTGAAGTAAACAGAGGGCGTATGGATGTCTGTAACGCCCACGGACGATGCACTGATCGTTGCACTCGATTTTGAAGGTCCGTTCAATTGATTCTCGCCATCGCAGTTGACCGACTACGCAAATTTTAGGGGTTGACAGCGTTGAACGGTCTTTACAGGAGGACACACTGCTAGTTCTGTTCAATACTGCGATATCGAATCTCGTATGTCAAGAACGAACTGGTCATGGCTCCTTTATAACGTCTTATAGGTTCTGTTCCGCAATAATTTTGCTTTCAGTCGGGACATCAGCGGACTATTCCAATCGTTCCAGTCTAGTGCATCCGTATTAGACCCGGCCGCCAATCCGTCCCTCTTCCAATCTACCCTCGTCATTATCATCAAGGTAGGTGTCTGGCGATGTATCTCTTCGACGTCACTCGACTTCGCCATTAGGACGTAGTGGAGGCTGATAAGGTGGAAATAACTCGCGAGTGAGATTCTGTCTCATCCTGTGTTATGCTTGCGGAATTGTTCGGCTAAATCGCTGCTTTGCAGATTTTCTCTCAAGTTTCAGAAGATCGTGCAGCAAGAGCAAAGGGCTAATTTCATCTCCCGTCTTCACCGCGGGAAGTTAGACATCATACCATGGCCGGTGATCGAATCGAAGGAGTTTTACAAATTATTCTCCACGCTCAAGAAGCGCCTGGATTCGCAGAAGACAGCACATCCAACAGCAGGCGAATTCCTCCATACAATCAAAACCTTGATGGCGAAATTGAAGGTATGATCGCTGTGAATGCTGTAGCCGTCAATCTCATATGCTTTTTCATAGGCTAATGATTGGGGAGCGCTCTCTCGTTCGTTGTTTCGTCCCTGTTTATTATCTTCTTGATGGCGCCGCTTGCAGAGACCATGACAGACCATCGTGCCAGAACGCTCTTCTCCTTGCTCCCTATTGCGTTAGCCACAGGCTATTCCAGGGACGAGCCCGATGCGGAGCTTCTAAAGGTTCTGTATTCTATTCACCTGAATTGCGGCGAGGGCATTAACCAAGCGCTTAGAACTTGGACACTGACGTCATCATAGAAGGCGAGGACACTCCAGCACGTTTCGCTATTTCTGAACGTGGACACGTATCACCTGCCGATATCGAGATGCACCTTGCAGCTCTACGAGAGTCCTGGATGAAATTCGTGTCGCGCCAATCCATTAGCGACTCTGAGTGGATGTCCAAACTTGCGTCCTACATTAAAGGGATGATTGACTTGCGAGTCAATCATGTCCGATCCTGGTTGGATTCCAATCTGGAGCGGTTCCAAGATGGCCATGCTGCCGTCGAGGACCTTCGCAGGAGATTTGATAACATGGTCATTGAAATGAGAAGAAATGCGCAAGTTTGCAGGGCACGATGTGCATCGTGCCATCTCTTCTGCGTTCTCAGCCGCTTACATGAGGGCGACCACAGTTGTGAGACCAATCACAACTGTGTACATAACTGCGCATTCTGTAAAAGTCAGCAAAGACCCTGTGGAATTCCGTGCGTCATGTTGTTTATTCTACTTAAGGCTGTCGGTTAAACAGACTACAGCGCTGGACATCCCGGGGAGCATGTGTACGTGAACCTGGTGGCCTGACCATGTTCGTTTTCTCATCAACATAAAGCTGTGTTGTCAACGCCCACTTGTGTGGCGGACCTTGCAAGTTGTCAGGAAAGCGTGGTTGTTTACAAGATTGTACGAAGGTTAGTTAATTAGCTGATCCCTGTTTTCTTTTGAGTCACGTGCTGCTGTATCTCTAGGTGGCGGGACACGCCGAAGATGAGCACATGTGCTCCGCGCTAGCACACACGTGTGATATGGTATGGACTAATTTCAGGAATATTTAAGTTGCTTGCTCATCAATACATGATATGGCTAGCCATGCGCACTGCAACGGATCAATCTACCAGGCGCGAAGGTGTATTCTTGTCAAGAAGGATGTAGCATGCCTAGGCGCGTTTATCTTCGTACCATTCTCACTTTTTACCAACTGGACTCTTCTCAGTGACCAACCTCACGATGTTCACTCTTGCGATATGAGACTGTGTCCCGTGACATGCGACCTTTGTAAACGTCTTTGCGTCCAACCCCACCTCCATGGGCTTGCAACTGGCTCATTCCACTCATGCGGGTCAGAATTTCTCTGCATTGAGAGAGCTTCCGACTGAGATTCGGGTCGATAGAGAAGCGCACTCGTGTTCTGCCCTGTGCTCAGCGCCGGGCATATGCCAGATCGACACAACCCCTCTGTCTATTGAGGCCACATTCACAGGAAGACATGAGTCATTCCAGTACACCAAGGTGATGCCAATTACGCAGTATTCAATATTCAATTCTCATTTTGTCCTCACGTACAGTATTCTCAAGGTTGGTCCCGACCGGCACCCTAATGCGTTGCACTAACACGAGATTAGTTGCAAAACGGCTGCCATGCGTGAAGACTATTGAACCGGGACGAACAGCACATACAGGTCCCCACATCCATACAAAAGACGAAAAGCCATTTCACTTCTGCGAGACCCGGTATGGCACTTCGCAGTTATATTTCACTCGAAGTGTGGGACACTGAAATGGTGTAGTTGCCAGAACTGTGGTTACTTTTGCACATTGCCTCTTGGTACGACGTTAACCACAAATACATACACCCACTTACCACTTTTTTAATATTGTTAAGGCCACGCTCAGCAGGAGCACGAAACCAGCCACGGCTCTATGACCCAGACACGCTGGGCTATTGACGGACCCGATGAGGCAGATATTGAGTTGGGAGGTCGCAAGTTCTCCGCTAACGACGAGGGAGCACCAATGATGTGCAATCTTGTTTGCTCGTCGATGGGAAGACACGTCCATATAGATTACTGCCGCGCTGGGATGAATGCACGTTGTGAAGGGGGCGAAATTCAGCATATTAATACGAGGATGATCCCTAACCCAGACAAGCCAAAAGATGCCGTCACTCACCACCTTTACTGGCGCAGGATGGGTATGTCGGGTGGACTTTCCCCCTTGTCTTTTCTAAACTTAAATGTCAATTACAGGCTTCAAAGGTCACGAGAGCCTACCTCCTTCATGCAAACGCGTATTGAGACTTGATCCTAGACCCGTATACTCGTGACGAACAGGCCATCTTTTTGAAATGGTGAGTCATACCTTTTGACGAGTATGCTTGTTATTAACATTTTCATCGTAGTGATGCCATGTGCTCAGGTATGACAACGATTATATGTTTTCTCGAGCTTCTTAAAAATTGTACGTCTACAGGGTCCGAACACTCAGCGACAGCATCTGGAGCGGGTCAGCCGTCTTACTGCACACTTCCTATGTTTCATCCCCCTAGAAACCCGAACGATCATCTTGATGGTCGTGGTTATATATCCAATGATGGCCATTTGTTTGACTGCAAAAATCCTGTTGTATCACAGCAAGCATTCCATGTGTACGTAGGCCTACATGAGCTCGTTTCTGAGCGAGCTAACATCTCGAACCTCCCATAGGATATTCGTAATCGACAGGTTAGGTGATTTCGGTCGTCAGTCATTGTATCTCACGTTTTTGTTTCAGATCTGGTTCCATGTGTAGAAATGATCGCCAACCCTTGACCAACGGACCCGAGGCAGCACGAATTCGCCTGCACGCCGATAACAGACTTGGTGCCGTATTTTCAGCTCTATACAGCTTCTGGACTGCCCGCCACGCTGCTGTTGCCTCGAGACAACAACCGGGTGCCCGGGGTGGTTTCGATGTGGTCTACTCAGCGTTATACAGCTTCCTGAACACCGGCGCAGTCGATACTACGGCGGGTCAACGTCCGGGTGGCGGACGGCGCGATGCATACAGCGTTGTCCTTTTCAATGAGTCGTCGAAGGTTGTGCTAACAAACGACTTGGCGAAAAACCCGGACGAACTTTTGGACACCCTCTTACTGGAAGAAGCCTATGGCGGAACGAACTTCGGAGTGGCTCTCCGCACTAGCCAATCCGTCATGCTGCAAAACTGGAGCACAGAAAGGCTCGTATCTTGCATCCGGAACTCTTCCCTTCCGTTTTTTTAACCCCCCCTGGTTGTAGGGCGCCAGTCATGATTTTCCTTTCCGACGGTGAATGTACAGTGTCCGACCGGGTGATCCAAGACCTTTGCCGAGCGGCCGTTCAAAACGGGTAATCTGCTTTTCTTCTACTTGTGCTACTTGTGCCAATCATCTCTGACACCTTGGGCCTTGGGTAGGAAACCTCTATCCTTCCATGCTGTCTCTTTCGGAAAAGATGCGTCGGCTGCCACCCTCCGCAGGATGTCAGACCTTGCGCTAGAGATACAGAATGAGGCGCCCCGCAATGGTCTGTTTCCCGCCGCGGCGATCGTTCCTTCCTCTTTCAGCACTGCCCTCGACTCGGTGAGTACTTGAACCTCAACCTCTAGAAGAGATGTGGTTCAAATTTAACATAAACCTAAACTCCCAACAGGTACGGCTTACGGAGACCTTCTTAGGCATTGCGGAGTCTCTGAGGAAGCCACGTGGTTCTTTGATGCATTGAGTATCTGTTCCTCGCAATACGAACCGTAGCAGCAGCCATTGGGGCTTCGTGCGGCGGCATCCTGCTCATCCTGCTCTAGATATCAAATGAAGTTTATCGGAAATAACACTAACTTTCACGAATGTACTATAAGATTGTGAAAGGTGGCCCACACTCGCAGTACCAATGACGCGCATAAGCAGCCTTCTCTGCTTCCCTTTGATGTGTTCGGGAACCGAGAAGTTGTTGTTATTGACCCCCGAAACTGCCTTAGTGAAACCCGCTGATTACTGGTCCGCCTCGCGCAGTGATTATTTTCCTTGTGACTACTATCACTGGCTCTAGCTTCGAACGGGCCCTTCGTTTCTGCCCAAATCTGTTTTGTAAATGGTTTAATACATTCACCAATAACGATCTACACCCTTTCTGAAATGAAAGACAAAAAAACATTGAAAAAATCGTCGTGTTTGCAGCACAGGAATGGGTCAAGCTGAGTGTGAAAAATTCGGCGGAAATCCATCCAGACTGCTATTTTCGTCGTGGGAAGCGTGTGTAATCCCTTACAACCGCCACCCCCAAACCCCAGCATGTCCCCTGGTTCCGTTATCTCCCTCCGTCATTGCCGAATCGGTCGGCCGAAGATGCCCCTGAAAGCACTTTCCTCACTCCTTTGCCACATCAGGCTGTTGTCAACTTATATATTAATATGAGTGATGGGGGGTATCATTATTAACGGTATCCCCATTTCCCATGCCGAATACATGCCCACCCATTGCTAATAATGAATCATTATCAGCAATGGATGATGCAGAACGTCGGGAAGAATGGGAAGTAAAGATCTGAGTGAACATCCGTATTGTGACAATGATACGGATGTTGACTCAGATCCTTACTGATTGATATGATCAGCAAGGCCCTTTGGTCACAAACCCAGATCCCGGTTGGCTTGAGGCACCACCGACAGGGTGGTCCTGTCGAAAATACATTCATCATACCAATTCTTTTTCTGATTGTCTGATTTT